>Ga0310345_10000317_pt1 | contig 81382 bp, 66 predicted proteins | sample HC15DNA20500_MG_FD_204667 | JGI IMG/M metagenome (GOLD analysis project Ga0310345, IMG submission 204667) | Marine microbial communities from station ALOHA, North Pacific Subtropical Gyre - HC15-DNA-20-500_MG | ecosystem: Environmental > Aquatic > Marine > Oceanic | place: Pacific Ocean: North...
GTTCGATTACATCGAGCGCTTCTACAACCCCAGGCGCCGACATTCGACGCTGGGCTACGTCAGTCCGATACAGTTCGAGAAAGCTCAAGAAGCTTAGGTTGGTGTCCACGAAACCGGCAGCAGCCCAATGCATCAGACCGGCTGCCTGCCTTCCCGCACCCATCCACTCATGCGTCCCCCCCTTGACCGTGAAGCTCCCTGGACAAGTGAAGGTGATGTCGCCGCCTTGAAGGACGATCTGGCTTTGGCCGGCGGTGAGGGTGACGCTGTCCTGCGCAAAGACGCGGATGTCGTCGGTGGTGCTTTGCACCGTGATGTCCTGGTCGGCCCAGAGTTGCTGGGCGTCGGTGTGGGCGCGCAGGCTGAGGGCGGCGTTGGCAGCGATGGCTTTGATGCCGCCTGAGTGCGTGTAGAGGCTGGTGGTCTGGCCGCTGACGGCGCTCAGGGTGTGGGCGGCGGTGAGGTGGGCGTCGCCGTGGGTGCTCAGGGAGGTGTCCACGCCGCTGAAGATGCTCAGGTGCTCGGTGCTGACGAGGGCGGCGCTGCTGGGCGTGTCAAGGTGCAGCAGGGCTTGAGCGAAGGCCTCGACGGGGTCTTGCAGGCTGCGTCCGCCCGGCGTGGCCTTGCGGGCGTCTTGGCCGTTGAGCGTGGCGGGCAGTTTGCCGTCGGCGGTCGGGTCCATGGCCTGGGTGCGTGCGGCCCAAGCTTGGGCATCGTCATGGCTGCCAAGGCCGAGCGCACCCTGTTGGCGGGCGCTGTCGCCCAGGGTCTGGCCCAGTTGCTGGCCGGCGCGCAACTGCGCCACGGCCTCTGCGGCATCCATCTGGGTGCTGCGCACGCTGGCGCCTTGCGCCGGGCGCGCGGCGGTGCTCAGCAGCAGGCCCTGGCCAGCGCGCACCACGGCCCAGCCGTCGGTGTGACCGTAGAAGCCCTCACCCAACCAGTGACCACGGCGTGCGTCACCACCGCGTGCGCTTTGCTGAACGATGTGGCCGAGGCTGAGTTCGGTGTGTCCGTGGGTGGCCGAGTAGCTACACAGGCGCATGCGCAGCTGGCCTTGGCTGTCGTCGATGAGCCACTGGTTGGCGCCGCTCACGCCGTGCTGTTCGTCGAGCAGCGGGTGGTGCCAGCCGGAGAGGGCGCCTGCGTGGTTGGCATGGCTGCCTTCACCGGCGGGCCAGGGCAGGGCGTGCGCGCCGTTGTGCAGCTGGCCGACGACGATGGGGCGGTCGATGTCGCCGTCGATGAAGTCGACCAGCACTTCGGTGCCAGGCCGCGGCGTGAAGACGGCACCCCAGTCGGGGCCGGCCTGGTCTTGCAGGACGCGCACCCAGGTGCCGCCCCCCTCGCCGCCGGGCGCACTGATGGAGTCAACACCCCTCGTCAGGCGGGACGTCCGGAAAGTTGCCTTCCTCGGAGACTTGCTTGGCCCTATTTTTGGTTGGTGGTGAGCCGGGTGCGTGTAAGGGTTTTGGCTCATATGGATAGGTTCCCGACTTGGCCGGAGGGTCGGGGAAGGTCGGCACCTTCGTGGGCGGCACGGGCGCATGCCAGCCAAACCGCTTGGCCCACGCCTTGATGTCGGGGATCAAGCCTGGCGCTTCGCCACCTGGGCAGTCGTGCAGGCAATACCAAGTGCCTTCGTGCTGCCCAATGATGGGCTTGTCATCGCCAAAGCGCGCCCAGCCCATGAACTCGCGGATGTAGCCCCTGGACGGTTTGCCCCTCGGGCCGAGCTCGTAACTCGTGACGTCGATGTAGGGATGATCGCTGTCATAGAGCTGGTAAGCCCACTCGCGGCAGCCAAAGAGGGGGGTGAATGAATGTGGTTTGAAGAGTTTGCCGTAGAGGTATTCGTCGCTCTTGACGTTCAATACGTTGGGTAGATGATCCTGGTGGCAGAACGCTGGCGCCCAGTGGGTGCTCGCATCGCCTATACCGGTGAACCAATCGGCCATGTAATAAAGGCGGTCCTCCAAACCTTCACCATCAGACAGGCCCAGGCTTCTCAGGCGGTTGATTCGCCCTCTAAGCGGTTTGCCTCTGCTGTGTGGCGAAGTGACCCTGCCATCTTGATCAAAAGACAGAACAACCACCGCAAAATTCGGGTTGCCAAACAGGTCCGGCGCATTGGTTTTGACCAAATGGCTTGGCTCAAATAACTCCTCCCAAAAGAAGAATCTGCGTTTGGACTCCCTGCTGCCTTGTTTTGCGTTGTGCGCGATAGCAGCCCGTTTTGCTGAGTCCCATCCGCGCTCTGACTCAACGTAGATGAAGTAGCGCATGTTCCACGGTCGATCAATCCAAGTGAGGCCTCCCGGTCGCTCTTGCGCCGTTGCGGTTGACGGTGTTTGAGCCATGCCGGTGACATGCACACACAGCAGGCAGCAAATGAAACAGCGTGCCAGTTTCAAAATATTGGAGGCGCTCACGGTCATCCCTGCAAAATTCTGGGTTCGTACACGGTCACATGCAGGTGGTGTGCATGCAGTTCTTCGTTGGACAGCCCCTTGCGGCCTTGCGGCAGTGGCCGTTGCATGTTGGCCTCTGGCTCCTGACCGTCTTTGGTGTTGGCATCCATGAACCAGGGGTCAAACAGTTGGGATACACACTGGCACTGCAGCAGCGACGCACGAAACAACCTGACCTTGGCAGGCTCGTTGCTGTCGCGCTCGCTATCCCATGCTTTTCTTGCATCCCGCTTCGCCTTGTCTGCGGCGCTTTTATTGTCCTGGGCTACTTGAAAACGTTTCTGAGCCTGTCTGCTTTGGTCTGCGCTCAAGCCTGGCGTTGATGCCGCCTTCGTTGCTGCGACAAGTTCCGCGTCAGCTTTCTTGTCGGCCACGGTGGCCGCCTCAAACTCCTTGAACAGCCTGACCTCGTCATCGCTCACATTGGCCGTGTCCTTGGCCTTACCCAGTCGCAGTTCCTGACGGTTCATGGGCGTCGCGTCAACGTAGTCCACATCCAAACCCAAGCCTGCCCTGTGCGCGATCGAGCCCAGCATGGGGCGCCAGCATGATGTCACCCTCAGGGTTTCAATGCCATGTTCCAGTGCTGCATTGAACAAGGCAGCGTAGCCGCCCGGATGCACGCGTGGCAGGCCATCCTTGAGCAAGTTGTAAGCGGTGATGTTCTCTTTTGGGTTGTCCGAGTCCATGAACTTGATCGTCAGCGTACGCGCCGGGTGCCCACCCACTGGTGACTGGTGAATTTGGAGCGCAGGAGCGTTCAGCCCAGCATAAATGCTCTTTACAGCTGATGTCACCTCGACACTGGTTTGCGGTGGAAGCAATGCTTCGACCTCACTGGGCGCATATTTATGCGAGACCTTCATCCAGATGTCGCCGGTGAGCTTGGCCGTCATGTGCTGAACGGTGCGCCCGGTGCTTGCGTCCTTAGTGGTTTTGCCAGCTTCAGGCGCATCGCTGAAGTCTTGTTTACCTGCCACCTCTGTGATGACGATCTCGACGTCATCGTCGCCAACCATCACTTGATAGACAGGATGTTGTCGGTATGCGGGGTGCGCGTCGCTGTTGAGGTACAACGCAACGCTCTGTCCAGCATCGACCAGCAATGGAATCTTGCCATCGGTGCGTTTGGGGCGGTCTTTGAAGGCTGCCAACACCTTGCCGTTGACCGCAACTGCGTAAGGCATCGACAGGGCGGTTCGGAACACAAACCGATAGGTTACTTTGCATGCCTTCTTGCACGGCGCATCCACCACGGAGTTGGGCTTGTCGTTGGTTGTGCAGGAAAAATCTGATTTTTGATCTTTGGCCATGGTTCAGCACCCTTCGTCGGCAGGAACGTCAGGAAATTCATCTGGGACAGGGGGACGGAGCCACGTCACCGTGATTGATTCTGGTGTTGCCGTTGCGATGCGTTCTGTGCGCCCATGAGCGTCCGTTTCGCCTCTCAAGGTGACGCCGTCGGGCATCCTCACTTCGTACGGTTGTCCGGCAATGGGTTTTCCTGACCGTTTGCAGACGGCGCGGATTTGTTCGTCGAACAGTTTGATGCGGGAGTCTGGCAGTGGCTGAATGGCGGCGCCCTCCGCTCCACCCCCACCCCACTCATGCGCCCCCCCCTTGACCGTGAAGTTCCCCGGACAAGTAAATGTGATGTCGCCGCCTTGAAGGACGATCTGGCTTTGGCCGGCGGTGAGGGTGATGCTGTCCTGCGCAAAAACGCGGATGTCGTCGGTGGTGCTTTGCACCGTGATGTCCTGGTCAGCCCAGAGTTGCTGGGCGTCGGTGTGGGCGCGCAGGCTGAGGGCGGCGTTGGCAGCGATGGCTTTGATGCCGCCTGAGTGCGTGTAGAGGCTGGTGGTCTGGCCGCTGACGGCGCTCAGGGTGTGGGCGGCGGTGAGGTGGGCGTCGCCGTGGGTGCTCAGGGAGGTGTCCACGCCGCTGAAGATGCTCAGGTGCTCGGTGCTGACGAGGGCGGCGCTGCTGGGCGTGTCAAGGTGCAGCAGGGCTTGAGCGAAGGCCTCGACGGGGTCTTGCAGGCTGCGTCCGCCCGGCGTGGCCTTGCGGGCGTCTTGGCCGTTGAGCGTGGCGGGCAGTTTGCCGTCGGCGGTCGGGTCCATGGCCTGGGTGCGTGCGGCCCAAGCTTGGGCATCGTCATGGCTGCCAAGGCCGAGCGCACCCTGTTGGCGGGCGCTGTCGCCCAGGGTCTGGCCCAGTTGCTGGCCGGCGCGCAACTGCGCCACGGCCTCTGCGGCATCCATCTGGGTGCTGCGCACGCTGGCGCCTTGCGCCGGGCGCGCGGCGGTGCTCAGCAGCAGGCCCTGGCCAGCGCGCACCACGGCCCAGCCGTCGGTGTGACCGTAGAAGCCCTCACCCAACCAGTGACCACGGCGTGCGTCACCACCGCGTGCGCTTTGCTGAACGATGTGGCCGAGGCTGAGTTCGGTGTGTCCGTGGGTGGCCGAGTAGCTACACAGGCGCATGCGCAGCTGGCCTTGGCTGTCGTCGATGAGCCACTGGTTGGCGCCGCTCACGCCGTGCTGTTCGTCGAGCAGCGGGTGGTGCCAGCCGGAGAGGGCGCCTGCGTGGTTGGCATGGCTGCCTTCACCGGCGGGCCATGGCAGGGCGTGCGCGCCGTTGTGCAGCTGGCCGACGACGATGGGGCGGTCGATGTCGCCGTCGATGAAGTCGACCAGCACTTCGGTGCCAGGACGCGGCGTGAAGAAGGCACCCCAGTCGGGGCCGGCCTGGTCTTGCAGGACGCGCACCCAGGTGCCGCTGCGTGCATCGCCCGGAGCGTGCCCATCCGTCTGGCCCGAGGGCGATGAGGGCGCCCACAGACTTCCCGGCAAGGGCTGCTCGTCGGCAGCGCCGCGTTGCCAGGGAAACTGGATGCGGATGCGCCCATCACGGTCGCTGTGGATGGCCGCGGTGCCGCCCGTGCCGCCGACGCCGCTTGCGCCCTGTCCATCGTCGGCCGCGGGCGCCATCACCACGGCGATTTGCAGGCCGGGAGACGGAGGCACAGCGCGCGGCGCGGGCGCCAGGTTCAGCTCTGCGGGCACCGCCTGGAAGCGGTTGCGGTAGGTGCCGGGCTCCACGGTGGTCGTGGACATGAGTGGCGCAGCGCGCACCCCCAGGTTGTTGGCAGCCTCATGGACGACGGCAGTGACGCTGAAGGCGCCCGTGCGGAAATGCTCGGACAGGGTGAACGTGGCGCCCACGGCGAGCGAGCGCACCGCGCCTTCCCCGTCGGACGTGTGCTGCTCCAGCGCGTGGGCATCCAACCAGGCTTGCGCCTGCGCGTTGGCGACGTCGGGTGCACCGTGCTGCGCGTCGGCCACACGCCCATCTGCAAAAGCGCGTTCGCCGGAACCGTGGTAATGCTCCAACACCGGCACGCCCGGGGGGCGCTGCGCATCCGGCAAGGCGCTGCTGCCCGAGATGCCGCTCAACAGGCGTTCGTCCCAGGCGCCGAGGGTCACGGCGTTCGTGCCGACTCGCCTGGCTGGCGACCAGGCCGTGAGGGTGTCTTGGGCCAGGCCACCGGGCGTGGCGCCGCGCATACCGGGACGGCTGAAACGCAGGGCGCCGAGGTCGGGGCGCCGAGCCTGCGCATCGAAAATCACCAATGTGTGGCGCGCCGGTGCCAGCGCTCCATGTGCATCGTCACTGGGACTGGCCAGTGGGTCGGCCGTGTCGAGGGCGTCGTGGTCAATGCGCCAGCTCCACCCTTCGCTGGCCATGAGGCGCTGCACGAAGGCCCAATCGGTTTCGCGGTACTGGGTTGTGATGGCGCGCAGCGGCCCCGGCGAGGCGGTGTCCATGCGGATCCTGGCCTGAGGGTGGGCGCCCAAGACCCGGTGGACGATGTCAGCGGCGGTCAGGTCCTGGAAGATGCGGGTGTCGCGTCGCAGGCTGGCCCAGTGGGTGAAGTCACGCAGGTGCAGCCGGTAGCGCGACAGGCCGCCATCACTGCCGAGGTGCGAGGCGCGGGCGATGTGGCCGTGCCACGCCCGCCAGCGGCCGTCATGTAGCTGCAGCTGCAAGCTTGCCGCGGTGCCCATGAGCGAGGCCAGGGGGATGCCGTCGTGCGTGCTGACGCAATCGAGTTCAGCAAAGAAGGGTTGGTCAGCATGGAGCGCCTCGCGCACCGTGCATCGCTCGGGAATGAGCGCGCCTGCCGGCAAGGCGCTGCCCAGTTGGAGCAGTCGCGTGTTTTGCGTCAAGGAGAGCGCAGCGCGGAGCTGCGCCAGCAAGTCGCCGGTGCGCTCCGGGAGGACCGCTGACAGGTCCTGGGTACCCCACATGAATCCACCTGAATGTATTGTTCTGGCGCGGATTCTGTCTCAGGAAGTGCCTGCGGCGGTCCCCCACGAAGGGGGACCGATGGCGGAGATTTGCAAACAGATGTTTCGCGAGCCTCGCCCGCGGCGATGTCAGCGCACCGTGGTGGCGCCTTCGGGTTCGCGCAGGAAGATCTCAACCCGACGGTTCTTGCCGCGGCCCTCTGCGGTGTCATTGCTGGCGATGGGCTCCCGCTCACCGCGACCGGCCACATCGACGCGGCTGCGCGAGACGCCACGGTCTTCCAGGAAGTCGCGGACGGTGTCTGCGCGCTCCAGGGAGAGCTTGTTGTTCAGGGCGTCAGTGCCGACGTTGTCTGTGTGGCCAACCACGCGCACCAGGGTGCCTGGGTTGTCTTTCAGGCCTTGGGCGAACTGCTGCAACACCGTGCGCAACTCCGGCTTGAGCGCGGCGCTGCCCGTGGCGAAAGAGATGTCGCTGGGGATGTTGAGCTTGAGCTGGTTGTCCGGGGTGCGGACGACGTCCACGCCCGTGCCTTCGGTGGCCCGTTCCATGGCGCGGCGTTGGTCTTCCATGCGCTTGGACCACAGGTTGCCAGCGATGGCGCCGGCCGCTGCGCCTATGACGGCACTCTTGCCGATGTTGTTGCCGCCGGTCATGGCACCGATGGCCGCACCCGCGACAGCGCCGAGACCCGCACCCTGCGCCGTACCGCGTTCACGTGCACCCATGTTCTCGCAACCGGCCAGCAGCAAGGCCAGGCAGGCGGCTGCGGCTGTGACGGTGATGCCCTGGCGTGCGGCGGTCTTCGGCGTGTTTGCTGCGGTGTTCGAGGGCGTTTGCAGGGGGTGGGACATGGACGAGCACCTTTCTGAGTGAGGGGTGAGCTAACAACGGGGTACGGCCCCGCGCGGATGACGCCGGCAACAAGACTTCACACAAAGGCGCCGCGCACGCGCCGCCAATGCCTCCCACCTTTGCCGGGCGTTTGGCAAATGGCGTGCCTGTCAGGCTGCGATCTGATCGAACTGCATGGACGCCAGGCGAGCATACAAGCCGCTGCGCGCCATGAGCTCCGTGTGGGTACCGGCATCGACGATGCGGCCCGCGTCGAGCACCAAGATGCGGTCGGCGTTGACCACGGTGCTCAGGCGGTGGGCGATGACCAGCGTGGTGCGGCCCTTCATCGCCTCCGTGAGCGCAGCTTGCACGGCGCGCTCGCTTTCGGTGTCAAGCGCGCTGGTGGCCTCGTCGAGCAGCAGCAGGGGCGCGTTCTTCAAGATGGCCCGCGCGATGCTGATGCGCTGGCGCTGGCCGCCGGACAGGCGCACACCGCGTTCGCCCAGGAAGGTGGCGTAACCCTCGGGCAATTTCTGGATGAACTCGTGTGCGTGGGCCGCGCGCGCAGCGGCCATGACCTGATCGTCGCTGGCCTCGGGGCGACCGTACCGGATGTTCTCCAGCGCGCTGGTGGAGAAGATGGTGCTCTCCTGCGGGACGATGCCGATGCGCTGGCGCAAGTCATGCAGGGACAGCGCCGTGATGGGCACACCGTCGAGGGTGATGCGGCCGGACTGCGGGTCGTAGAAGCGCTGCAGCAGCTGGAACACGGTGGTCTTGCCCGCGCCGCTGGGGCCCACCAAAGCGATGGTCTCGCCGGGCGCGACGTCGAAGGTGACATCGTCGAGCGCGAGCTGAGCCGGTCGGGACGGGTAACTGAAGCGCAGTTGCTGCAGGCTCAGGCGCGAGCCCTCGCTGGTGGCTGGCAATGCGCGGGGCGATGCGGGCGACTGGATGGGCGAGCGCGCCGCCAGGAGCTCCATCAAGCGCTCGGTGGCCCCCGCGGCCCGCAGGATGTCTCCGTACACCTCAGAGAGTGCTGCGACCGAGCTCAGCAGGAGGATCACGTAAACCACGGTCTGCCCCAAGTGGCCCGCACTGATGCGACCTGCCATGACGGCTTGCGTGCCTTGGTAGAGGCCCCAGAGCAAGGCGCCGGTGGTGGCCGTGATGATGAACCCCACGAGGATGGCGCGGGCGCGGATGCGGCGCTCCCCGGTGCGGAAGGCGCCTTCGGTGGCGTCATCGAAACGCTGCGCCTCGCGACCCTCGGCGTTGTGGCTTTGCACCACCGGCACGGCGTTGAGCACTTCGGCCGCGATGGCGCTGGCATCGGCGATGCGGTCCTGGCTGGCGCGCGAGAGCTTGCGCACACGCCGGCCGTAAGCAATGGCGGGCAACACCACCAGCACCAGGCCGCCCAGCACCTGCGCCATCACGAAGGGGTTGGTGACGATGAGCATGGTCAAAGCGCCCGCAGCCATGATGGCGTTGCGCAGGCCCATGGACACGCTGGTGCCCACAACCGTCTGGATGAGGGTGGTGTCGGCGGTGAGGCGGGAGAGCACCTCGCCGCTCTGCGTGGTTTCGAAGAACTCCGGGCTTTGGCGCAGCACGTGGGCATAGACGGCGCGTTTGATGTCGGCGGTGATGCGCTCACCCAGCCATGTCACGACGAAGTAGCGCGACGCAGAGAACACCCCGAGCGCGGCGCCCACGCCGAACAGCGCCAGGAAGTGGTTGCGCAGTGCCATGACGCGCTGACCTGGGTCTGCCGACACCATGCCCTGGTCGATCAGCGTGCGCAGCGCGATGGGCAGCACCAGGGTGGTGACCGCAGCCAGCACGAGGAACACGAGCGCCATGGCCATGCGCCGGCGGTAGGGCCGCAGGAAGGGGCGCAGGCCAGCCAGGGCGCGCGGGGACTTGGCAGCAGGGGGTGTGGTCGAGCCAGACATGGAGGCGGCCTTTGAGCGAAGGTCAGGGCGAGCGGGATGGAAACCGCACAGATCACGCATTATCATGCCTTGACAATATTTGCGTAGGCAACTAAATTTCTGGCCATGGTCAAACGCTCCAATCCCGACCCCGCCGAGGCGCCTGCGCCGCCGCGTACGCCCATCTACGGCCCCGGCACTTTCACCCGCGAGAACAGCGTTGGCTACCTGATGCGCCGCATCGTTCAGCAGATGGTCAACGAGGTGGATCACCGCCTGGCCGATGGCGGGTTGACGCACGCGCAGTGGACGCCGCTGTTCCTCATCCACCGCGGCGAGGCCAACACGCTGGCCGCCTTGGCGCGTGACTTGCAGCTCGATGCCGGCGCCCTCACGCGCACGCTGGACCGATTGGAGGCCAAAGGCTTGTGCCGGCGCGAGCGCTCCGCCGACGACCGCCGCGTCATCCACCTGACCCTGACCGAGGAAGGCGAGAAGGCCGCCGCGCCCGTACCGGCCGTGTTGTGCGACGTCTCCAACACGATGTTGCAAGGGTTCACCCGCGAGGAGTGGGAGACGCTGATGGGCTTCCTGCGCCGCATGGTGGCCAACATCGAGACGCTCAAAGCGCCATCCTCCACCACGGTGCCCGAGCGGCATCGCGAAGACTGAGTCCCCACTCCGATGCGTTCACGAGAAAACATGCAGCACATCCGTTCGCTGACCTTGGTCGCCCTGACGACGTTGTTGTCGATGGCTGGTTGCTCCACCGGGCGGGACATCCAGCCCCGTGTACAGGCGCTGGATGCGCAGTCCCTTGGGGCCCAGATGGGTGTTCGGCCGGCAGAGCCCACGCCCGTTGCCGCCGAGTTGCAGCCGTGGTGGGAAGCCATTGGCGATGCGCGTTTGTCTGCGCTCGTTCAGCAAGCGCTGGCAGGTAACCCCAATATGCAGGCTGCTGCGGCGCGCTTGCAGCGAGCGGCTGCCCAGGAGCGCTTCACCCGGGGCAGCGACATGCCGCAGCTGGAGGCCTCCGCCGAGGTGAGTCGGCAGCGCTTTACCCAAAATGGCCTGGTGCCACCGCCCGTGGCGGGCACAGTGCGCAACACGGGCACGCTGCAAGTGGCCGGCAGTTGGGAGCTGGACCTTTTTGGCAGGCAGCGCGCGGAAGTCCAGGCCAGCATCGGCCGGACGCGTGCCAGCGAGGCGGACGTGCAGGCGGCGCGCGTGTTGTTGTCCACTCAGGTGGCGCGCAGCTACGTCGCGCTCGGGCGCCTTCAAGCACAGGCGGACGTGTTGACGCGCACACTGGCCCAGCGCGATGACATCTTGAAGCTGATCAGCCAGCGAGTGCAGGCGGGCCTGGACACACAGGTCGAGTTGCGCCAGGGGCAGGGGGCTCTGCCAGACGCCCGCCTGCAGATCGAGGCACTCGACGAGCAGATCATGCTCACGCGGCACGCACTGGCCGTGCTGACAGGCCAGGCCCCGAACGCCCTCGACACGTTGGAGGTGAAGCTCGAAGCCTTGCAGCAGCCTTCCGTACCAGCTGTGATGCCACTGGACTTGCTGGCCCGCCGTGCCGATGTGATGGCCGCGCGTTGGCGCGTGGAGGCCTTGCGCTACGACATCAAGGCCGCCCGTGCGATGTTCTATCCCAACATCGATTTGGTGGGCTATGCCGGCGGGAACGCCATTGGTCTGGAGCGCCTGCTCAAGCCTGGCAGCTGGCAGTGGGGGCTGCTGCCCGCGGTCCACCTGCCGTTGTTCGACGGCGACCGCCGCCTGGCCAACCTCCAAGGCCGCGTTGCCGAGGAGGATGCGGCGGTTGCCAGCTACAACCAGACCGTCTTGCAGGCGGTCCAGGAGGCGGTCGACCAGCTGGGCAGCCTGCAAGCCATTGCGCGCCAGCAAGCTGAGCAGCGCAGTGCGCAAGGCCATGCTGAAGCGGCCTACGCGCTGGCCACCGAGCGCTACCGGGCCGGGCTGGGCAACTACCTGAGTGTGCTGGCAGCCGAAACCGCTGTGCTCAACCAGCGTCGTCAGGGGGTGGACCTGCTGGCGCGCCATTTCGACACCCAGTTCAGCCTGGTGCGCGCCCTCGGCGGCAGCCTTCGACCCTCGGTCGTGGAGGCCGCGGTGCCTGTCAGCGCCGCGCTGCCATCCACTGACGAGGCGCAGTCGCCATCCAAACCCCAGTCCCAGAAGTCCGGAGACCCCGCATGAGCCAGCAAAACAACACCGCGCCCGAGGCCGACAACGCCGCAGCCCCTGGCCGCAAAAAGGCCCTGACCCTGGTGGCCGCTGCCGTGGTGCTGGGGGGCGTTGGCTATGGCGCCTACTACGCGCTGGTGGCCAACCACTTCGAGCACACTGACAACGCTTATGTGCAGGCCAATGTCGTGCAGATCACGCCCCAGGTGGGCGGCACCGTGGTCGCCATCGCAGCCGACGACACCGACAAGGTCAAGGCAGGCCAGGTGCTGGTCAAGCTGGACCCGGCCGATGCCCGTGTGGCGTTGGATCAAGCCCAGGCGCAGCTGGCGCAGACCGTGCGCGAGGTGCGCACCTTGTTCGCCAACAACGGCAGCCTGGAAGCGCAGATCCGCTTGCGCGAGGCCGATGTGACCCGCACGCAAACCGAGGTGGCCCGCGCGCAGGACGACGTCAACCGCCGCACGCCTTTGCTGGCCACGGGCGCCGTGGGCAAGGAAGAGTACAACCACGCCACGGCCCAGCTGGCTGCGGCCCGCAGTGCGCAGGCAGGCGCCGAGTCGGCCCTGGCGGCGGCGCGCGAGCAACTGGCGTCCAACCAGTCGCTGACCGATGGCACCTCGGTGGACCAGCACCCCAACGTGGCCCGTGCGGCCGCCCGCGTGCGCGAAACCTACCTGGCCCTGCAACGTGTGGCCTTGCCGGCGCCGGTCGATGGCTACGTGGCCAAGCGCAGTGTGCAGGTCGGCCAGCGCGTGCAGGCCGGCAGCCCGGTGATGGCCCTGGTCACCCTGGACCAGCCCTGGGTGGACGCCAACTTCAAGGAAAGCCAGTTGCAGCGCATCCGCATTGGCCAGCCGGCCACGCTGACGGCCGACGTCTATGGCCAAAAAGTGACTTACCACGGCAAGGTGGTGGGCCTGGGCGCGGGCACGGGCGCGGCCTTCTCGCTGCTGCCCGCACAGAACGCCACGGGCAACTGGATCAAGGTGGTGCAACGCGTGCCGGTGCGCCTGGCGCTGGACCAGGCCGAGGTCAAGGCGTACCCGTTGCGCGTGGGCCTGTCGATGGAAGTCGAGGTGGACGTGGCCCAGCAGGACGGCCCGGTGCTGGCCCAGGCGCCGCGTGAGCACGCCGTGGCTCAGACGGCTGTGTTCGACGAATTGCAAAAGGATGCCGATGCCGTGGTGCGCCGCATCATCGATGCCAACCTGGGCCGTGCCCGTGGGGCCGCAGCGGCGCATGCCGTGGCGCCCGCAGCCCGTCCTGGAGCCTGACCGTGAGCGTGAGCAGCGCGCCTGCGCCCTTGCCGCCGCTGCAGGGCTCGTCCCTGCTGCTGGGCACGATTGCGCTGTCCCTTGCCACGTTCATGAACGTGCTGGACTCGTCGATTGCCAACGTCTCGCTGCCGGCCATCGCCGGTGACCTGGGCGTCAGCCCGACGCAGGGCACCTGGGTCATCACCAGCTTTGGCGTCTCCAATGCCATCTCGGTGCCGCTGACGGGCTGGTTGACGCAGCGCTTCGGTGCAGTCCGTCTGTTCACGATGAGCGTGCTGCTGTTCGTGCTGGCCTCGTGGTTGTGCGGCTTGGCTTCGTCGCTGGAGATGCTGATCGGCTTCCGCGTGCTGCAGGGCCTGGTGGCTGGGCCGATGATCCCGCTGTCGCAAACGCTGCTGCTCTCCAGCTACCCGCCGGCCAAGGCGGGGATGGCGCTGGCCATGTGGGCCATGACCACGCTGGTCGCGCCCGTGACCGGGCCTTTGCTGGGCGGCTGGATCACGGACAACATCACCTGGCCCTGGATTTTTTACATCAACGTGCCGGTGGGTCTGGGCGCTGCGCTGGTGACCTGGCGCATCTACGCCAAGCGCGAGACGCCGATCCGCAAACTGCCCATCGACACGGTGGGGCTGGCGCTGCTGGTGGTCTGGGTCGGCGCGTTGCAGATCATGCTCGACAAGGGCAAGGAGCTGGACTGGTTCGAGAGCGGCCAGATCGTGGCGCTCACGGTGGTGGCAGCCATCGGCTTCGTGGTCTTCGTGATCTGGGAGCTGACGCAGGAGCACCCTGTGGTGGAGCTGCGCCTGTTCGCCAAGCGCAACTTCCTGTTCGGTGTGCTGGCGCTGTCGATTGGCTACGGCCTGTTCTTCGGCAACGTGGTGTTGCTGCCGCTGTGGCTGCAGCAGTACATGGGCTACACGGCCTCGGTGGCTGGCATGGCGGTGGCGCCGGTGGGCATCCTTGCGATCCTGTTGTCGCCGCTGGTGGGCAAGAACGTCACGAAGGTGGACCCGCGCATCCTGGCGACCGTGGCATTCTCCGGCTTTGCGCTGGTGCTGTGGCTGCGCTCGCATTTCACCGTGCAGGCCGACTTCAACACCATCATGGTGCCGACCATCCTGCAGGGCGCGGCCATCGCCTTCTTCTTCATCCCGCTGAGCGCCATCACGCTGTCCGGCCTGACGCCGGACCGCATTCCCTCGGCCTCGGGCTTGAGCAACTTCGTGCGAATCACGGCCGGTGCCATGGGCACCTCGCTGGTGACGACGATCTGGGACAACCGCGCCACGCTGCACCACGCGCACATGGTCGAGCACCTGACCACGACGGACAGCGCGGCCACCGAGGGCTTCGGTGCCCTGATGGCATCGGGCATGAGCTTTGAGCAGGCCTCGGCGCAGATCAGCCGCCTCATCGACCAGCAGGCCTTCACGCGGGCGGCGGACGACGTTTACCTGGCCTCGTCGATGCTGTTCCTGTGCCTGATCCCACTGGTGTGGCTGGCCAAGGTCAGGAAGGGCGGCGCGGCGGTGGATTCAGGGGCGCATTGAACTCCGCGCCGATTCTTCGCGCGATGGTACGGCGCTGAGGGTCAGGAGGCGCCGAAGATGGCGCGGGCTTGCTCCGCGAGCGTGGCGGCATCCTGGCCGCTGTCGCAGGCGAGCACATGGCGTTGCGGCATGCTGCGCAGCCACGTCACTTGCCGCTTGGCGAGCTGGCGGGTTGCCGCGATGCCGCGCGCGGTGACATCAGCCAGAGCGCGCTTGTCGTGCAGGTCCTGGCCTGCGTCGAGCGCTTCCCAGACCTGACGGTAGCCCACGCAGCGGATGGAGGGCAGGTCGGCGTTGAGGTCGCCACGGGCACGTAAGCGCTGGACTTCGTCGATGAAGCCTTCGACCATCATCTGCTCGAAGCGCAATGCGATGCGGTGGTGCAACCAGGCGCGCTCTTGCGGCTCCAGGGACACAACGATGGCGGGCACGCCCATGGTGCCTGCGTCGCTGCTGTGCCGCTTGCGATGGAAGGCTGACAGCGGCTGGCCCGTGGCCGCCCAGACCTCGATGGCGCGCTGCACGCGTTGGGTGTCGCCCGGGGCCAGGCGCGCGGCGGTGATGGGGTCGATCTGCTGCAGTTCGGCGTGCAGGGCCAGGCTGCCTTGCGCCTTCATGCGGGCATCGACCTCGGCGCGCACCTCGGGCGGGATGGCGGGCATCTCGTCCATGCCCTCCAGCAGCGCCTTCAGGTAGAGCATGGTGCCGCCCACCAGCAACGGGGTGCGGCCTCGTGCGCGGATGTCGGCCACGGCGGCCATGGCATCGGCCACGAAACGGGCGGCGCTGTAGCGCTCGGTGGCATCGACGATGTCGATGAGGTGGTGCGGCACCTGCGCCATTTCGGCGGCCGTGGGCTTGGCCGAGCCGATGTCCATGTCGCGGTAGATCAGGGCCGAATCGACGCTGATGACCTCGATGGGCTGCGTGGTCGCCAAGCGCTCGGCCAGGGCGAGCGCGACCGCAGTTTTGCCGCAAGCGGTGGGTCCCGTCAGCACCCACAGGGGAGGCTCGGCGCCTGAAGGGGCATGCGGGCGGGCCTGAGCGTGGGCAGCGAGGTCAGGAGGGTTCACGGCGTCAACTCAAGCATGGGCAGGCACGAGGCCATGGCGCTGGACGCGGCGCAAGGCGCCAGGCCTGGCTCCCGGCGTTGGTTGGATTCAGAAGCGCTCATCGGGTCGCAGGTAGCGCCATTGGCCGGCGGGCAGCTTGCCCAGCACCACGCTGCCCATGCGCACGCGCTTGAGGCCCACCACTTTCAGGCCGACCAGCTCGCACATGCGGCGGATCTGGCGCTTGCGGCCTTCGCGCAGCACCACGCGCAGCTGTTGCTCGTTCTGCCACGACACCTGCGCGGGTTTGAGCGGCTTGCCGTCGAGCTCCAGGCCAAAGCGCAGCTGTTCGATGGCCTCGGGCGGGGTGGTGGCCATCACGTTCTCGGCCTCGGGTTGGGCCATGAGCTGTACGCGCACCAGGTATTCCTTTTCGACGCCCGAGTCCTCGCCGATCAGGGCCCTGGCCACGCGGCCGTCCTGCGTCAGCACGAGCAGGCCGGTGGAGTCGATGTCCAAGCGGCCGGCGGGCGCGAGGTGCCGCAGGTGGCCGCGGTTGAACTTCAGGGGGTGCTTGTCTTCTGCCCAGCGGTTGCCGGGCTGGATCAGCGTGACTGCCGGCTCGTAGCCGTCTTCCGCCTGGCCGCTGACATAGCCCACGGGCTTGTGCAGCAAGATGGTGACGCGCTGCGTTTGCTGCTCGCGGGCCTGCGGGTCGATGTCGATGTGCACGGTGGGCAGCACGCGCGTGCCCAGCTCGGCGACCTCGCCGTCCACACGCACCCAGCCCGCGTCGATCCACTCGTCGGCTTCGCGGCGCGAGGCCAGGCCGCGCTCGCTCATCAGCTTGGACAGGCGCAGGCGGCCGTCGGATTCGGCGGCGTTCTGGCGCGGTGCGGTGTGGGCAGGTGCGTGTGGGTGCTGGGGGGCGTGCCCATGCTGCGCGTTGTCGCGGCGCGATGATGTGGTGCCCAGGCGGCGCTGGTCCTGACGGGCCGGGGAGGGGGCATCACGCGGATCCCGATCGAAGCCGGGCTCGCCCCAATGTGCGGGGCCGTGGTCTTGCGGACGATCTTGCGGGCGCTTGGCGGCGCGTGCGGTGGCGCGTACGGCGGGTCGGCCGGGGCCGTGCGCACGGTCGGGGCCTGGGCCGCGGTCTTGCCACTGGCCTGGGCCACGGGCCGCACCTTCGGCGCGCGCCTGCTCGGCTTCGGCTGCGGTCATGCGTTTGCGCGGTGCGGTGCCACTGCCGCGCACGGGGGGCTTGCGGCCGCCGAATTCGGGCTTCGAAGAGGGGGAACCTCTGCCGGCGCCGGCGGGGCGCGACAGGGTGATTTTTTTGCGTTCGGTCATGGGCGTGTCAGCGGCCGCGCAGGAACAGCGCGTCCAGCTCCTTGAGGGTGAGCTGGCGCCAGGTGGGCCGGCCGTGGTTGCATTGGTCGGCGCGCTCGGTGGCTTCCATGTCGCGCAGCAGGGCGTTCATCTCCACCAGGTTCAGGCGGCGGTTGGCGCGCACGGCGCCGTGGCAGGCCATGGTGGCCAGCAGCTCGTGCTGGGCGCGGCGCACCACGTCGCTGGCATCGATGTTCGCCAACTCGGCCAGCACCGAGCGGGCCAGGGCCACGCCATCGGCCTGCTGCAGCGCGGCAGGCACGGCGCGCACCGCGAGCTTGCCCGGGCCGATCAGGCCCAGGTCCAGTCCGAGTTGCAGCAGGGCTTCGTGGTGAGATTCGACGGTGGCGCACTCTTGCGGTGTGGCCGCGAAGGTCAGGGGCAGCAGCAGAGGCTGGCTGTGCAGCGGGGCCGCGTCCAGCTGGGCTTTGAGCCGTTCATAGACCACGCGTTCGTGCGCGGCGTGCATGTCCACGATGATCAGGCCCTGTGCGTTTTCGGCCAGCACGTAGATGCCACCCACTTGGGCAATGGCGCGGCCCAAAGGCCATTCGTGGCCGCTGGCGTCTGAAGTGTGGGCGCTACCGTCGGAGGGGGCGGGCCAAGTCGTTGGCGCCGCGCCGTCCTCATCCGCCGCCTTGCGCACCTGGGGCAGGCTCAGGTCTGCGAAGGCATCGACCGTGCCGGGGCGAGGCGTGGCCGCATCCGTGGGCAGTCCTGCATGGGGCCAGCCTGCCCAACGGCGTTCGCTGGCGGCATCGGCCGCGCGCCAGGGCAGGGCGGACTGCGCTGCGTTGTTCAAAGGCGCTTGGACGTGCCCCAGTTCCGCCGCGGACAGGCTCGAAAGGGGGGCGTAAGAGCCATCGGCCAGCAGTGAGCTGGCGGTGGCCTGCGCGGTGCCGGGTGCGCTGGCTGGCACGCCGGCGCCCAGGTTCAGCGCCGCGGCGGCGGACGTGCCCGCCCGCGAAAGCGCCAGCGCCGACTCCACCGCCTTGCGCACGGCTTGGTGCACCTCGCGCGAGTCGCGGAAACGCACCTCGATCTTGGTGGGGTGCACGTTCACATCGACGCGATCGGGCGCGATCTCGATGAACAGCACGTAGGTGGGTTGGCGGCTGCCATGCAGCACGTCTTCGTAGGCCGAGCGGATGCCGTGGGAGATGAGCTTGTCGCGCACATAGCGGCCATTGACGTAGCAATACTGCCAGTCGGCGCGCGAGCGGGCGGCGTCGGGCAGGCCGGTGCGGCCGTGCACGCGCATCGGGCCGATCTGCAAATCGACCTCGCGGCTGGTCTCGATGAAGGTGTCGCCCAGCACGTCCTGCATGCGCTGTTGCGCGCTGCCGGGGCGCAACTGCTCGACCAGCTTGCCTTCGTGCCAGACGCTGAAGCCCACATCGGGCCGGGCGAGGGCGTGGCGGCGCACCGATTCCAGGCAATGCGCCAGCTCGGTGGCATCGGTTTTGAGGAATTTGCGGCGCGCCGGGGTGCTGAAAAACAGCTCGCGCACTTCGACGCTGGTACCGATGCTGCGGGCGGCCGGCGTCAGCTCGCCCGAGCGGGCGTCCAGGCGGTGGGCGTGGGCATCGTCGGCGGTGCGGCTGGCAATCGCCGCTTCCGACACCGAGGCGATGGCCGCCAGCGCCTCGCCGCGAAACCCCATGGTGGCGACGTTTTCCAGGTCATCGAGCGAGCGGATCTTGCTGGTGGCATGTCGCAGCAGGGCCAAGGGCAGCTCGCTGACCGGGATGCCGCAACCATCGTCTTCCACGAGGATTTGCCGCACACCGCCGCCCATGAGCTTGACGGTGATCTGGCTGGCGCCGGCGTCCAGGGCGTTGTCCACCAGCTCGCGCACCACCGAGGCAGGGCGCTCAACCACCTCGCCCGCGGCGATCTGGCTGACGAGTTCATCCGGCAGCGCCTGGATGTGGCGCCGTGGACGCAAGTGCGCTGCCGTGGCCTCGGCCAGCCCCCCGGTTTCGGGTGAAGATGCCGCCTCATCGAGGGCAAGGGCGGGACTGCGGCGGTCGGACGTCATGCTGTTATTGTAAAAGGGGCGCTCTCGAAAGGGCGTCCGCCTTTTTGCCATCCTTGCGCTCTGCGCACGTTCTCCGACAGCCCCCGCCGCGCCATGGACATCGCCGCCTTTCTCATCGATTTCATCCTGCACATCGACAAGCACCTGGCCGAGTTCGTCCAGCTGCATGGCGCCTGGGTCTACGGCCTGCTGTTCCTCATCGTGTTCGTGGAAACCGGCCTGGTGGTGATGCCTTTCCTGCCGGGGGACTCGCTGCTGTTCATGGTGGGCGCGCTGGCCGCAGGTGGTGCCATGAGCCTGCCCGTGGCCATGGGTGTGTTGCTGGTGGCGGCCATCCTGGGTGACCAGCTCAACTACAGCATCGGGCGTTTCTTCGGCCCCAAGGTCTTCCAGTGGGAGGATTCGCGCTGGTTCAGCCGCAAGGGCTTCGACGCAGCCCACCGCTTTTACGAGGAGCGCGGGGGCATCACCATCATCCTGGCGCGCTTCATGCCGTTCATCCGCACCTTCGCACCCTTCGTGGCCGGCGTGGCCGAGATGAACCGCGTCACGTTCACGCTCTACAACGTGGTGGGTGCGCTGATCTGGGTGGTGGGCCTGACCCTGGCCGGTTACTTCTTCGGCAACATCGCCTTCGTGCAGCAGCACCTGAGCAAGATCATCTTGGCCATGATCATTGTGCCGGGCCTGATCGCGATCTTTGGCGCTTGGAAAGCGGGCCGCCAGGAAGCCAAGGGCCAGCAGGCCTGATCGGGTGGCATGCGGGCGTGAACGGGCCCGCGTCAGCCGACCTGCGTCACAAAGCGTGCATCACAAAGCCTGCATCACAAGGCGCGGTTGCGTGCCAGCGGCGGGTTGCGCGCGAAGTAGCGCTGGATGCCCGCCAGCAGGGCGTCGGCCAGTTGCCCTTGGTAAGCATCGTCCTTGAGCTTGGACTCTTCTTCCGGGTTGGAGATGAAGCCCGTCTCCACCAGGATGGATGGGATGTCTGGGGCTTTGAGCACCGCGAAACCGGCCTGCTCGACCCGTGGCTTGTGCAGCCGCCCGACCTTGCCCAGGTGCCCCAGGATGGCTTGGCCGAGCTTGAGGCTGTCCTTGATCTGGGCCGTGGTGGACATGTCCAGCAGGGCGCGCATGACCGAGGCGTCTCGCGCCTTGATGTTGACGCCGCCCACCAGGTCTGAGGCGTTTTCCTTCTTGGCCATCCAGCGCGCGGCGGCGCTGGTCGCGCCGTTTTCCGACAGCGCGAAAATGGATGCACCCCTCGCCTCCGGGTTCATGAAGGCATCGGCATGCACCGAGACGAAGAGGTCGGCCTGCACGCGGCGCGCCTTCAGCACGCGTTCGTGCAGGGGCACGAAGTAGTCTGACTCGCGCGTCAGCATGGCACGCATGCCGGGCTGCGCGTTGATGCGGGCGCGCAGCTTGTGCGCGATCGCCAGCACCACATCTTTTTCGTACAGGCCGCTGGGCCCGACCGCGCCCGGGTCCTCGCCGCCGTGGCCAGCGTCGATGGCCACGATGACGAGGCGGGCCGTATCGCCACCGCCCTGCGGATCAGCAGGAGACATCGACGAGGTGTTGCCGGCCGCGGCGGTGGCATTCCTGTCGGCGTTGCGGTCCACATTGCGGTCCACGTTGCGCTCAGGCAACTTGCCCACGCTGGCCGTGTTGCTGCCCTTTTTGCCCAGGCCGCCGATGAAGTCACCCAAGGCATCGTTGACTGCGTCCGCAGCTTGCGCGGATGCCGATGCCGAACCCGAACCCGTGCCCGAACCGGAGCCCGGTGGCAAGGCAGACGTTGCGGGGGGCGTGGAAGCGGCCGGTGTACCGGCAGGCGCAGCCGACGACGCTTGCGTGCCGGGCGTGGCGCCTTGCGGTGCACTGGCGGCCATTTGCAGACCGGCGCGCGGATCTGCGGCCTGGGTGGGGTAGAGGTCGAACACCAAGCGGTGCTGGTAGGCCGCGACAGGCTGCAATCCGAACACCTGTGGCTTGATGGCCTGCTTGAGATCGATGACCAAGCGCACCACGCGCGGGCGGTTTTGGCCCACGCGCACACCGGCGATGTACGGGTCGTCAGATCGCACCTTGCGCACCAGCTCACGCAACTGCGGGCTGAGCTCCAGGTCGTCGATGTCGATGACCAGGCGGTGCGGGTTGTCCACCGCGAAGAAGGTCGCGTTCAGCGGAATGTCCGACTCCAGCGTGACGCGGGTGTAGTCGGCCGCAGGCCAGAGACGCACGGCAAGCAGCTGCGCACCCCAGGCCAACTCGTGTGGTCCTAAAACCAGCACGGCCATGCCGCCCAGTGCTTGCACCAGCAGGCGGCGCCGCGAAAGATGGCGCAGTTCATCCATGGTGGACCTCCTTGCCGCCCAATGACGTGGCGCGACCCAAGTCGCCGATCACAGCCGATCCCGCTGCCGTGCCTGCCAGCAGCTTCACGCGCCGGGCGGGCGGGGTATCGAAGCCGGGGGCTGCGTCGGTGAGGGCGTCGCCCAGCACATCGAGGTGCAGCTGCAGGTCGGCCTCAGGCAGCAGGCCGGCGGCTTTCTCAGGCCACTCCACGACCTTCAGGCCAGGGGCGCCGAAGAGGTCGCGAAAACCGGCGTCCTCCCACTCCTGCGGGTCGTCGAAACGGTAGAAGTCGAAGTGGTGGATGGCCATGCCCGGCGCTTCGTGGGGCTCGACCACGGCATAGCTCGGGCTTTTGATGCGGCCTTGGACGCCCAAAGCCCGCAGAAAGTGGCGCGTGAAGGTGGTTTTGCCAGCGCCGAGAGTGCCATGCAGCGTCAGCGTCAGAGAGCCGCCCGAGCGCAGTCGCAGTGCCGCCGCAGCCGCCAACTGAGCGGCCATGGCGGCGCATGCGGCCTCGTCCTGCCAGACGAAGTCGCGGCACGCGGCGCCGGTGTGCGGTGCGGGTGGGCTTGCTAGGATGCTCGGATGCGTCATGAATCTGCAGACAGCGACTGGAACCCCGATGAGGTGCTGGCTTCTTTGCGCCGATGGGCCGCAGAGTTGGGATTTTCTCAGATTGGCGTGGCCGATGTCGATTTGTCAAGTGCCGAAGCGCCATTGATCGACTGGCTGGCCCGTGGTTTTCATGGCGAGATGCACTACATGGCCAGCCACGGCCTCAAGCGTGCGCGGCCGGCCGAGCTGGTGCCCGGCACGGTGCGCGTCATCACCGCGCGCATGAACTACCTGCCGCAGGCCCTGCCCGAAGGCTGGCAGGCGGTGAGCTGGGAGCGCATGTCCACACCGTCGGCGGCGGTGGTGTCGCTCTATGCCCATGGGCGGGATTACCACAAGGTCCTGCGCAGCCGCCTGCAGAAGCTGGCCGACCGCCTCGCCCAAGCCATCGGCCCGTTCGGGCACCGTGTCTTCACCGATTCGGCGCCGGTGCTGGAGGTCGAGCTGGCCAGCCGCAGCGGTTTGGGTTGGCGCGGCAAGCACTCGCTGCTGCTGTCACGCCAGGGCGGCTCGACCTTTTTCCTGGGGGAAATCTACGTCGATGTGCCCCTGCCATTGACGCCACCCGAAACGGCCCACTGCGGCCAGTGCACCGCCTGCATCGACGCCTGCCCCACAGGCGCCATCGTCGAAGAAGGTGTGGTCGATGCGCGCCGCTGCATCTCCTACCTGACCATCGAACTCGACGGGCCCATCCCCGAAGCGATGCGCCCGCACATCGGCAACCGCATCTACGGCTGCGACGACTGCCAACTGGTCTGCCCATGGAACAAGTTCGCGCAGCGCGCCACGCTGCCAGATTTCGACGTCCGCGTCGGCCTGGACCGCGCCACGCTGCTGCAACTGTGGGCCTGGGACGAGGCCACCTTCCTGCGCCGCACCGAGGGCAGTGCCATCCGCCGCATTGGTTTTGCGCGCTGGCAGCGCAACCTTGCGGTCGCGATGGGGAATGCGCTGGCCCGCGCGGCCGAGGTGTCGTACGACGCCGCACCACTTGCAAACGGGGGGCATGGCACTGGCGAGCGACTGGATGAGCCCAGTCGGCAGGCCATGTGCGCGGCCCTGCAAGCCTGGCTGGATGCACCACCGAACTTGGGCGTTCAGCAAGCCCTGGTGGCTGAGCACGTACGATGGGCGCTGGCTCAGGGAGCAGCGCCCGCGCCTGGATGGATCAAGTGATCAGCCGTTGGTGAGCACCACCTTGCCGCGCACCTGGCGCGAGCCCATCAAGGCGAAGGCCTCTTTCAGCTGCGACATCGGCAGCGTGTGCTCCACAACGGGCTTGATCTTGCCTTCCATGTACCAAGCGGCCAGTTGCATCAGACAGGCGGCGTTGTTCTGCGGTTCGCGCTTGGCGAACTCGCCCCAGAACACGCCCATGACCGAAGCGCCCTTGAGCAAGGCCAGGTTCAGCGGCAGGGCCGGGATGGGGCCGTTGGCAAAACCGATGACAAGGTGGCGGCCGCGCCAGGCGATCGAGCGGAAGGCCTGTTCGGTCAGCTCGCCGCCCACGGGGTCATAGACCACGTCCGGGCCCTTGCCTTCGGTGATGGCCTTGAGTTCGTCGCGCAGGTTTTGCGTGCTGTAGTTGATGGTGGCGTCGGCGCCCAGCGCCTTGCACAGCGCGCATTTCTCGTCGGTCGAGGCTGCGGCGATCACCTTGGCACCTGCGGCCTTGGCGATCTGGATGGCGGCCGTGCCCACGCCACCGGCGGCGCCCAGCACCAGCACGGTCTCGCCGGCCTTCAGTGCGGCGCGGTCCATCAGGCCGTGGTAGGTGGTGCCGTAGGTGCACAGGAAGGCGGCGGCGTCTTCGAAGCTGAAGGCGGGCGGCAGCGGCATCAGCGCGAAGGCCGGCGCGAGGGTGTGGGTGCCGAAGCCGCCGGTGCCGGCGAACCCGGCCACGTGCGTGCCCACGCTGAGGTGCTTGACGCCTTCGCCCACGGCCTCGACCACACCGGCGAACTCGGCGCCGGGCACGAAGGGCAGCGGCGGCTTCATCTGGTACTTGCCCTGCACGATGAGCAGGTCGGGGAAGTTCAGGCTGGCCGCCTTGATGGCCACGCGCACTTCGCCCTTGCCCGGCTCGGGCGTGGGGGCGTCTTTCCAGGTGAGGGCGTCGGGGCCGTCGAGGGTCTCGCAGAACCAGGCTTGCATCTTGTGTCTCCTATCGGTGTTGTTTTGTGGCGGGGGAGGGGGTCAGAGCTGGCGGGTGTTGAAGGTGTCGCACTGGGCCATGTCGCCTGATTCGTAGCCGCGCTTGAACCAGCGCACGCGCTGCGCGCTGGTGCCGTGGGTGAAGCTTTCGGGCACGACGCGGCCTTGGGTTTCGCGCTGCAGGGTGTCGTCGCCGATTTGCGAGGCGGCGTTGAGCGCTTCCTCCAGATCGCCCGATTCCATCAGGCCCTTGGCCTGCTGGGTGTCGTGGGCCCAGATGCCGGCGTAGCAGTCGGCCTGAAGCTCCAGGCGCACGCTGGCGGCGTTGTACTGGGCCTCGCTGACGCGTCCACGTAAGCGGTCGAGCTTCTCCGAGGTGCCTTGCAGGTTCTGCACATGGTGGCCCACTTCATGGGCGATGACATAGGCCTGGGCGAAGTCGCCGGGGGCCCCGAGGCGGTCGCGCAGGGTGTCGTAGAAGGCCAGGTCGATGTAGACCCGGTGGTCGGCCGGGCAGTAGAAGGGCCCCATGGCCGCTTCGCCGCGGCCACAGGCGGTCGGCGTGCTGCCGCGGAACAAGGTGAGGCGCGGCTGGGCGTACCGCGCGCCTTGAGCCTGGAACTGGGCCTGCCAGACATCTTCGGTGGTGGCCAGCACCTGGCGTACAAAGCGGGCACCGGGGTCGTTGGCCTTGGGCTGTGCGTGCGGCTCGGCGGAGGCCTGGCGTGGTGCGTCGGTCGGCGCCCTCTGGCCCATGTCGCTGTCTGCCGGGCCGCCGCCGTTGAGCAGGCTGAGCACCGTCAGCGGGTTGATGCCCAGGAAGTAGCTGGCCACGAGCGCCACTGCAACTCCGCCCAAGCCCAGCCGGCCGCCGATCAGACCGCCGAGGCCTCCCAAGCCGGACGAGCCTCCGCCGCCGAAGCCGCCTCCAGTGCCAGAGCCATCGCGCACGTCATCGACGTTGTCGCTCTCCCGTTGACCGTCCAGCCGCATGCCGTGCTCCCTCTGCCAGTGCTGTTGCGATGGTAGCAGCGCGGCTCCAGGGACTTGGCGAACGTGGCAGGCGCATCGGCCCGGGTCCGGCCGATGCGTTCATGGGTCATGCCGCGTGCTGCAGCCCGCCTGCAGGCAGGCTGACTACAATGCGTCAGCTCTCCCAGACCAGTCTCAATCCATGCCCCAAGCCATGTCCACCGCGCCGAACTCGCCGCTGCCCGTTGTCATCATTGGCGCGGGCTTGGCTGGCCTGACCGTGGCCTTGCACCTGGCCGAAACGCAGCCGGTCATCGTGCTGGCCAAGCGCCAATTGGAAGAAGCGGCCACGGCCTGGGCGCAAGGTGGCATCGTCGGCGTGCTGGGAAGCGACGACAGCATCGAATCCCACGTGCGGGACACGCAGGAGGCCGGTGCCGGCCTGGTCGATGAGCGCACGGCCGAGTTCATCGCCCGGCACAGCGCCGAAGCCGTCGAGTGGCTCGTCGCTCGCGGTGTGCCGTTTTCGCCCGACCCCGAGGGCCCGCTGGGCCTGCACCTGACGCGTGAAGGCGGCCATGCCGTGCGCCGCATCGCGCACGCGGCCGATGCCACGGGCAAGGCCATCCACGACGTGCTGCTCGACGAGGTCAAGCGCCACCCCAACATCTCGCTGCGCGAGAAATGGATGGCCATCGACCTCATCACCCACCGCCACCTCAAGCGCTCGGCGCAGGAAGCCCTGGCCCCGGATGCCGGCCGCTGCCACGGCGTGTACGCCCTCGACATCACCAACGGCAAGGTCGAAACGCTGCACGCTGCTGCGGTGGTGCTGGCGTCGGGCGGTGCGGGCAAGGTGTACCGCTACACGACCAACCCGGACACCTCCACGGGAGATGGCATCGCCATGGCCTGGCGCGCCGGTTGCCGCGTGGGCAACATGGAGTTCATCCAGTTCCACCCAACCTGCCTGTACCACCCGCAGGAGCGCAGCTTCCTGATCACCGAAGCCCTGCGCGGTGAGGGCGGCATCCTGCGCCTGCCCGATGGCACCCGCTTCATGCCGGCGCACGACGAGCGCGGCGAGCTGGCCCCGCGCGACATCGTGGCCCGCGCCATCGACTTCGAGATGAAGAAGCACGGCCTGGACCACGTCTGGCTGGACGCCACCCATCTGGGCGAGCCCTTCCTGCGCGAGCACTTCCCGACCATCTTCGCGCGCTGCCTGTCGCTGGGCATCGACATCAGCAAGCAGCCGATCCCCGTGGTGCCAGCGGCTCACTACACCTGCGGCGGCGTGGTCACCGACTTGCACGGCCGCACCGACCTGCCTGGCCTGTATGCCGTGGGCGAGACCACGTACACCGGCCTGCACGGTGCCAACCGCTTGGCCAGCAACTCGCTGCTGGAGTGCGTGGTGCTGGGCCGCACCTGCGCCGACGACATCCAGGCCAATCGGCCCGAGGCGGCGCCCAAGCTGCCCGGGTGGGACGAAAGCCAGGTGACCGATGCCGACGAGGAAGTGGTCATCGCCCACAACTGGGACGAGCTGCGCCTGCTGATGTGGAACTACGTGGGCATCGTGCGCACCACGCGCCGCCTGGAGCGTGCGCTGCATCGCATCAAGCTGCTGCGCCAGGAAATCGACGAGTACTACGCGGCCTTCCGCGTCAGCCGCGACCTGCTGGAGTTGCGCAACCTGGTGGATTGCGCCGAGCTCATCGTGCGCTCGGCGCTGTCACGCCAGGAAAGCCGTGGCCTGCATTTCAGCCGCGATTACCCCCGCACCTTGCCGGTCAGCTTCCCGACCATCTTGTGCAAGAAGCCCAAGCGCAAGGACGCTTGGCTGCCCTGACGCGCGCACGGCAGGTGGGGCTCAGCGCCGCGCGCGCATGGCATAGCGCGCCTGCACAAACTCGAATGCGTAGGTGACAGCGTCGCGGATGAGCTGCTCGCTGTCCTGGCGCTCGCGCTCGGTCATGTGGAAGGCCAAGTCCACCTGGTGGCGGATGTAGCGCGGCGGGAGCCGGTTCAAGGCCACGCAAGCCACGTCGGGGTGGTGGTCTTCGCTCAGCAGCGGGTAGTGGCCAGCCAGGTCCGACACCAGGCTCACCACCTGCTGTTCGTAGTAGTTGTGGATGGGCGAGAAGTCGGCGGCCATGGCTCAGCGGTGAAGTCGGGGGCGTCTGCCAGTGTGACCCAGCCTGGGCATGCCGTGGTGTGAAAAAAGCGGCAAAAAGCGCTCTGGCGCCTGCGCCATCCAGCCATCATGTCTGCACCTTGCCCAGCACCCGCATCGAGAAGTCGGTGGCGGTCACGTCCTTGGTGAGCTTGCCGATCGAGATGCGGTCGACGCCGGTGGCCGCGATGCCGCGCAGCTGCGCCAGGGTCACGCCGCCAGAGGCCTCCAGCAGGGCATGGCCCCCGGTCATTTCCTGATTGATGGCCACGGCTTGGCGCATCAGGGCTTCGTCGAAGTTGTCCAGCAGGATGCTGGTGGCGCCGGCCGCGAAGGCCTCGCGCAGCTGTTCCAGCGTTTCCACCTCGATCTGGATGCCGATGTCGCGGCCGTGCTTGGCGGCCTCTTCGGCCACCAGCGTCTGCGCGTTCAACAGCGCCGCCGTGACCGAGCCCGCTGCCGCGATGTGGTTCTCCTTGATGAGGATGCCGTCGTACAAGGCCAGTCGCTGGTTGGCGCCACCGCCCACGCGCACGGCGTACTTCTGTGCCAGGCGCAGGCCGGGCAGGGTTTTGCGGGTGTCCAGCACCACACAACCGCGCGGGTTGGGCGAGGCGCGCTCGATCGCCTTCATGTGCCGATAGGCTTGTGTGGCCACGGCCGACAGCGTCTGCAGGAAGTTCATGGCGGGACGCTCAGCCGTCAGGAGGGCCCGCGCATCGGCCTGTATCTGGCAGACGTCGGTGTTGGCCACCATGAGGTCGCCCTCCGCGTAAGCCCAGGTCACGGTGGCGGTCGGGTCAAGCTGCAGCAGGGAGGCCTCGAACCAGTCCCGGCCACACAGCACGGCCTCTTCGCGCACCAGCAGGCGGGCGTGCACGCGTTCGTTGGCCGGCACCAGCTGCGCGGTCCAGTCGCACACGCCCACGTCTTCGAACAGGGCATCGCGGACATTGCGGGCTCGGGCTTCTTCGAGGGTTTCGTTGTGGTCGAACATGGTGGAGCAAGCTGTGTGGGACGGGGTAATGGCCAGGCCAGCGGCGCGATGCAGGTGGGCGGCCTCTGGCTCAGGCCGAGCCGATATTGGGCACAAAGCCTTGCGCTGGTTTGGCGATGGCGGATGGGTTCTTGGCGACGAAGTCGAGCATGCGGTCGATGCAGCCGTGGGCCTTCACGCGGATGGCTTCGTCGACGGTGATCTCGCCGACACCCTTCTCCAGGCAGTCCAGCACGCCCTGCAAACCGTTCATCGCCATCCAGGGGCAGTGCGCACAGCTCTTGCAAGTGGCGCTGTTGCCGGCAGTCGGGGCTTCGATCAGCACCTTGTGCGGTGCCAACTGGCGCATGCGGTGCAGGATGCCGTTGTCGGTGGCCACGATGAACTCGGGCGCGTTCGACTCGACCACGGCCTTGAGCAGTTGCGAGGTCGAGCCCACCACATCGGCCTGGGCCACGACGCTTTCGGGCGACTCGGGGTGCACCAGCACCAATGCCTTGGGGTGGTCCTTCTTGAGCAGGTCCAGTTCCAGCCCCTTGAACTCGTCGTGCACGATGCAGGCGCCGTTCCACATCAGCATGTCGGCGCCGGTTTCCTTCTGGATGTAGCGGCCCAGGTGGCGGTCGGGCGCCCACAGGATCTTCTCGCCCTGGGCTTTGAGGTGCTGGACGATGGCCAGCGCGCAGGAGCTGGTCACCATCCAGTCGGCGCGGGCCTTCACGGCCGCGCTGGTGTTGGCGTAGACCACGACCTTGCGATCGGGGTGAGCGTCGCAAAACTTCGTGAAGTCGTCTGCGGGGCAGCCCAGGTCGAGCGAGCAGGTCGCGTCCAGGTCGGGCATCAGCACGGTCTTGTCGGGCGACAGGATCTTGGCCGACTCGCCCATGAATTTCACGCCCGCCACGATCAGCGTTTGCGCGGCGTGGTCGCGGCCGAAACGGGCCATCTCCAGCGAATCCGAGACGCAGCCGCCGGTTTCCATGGCCAGGTCCTGCAGGTCGCCATCGACGTAGTAGTGCGCGACCAGCACGGCATTGCGTGCCTTGAGCAGCTCGGCAATGCGTGCTTTGGTGGCGGCTTTGGCGCTGGCGCTCAGGGGCGCGGGCACGCGGGCCCAGGCGTGCGCGGTGCAGGTGGCGCCGCTGGCGTCTTGCAGGTCGTAGTCGTAGCTGACGGTGGTCGGGGTGCCGGTGGTGGTGTTCATGGCGCGCGGGGGGGCGGGGGCGGGGCCTCAGGGGGTGTTCAGGGCAGCGGTGGCGCGTGTGGCCTGCGCTGGCGCGGTGCGGGCGGCTGGCCGCGTCGGCGACGCTGGCAGTCCAGCCAGACTACCAGTTCGCAGGACAACCACACGGCGTAAAAGGCAAAGACGATGTCGCTGAGGAAGTGTCCGCCCTGCATGATGCGCCCGGCGCCGATGGCACTTCCCGCCATCAGGCCAATGATCAGCCAGCGTCGGCGCGTGGCGGGGCGGCAGGTGAGGCCCAGCGCCATCAGCGCAAAGCCGGTGGCGGCATGGCTGCTGACGAAGCTGCGGTGGCTGTCGGGCGTGTCGCCAAGCGCGAAGGGGCCCTGGTAAGGCGCTGGGCCGCCGAAGGGCACGGTCTGCACTGGGCGCGGCCGACCCACGGTGTTCTTCAGCACGCCCTCGATGACGAGGCCTGGGCCCAGCAAGGCGGCGCACACGAAAACGGCCGACACGTGCCGCCAAGGCCCGCGGCAGCGCTCGGCCGCATCAGGCTTCCCTGCTGAGGCCAGGGCACGGGCCAGCCAAGGTGCCAGCAGGGCGTGCAGCAGCATGATCAGGAACAAGGCGCGGCCCAGGATGGGTGTCCAGTTGTAGAGCGCCAGCACGAGGGGATCCTTGGCGCGGAAAAAGCCTGCGTCCACATCGAAGTAACGGGCCGACACCAGCAAATCCAGGCCGGGGAACTTGGCGAACACGGCCACAGCGAAGAACAGGCCGGCCCAGAGCAGGCGGCTGTCATGGCCGGTGTGGGGTTCTGCCGCGACCGGTGCGTCGGTCGGGGCACGTGATGCGGTCATGGGCGGTTCGGTGAACAAGCGTGTGCGCAGTTGACAACGGCCTGTGTTGGCCGGCCTCAGGGCGTCAGCAGGGGGGGTGAGCGGCCGTCTGGGTGTGTGCCGCTTTGCTCGATGTAGGACTGCTGGGTGTATCCCAGGAATCCGCGCAAGAAAAACAGGTGCAGCTCGATCTTGCGGTCAGAGGACACAGGCACAACCGTGGATTTCAGGTGCCGCACGAGTGCGAATCGACCGGTGATCGCCTCGGGGTGGGGTGACTGGTTGAGCAGCAGCACGTCCTGGCCCACACGGTCAGGCAGGCTTTGGGTCAGCTCGTAGTGGTTGTTGCGCGTGCCCTTGGGGTTCCAGAACAGCGTTTTCACACCCTGAGCGCGCCAGTTGTAGGCCGCCTGGGTCACCAGCACCCGCTGGTCCGACAGCACTGGCAGTCCGGCCACCACAGGGTCGTCCAATGACGGGGCCAGATCGGCGAAGGCCTCCTGCCAGCCGCGCATGCGCCACATGGCATCGAGTTGGTGGGGCAAGGAAGAGGTGGACAGGTCGCGCGCGTGCATGACCAAGCCCGTGAGCAACAGGTTGCCACCCAGCATGATGAGCAGCCAGCGATGCGGGCGCGTTGCGGCCAGGGGGATCAGCGGCGGGCTGAGCAAGGTTGCCAGCAGCAGCGTCAGGCCGATCATGGCTGGCGCTGCCCAGTTCAGGTTGGCGTTGGCGTACAGCGCTTGGCCGAGGGCAAGCACCAGCAGGGGCAAACTCATCGCCCACAGGTAGCGACGGCTGGACACCGAAGCAAGGTAGTAGGCAGATGTTCGAGCCACTGGGCGACCGCCGTTGCCAGTGGCCATCGCTGCGCTGCCCAGCGTGGAAGGGGCCCACTGGCTGGGCGGCATCATCTGGCTGGAGTTGGCCCACTGGCTGCGGGGTGCCACCGGGGGCTGTGCCGCAACACGGCCCTGACGCCAAGCCAGCCACAAGCCGCCCAGCACCGCCACCGGACCCAACATCAGCAGTTGCCCGCCGGCGAACTCCAGTGCCGACAACAGGCCGCCGTTGCGTCCCGATTTCGTGGTGAGCTCTGCGGTGTGTTGCAGCGTCGGGAATCCGTGGTGCGCGTTCCACCACAGGTTGGGCGCCAGGATCAGCAGCGCCAGCGCAACGGCCACCCAGGGTCCTGGGCGCAGCACGCCACGACGCGGGCCGTGCACGGCCCACAGCGTCCAGAGGGCCGTCATCGCGAAAGCTGCCATCGTGTACTTGCTCATCAAGCCGAGCCCGCAGGCCAGGCCCAAACCGAGCCAGTAAGGCATGCGGTTGGTGACCTGTGCACGCCAGAGCATCCAGCCGGCGGTGGTCCAGCACAGCAGCAAGGGCGCGTCGGTGCTGGCGAACAGGCCGAGGGCACCCACCATCGGCAGGGTCAGGAACAGCGCGCCTGCCACCACGCCCGTGCGCACGCCGCTGCTCGTCGGCCACAGGGCGCGCGCGAAGCCGACCATCACCAACGCGGTGACGGGATAAAGCAGCATGGTCACCAGCTTGACGCCGACCACACCAGAGCCGAAGAGATGTGTGCTGAGCCAAATCAGCCCCGCGATCATGGGCGGCTTGGAGTAGTAGCCCCAGGCCAGGTGGCGCGACCAGTCCCAGTACTGGGCCTCATCGAAAAACAGCGAGATACCGCTGTGCCCGATCAACCAGATCCGGTACGCCAGCAGCACCGCAGCGAACGCCAGCAGCTTCCACAGGCGTGCCCCCCACACCTGCGGCCAGCGTGGGCCCGCGGGTTTTCGCGCTGGGCGTGTTGCGGTAGGTGCCGGCGTGTCGGCTGCCTGGGGGGGGGCTGGTGCGCGCTCGTTCATGGCGGGTTGTCGTGCAGCGTTCGCTCAGCGCGCCTGGTACCAGGCCGACTCAGCGGCCAATTGCGGGCCCTGGGTGGTGTGGTAAGGCGCCACGTCGCCTCGGTCGTAGTAGATGCGGATGAGCAATTCGGCCAGCACGCCGGTGGTCAGGAACTGCAGCCCGCCCAACACGCAGAAGAAGCCCAGCCAAAGCAGTGGGCGCCCACCGATCTGCTCGCCAAACATCTTCAGCACCGCCAGGTAACTCAGGATGAGGCCGCCGAGCAAGCCGATGCCCAGGCCGAGTCCCCCAAAGAAATGCCCTGGGCGGCCAGAGAAGCGCAGGAAGAAGTTCACTGCCAGCAGATCGAGCACCACGCGCAGCGTGCGGGAGATGCCGTATTTCGACTCGCCGCGCGTGCGCGCGTGGTGGCTCACCGGCTCTTCGGCCATGCGGGCCGGCGAGGTCACGGTGGCCATCCAGGCCGGGATGAAACGGTGCATTTCGCCGTACAGGCTCACGCGCTTGAGCACGCTGGCGCGGTAGGCCTTCAGGCTGCAACCAAGGTCCTGGAACTCCAGCTGCGTGATCTTGCGGATCAGGCGGTTGGCAATGCGCGAGGGCACCTTGCGCAGCCACAGGCCATCCTGGCGGTTTTGACGCCAGCCCGCGACCAGGTCCAGGTCTTCGCGCAACAGGCGGGCCACGAGCTTGGGGATGTCTTTCGGGTCGTTTTGCAAGTCGCCGTCCAGCGTCACGATGACATCACCGCGCGCCGCGTCGATGCCGGCCTGCATGGCTGCCGTTTGACGGAAGTTGCGCCACAGGTGGATGGGGCGCACGTGCGCTCCGCGCAACTTGGCCTGCTCGTCCAAGGCTTGCTGCGTGCCGTCGCGGCTGCCGTCGTTGACGACCAGCAACTCCCAGGGGAAGGGGTAGCCTGCCAGTGCCTCATGCACGGCGTTGACGAAGGGCTCGACGTTGTCCACCTCGTTGTACATCGGCACGACGATGGACAGGCGGTGATCGGGCACCGGGCCCGTGGCTGGGGAGGGATTCGCGAGGGTGTTCATGGACTTCTCTTTCTTGTCGGATGCTGCTCAGGCGCCAGGCGGCGGCGATGCGCCCAGCCTCGATGACGCAGTGCGGCTTAGCCACAACGCCACGATGCCAGCCAGCACGGCGCACAGCAGAAAACACAGGTGCAGCGCCAGGGCTGCGCTGATGGCGTGCGCGAGCGCGGCACTGGAGCCACCCCCGTTGGCCGGGATGCCGTTTGTCATGCCCACCCAGACGCCTGCTTCGTAGGTGCCGAAGCCTGCCGGGCCCTGCAGCGGCACGATGGCGGCCAATTCTCCCCCCAAAGCACCGGCCCAGGCGTGAAAGAAGCCAGCGTCGGTGATGGCCGCCAGCAGGCCCGCGCCCGCAGCGAGTTTCAGTGTCCAGTTGGCAAGGGTCAGCAACCAGGCTGCCGGGCGGTGGTGGGCGGGCTCCATCAGCGCATGGCGCAGGCGGGACAGGTGGCCACGCAAACCCCTGGCGGTCTCGTCGATGTCCTGCGGGTGACCGTCGAACCAGCGCTTCAATCCTTGGGTGAGCACCACCCAGCCGAGCACCAGCGCAGCCAGCCCGACGCCGCGCCAAGCAACAGGCAGGCCGGGCCACAGCAACAAACCCAGCAACGCCAGCACGCTCAGGTCCTGCAGACGCATCCACATCAGGCAAACCACCGCGCGCGGCACGGGGTAGCCCAATTCGCGCGCTGCCAGCCATGGGAAACTCAATTCGCCCGCGCGCATCGGCAGCAGGTTGACGGCTGCGTTGTGCATCAGGATGACGCGCAGCGCGTCGGTGCGCAGGCCCAGCCAGCGGCGTGCGGCATGGTGGTATGCATCCAAATCCAGCACCACCTGCAGACGGGCAGAGCGCAAGCCGTAACTGCCCAACAGGCCCAGCAGCGTGAGCGCCCAGGTCATGGGCCCGGGGCGCGCCAGCGCAGCTTGCGCCTCGTGCAGCGGCGTCTTGTGCAACAGCCAGCCCAGCAAGGCCAGGCCCATTGACCAGGCTACAACCATTTTCAGGCGCGAGCGCAGGCCGCCGGCGGGTGCCGCGCTGGCATCGTGCGATGGGGTGGGGGTGGCGGTGGCGCGGGCGTCTGGCACGAGGTCGGGCAAGGCGAACTTGGCAGGCAGGGCGGTTCAGGGGGCAAAGGCGGGATTGTCTCGCATTTGCGAGCTCGGCCCCAAAAGGCAAAAGCGGGCCTAAGCCCGCCTCTGTGTGACAGCCGTGAGGGCGGCCGCACGTTTTCAGATCATTGAGCGCCTTCGCGGAACAGCACCACGCTCACGGTTTCGAACAATACCAGCAGGTCCAGGAACAGCGAGTTGTTCTTCACGTAGTACAGGTCGTACTGGTGCTTGTGCAGCGCGTCCTCCACCGATGCACCGTAGGCGTAACGCACCTGGGCCCAGCCCGTCACGCCGGGCTTCACGCTGTGGCGAACGTCGTAGAAGGGCAGCTGCTCACGCAGTTGGGCGACGAAGGTGGGGCGCTCCGGGCGTGGACCGACCATGCTCATTTCGCCCTTGAGCACGCTGAACAGCTGCGGCAGCTCGTCGATGCGGGTCTTGCGGATGACCTTGCCCACGCGGGTCACGCGTGCGTCGTTCTTCTTGGCCCACACAGCCACGCCATCTTTCTCGGCGTCGTTGCACATGCTGCGGAACTTCAGGCACATGAAGCCCTTGCCGCCCAAGCCCACGCGCTCCTGCTTGTAGATCAGGGGGCCATGGCTTTCCAGCTTGATGGCGATGGCCGTGATCAGCATCACTGGCGAAGCCAGCAACAGCAAGGCGCTGGAGGTGACCACGTCGAAAATGCGCTTGACGACGATACGGGCGCGGTCTTGGGCAAAGCCGCGGCCGTACACCAGGAAGCTCGCCTTCAGGCTGTCCACGGGCACTTCGCCAGTGGTCTGTTCGTAGAACGCGGCCAGGTCCATCACAGGGATGCCTTGGATGCGGGCCTGCAGCAGCTGGTCCATCGGCACGTTGCCGCCGCGCTGCTCCTTGACAGCCACAATGATCTGGTTGACGTCGTGGCGGCTCACGATTTCTTCGATCGAGGCCGCGCGCGGGAAGATGTTGAAACGCTTGTCTTCGGCAGGCAGCACCGATTCGCCAGCGGGATAGAAGCCCACCACCGAGTGGCTGCGAAGACGACGCGATTTCAGATCAGCGGCCACCGCATGGGCTTCGTTGCCCGTGCCAACAATCAGCACACGTTGTTGCACCAGCGAGCCATTCCAAGCGGTCAGCAAGAGGCCGCGCACCAGCACCAGGCCGACCATCAGGTACGCCACGGCGAAACCCATCAGGTGGTGGGCCTGGGCGCCTTCCAGCGAGGTTTTGATGGCCAACTGGTAGGCAATGGGGGCCGCAATCAGGCAACCCAGCACGGCCCGCCCGAGCTTGGCACGGGCTGTTTTGCGGATGGCGCCTTCCCGGTAAACGCCGACCAGGCCGCAGTGCAGGGGCACGAGGAACGCAAAGCCCAACCCAGCGCGCAGCGCGGTGGACATGCCAAAGGAGCCCGCGTCACCCGAAAAGTGCGCCAGCGTCAGGGTGCCCAGCAGGATGGCCAGAAAGCTGGTGAGGCTGTCGGCAATCAATTCCGCCAAGGTGACCAGCGAGATGTGGTGCTGAAATACCCGGAACATGTGTGCCCTCTCTGTGCCGGACATCGCGCGCGCGAGACCTGCAACCGGTGATTCGGATTAGTAAGATTTTGTAATGGGCCCATTGTCAAGAAGATGGGGGTGTTCCAACATCCTCTGTTTGTGGGGTAGGCCCTAGACCTTGGGGGTAACCGTGTCTCACATCACGAATTGCACGCCTTTTCACACGGAAAACCGGACAGTATCGGGTTGCGAAGTGGGCCCCGCCACGCGGTAAACCATTGTGGGAGGGGCGCAGTGCCAGCGCGCGGGGAGCGCTCTCCGGCTGTTACAAAGTGCCGTGAAGCAATGGCGGGCCAGCCGATTTGTTGTTGCTGTGCAGCGATGGCGCAACACCCACGCTGGGGCAGCGGCCCAATCTCTTAGCAGGGGTCAGTGGCTGGCCACGCGACCGCGCGGTTGGCGTTGTTTCCACCAGGCCGACAGGTGATCCGCCACACGGCTGGCCGTCATGCCGTCCCAGAATTTGGGCAGGCGGCCTTTTTTGCCGCCACCCCGGATGATTTCCGCCACCGCACGGTGGATGAGGCTGCTGTTGCGCCCCACCGCGATGTTCGTGCCCTGTTCCACCGTGATGCGCCGCTCCGTGTAGTTGTGCAGCGTCAAGCAAGGCACGCCCAGGATGGTCGCTTCCTCCTGCACGGTCGACGAATCGGTGAGCACGCAGGCGGCCGTGCCGACCAGGCCCATCATCTTGAAGTACGGGACGATCGGCAGCAGCGCGATCTGGCTGGCTGGCGCGTCGGCGAGCAGGTGGTTGGACTGGATCAGCGCGCGGGTGGCTTCGCTGGCCACCCAGATCAGGGGCATGTCGCGGCTGATCGACTTCAGGATCGCGGCGAGTTCGCCGAGCGCCTGCACTTCTTGCGATGGCCCCTGACCCTGCAGGTACACCACGCCGTAACCGCGGCCGGCCTTGAGCAGGTCAGGGGACTGGTTGAACTGGCGCAGCGTGTATTTGGGTGGTGACGCTTGCGGCAGCATGGCGCGCATGGTGTCCATCATCAGGTTGCCGGCAAACACCACGCGGTCTGCTGGAATGCCCTCGCGCGTCAGGTTGTCATGCGCCACCCACTCGGACGTCAGCAACAGCTCGGCCATGTGGTCGCACATCATGGCGTTGATCTCTTGAGGACGGCTGCGGTCAAAGCTGCGCAGCCCGGCCTCCAGGTGCAGCACAGGGATGCCCTGGCGATGCGCAGCCAGGCTGGCCGCCATGGCCGCATCGCTGCCGTTCTGCACGATCACTGCGGCGGGTCGGTACTCTCCCAGCACATGGTCGAGCTGGCGCATGGCGTCCGCCGTCTGAGCCACCGGCGTGCCGGCCGGGACGCGCATGTGCACGTCGGGTGGTCGCAAGCCCATGTGTTCGCACCAGTCGCCCGTCAGCTCGAAGCGCCCGGGCGCGTCGATCATCAGCCACTTGAGGGCCGGCAGGTCCTGGCGGCTGGCGAATGCCTTTTGCAGGGCCGCCGCACGGATGCAGCAGGTGCGCGAGCTGGCCACCAGCAGCAAGAACGCCTGTTGGGCGTCCACGTGCACCGTGGGCGTGAACAACTCGTTGCGGAACTGCGGCTGGGTCGGCAGGGCCTGTACGCTGTCCGTCAGCGTGGGCAGGGTCAGGGGCGACAGCTGACCTGGCTGCATGCCCGAAGGCCCGGCGTCACCGGTTGCAGTCGCGAGGTGCACGGGGCTGGGGCCCATGGCCGGCGGCGGCGTCAGCGTGGCCTCTCCAATTTCTGCGCGGATCTCCAGCGCGATGCGGGCCACGTCGGCCGCCGTGATGTCATTGCCCTCGGCGAGGAAAGTGGCCAGCAGGATCCGGTTGCTCAGCAGGTTGATGCGGCGTGGGATGCCCGATGTCCACTGGTAGATCTCGTCAAAAGCGTCGTCATCGAAACGGGGGCGGTTGTCCCAGCCGACCTTGCGCAGGCGGTGTTCGATGTAGCTGCGCGTTTCCTCTCGGTCCATCGGGCCCAGGTGGTAGGACGCGATGACGCGCTGGCGCAACTGCTCCAGGCTGCGCGACAGCAACATGTCGCGCAACTCAGGCTGGCCGATCAGGAAGCTCTGCAGGAGCGCCTGGTTGCCGAACTGGAAGTTCGACAGCATGCGCAACTCCTCGATGGCGTCGCGGCTGAGGTTCTGGGCCTCGTCCACAATGAGGACGGCACGCTTGTTCTGCGTGGCCAGCAGCGTGAGGTAGGCCTCCAGCGTGGCGATCAACTCCGCCTTGCTTTGACCCTTGAGCGGCACGCCGAAGGCAGTGATGGCCGAGCGCAGGAGGTCGCCCGCTTCAAGTTGGGTGCTTACCAACTGGGCCGCCACCACCTTGTCATGGTCGATGTCGCTGAGCAGGGTGCGCACCAGCGTGGTCTTGCCTGCGCCGATGTCGCCTGTGACGACAATGAAACCTTCGGCTTGGTAGAGGCCGAACTTCAAGTAAGACAGGGCGCTGCTGTGCCCCCGGCTGTCGAAGTAGAAGCTGGGGTCTGGGTTGAGCAGGAAAGGCGCGCCGGTGAGGCCGAAATACGACTCGTACATGGGGTCGTGGTCCTCAGAAGCGGTGTTCGAGGCCGGCGAACACGACGTTCTCCGTGATGGCCTCGCCCGAGGCCAGCCCCTCGGTGCGCAGGCGGCGCAGGCCCCCCACCGCTTGGGTGCGCGGCGACAGCATCGTGCTGACGCTCAAGCGCAGGCCGACATCGCGTGTGTTGGTGGTGGTACCCAACAGCGGGCTGGTCGCGCGTGCGCGGCCCAGGCGCAAGCCTGTGGTCAGCGTGCTCATGGGCGTGAGACGGTGGTTGATCTGCGTGTCGATGTAGCGATCGCGGGTGGCGGTGCCAGAGCCCAGGAAGGTGGAGAAAGCATCGCCAGCGAGGGGGCGCGACTGCGTCTGCCCTGCGGAAACCAGCAGCATGCTGCGCACGCCCATCAGCGCGGCTCGGGCGACGGTGGACTGGCGCAACTGCGTGTTGAGGTCGTAGAGGTCACGGGTCGTGCCCAACTGCCGCGGCAAATTGCGTTGGGCGATCATGTCGTTGACGGCTTTGCTGCGCTCGGCTTCGTCGGGGATGCGCGAGCTGAGCAGCGCATCCAGCAGGGCCTGCGTCGAGCCGCCGCTGGCCAAGGCGCCACCCACCGGGCTGGTGTAGGTGCTGACTTGGCGGTTGGCGTTCAGGCCGAAGGAGGATATCGGCGTGCGGTGCGAGGCCTCCGCTTCCCAACTGCGTCCGAAGAAACGGTCCTCCACCAGGGCCTTGAGCTGCGTGCGCTGGGAAGGCCGCCAATCGACCTGCGCGCCTTTGACGGTGTCACGGTATTGCTGCAGTAGTGCCTGGTTCGATTCGCGTCCCAGCACCAAGCCAATCTCCAACTCCGGGCTCAGGGCATACAGCGCTGTGCCTTTGACAAGGCGCTGCACGTAGACGGGCTGAGCAACGCCGTCGGCCTGCGTTTCCCTGTAGCTGGCGGCCAGCGCGTAGCCGATGCGAGTCGGACGGCGCGAGAGGTTCAGGATCGCGCTGTTGGTGGACGTGTTCGGGCGGTTGCCGAGGTTGTTGCTGTTGGCTGTGGACTGCAGCTGCGTGCGGTCCAGGCGCGCGCGCAACGTCGTGTGTTCATCGAGCGGGCGTTCCAGGAACGGACTCACGGACACCCGCGTGTTGGTGTAGGTGTCCGCGGTGCTCGTCGATGCCGAGGGCGCAGAGGTGAATTGCGATTTGACCTGGTCGGCTGCGATGCTCGCATCCAGCCCCCATCCCTGGCGCGCCACCTCGGTGCGCAGCGCCAGGCGGCCGCTCGGCAGCAGGCGATCCGCTTGCGTGTTGTTCAGGTAATTGACCGACGACAGCTGCATCTGTCCGGACACGGTGCTGTAGGCGCTGCGGTAGGCCACCGACAAGCCGGGTGAGACCGACACGATGGTGTCTGCCTGTTTCCGCGCCGACGTTGCCTGGGTGGCGTTGTCGGAGTGGCTGATTTGCGCACCCAGCGTGGGCGTGATGATGGGGAGCGAACCCGAGGTCATTGCGCCGTCGTTGCCCACCTGCGCCGGGGCGGCGGCCGGGGTCTGCTGTGCATGGACGCCGGACGCCAGCGCGATCACGCACCAGCCCAGCCACACAGCGGGGTGCCGGAGATCACGGAGCGTAGTAGCCATATGCGTTGCTGCCCTTGGGGCCCCGGTATTTGTTGAGCATGGACAGCACGACGGGGTGGCTTTCCACGGTGGCAAAGGCCTGCTTGACGGTGTTGATCGGCGTTCTGTTCGCCTCGATGACCATGACGACCTGCCCCATGTGCGAGGCCAGTACCCGCGATTCGGTCGTGGACAACAATGGCGGTGTATCAAAGATCACCACGCGGTCCGAATACTTGCTCGCGAGTTCGTCCAGCAGCTTGTCCATGCTGTCGCTGGCGAGCAATTCCGTGGAGCGTGAGCTTGCCGTGCCGGCCGGCAGCAAGGTCAGCTTGGGGATGTTGGTACGCAGCAGGACGTCGGTCAACTCGGTCCGGGACGTGTCGAGCACATCAAGCAAGCCTTTGGCGGCGGTCACGCCGAGGCGCTCCAGCGCAGAGGGGCGCAGCACATCGGCCTCGACCAACAGCACGGTGTGGTCCAACTCCATGGCGATGCTGACAGCGAGGTTCAGGGCCGTCTGCGTCTTGCCCTCGCCCGGCATTGCGCTGGTCACCATGATGAGGTTGGCGCGGTCCGGCCGCATCCCGGCTTGCCCGCGCACGTTCTCCAGCAGAGGGCGCTTGACGATGCGGAACTCCTCCTCCAGCTGGGAGCGCGGCTGCCCAGGCACCAGCAGACCGGCGCGGCGCATGCGCGCCAAGTCGACCGTGATGTCCCGGCTGCGGCGTTCTTCCAACGGCGCGCTGGCCTGTGACGGTGCGTTCACGGGTCGGGTTGTGGGGTGGGTTGCCGGGCGAGGCTCGGACGCCACCGACTCCGCGGCTGCCACCGCCGTCGCGCCGGCCGGTACGGAGCCTGCACCGCCCGCGCCCTGCGCCTGCATGTCCGACTGCACGTCCACGCCAGCCCGGCGCAGTTGTTCCAGCCTCTTGGCGGCTTGTTCGATCGTGTTCATGCGCACCTCAAGACAGCCACTGCTTTTTGACGACCAGCAGCCAGGCCATGTTGACGAGAAGGAACAGGCCGCAGGCGATCAGGAAATTGCGCCGGTCCCGGCTGACGTCGACCGTCATCTCCGGGCTCAGCACCATGGACACGCTGCCCAGCACCGGCCGCCCGGCGATTTCGCGAAGCTGGCGTGCATCCTGCACGGTTGGGAACACCTGCGTCATGGCGAAAGCTGCACCCACGCCCGCGCCCAGCGCCGCGAGCACGCCGAGCATCGCCACCATCATGCGGCTCGGCTTGGCCGGCGTGGGCGACACCCGCGGCGGCTCCACGACGCGGAAGTCGGCCACCTTCGTGGTCAGGTCGATTTTTTCGCCCAGGGATGCCGATTCGCGGCGCGCCACCAGCTGTTCGTAGTTCTTGCGAACGATGTCGTAGTCGCGGTTGAGTTGCGCGAGCTCCGCCTCCACCTGCGGCATCTTGCCGGCCATGGCGCGCGCCTCGTTGAGCTGGCTTTGCTGCGCGCCCAACTGGCCACGCAACGATGCCACCTTGGCCTCCGCCTCGGCCAGGGCCACGCGGATGCGCTGGAACACCGGGCTGGTCGGTGCGGGCGCCCGGCCGCTGGCCTTGCGGGCTTCCTGCTCGCTGCGACGCTGTTGTTCCAGTTGCGCGATGGTGCGGCGGGCGGCCACCACATCGGGGTGCTGGTCCGTGTAGCGCCGCAGCAGGTCGTCCAGCAAGCGGCGCTGCGCATCCAGCCGCGACTCCGTCTCGGTCAGGGTCGTGGCCGCACCCGGCGTCATCGCCTCGGGCGGGATGGTCGGGTCTTCGGTGGCCAGCTCGCGGCGCAAGGCGTCACGCGAGCGCTCTGCCGCCTGCAACTCGATGCGCAGGCGGTTGACCTCGTCCGTGCCGCTGGAGATGCGACCGAAGAAGTCGGTGTTCGAGGTGCCGGTCAGGCCGAAGTTGCGCAGCTTGAACTCCTTGACGCGGTTCTCGGCGGCGCTCAGCTTCTCTTCGTATGACTTGATCTGCTCATCCAGGAAGCGACGGGCCTGCTCCGAGTCGCGCTGCTTGTCGGTCACACCGGATGACACGAACAGCGCCACCAGCTCGCCCACGATGATTTGCGCGCGCTGCGGGTTGATGTCCCGGTAGGTGATGGAGAACAGGTTCGCGTCGCCGCTGGGCGCCACCTTGATTTCCTTGGTCAGACGGTCGATGGTGCGGTCGCGGTCGGCCTCGCTGAGGTTGTTCAGTCCTGCCCGCGGTGATTTGATCAGCTGCTCCACGTTGGGCCGGCTGATCAAGGTCCGCGCCAGCATGCGCACCTGCTGGTCGACATCGGGCTGGAAGGCAAGGCCGCTCATCAGCGGCTTGAGCACTGTCTGGGTGTCCACGAACACTTTGGCCGAGGCCTCATAGCGGTCGCGGATGACCAGGGTCACGGCCGCCATGGCCAGCAAGGCGACAACCCAGGCGGCGGCCATGCCGATCCAGCGCCGTTGCCAGATTGCCACGAGCACGCCGGAGACTTGTCTGAGAAGATCGTCCATACAGCTTGATTCGGTGTCGTTGGATCAGCCCCGGCCCGCGGCGGGCTCAGGGCCGCAGGGCATCAGAACCAGCTTTGCGGGATGATCAGGATGTCGCCAGGCTTCATGTCCACGTTCGCGGAGATGTCGCCGCGGCGCAGCAGGTCCTTGATGCGCACGCTGTATTGCTTGCTGTTCTCGGAGCCACGAACCAGCACCGCGTTGTTGCCGTCGGCGAAATCGGTGAGCCCGCCGACCTGGATCATCACGTCCAGCAGCGTCATGTTCTGGCGGAACGCCACGGCCTGGGGCTTGGCGGCCTCGCCCACGATGCGCACCTGGGCCGAGGTCTCGCCGAGCGCCCGGTTGACGACCACGGTCACCACCGGCTCACGGATGTACTTGCTCAGCGCCGCCTCGATCTGGCGGGAGAGGTCCTCCGGGCGGCGTCCAGCGGCAGGGAGGTTCTCCACCAGGGGCAGTGAAATCTTGCCGTCTGGGCGCACGGTGACGGTGGCCGACAGATCAGGGTTGCGCCAGACCACGACGGAGAGCTCATCCAGCGCCCCGATTTGGTAGCCCTGGGCCTTGTCCTCCGCTGCGGCCCTCTGCGGCGCGGGTGGCAGGCCGAAGGTGCTGCTGCAACCGGATGCCAGCAAGGATGCGCACAGGGCCAGCAGCACGCCAGCGCGGCCAATGATGTTGCGAGTGTGGATGGTCATGGGGTTTTCTTTCGGCAGTTCTGCGGATTTCCGAAGTTCCTGGGGGCGCGCACGGCGGTGCGTCCTGGCGTCACCCTTCGGGTCGGCACGCTGGTCTGACATCATGCGCCACTTTCGTGACGCGACTTCGTCCGGCACGGGCGGGGCATTGGCCTCGGCACCCGGCAGCAGCATAACGAACTCGCGTGCTGCAGTGTTAGAGTCATGCGCAGCTTATCTGCTGGCGATCAAAGCGGCCCCACACAGGCCGCTGCGCGGCGGGTGGGTGTCATGTCTGCGCAACATTTTGGAATACAGATGAACCTGGTGGTCGTTGGGGTAGGGTCTGCGGCGTTGGCGGCTGGCGCAGTGCTTTTGCGCGAAATTCGCCAGAAGCACATCCAGACGTGGCTGTGGTCGTACCTCAAACGCGATTGGGCGCACCGCAAGGCGCCCCCCGGCCAGACCAAGCATCTTCTCTTCTGTTTTGTCGACCATTTCGAGCCGCAGTACCAACAGCCGAGCTACGACACCGAGTGCGCTCGCGTGGCCCGCTGGCGACAGGAGTACCCGGTGCTTTGCGAGGGACTGAGAGACGCCGACGGCCGTCAGCCCGTCCACTCGTTTTTTTACCCGGAAGAAGAATACCGGCCCGAGCACATCGACCCGTTGGTGGAGTTGTGCCGCATGGGGCTGGGCGAGATCGAGGTGCACCTGCACCACCACCACGACACGGACGCTGGCCTGCGTGAGAAGCTGCGTCGGTTCACCGGCATCCTGGCCGATCGTCACGACGCCCTCCCGCGCGACCCAGAGACTGGGCAGGTCCGCTGGGCCTTCATTCACGGCAACTGGGCGCTGGACAACGCTCACCCCCGTGGCGACGGCTACTGCTGCGGTGTCAACAACGAGCTGATCATCCTGAGGGAAGAGGGCTGCTATGCCGACTTCACCTTCCCCGCGGCACCGGACCCTTGCCAGCCGCCCACGATCAACCAGATCTACTACGCCAAGGACGACCCCGACGCCCCCCGATCCCACGACCGGGGCCGCCGGGTGACCGTGGGCGGATCGCCCTGGGGGGACCTGATGCTCATCCAGGGCCCTTTGGGGTTCAACATGGCTTCGCGCAAGTTCGGGCTGATCCCGCGCATCGAGAACGCCGATGTCCGCACCAGCTGCCCGCCCTCGCCAGACCGGGTGGATGCTTGGGTGAACATGGGCATCCAGGTCGAGGGGCGCCCCGAGTGGGTGTTTGTGAAAGTGCACACCCACGGCACGCAGGAGCGTGACACCGACACCCTGCTGGGCAAGCCGATGCGCGAGGCGCTGGAGTACATGCAGCGTCGCTACAACGACGGCCGAGAATGGCAGCTGCACTACGTGAGTGCGCGCGAGATGTACAACATCGCGAAAGCGGCAGAAGCCGGTGAGCAGGGCAATCCTGGACGCTACCGTGACTACATCGTGCCGCGCCCACGGTACGGCGTCACAGCCCAGGCCGGGGCCTGAGCCAGCCCGCACTCACGTTTTGTCCCACCGGAGGTCAAGCCGGCCTGACGCGAATTGCAGGCCGGCCTGCATCGCCGTCCAGTTGAGCTCGACGAAAACCGTCGCGAAGGCGACCAGCTTGTTTCTGCGCCATGCCGCCGAGCGCATGCCCATCAGGGCGCCAGCGTAGAAAAGCACCTGCACGACGGCCAGGCATTGCACCCAGCCGGTGCTCGACAACAAGCTGCTGACCAAGGCGCAGGCCATCGCGTAAGGCACCGCCAAGCGGAACACCTTGTGCGACAAGAACTGCAGCCAGATCGGGTTGCTGAGCGGCGAGAACAGCCAGGGGTGGCGGGCGAAGCTCTGGAAATTGCCGCCCAAGGTGCGCAACTTGCGTTTGCGCTCTCCGGACATGTCGTTCTGGAGTTCGTCGAAAACAAGCGAGCGCCCATCGAGCAGCACCCGTTGGCCTTGCCTTGCGATTTGCATCGGGATTTCGAAGTCGTCCAGCAGCGTGCCGGGTGCCAGGGGCACGAAGTGCTGCGCTTTGATCGCGTAGAACGCTCCCGTGGCACCGACCACAGAACCCCACCGGCTTTCCGACTTGCGGATCCATTTCTCGTAGCGCCAGTACAGACCGATGTTCGCCGCCACCTGGGTGCCGGGGTCCAGGTGCGTGAGTTCCCCACTGACGGCACCCACGCCCGGTTGCATCAATGTGGAGACCAGCAGGCGCAGGGCGTGCTTGTCGGCGGTCTGGCGCATGTCGCAAAACAGGACCACGGGTGTTTCGACCTCCGCCATGGCCGCATTCAGCGCATGGGCCTTGCCGCCACGCTCAGCGTGCTCGATGACCTGCACCCCGGGGAACTGGCGCAGCAGCTCGGCGGTGCGGTCCGTGGACCCATCTGACACGAACAGCAGGCGCAGTTTGTTTTGGGGATAGTCGAGGCTGCGCAAGTTATCGATGCGGCGCTGAACCCTCGCCTCTTCGTTGTGCGCGGAAATCACGACGGTCACCTCGGGACAGGCCTCGTCCGGCAAGGGTGGAGCACATTCGTCGTGCCGGCCGCGCGCCAGCGCCCAGATTCCGGCCGGGTATGCCGCATAGGTGTATGAGATGAATGTCGCCGCGGCGAAGAAAATTTGATCGGGGGTGTTCATGTCGAAGGGCGTTTTGCCGGACACATTCGGGCGCTATGGTATCGCCGCAACGGTCGGTGTGAAAAAGAATATCGTTGCGCTCCCCCTGTTTGTATTCCCTCGCCTTGGGTGGTTGTCTCGGGTGCCGCGGCCTGTATGCTTGCGCGGTTTTCCGCGACGCCCGTGGCCATGGATTGCGGCGAAGCGGGCCCATCGGGTGGCCGATTTTGTTTTTCACCAGGGGAAAATGTGTTGAAAATTGCGGTGGTGGGGTGCGGGAAAATCGCCGATGGCCACGTGGAGCAGGTCCGGGCAACGGGGCGGGGCGAGGTTGTCGCCGTCTGTGACCTCGAGCCTTTGATGGTGGAGCAACTCGCGGTGCGCATGGGTGTGCCTGGGCGCTATACCGACATCCACCAAATGCTGGCTGAGGTGCGGCCCGATGTGGTGCACATCGCCACACCGCCGGACTCCCACGTTTTCCTGGCCACCACGGCGCTGCGCGCGGGCTGCCATGTCTTCGTTGAAAAGCCGTTCGCCTTGACGGAAGTGGATGCGCGCAAAATCACCGACTGCGCTGCGGAAGCCGGCCGGCGCGTCTGCGTCAACTACCTCTACAACTACGAGCCGCCTGCGCTGGAGCTCGAGGGCTTGCTGGCCGCGGGCGCACTGGGCGACATCGTTCACCTCGACACGCAGTACGGCTACAACCTGGCTGGCGACTACGGTCTGGCGGTCATGTCGGACCCTGACCACTGGGTGCACCGCCTGCCGGGGAAGCTGTTCCACAACGTGCTCGACCACGTGCTGGCCAAGGTGATGATGCACATTGGCGACGATTGCGAAGTGCAGGTGATGTCGTTCCGACGCCGCGCGGCCTTGGGCGATCCGGTGCTCGACGCCCTGCACGACGAGCTGCGCTTCATGCTGCGCAGCGACAAGGTCACCGTCTCAGGCACGGTCAGCGCGCATGGCAAACCCAGCGCCCATGCTCTGAAAGTGGTGGGGTCGCGTGACTCCGTGGAGCTCGATTACACGGCCCGCACCTTGGTGCGCAGCGCCAACTGGGCTCAGCCGGCGTCGGCTGGCCGCTTGTTCCCGGCCTTTGTGCAGGCCCGGCAGTTCTGGCGCAACGGTTGGCGCAATGTGGGCTTGTTCAGGCGCCACGAGTACCACTACTTCCAGTGCATGCGTGTGCTGCTCAACCGTTTCTACGATGCCGTGGACAAGCGAGGGCCGGACCCGATTCCCGCCGAGCACATCCTGCGGGTGTGCCGTGTGATCGATCGGTTGGTGGACGGCATGGAGGCCCAGGCATGACGGTGTTGGTGACAGGTGCGGGCGGCTTCCTCGGTCGCCGGATCGTTGACAGCTTGCTAAGGCAAGGCGTGACCTCGGTGCGCGTGCATGCACGCCGCGCTGTGCCGGAGGAACTGTTGCAGGGATGGCGGCAGGCGCACCCGAATGCGGAAGTGAACGTGGTGCTGGCCAATTTGCTGTCTCGCGGCAAGTTGGCGCACGTGGTGGAAGGCGTCGATTGCATCGTGCATGCGGCCGCCGGCATGAAAGGCGCTGCGGCCGACATGTTCGCCAACACCGTGCTGACCACCCGCAACCTGCTGGAAGCGGCCACGGCAGCGCAGGTGAAGCGCATCGTGTTGGTGAGCTCGTTCTCTGTGTTCGACGCAGCACCCTTGCCCAAAGGCGGCTTGTTGGACGAGCGCACGCCGATCGAGAAGGTCGGGGTGGAGCGCGGGCCCTACGGCTATGCGAAAACCCGCCAGGAGCACCTTTTCAACGCGTTCCAGCGCGAGCACGGTTTCGAGTCGGTGGTTTTGCGCCCGGGCGTGATCTATGGGCCGGGCGGCGGGGCGATGTCATCGCGCGTGGGCATCAAGGCCATGGGTGTGTTCGTGTCGCTGGGGCGCGGCGCCATCCTGCCACTGACTTACGTGGACAACTGCGCCGATGCGGTCGCCACGGCGGCGCTGAAAGCGCCCGCAGGCAGTGTTTTCAGTGTGGTCGACGACGATTTGCCCACATGCAGCCAGTACCTCCAGGCTTACCGCCAAGAGGTCGAGCCCTTGCGCTGCATCCCCTTGCCGTACCCGCTGTTCATGCTGGCCTCGCGCATCCTGGTCTGGTACCACCGGCGCTCCAAGGGGCAGTTGCCGGCGCTGTTCACGCCCTACGTCGTGGCCTCGATGTACAAACCGCTGCGCTACAGCAACCAGGCCCTGCGCGGCATTGGCTGGACGCCGCGCGTTCCCACCTCGGAAGGCTTGAAGCGCGCGTTTGCCCACCTCCGCGAGGAACTGCGGCGCAAGCGCTGAGGCTTGCCTGAGCGGCCTTGGCGCTGTGCGCCGCGTCAGCGCTTCGCCAAGGCCGCGCCGTAGACCCGGTCGTACGCTTGCGCCAGGGCCTCGGAGGATGCATTGGCCCTGACCCACTGCGCGGCAGCGTTGCCCAGGCGGCGGCGCAGGGCGGTGTCTGCCAGCATGCGAGCCAGTGCCTCGCTGAGCGCCCCGTTGTCATCCGGCGGGATGAGCAAGCCTGTCTGGCCGTCCACGACAATCTCTGGATTGCCCCCCACCCGTGTCGCCACGACGGCCAGGCCGGTGGCGCAGGCTTCGAGCAGCGCAATCGACAGCCCCTCGGTTTGCGAGGGCAGAGCGAACACGTCGAAGGCGCCCAGCAGCGCGCTCACGTTGCTGCGCTGGCCGGCCAGCACGACGTGGCCTTGCAGCCCTTGGGCGGCCACCTGTTGACGCAAGGCCTCGGCCTGTACGCCGTCGCCCACGATCACCAACTTCAGACCCGGGTGCTGCGACAGCAGCCCGGGAAGCGCATCCACCATCCGGTGGTGGTTCTTGAGCGGCACCAGCCGGCCGACGCAGCCGATGACGGTGTCGGCCTCGCTCAAACCGAGTTGCTGGCGTGCGGCCGCGCGGGTGTCGGCTGCTGCCGAGAAACGCGAGACGGGGATGCCATTGAGCACGGTGTGGGCCTTGTGCGCTGGTACGAGGCCCGTCGTGACATGGCGCTGGTGCACCTGTGCGCCGACCATCGCGACGCAACGCGTGCGCAGCAGGGAGAGCTGGAAGAGGGTCTTGAGTCGCCGGTTCTGCAGGCGTGCGCCCATGTCGTGCAGGGTGCAGACCTGCGCGGCGCTCAGGCCCACGGTGGCCAACGCGGCATGGTAATTGGGCACGAAGTTGTGGGCGTGGACGACATCGGCGCGGGCATCACGCACACAGCGGCGCAAAAGGCCCAGGGTATGCCGGTCGAGCGCGCGGCGCTTGTGTCCTTCAACGACAGGGATGCCCATGCCCTGCAACTCGCGCTTGAGCCCTTCGGTGCTGGCAATGCTGAAGACACGCACGTCGTGCCCAGACGCCATTTGAGCCTGAGCCAGGTCGACGGTCACGCGTTCCAGGCCGCCAACCTCCAGGGAGTCCACCACATGAACGATGCGCAAAGGGCTGTGGGCGGCGTCGGTCACAGGGGGCTTCATGACCAAATGCTACACTGAGTTTCACAGGTGACTCGGCGTAGGTTTGACGCGCGGCGCCACCCTGACCCAGGGCTGCGGCCCCCCGATCGTGTCCTCGTTTCATTGCGCAATGGCATCGCACACTCCGATCACAAGCCGCGTACAGCACATGCTGTATCACCACCGCACGCAGGGCAAAGCCGTCGAAGGCGTGCACATCAGGGGCATCACAGACGCGATGCGCGCAGAGGGCGTGAGGGTCGACATCATCTCGCTGCCCGGCGCGGACCCTTACTCCACGCCCAAGGCCATGTCACCCACCAGCCAGGCCACTTGGCTGATGAAGCTGGTGTCGCAGTTCCCTGAGCCATTGTTCGAACTGGCCGAGCTGGGCTACAACCTGATGGCGGGCTGGCGGCTCTGGCAGTTCTTCCGGCGCAACCCGGGCCTCACGTTCGTGTACGAGCGCTATTCGCTGTTCATGTTCGTCACGGTGCTGCTGTGTCGCATGCGCGGCTTGCCCATCATCTTGGAGGTGAACGATTCGGCAGCGGTGGAACGCGTGAGGCCTTTGTTTTTCAAGCGCCTGGCCATGGCGATCGAGCGCTGGGTCTTCCGCAAGGCCGATGGTCTGGTGTTCGTCTCATCCGTGTTCCGAGACCGAGCTGTGCAAGTGCACGGCCACATCGCACCCACCATCATCACGCCGAATGCAGCGAACATCGCCCAGTTCACTTTCACGCAAGCGCAGCGAGATGAGGCCCGCCAGCATTGGGGCCTGGAGGGACACGTGGTGTGCGGCTACCTCGGCGCATTCGTGCCGTGGCATGCGATCGATCAGTTCGTTTACCGCATCGCCGGTGTGCTGAAGGCGAACCCCCACCTCAAGCTGCTGCTGGTGGGCGACGGTGCCAAGTTCGACGAGGTCAAGCAGTTCGTGGAAGGCGAGGGCCTGTCCAGCCAAATCGTGATGGTGGGGCGCGTGCCCCATGACCAAGTGCCTGGGTTGTTGGCCGCCATGGACATGGCCATCCTGCCCAGCGCGGGCGATTACACCTCGCCGGTCAAGCTGTTCGAATTCATGGCTTGTGGCGTACCGCCGATCGCCCCCGATTTCGCGCCCATCCGCGAGGTGCTCACGCCCGACGCGACGGGCTGGATGTTCCCCGCCGGTCAACTCGACGAGGCCGTGTCGCAGGTCATCGCGCGGAGCCAGGACAAGGTCTCGCTGAGCCGTGTGGGTCAGGCGGCACGTGCCTACATTGCCGAGCATCGCCAGTGGCGCAACAACATCGTGCAGTTGACCGATTTCCTGGTCAGCCTGACCGACAAGCGCCGCGCCGCCGCCGGCCGCTGAGTGTCCGGCACCTCAGCGTTTGGTTGGCTGCAGTACCCGTTCGCACACCTGCAAGGTTTCGCGGGCCACGTCCACCCAGGTGCGGCCCATGCGGGCAGCGATGGCGGCATGGTCCCACGGACCATCGAGCGCACGGGCCAGCGCCGTCTGCAGGGCCTGGGGGTCTTTGGGTGGGACGAGGATGCCGTTGGCGTCGTCCAGAATCTCGCGCGTGCCCCCCACGTCGGTGGCGACGACCGGCCTGCCACACGCAGCGCCCTCCACCACCACGTTGGGGTAGCCCTCCGACCAGCTCGGCAAGGTCAGCACATCGCTGGCTGAAATCCACTCGGCGACCTGCTCGGGCGGCAGGCCGCCAGGCATGCGCACCGCGTCACCCAGCCCTTCGCGCTGGAGCAGGGCCTTGAGTTCATCCTTCATCACGCCGTCGCCCACGAGGTTCAAGCGACAGCGCGGGCGCTCTGCGCGCAGGCGGGTGAAGGCGGTCACGAGCTCGCGCATGCCCTTGGCCTCGACGAAGCGCCCCACATAAATCACCGATTCTTCATCGGGCTGCATGCCCAGCTTGTGCCGCATCTGCAAGCGGTCCCGCGGGTGGAACACGGAGGTGTTGAACCCGTTGACGATGGTGTGCACCCTGTCGGGCCGTGCGCCGAAGGTGGCCATGGCCGTCTGCCGCATCGCTTCGCTGACGGTGAGCAGGGCATCCGCGCCGGCAATCGTCTGCCGCGTCATGAAGGCGTTGAAGCCGCTGCGCACATGGATGTCCGAGCCGAGCGCACCCACCACACAGGGCACGCCGAGGCGACGTGCGGTGCGCAGCGCGCCGTAGCCGTCGGGGTACACCCAGTAGGCCAGGACGATGTCGGGTTTGAACTGGCGCACGCGTGGCAGAAGCGCCGCACTGCTCACATGCCCGTTGATGGCGCGCGACACCACGGGCAACACAGGGTAGGTGAAGGTTTCGACGTCGATGCCATCGATGGTGTAGTCGTCGCCCACTGTGCCGTCCAGGAAACTGCGCGGCGCCACGAAGGGTAGCCGTGGGTAGCTGGCCTGTTGGAAGAACACCTTCACCTTGGCCAGTGCCGAAAGCGCTCGCGCTGTTTCATGGATGTAGCGGCCGCGCGTCATGTCATGGGGCACGGGCAGCATGGGGGTCACAAGGGCGATGCGGATCATGTGGGCTTCATCGTGGAGGGCCCCCTTCGGCCTGGGGGCGTCGGCGCCTATTTTGCGCGGGTTAATGCGGCCATAATGCGGCGGCGTGATCGATTTGATGAGCGAGATACCGACATGAGCGTCAGCTTTGCGACCTGTGACCTGTGCGATGCGCACAAGGCGTCCAGCGATGGCAGCTTCCGGGTGCTGCCGCCTGTGTTCAAGGACTTTGGCGCACGCACGGTGTTCAGTGGTGTCGTGGTCACGGTGAAGTGTCACGAAGACAACACTTTCGTCAAAGCCATGGTCGATTCTCCTGGCCTGGGCCGCGTCCTGGCGGTCGATGGCGGCGGCTCGTTGCGCAAGGCCCTGCTCGGCGGCAACCTCGGAGCCGCGGCGGCCCGCAACGGCTGGGCCGGCGTGGTGATCGACGGCTGCGTGCGTGACGTGGCCGAACTCGCCGTGTGCGATGTCGGCATCCGCGCGCTGGCGCCCATGCCCATGCCCACGGAGAAGCGTCAGCAAGGCCAGACAGACGTGCCGGTGCACATCCAGGGCGTGCCCGTGTGGCCCGGCGACATGCTGTACGCCGATGCCGATGGCATCGTGGTGATGTCGCAGCAGGCCTGAGATTGGCCATGTCCTTGGGCGTCACGCTCCTCGGTCCGGACATCGACCACCGGCGCAGCCTCGAGTGCATGCTCGGCGCGCCGCACAAGGTCCAGTGGCTGCCCGATTCGAATTCCCACCTGGCCGCGCGTTCCGCTGACGAGGTCACACGCCTGACGCGCCTGGCCCATCGCGCAGGGCGCTTGATGGGCACCTTCGACGCCCGTTATGTGCGCGAGACCACCGCCGCGCTGGAGCGCCAAGGCACGGACGTGCTCATTGCCTACTGGGGCACCGAGCCCTTGGCCGACCTGCTGGCCATCCGCCGGCGCATGCCCCATGTGAAGCTGGTGCTGATGGTGCTGTGTTACCCGGTCTCCTTGACGCGGGCGGGCGTCACCCGGCAGGACTGGATGATGCGGCGCATCATGCGCGTCCTCGATGGCGTGATTTTCCCCAACGATGCCATGCGTACCCACTTCCAGGCAGCGGGCTTGTTGGACAGCCGAGTGGCCTCGCTGATCCTGCCGCCCTGCTGGACCGGCGCCTTCCAGTCCGATGAAGGCCAGCCGCCAGGCTTCACCGAGCCCAACATCATCTTCACGGGGCGCACCGACCTGTCGTCGGCCACCGTGCATGCCGCGGACGATTTGCGTGGCCTCATGCGCGAGTTGCTCGACGCAGGCATCGAGCTTCACCATGTGCGCTCCCGCGAGACCGACGATGGCCATCCCTTGCGTCGCGCATTCCAGCCCATGAGGCAAGCAGAGCTGATCCGCGCCATGGCGCGGCACGACGCCAGCCTCATCGCCTACAACACCGCCGCATGCGAGAGAGATGACCGTTTCAGGCTGACCGTGCCCGACCGCCTGATCACCACGGTGGCCGCCGGCGTGCCGGTGGCGGTGCCCGAGCGCGGCTACGACGGCGCCAAGGAATACCTCCGTGGCCACCCCGGCGTGCTGACTTTCCGGGATGCCACACACCTGCGCCACATGCTCAATGACCGAGCCCGTGTGGCCGACTTGCGCTCCCAGGCCTGGGCCACCCGCGGCCAGTACGCCGCCGAGCAGCATGCGGACCTCCTGCAAGGCTTCCTCAGTGCGTTGCGCGCCCGCTGATCACCGAACATGAGCGACATGGCCGTGCCCTCCGTCAGCGTTGTCATCCCGGTCTACAACGCAGCCCACTTGGTGTCCGAGACCCTGGATTCCGTCCTGGCGCAAAGCGTGAAGGACATCGAAATCATCGTGGTCGACGACGGCTCGCGTGACCACATTGCCGAGGTCATGCAGGGCTACCCGCAGGTGAAGTTCATTCGCCAACCCAACGGTGGTGTGTCGTCTGCCCGCAACCTGGGCGTCAGCCATGCCACGGGCACCTGGCTGGCGTTCGTGGACTCCGACGATGTGTGGCATCGCCACAAGCTGCGCGACCAGCTGCACCTGGCGCGCCTGCACCCCGACGTCCCTTTGGGCACCGCAGGGAGCCAATCGGATGGCATCGAGCGGCTCGATTTCGAGCCCACCGTGTCCGAAGCCGGCCCGCCTTGCGCGCTGCACCCGGAGTTCCGCGAGGTGTTCCGCTTTCCCTACCTGGGTCTGTCAGGCGTGTTCGTGCGGCGCGACCACTTCCTGCAGGTGGGCGGCTTTGACCAAGGACTGCGTTGCGCCGAGGACGTGGATTTCTACCTGCGCCTGACCTACGGCCGGCGCGGTTACTGGCGTTTGGGTTATGACGCCGTGTATGTGAGGCCGGTGGCGGGCAGTTTGAGCAGCGACAGCGTCTCGGGCTATGAACAGACCCTGGTCGTCTACCAGCGCTTCCTCCAGCAGCACCCCGAATTTGCGTCCAGCGAGCGCGCCCTGGTGCGCCAGACCTTCGCCTTCCTCTACCTGCGCTACGCCCGCAGTCTGCTGCGCACCGGCCGAGGACGCAGGGAAACCGTCGCCGCGGCCTGGCAGTCGTTTCGCAACCAGCCCGGTGGCGCCGCGCTGCGGCTGATGCTGCGCGCCGTCTTCCTGCAAGACCTGCTGCAATGGGTCAAGCGGCGGGTTCAGGCCAGGAGCGATTCGTAAAGGCCAAGCATCGCATCCTCGTACCCTTCGCGGGGGAAGTGCGCAACCGCCCGGGCGCGGGCAGCCTGTGAGCGCGCCATGCGGTCCTCCGGTTGCTCATAGGCCAAGCGCAGGGCGTCACCCAGGCCCTTGGCGTCACCGTACGGGACCAGGTAGGCGCACGCCGACGAACCCGCCACTTCCTCCATCGTGGTGGACTCGAACACCACCGGCGGCACACCGCAGGCCATCGCCTCCAGCGCCATGTAGCCGAACGACTCGTGTGTGGACGGCATGAGGAACACGTCCATTTGCTGGTAGGCGCGCACGACCTCTGCCTCGTCATTCACCCACCCCAGATCGGTCACCTCGACATTGGGCCCCAGGTCGCGCATCAGGCCCTTGTCCTGGAAGGTGATGATGTGCAGCGGGATGTGCTTGGCCGCCTCGCGGAACGCTTCCAGTGCCAACGGCAGCCCTTTCCAATGGATGCGGGAGGCGCGGATGCCCACGGTCAAGCGACGAGGCTGGCGCCCATCAGCGACTGTGCTTGAGCGCGGTGTGAACCTGTCCGTGTCGATGCCGAGCGGGATCTGGCTGCATGTCAGTCCCTGGCTGACCCAGGCTCCCTCGCAGATGTCCCGCATGTAGTTGGTCGTGACATGCAAATGTGCGTTTGCCCGTGTCAGGGCCCGGCGTTTCATGCGGGCCATGGGGGCTGCTCGGTCGCTGCGCATGGGAAAGGGTAACTCCAGCTTCGGGCAGCTGTGGCAGCCGGATTGGTAGCGATCACAGCCTGCCGGGTGCACGCAATGCCCGGTGACGGGCCATGCGTCATGCATGGTCACCACCAGTTTTTTATCGCCCACCAAGCGCGGCAGCAAGGGCAGGCTCAGGTACTCCATGTGGAAGATGTGCAGGTGCACGATGTTGGCCTGGGCATAGACCGGATCGCGGCGCAGCCACTCCGACCATGGAAACAGCACCGATTGGAGCGATGCACGCTCCTCGGCCTTCGCGAGCAAGGCGCCGAGCCTGTCACGTCCCTTGAATGCTGCCACTTGACGCACATGGGGATCTTGACTCTGCTTCTTTTGCACGAACAGGTGAGCCTCGACGCCCAGGCGGTGCAAACCGTGCATCAGGTCCCGTCCATTCCAGCGGCTACCCCCCAACTCGTCGTTGGTGATCAAGGCGACACGGGGGCGAGGGGAGGGGCGTGAAGGCATGGCTCAGTGGGGTTGATCGGGCACCGTCGAGCGCGCGGCCCGTGCCAGCAGCGGGGCTGTGAACCTGGCCAATGCAGGAAAGCGCTGCGTGATCTTGGCGAGCAGCTGGATGTCCTTGGGCTTCCAGACGCCAGTGAACAGGGTGAGGCCCATGAACGCCGTTGCAAAGACAAAGCCTGCCAGCCACTGGATGGGCACACCGCCTACCGCATGTACGAGCCCGCCCGCCAGCGTCATGGCACCTGCGGCCGACATCAGCACACGCCCCCCATCCATCCACGGCATGGACAAGCCGAGGCTGCGTCGAACCCAGACCGCGCACAGCAGGAACGTGGTTAAACGGGTCAGGCCGTTCGCGGCGATGGCGCCCGTGATGCCATGCGAAGGCACGAGCAAGAGCGCGAAAGCCGCCGACAAGGCGAAGTAGAGCACCGACAGACCCGTCTTGAAGCGGTGGTCGTCAAGGGTGGCCAGCACAGACGAGAAGGGCGCTTCGATGAGCAACACGCCGCTGATCAAGGACATCAGCTGGACGGCCTGGGCAACGGCGCCGTAGCGGTGCCCGTACAGCAGGCTCACGCCGGGCTCGGCCAGCAGCCAGCCTAGCCCCGCCATCAGCGCGCCGAGCACGGCGAAGTACCTGAGGGTGTCTTGCATGATGACATTGACCTGGGCCACACCGCCCGACCCGCGCGCATGGGCCAGGGATGGCATCAAGATGGTGGTCAGGCTGGATGAGACCAACTCGATGCCACCGCGCACAAGGTTGGTGGCGATGGCGAAATAGCCGACCTCGGCCGGACCAATCAGGCGCCCAAGCAGGTACGTTTCGACCGTGCGGTTGCTGAGCGCCGCCACGAAGACCTGCAACGACGTCCATCGCAGGTGCATTTGCGTCCTAGCGCGAAGGTCCGTGGGCAGCGGGCAGGTGGAGCCCCGTATCTCGGATTTGCGCAACATCAGCACCATGACCACCATGTGGGCCATGCTGATGGCGGCGAACCACCACAAGTTGGCCATCAAGGACGCATGGAACCACGCCAGCAGGGCCACGCCGACGGTGTAGGCAATGCTCATGAGCATGTTGCCGCTCGCTTCGATCCAAAATGCCCCATGCCCCTTCGCCACCGAAGTGTGAAAAAAGAAGAAGGCCTTGGGAACGAAGCACAAGATGCACAGCGCTGTGAACAGCAGGCTGTGACCCGACCAGCCGATGGGCTCCACGAATGGCATGCAGGCTGCGAACACCGAGGCGGTTGCCAAGAGACTCGTCCATTGCCATCGCTTGAGCCAGCTGTAGAGAGACGATGCCTCGGCCTCCTGCCCCGCGCCCTTCAGCTCCGAGATGTGGCGGGTGGCTGAAATCGGCAAGCCATGGTTGCCAATGGTCACGAGCAGACCGACCAACCAAAGCAGGTAGGCGTAGCGCCCGTAGTCGTCAGGCCCGAGGCTGCGTGCCAGGATGGCGCTGACCACCAAGCCCAGGGCCACCGTCACGTAGGTCGACAGCGTCATGACCGCGGCCGCACGCAGCGCGCCGACCCGAGTGAATGCGCCAGCCATGCGTGTGTCGCCTCAAATGATCAGTTGGCAGGGCCAGCATGGGCCACAAAGAAGCGCGTGTTGCCAGGCACCGTGGTCCGCCGCGTCTCAGCCACTTGGTGATCTGACGGCGGGTTGTAACTGTCGGAATCATAAAGGACAAGGGCCCCGAGAAGGGGCCCTTGGGCAGGGGGCGTTGCAAACCCGCAGCCTCGGGCTGCGGGTGCATGGGTCACCGCAGTTCGAAGGCGCCGAGGTCCAAGTCCGAACCCATCTGCACACGGGGTTTGACGCCCAGCGGTGCAGTGAACTCGCGATCTACCACCAGGTTCGCGGCCGTGGCCTGGGCAGGCGTCGTGGTGGGGCCGAGGATGCCCTTGTCCAGGATCGGGGAGCCCGCAGCAGGCACGAAGGTTGTGCTGTTGATGCCCGGTGCGTTGCCCTGGATGGCCGTGTGACCTGTGAAATCGTAGCGACGTGTCGTGGTGCCAGCGACCAGGCTGTCGTCGCCGGTGCGGTTGGTGGGCAGGTAGTTCACGCCACGGAAACGAACCTTACCGTTGGTGTTGTTGCTCAGGAAGCGCCACTCGGTGGTGCCGTCGTCGTTCCAGAAAATGTTGCCAGAGGCTTCCACTGCCGCGTTGGGGAACGGGAGGTAGTCGTCGTTGGCACCAATCTGGAACACAGTGGTGTAGTACCACGATGTGGCCGTGCTGCGGTTGATGTAGGTGTTGCCGTAGAAGAACAGCGTGTTCTTGCGGGCACGGAACGAGGTGTTGTCAAAACCCCAGTGGATTGGGCGAGCCGAGAGGCCCAATGGCTGCCAGTAGTCGTTGATGATGAGGTTGCCATAGACCCAGCCATAGTCATTCAGAGGGTCGTTCTGGATGTTGGCAAAGTTTTCCTCTTCGGTCTCCACCAGGTCCAGGGCCCGTGCGCTGGCAATGATGCGGTTGTAGCGGACCACGGTGCCACTGCTGCGGTCTTTGAGAGACGAGCCGCCGTAAGCTTGACCGATGTCGTTGCCTTCGAACAGCACACGGTAGCCCTGCGTGTAGAAGTTGTGCTCCGTCGAGCGACCTGCGTTGCCGTTGAGGTAAATCTTGTTGCGGCGGAAGATCAGGAAGGAGCTGAAATCCACTGCGCTGCCGCCGCGGGAGTTCGTGAAGATGCCGTTGCCGTTGTCAGTGATCTCACAGTTTTCAACGGTGAGGTGGGCAACGCGCACAGCGTAGATGGCGGCAGCGCCGTCCCAGTAGTACTGGGTCGCACCGTTGTGGTCCTTGTAGGTGTAGGTGCTGCGGGCGCCCGAAATCTTCAGGTTCTGGATGGTGATGTAGCCCGGCACAAAGGTGTCGCGGTCGTCGGTGGGCAGGCGGAAAATCGTGAACACGCCAGCGCCGGTGATGCCCGCGGCCACACCGAACTGGTTGGTGATGGCATCGGTGGCGGTAACGGCACCGTCACCAGAGATGGCGGGCCGGTTGCAGTTGGCGTCGGTCACGCCGTTGATGTAGACGGGGGCGTTGGGCGTACCTTGGGCCCGCAAGCCCACCTTGGTTTTGTAGGGTGTCGAGCGGTAGTAGATGTTGACCACATCGCCGGCTTGCAGCGACAGCCAAGGCACTTGGGTCAACTCGGTGTAAGTCTGGCCGGGACCGACGTCATAGGTGTTGCGTGTGCCCACGAGACGGGTCGAGCAAGCGGAAGACGGCAGATCGCGTGAGGGGGGCGGCCAGACGCCATCCAGCCCCTCGGTCATGGGCGCCGGGGTGCCGTTGGCTGCCAGCGTGGCGGGGTCGACCGTGGTGGTGGTGGTGCTGGTCGGGGCCGTGTTGGTCGTGTCCGTGCTGGTCGTCGGTGTGCCTGTGGTGGGCGTGCTGGTTGTCGGGGGTGTCGACGTTGGCGTGGTCGGTGTGCTCGTGGTGGTTGTCGTCGTCGTCGTCGACGTCGATGTCCTGCGGCGCAGGCGTTCGGCATCGGCTGCCGAGTCAGCGGAGTCGCCACCGCCGCCACCGCCGCAAGCGGTCAGCACGAGTGTGCTCAAGAGGGACAGAGCGGCGATTTGGGCGTGGCGGCGAACATCGCGACGGCGAGCGGTGCCGGCTTGGGCGCGGGGGGCATCGGTCGAGGCGGTGAATCGGGGATCGGTCATTGCGCTATCCTTTGAGCGGTGCTGTGGCATGTCCCAAGCGGGGCACGCCGGCTTGGCGTGGATTCTCCGTTGGGTTGAAGGCAGTTTCGGAGAACGGGGCTGCCAGGCGGTAACAAATCGTGTTGATCCCGCTTGCTTTTGGTTTTGATGCGACACGTTGCGGGTAGCAAACGATTCGTTCAGCACATCACAGGTCGGGAGAATTTGTGGCTGGCTCGCGTGACCGTTGTCACGGAATGACGCGGGCGCCCGAATCGTTGCCTGTCGGGGTTTCCAGGCGGAATTTTGGTTTTTGTTACAGTTGAGCGCTGCCCATTGGCGGCGGCACGGGGGGATGTGTGGGATTTCGTGCGTACCTGCTCTATGTGTTCGTTGTGTTCGTCCGCCCCATTGAGCAGTTCGCACCGGATCTCATGGCATATCGCCCGATCCTCGTGCTTTGGATCGTGACTTTCCTGGCCTCGCTGGCGGGGGCCAAGGCCCGCGGGTGGGGGGCAGCCAGTCGGCTGCATTTCGGCATCCTCGCCAGCTTGTCGGCGGCCGCATTCTTGTCTGTCTGGCTCAATTCAGGTCTGGCCGAGGCGATGTCGGCGTTCGGCGTGATCAGCACCCCGGTCATGCTGTTTGTGCTGACCTGTTTGAATGTCGACACGATCGAACGTTTCAGGGCGTTGACGTGGGTTTTCCTCGTCGCCGTCACCTTGTTGTGCGCGCAAGGTTTGTTGGCATATTTCCACGGGGTCGGTGTCAATGAGTTATTCATCACCCAACTGAGTTCGGAGAATGTGATACCTCCGAGAGAACGTCCCCCCATTCCAGCGGAGGACACCTCTGGCACTTTGGTTTGGCGCCTGCGGAGTGTCGGATTTCTGAATGACCCCAACGATTTCGGCCAAACCATCATCGTCGTGGCGCCGTGGATCTTCATGCGGTTTTCCGCCGTCACGTCGTGGTTCACGCGACTGTCGGTCGCTGGGCCATGGCTGGCCTTGCTGGGCTATGCGCTGACCTTGACCCACTCGCGGGGCGGCATGCTCGGCCTGGCCGCAGCACTGGCGTTCTTCTTCAAAGACAGGGTCAGCAAAGTCGTGCGCCTGCTGGCCGTGGCAGGCGCCGTTGCGGCCTTCATGTTGGGCTTGGTGGGCGGCGGAGAGCGGGGGCTGTCAGGCAAGGAGCGTTCGGCCAGCGAGCGCATCGACGCGTGGAACGACGGCATCGGGATGCTCAAAGACCACCCATTGTTCGGGGTGGGTTACGGCAACTTCACGGAGCATCACATCAGGACAGCCCACAACTCTTTCGTTCTGTGTTTTGCCGAGTTGGGGTTGGTGGGGTATTTCCTCTGGCTGAGTTTGATCGTGTTGTCTTTTCAGGCCTTGAATCGCATCATCCAGTGCGTGAATTCCGCCGATGACCATGCGCGTTATGCTGTTTTGCTGCGGGTATCGATGGTCGGTTTCATGGTGTGCGCTTGGTTCCTCTCCAGAACCTTTGTGCCCACCCTGTTCATCCTCACGGGCATGACCGTGGCCCTGCTGCATTCGGCCAGACAGGCGCACCCGGCCACGGCACTTCCGGCGCTCCATGCACCCTTGGTCTGGAAAATGACTTCCGCGAAAGCGGTCGCGTTCACCCTGGTGTTGGTTTCGGCGTTCATCCGCTTCTCGCGTTGAACGCCGCAGCGGTGTCAATGCAGCAGTTCGAGCAGGCGCTCCAAGCCGCCTTCGTCGATGGCGACCATGGCTTGCTCGCGCACTTTCGGCTTGGCGTGGAAGGCGACGCTGAGGCCTGACGCGCCCATCATCAGCAGGTCGTTGGCGCCGTCCCCCACCGCGATGCTCTGGCGGGGGTCACAGCCGAGGCGGGCGCAAAGCGCCAGCAGGTGTTGCCTCTTTGCTTCGCCATCGACGATGTCGCCCAACACCCGGCCGGTGAGCACACCGTCCTGGATTTCCAGCGTGTTGGCGTGTGCCTCGTGCATGCCCAAGCGTTCGCGTACGTGGTCTGCGAAGAAGGTGAAGCCGCCCGAGACGAGGAGGGTGTGCAGGCCCGCCCCCCGCGCCGCCGACACCAACGCCTCGGCGCCAGGGTTGAGCTTCAGGCGGGTGTCGAGCACCTCTTGCAAAGCGCCTGCGGGCACACCGCGCAGGAGGGCCACACGGCGTCGCAGGCTCTCCTTGAAGTCCGCGATTTCGCCGCGCATGGCCGCTTCGGTGATGGCCGCCACTTCGGCCTTTTTGCCCACGGCGTCGGCGATCTCGTCGATGCACTCGATGTTGATGAGCGTGGAGTCCATGTCGAAAGCGATGGCTTTGAACGAGGACAGTTGCAGTGGCGGCTCGAATCCTTGGATCACAAGGCCGGGGGCATGGGCGCGGGCGGGCACGTGGTCAGGCATGGTCGGTGAGGTGTCATGGCGAAGCACCATGAAAAAAGCTGGACGGCCGGATTATCTCCGGTTAGTCCAGCCTGTGGGCCGCGGCAGTGCGGCGCTGGCCGAGGATCAGTGCTGGCGGCGACGACGCAGCGCGAGCGTCATCAGACCCAAGCCGACCACGCCCATGCCAGCAGGGTTCATTTCGGGCACAGCCAAAGTGGGCGAGGCGTTGAACGCTACTTCACCGATGCCGCACGAGATCAGGATATTGTTGGCCGGCTGGGTCTGGGGGCATCCGCTCAGCTCGAGCTTGACGTAGCGCAGTGCGACGGATTGCCAGCTGTAGACGTCCGCCTTGTAAGGCGCTTCGAAGGTGTTGTCGGTGGGACGCAAGTTGCTCAGAAGGCCGATCCAGCTGATGCCATCGGTGGAGCCCAGCACGTTGAGGCGGCTGGCGCCCGTGCCGTCTTCGTTCCAGAAGGCCATACCCTGGATGTTCAGGACCTTGCCGAGGTCGTAGGACACGACCGTGCTGGTGGTGCCCACGTTGGAGAACCATTCCTGGCCAAGGTATTCGAAGTCGTGCAGTTCGGTGGCGGTGTAGGTGTCGAAGTCGGTCACGCCGCTGACGTAGTCATTGAACAGGCCGAATTGGTTGTAGGTGTCGGCAATGTCGCCGATGCCAGGGCCGCCGGACAAGACGGTGGCATCAACGGCGCTGACGATGGTGCCGGCTTGTGCGACAGACAGCACTGCCGTCGACAAGGCTGCTGCGATGGACTTTTTCATGAGCATGGTCTTCCCTTGGATGTCGGAGGCCGCAATGACCCGACCCCGGCCAGGAGGTCGTTGGAATGTGGCGAGGTTAGTCGGCGTGAAAAATGCACGCAATCCCTTGAGTCGAGTGTATCGCCGCTTGGGCGACAGGCACCGTGTCTCACGGCTGTGCTGTCGGCAGAAGGCCCTCGAGTGGTCGTGGCCTCGCCGCGCGGTCTCGGCTGAGCTGTGGCCAAGGCGTGGCTGCATCTTTGTGGCCTAATACCGGGTTTGATCATTTCACTCACCGGAGCCAGCCATGGGCAACAAAATCGTCACCGAAGCCGACCGTCATGCCACCCCTCGTCCCGTCGCACCTGCCGGCGTGACCCTGACCCGCGGCAACGGCCAGAAGCGCAGCCTGGAGCGTGGCTCCCACACACGCAGCAAGAAGAACCCTGGCAAGCGTTGCCACAAGGGCGGCTGATGCTCGGCTGAGCCAGCCGGCGTCTGTTCGGACTGGCTGTTCTTGCGATGCGGCCGGGCGGCTTGCCGCTTGGGTCGCGAAATGACCGTGTCGATATGCTGAGAATCACCGAGCTGCGCCTGCCCTTGGACCATGCCGAGGACGCGCTGCGGGCGGCAATCCTGTCCCGTCTGGGACTGCAAGACACCGATTTGCAGACGTTCGCCGTTTTCAAGCGCAGCTACGATGCGCGCAAGAAGACGGCCATCGTCCTGATTTACACCGTCGATTGCGAACTGGCCTCCGAGGCCTTGCAAACCGACGTGCTGCGGCGCTTCGCTGCGGACCCGCATGTGCGCCCCACGCCCGACACGGGCTACCACTTCGTCGGGCACGCGCCTGCGGATTTCCAAGCCAGAGGGCGATTGCGTCCACTGGTGATTGGCTTCGGGCCTTGCGGCATCTTCGCTGCGTTGATTCTGGCGCAGATGGGCTTGCGGCCCATCGTGTTGGAGCGCGGCAAAGAGGTGCGCCAACGCACCAAGGACACCTGGGGTTTGTGGCGTCAAAGCCAGCTCAACCCAGAGTCGAACGTGCAGTTCGGCGAGGGCGGCGCAGGCACGTTCTCCGATGGCAAGCTCTGGAGCCAGATTTCCGACCCGCGTCACTTGACGCGCAAGGTGCTGACCGAATTCGTGAAGGCGGGCGCGCCGGAAGAGATTCTCTACGTAGCCAAGCCCCACATCGGCACCTTCCGCCTGGTGAGCATGGTGGAGAAGATGCGCGCCGACATCGAGGCGCTGGGCGGTGAAATCCGCTTTCAGCAGCATGTGACGGATGTGCTGATCGAGGGGCCCGAAGGTGCGCGCCACGTGCGCGGCGTTGTGTTGGCGTCAGGCGAGGAGCTTTGCGCCGACCACGTGGTCCTGGCGCTGGGGCACAGCGCCCGGGACACCTTCCAGATGCTGCATGAGCGGGGCGTCTACATGGAGGCCAAGCCATTCTCGATCGGCTACCGGATCGAGCACCCGCAAAGTGTGATCGACCGGGCGCGCTTCGGGCCGAATGCCGGCCACCCCATCCTGGGTGCGGCTGACTACAAGCTGGTGCACCATGCCAGCAACGGTCGCTCGGTGTACAGCTTTTGCATGTGCCCGGGTGGCACGGTGGTGGCAGCGACCTCCGAGCCGATGCGTGTCGTGACCAATGGCATGAGCCAGTATTCGCGCAATGAGCGCAATGCCAACGCGGGCATCGTGGTGGGCATTTCGCCGCAGGACTATCGCCAGGACGGCAAAACCGATGGCCCGGTGAATCCGCTGGATGGCATGGCTTTCCAGCGCATCTGGGAGTCGCGGGCGTACGAACTCGGTGAGGGCGGCTACATGGCACCCGGTGCCTTGGTAGGGGACTTCATCAAGCGCCAGCGCAGCACGGCCTTGGGCAAGGTCGAGCCGTCGTACAAACCTGGCGTTCGCCTGACCGACTTGGCGCAGAAAGGGCGCGGCAGTCTGCCAGAGTATTGCCTCGATGCGATCCGGGAGGCGTTGCCAGCGTTCGAGCGGCAAATCAAAGGATTTTCGATGCCAGATGCGGTGCTGACGGGGGTCGAGACACGGACATCCTCACCACTGCGCATCACCCGTGGCCGCGATTACCAAAGCCTCAACGTGAAGGGCTTGTACCCGGCAGGCGAGGGTGCCGGGTATGCCGGCGGCATCATGTCCGCGGGGGTTGATGGCATCGAGGTGGCCGAGGCAGTGGGCGCATCCATGTTGGGTGTGCCTGCCGTGGATGCTCGCAAGGCCTCGAAAGCGGTGCCGCTTTGACGGTTGCGTGAGAAACCGACATGGCAGCGAATCCGTCCTCGGCCCGACGCGCGTTCGCAGACCACGTGGTGGACCTCTTGGGCGGCTTGGGGCGGGTGCAGGCCAAACCCATGTTCGGCGGGCATGGCTTGTACCTGGATGGCGTCATGTTCGCCTTGCTGTCGAACGCACGGTTTTTCGTCAAGGTGGACGAGGTCTCTTGTGCGGTGTTTGACGCGGCGCGCTGCATGCCGTTCACGGTGACATCCAAAGGCCGGCAGGTCACCTTGTCGTACCGCGAGGCGCCACCCGAGGCCTTGGACCAACCGCAGGTGGCGGAGCACTGGGGCCGTCTCGGTTTGGCGGCTGCGCACCGTGCTGCGTCCAAAGGCGCAGCGGCAGCGCCGACGGGGCTGTCAGGGCTGCGCAATCTGGGCTCGCGCAGCCTGCAGATGCTGGCAAGCGCCGGGATCCACACCGAAGCGCAGTTGCGCTGTTTGGGCGCTGTGCGTGCCTATGTCCGCGTGAAAGCTCGTTGCGGCGGTGCCAGCCTCAACCTCTTGTGGGCCTTGGAGGGCGCGCTGACGGACCGCCATTGGCAAGCGGTGGCCCAGTCAGACCGCGCCAGCCTGTTGATGGCGCTGGAAGACGCTTTGCACGCTGTGCCGCCTGACGGGCATTCGGGGTGAGTGCCCCCTCGGGGGTTCAAGGGCGTGGAGGGTAGACGCCCTCCGTGGCGATGAAACAGTTGACGGTGGTGAACGGTTGCATCACGGAGATCGGTTGGCCTTGACCTGTTGCGCTGGTGGTGCTGGGGGCCATGGTGTTGCCCGGCGTCGGGTCTGCGTACAGCGTGGTGCGGGACTTGGTGGCGGGTGCCTTGCCACTCGGCGAGATGCTGCTGGCATCGTCCGAGCTGGCCTGGGGCGCCACGGTGTGCGTGTGCGCGGGCAACTGGCTCACGGTGATGCGTTGGGTCTCGCTGCCGCCTTGCTCGCCCCAGCTTCGAAACGTGGTGCCGGGGCCCTGGCCTGCGCCCACCATGACGCGCCCTCGCAAATCGGGCAGTGCGAAGTTGGTGCGGCCGTCGCCGCCGTAGGTGTTGCCCAGCAGTGAAAACAGCGCGGTGTTCGCGGCAATGGGGAGCAGTTGGCCGTTGGCGAAGGCCCAGCCACGCGGTGCGAAATTGAATCCTGCACACATGATTTGGCCGATGAATGGCTCGAGCTGTGCATGGGCGGTGGGGGCCAGCAGTGCAGCGCCGCACAGGGTCAGCAGAATGCGGGCGAGGCGGGGCATGGTGTGAAATGACATGGGCATGGTTGGTCTCCTGAAGGATGTCATCGACTGGTGCGGTATAGGCTCTGGCGGCGCTTGCGCTTGCTTGTCATGAGCCCCGCCAGTCCGAGGGCGCCGAGCAGAATCCCCGCAGGCTCTGGCACGGCCGACAGTGATGCGATGCGCACGTCGTCGGCGGCGAACACGAAAAAGAAGTCGCCGTTGCTGCTGAGGCTGACGGTGCTGAAGCCTTCGCTGACGTTGTCCGCCACCAAGCCCAAAAAGTGCGCGTAGCTGCCGCGGCCATCGCTCAGGGCCTCGGTCAGCAGGCCGTTGCTCACGCTGTGGCCGTTGGCCTGGAGGGTGAGGTCACCGGGCACCACGTCACCGCCCGTGATGATGTAGAGGCTGAATGCGTGGATGGGTTGGTTGAGGGTGAAGGTCAGCGTGTCACCGCTGCTGAACTGACCCAGGTTACCGGCATCGGCGCTGCCCAGGAAGGAGGTGCCCGACGTGGTCCACAGGCCGCTGCCGCTGACCACTTTGGGTGAGCCGCCTGCAGCGATGCTGCCGCTGACCGTCCAGAAGGTGTTGTTGAGTGAGACGCCTGTGGTGTCGAAATCGAACAGGGTGACGGGTTGATAAGTCGCTGTGGCCGAGTTGAAGCTGGCCAGTGAGTTGTGGCCTTGAACCGCGGCTTGTGCACCACCTGCGAGCGCCAAGCCGAGGCTGGTGGCGATCAGCCGGGCTCGCCAAGAGCGGATTGCTGGACCGGGCATGCGGACCTCCTGAGTGACATGTGATTGACTTCACAGCGTAGGAGGTGCGCGCGCTGGGCGCGAGACCATGTTCTAGGGGGCTCACCCCAGTGGCTGCCCCAGTTGACGCAGCAGGTCGCGCACGTACTGGGCGCGATCCTTCGGGTCTTTCAACTCCTTCTCGATGCGCAGCTTGTCGTTGCCGGCCAGCTTGATGTGGCGGTTCTTCTGCACCAGCTCGATGATGCGCATGGGGTCGATTGGCGGGTTGGGGCGGAAGTGCACGTTGATGATGCCCGGTGCCGCATCCACCTTGACGACGCCATAGGGCTTGGACAGCACGCGCAGCTTGTGGGTGTCGAACAGGGCCTGAGCCTGCGGTGGCAGCTTGCCAAACCGGTCCACCAGCTCTTCGAGCATGGACTCGATCTTGTCGAGCGAGTCTGCCGTGGCCAGTCGCTTGTACAGGCTCAGGCGAACGTGCACGTCACCGCAGTAGGCATCGGGCAGCAGGGCGGGCGCGTGAAGGTTGATGTCGGTGTTGCTGCCGAACATGCCCAGCGGTGACAGCAAATCGGGCTCCTTGCCTGCCTTGAGCGAGCGCACGGCCTCGGCCAGCATCTCGTTGTAGAGCTGGAAGCCCACCTCCATCATGTTGCCGCTCTGGTTGTCGCCCAGCACTTCGCCAGCACCGCGGATCTCCAGGTCGTGCATGGCCAGGTAGAAGCCTGAGCCCAGCTCTTCCATGTTCTGGATGGCGTCCAGGCGCTGCTGGGCCTGCTTGGTCAAGCCTTCCACGTCGGGCACGAGCAGGTAGGCGTAGGCTTGGTGGTGCGAGCGGCCCACGCGGCCACGCAGCTGGTGCAGCTGGGCCAGGCCGAACTTGTCAGCCCGCGAGATGACGATGGTGTTGGCCGAGGGCACGTCGATGCCGGTCTCGATGATGGTCGAGCACAGCAGCACGTTGTGGCGCTGGGCCACGAAGTCGCGCATGACGCGCTCCAGCTCGCGCTCGGGCATCTGGCCGTGGGCCACGGCGATGCGGGCTTCGGGCAACAGCTCCTGCAGCTTGTCGCGGCGGTTCTCGATGGTCTCGACCTCGTTGTGCAGGAAATAGATCTGGCCCCCGCGCTTGAGTTCGCGCAGCACGGCTTCGCGGATGATGCTGCTGTTCTCGCTGCGCACGAAGGTCTTGATGGCCAGGCGGCGCTGCGGCGCGGTGGCGATCACCGACAGATCGCGCAGGCCCTCCATCGCCATGCCCAGCGTGCGCGGGATGGGTGTTGCGGTGAGCGTCAGCACGTCGATGTCGGCGCGCATGGCCTTGATGGCTTCCTTGTGGCGCACGCCGAAACGGTGCTCCTCGTCGATGATGAGCAGGCCCAGGCGCTTGAACTTGACAGACTCGCTCAGCAGCTTGTGCGTGCCCACGACGATGTCGATGGTGCCGTCTTCGATGCCCTGCATCGCCTGCTTGATTTCCTTGGCCGAACGGAAGCGCGACATCTCGGCCACCTTCACGGGCCATTGCGCGAAGCGGTCGGCGATGTTCTGGTAGTGCTGCTCGGCCAGCAGGGTGGTGGGCGCCAGCAGCGCGACCTGCTTGCCGCTGGTCACGGCCACGAACATGGCGCGCAAGGCAACTTCCGTTTTGCCGAAGCCCACGTCGCCGCAGACCAGTCGGTCCATCGGGCGGGGGCTGATCATGTCCTGGATGACGGCGTGGATGGCGGCGCGCTGGTCGGGCGTTTCCTCGAAGCCGAAGCTGGTGGCGAAGGCCTCGTAGTCCTGTGCGCTGAAGCGGAAGGCGTGGCCCTCGCGTGCGGCGCGGCGGGCGTAGAGGTTGAGCAGCTCGGCGGCGGTGTCGCGCACCTGCTCGGCGGCCTTGCGCTTGGCCTTGTCCCACTGGGGTGAGCCCAGTTTGTGCAGCGGGGCTTCGTCGGCGCTGACGCCGGTGTAGCGGCTGATGAGGTGCAGTTGGCTGACCGGCACGTAGAGCACGGCCTTGTCGGCGTATTCGAGGTGCAGGAACTCGGAGGGGCCGTCGCCCAGGTCAAGGTTGATCAGGCCCTGGTAGCGGCCGATGCCGTGGTTGCTGTGCACCACCGGGTCGCCCACGTTCAGCTCGGAGAGGTCTTTGATGAGCGAGTCGACGTCGGTGGTCTGCTCGTTTTTCTTGCGGCGACGGCGCGTGGCCGGGCTGGCATCGAACAGTTCTGTTTCGGTGACGAGGTGCAGGCTGTTGGCTGGGTCATCCGTGCGCCAGATGAAGCCCGCAGCCAGTGGTGCGGCCGTGATGGCATGGCGGTGATCGCTGTCTACAAAGGCCTGGAGCGTGTCCACGCTGGGCAGGTCGATCTGGTGATCGCGCAGCAACTCCATCAGGCTCTCGCGGCGGCCGGCGCTTTCGGCCACGACCAGCACACGGGCATCGGTGCCCGCCATGTGCTGTTCGAGCTTGCGCAGCGGGTCCTGGCCGCCGCGCTCCACGCCCAGGTTGGGCAGGGGGCGTGCCCACGAGGTCGTGTCTGGTGTGTTTGTTTGGCTGTCCGTGCCTGGGCTGGCGCGCACCACCAACACCGCGTGGGCGTTGGCCAGAGCGAAGAAGTCGTCCGGTTTGAGGAAGAGGTCTTCCGGCGGGAGCAGCGGGCGCTCGGGGTCATGCTGCAGGAAGCGGTGGCGCTCGCGGGTTTCCGTCCAAAAGCGACGCAGGGCTTCGTCGATGTCGCCGTGCAGCACCACCGCAGCACCGCCTTGTGCGGGGTCACCCAGCTGCTGGAAAAAGGTCGAGGTTTCGTCGAAGAACAGCGGCAGGTAGTACTCGATGCCCGCCGTGGCCACGCCGGTACCGATGTCTTTGTAGATGCGCGATTTGGTCGGGTCGCCCTCGATGCGTTCGCGCCAGCGGTTGCGGAAGGCACCGCGCGCGGCTTCGTCCATCGGGAACTCTCGGCCGGGCAACAGGCGGACTTCTGGCACCGGATAGAGGCTGCGTTGGGAGTCCGGGTCGAAGGTGCGGATGGAGTCGACCTCGTCGCCGAACAAATCGACGCGGTACGGCACAAGCGAGCCCATGGGGAAGAGGTCGATGAGACCGCCGCGCACGGCGTACTCGCCAGGCGATACCACCTGGCTGACGTGGTTGTAGCCGGCCAGCGTGAGCTGTGATTTCAGCGCCGCTTCGTTGAGCTTTTGCTTTTGCTTGAAGTGGAAGGTGTAAGCGGCCAGGAAAGACGGCGGTGCCAAGCGGGTCAAGGCCGTGGTGGCGGGCAGCATCACCAGGTCCACGCCCTTGTCCGCCTCGCCGGCCACGCCGTTTTGCATGCGCCAGAGGGTGGCCAGGCGCTCGGAGATCAGGTCCTGGTGCGGCGAGAACGTGTCGTAGGGCAGCGTTTCCCAATCGGGGAAGATGGCGCAGCGCAGCTCCGGCGCAAAGAAAGCGACTTCGTCCAGCAGGCGCTGGGCGTCGGCTGGATCGGCGGTGAGCAACGCGGTCAGTTGACCTTGCGCCTTGCGTGCGCGTGCGAAATGCGCGAGCAGCAAAGCATCGCCCGAGCCGGCGGGGCGGGGCACGGTGTGACGTTTGCCGGCGGCAATCGAAGGCAAGGGCAGGGCAGGCAGCATGGCGCTTGGCGTGGCGGTAGGCGGGCTGGCATTTTAGGTGGGGGACAATCCCGGCATGCCGAACGCCACGCCACTCACCTTGACGTCACCCGAGTTTCTGCCCCGTTGCTATGCCTTGGTGCCATGTGCCGGCGTGGGCGAGCGCGCCGGGGTGGGTGGTCCCAAGCAGTATCACGCGGTGGCAGGGCGTGCCGTGGTGGCCCACACCCTGTCCGCCTTGCAGGCCGTGCCTCGCCTGGCGGCCACGCTGGTGGTGCTTTCGCCGTCAGACGATCAGTTCGAGCGCCACGCCGCTGATTTCGTGGGCGAACGCGCTTGGGTGGCCAGGGTGGGCGGCGCCACCCGCGCCGAGAGCGTGGCCAACGGTTTGTCGGAGCTGCTGGCCCGTGGGGCACAGCCGCACGATTGGGTGCTGGTGCACGACGCCGCGCGTTGCCTGTTGCGGCCTGAGTGGGTCGAGCGGCTGGTGGCCGAATGTGAGCCCGACGAGGTGGGGGGACTGCTGGCTTTGCCGCTGGCCGACACGCTCAAAGCCGCCGCGCCGGGTGTGAACGGTGAGGCCCGTGCGCACACCACGGTGGACCGCACCGCCAAATGGGTCGCGCAGACGCCCCAGATGTTCCGCCTGGGCCTGCTGCACCCGGCGTTGACGTCGGCCTTGTGCGACCCCATCAGCGCAGCGGCCATCACGGACGAGGCCAGCGCCGTCGAGGCCCTCGGGCACGCGCCTCGCCTGGTGGCGGGCGACTGGGAGAACTTCAAGGTGACTTGGCCGAGCGATTTTGCTTTGGCCGAGCGCCTGCTGCGGACACGGACTTGAGGCTCGGACGGTGGGCGTGTTTGGTGCCCGACCTCGTTGCAGACGCCGGCAGCGCGCTTTTCAGCGCCGCCATCACCACCGGCTTGACCCACTCCGGCGTTCCCAGCATCTCAGCGGCATTTGTGGGTGTGAGCACCTGCCCGGCCTGCCAATGCAGCACCAGCCGCGGTTGGGGTGCCCGTCCGAGGTGCGGGTCGGCCTCGTCGGTGTTGTCGTACACGCGGAGCTCGGTCAGGTGCGGCAGCAACTGAATGAGTTGCAGGCGGCTTTGGTCAAAGCGCCGGCGGATGTCGGCCTCGGGAATGTCGTGCCCGCCCTTGCGCACACGGGCCTTCACGCGGGCCAGGTGATGTTCTGGACTGGCCAGGCCCACGTACCAGATGCGCACCTCGTGGCCAGCGTCGGCGGCCTGTTTGAGCAACCGCGCCAAACTCTGGCCACCCAAGGTGGTCTCGAAGTTGTGGTCAAGGCGCTGGGCGATGGCGTGCTGGAGCAGGCGTTTGCCCTCATGCCAAGCGGCGCTGTTGGCCTGCGTGGCGCTGAGGTGCGGCTGCGCCTGCCGGATGCGTGCAGCGGCCTCGTCCGGGTTGAAATATTGCGCACCACTGGCGCGGATCATCGCACCGCCGATGCTGCTTTTGCCGGCACCGTTGGTGCCCGCCAGCACGAACAGGCGGGGTGCGTGGGCAGTCTGGTCCACGGGCAGTCTCTCTGTCTGATTTGGAGTTGGCGCAGATGCACCAGGGCGCCGCGGCTGCCCGGATCATGGGCGAGCGCGGGTGAGCGTGATGGAGCTGTGTGGCGCGTCAGCTCAGCGCGGCGCTTGGGCGGCGGCCAGTGCCGCCTGGCCCAGCGCCTCCGGGCTGGCATCGAACGCGGCCATCATGCCCTGTCGCGAGGCGGGCGTCTGCATTTGCAACAGCAGGGCGTCGAATTCATGGCTCAGGCTGCCGAGGGCCTGATCGCGGGCCTCGATCAAGGCCTGGTAGGCGTCCAGCGACAGCACCACGGCGGTGGTTCGATCGCGCTTGGTGATGGCCACCATGCCCTGGCTGGAGGCGGCGTCCAGCACCCGTCCGAAACTGTTCTTGGCCTCTGTGGCTGAAAACTCTGGAACGTCCACGTTGTCGCCCAGAGGGTTGCGCAGGTGCAGGGCTGTCATGGTGTCGGCCTGAGAGTAAAAACCAATGGCTATTTTAGACATTTTGGCCATTTTGTCCAGCCGACCAAGGCTGACCCCCATGAGAAAAGCCCGGTCGCTGCCGGGCTCGCGGGGCTCACCAGGAGACTTCCTGCTCCGGGGAAGCCTTGATGCGGTGGACAGACAGGTCCGCACCCTCGAACTCCTCCTCGTGGCTCAGGCGCAGGCCGACCAACTTGTTCAAGACGCCATACACCAAGACGCCGGTCAGCAGCGCAAAGCCGACCACGATCAGCGTGCCCAGCACCTGTGTGCTCAGTTGGACACCGCCGACCCCACCCAGCGATGTCTGGCCGAAGATGCCCGCCGCGATGCCGCCCCAGGCGCCACACAGACCGTGCAGCGGCCACACGCCCAGCACGTCGTCGATCTTGAGTTTGTTCTGCACCAGCGTGAACATCACCACGAACAGGGCGCCGGCCACCGCGCCCACGACGAGCGCGCCCGCGGGGTGCATGATGTCGGAGCCCGCACACACCGCCACCAGGCCAGCCAGCGGGCCGTTGTAGGCGAAGCCCGGGTCGTTCTTGCCCATGAGCACCGCCACCAGGGTGCCGCCCACCAGCGCCATCAGAGAGTTCACTGCCACCAGGCCGGAGATCTTGTCGATGGTTTGCGCGCTCATCACGTTGAAGCCGAACCAACCCACCGCCAAAATCCACGAGCCCAGTGCCAGGAAGGGGATGCTCGAAGGCGGGTGGGCCGACATGGCGCCATCTTTGCGGTAGCGGTTGCGCCGCGCGCCCAGAATCAGCACGGCGGGCAAGGCGATCCAGCCACCAAAGGCATGCACCACCACCGAGCCGGCAAAGTCATGCAGCTGTGCGCCGGTCACGGCCTGCAGCCAGTCTTCAAAGCCGAACTTGTTGTTCCAGACGGCCCCCTCGCACAGCGGGTAGAACACCCCGACGATGGCTGCCGTTGCAGCCAGCTGCGGTCCGAACTTGGCGCGCTCGGCGATGCCACCCGAGACGATGGCCGGGATGGCGGCAGCGAAGGTCAGCAGGAAAAAGAATTTGACCAGCGCGTAGCCGTTGTTTTGCACCAGCGTGCCCGCGCCCGCGAAGAAGTCCACCCCGTAGGCGATCGTGTAGCCCACGAAAAAATAGACGATGGTGGAAACGCAGAAGTCCACCAGGATCTTGACCAGGGCATTGACCTGGTTCTTGCCCCGCACCGTGCCGAGTTCGAGGAAGGCAAAGCCAGCGTGCATGGCCAGCACCATCACGGCGCCGAGCAGGATGAACAGCGCATCTGCGCTCTGTTTGAGTTGTTCCATGTGGGATCGTCCAGAAAAAACCATGCAGGCGGATGCACCGACATGAGGCAAGCAACATCCATGAGCCTGTTTTGCACCAAACCAAGCACGATTTGTGCCTGAATTTGGGGCGCGACGTGCTTGCAGTGCACCCGCCAGAGGCGCGACCACCCCGACTTGCCTTCATCAGCATGAGTCGCACGCGATTGGTGCGTTGAGCATGAACCAAGGCGGGGCTCTGGCGGCCCATGCATTGCCAAGTTGCACCGAAAGTGTGCATATGCGTCGAGCGCGCGCTCGTCACGCAACGCCGAACCCTGCGCCACAATGCAGCCCATGACTGCACTTCCAATGCGCATCGGAGAAGGCTGGGACACCCACGCCCTGGTGCAAGGCCGCCCCTTGATCCTGGGCGGCGTCACCATCCCTCACAGCCACGGCTTGCTCGGCCATTCCGACGCCGACGCCTTGCTGCACGCCATCACCGACGCCCTGCTGGGGGCTGCGGCGCTGGGCGACATCGGCAAGCTGTTTCCGGACACCGATCCCGCCTTCAAAGGCGCCGATTCGGTCGTGCTGCTGCAGGAGGCCGCGCGGCGTGTGGCCGCTGCGGGTTGGGCGGTTGGCAACATCGACACCACCATCGTGGCGCAGGCGCCCAAGATGGCACCCCACATCCCCGCCATGCGCGAGCGGATTGCCCAGGCGCTGGGCCTGCCGGTCGATGCGGTCAATGTGAAGGCCAAAACGGCCGAGAAGATGGGCCCGGTGGGCGAGGGCAGGGCCATCGAGGCCTGTGCCGTCTGCTTGCTTTTCAAGGCGCCCGCTTGAGCTTGATGTGGGCCACCAGCCCGCCGCCCGGTGCGTTGGCCAGCTCGAAATCGCCGCTCATGCGCTGCAAGGCCTTGTCCACAATGGCCAGGCCCAGGCCCGCTCCGGTGGCCGCCGTGCGTGCTGCATCGCCCCGGAAGAAGGGTGTGGTCAGCTGCGAGAGCTTCTCGGGCGCCACACCCGGACCATGGTCGCGCACGCTCAAGATCACCCACGAACCCGCCCGCGTGTAGCTCACGTCCACATTGGTGATGCCGGTGTAGGTGTTGCGACCGTAGCGGCGCGCGTTCTCGAACAGGTTGGTCAGCACACGGCCCAACTCCGTTTCGTCGGCCATGACCTTGGTGTCGATGGGCAACTTGGCCGTGATGCGGATGCGCTTGGTGTCTCGGAACTGGCTGATGGCCTTGTCCACCACGCTCGACACGTGCACTGGCACCAGCTCGACCTCGCCTGGCCGGGCGTAGTCCATGAACTTGTCGATGATGGCGTCGAGCTGGTCGATGTCGGCGGCAATGTTGCGCTTGGCCTCCTCGTCCACCACGCTCATTTCGGCCTCCAGGCGCAGGCGTGCCAGGGGGGTGCGCAGGTCGTGGCTGATGCCAGCGAGCATCACGGCGCGGTCTTCGTCGACCTTGGCCAGCTCGCGCGCCATGCGGTTGAAGCCTTGGTTCACCTCGCGGATCTCGCGGGTGATCATGGATTCGTCCAGCACCGAGTCGTACTCGCCCTCGCGGATGCGGCTGGCGGCGAATGACAACTCTTTCAGCGGCTGGTTGATGAGGCGCGCGATCACGGCCGAGCCCAGCAGCGTGGCGACCAGTGCGATGCCCACCCACACGAACCAGGTGCGGCCCGCGAGGGGGCCGACACGGTTGGGGTCCGCCTGCAGCCAGTAGTTGTCCCGCTCGATCTGGAAGCCCACCCACAGGCCCGGCGTGCCATTGACCGCGCTGGCCACGATGGTGGCGGGCCCCAGGCGCGAGCGAAGCTCCTGGCTGATCGTGCGGGTCAGGCTGCTGACCTCGAACGGCTCATAGCGGTCAGAGGGCTCGCGGGGTTTGAGGCGGATGGATTCCTGGTCCGAGAGCGTCTTGATCAGCGTCACGCGGTTGATGGCATCGGCGTAGCGCAGCCCGGCCCGCGACAAGTTCACCAGGCTGGCGATCTGTTGGGCGGACTGCACCGCGCGAGGTTCGAACTCCATCGCACGGAAGGTCTGCAGCCAGGCGAAGATGCCGGCAGTCAGCAGCAGGCCGAGCAGGATGAAGGTTCGCCAGAAGAGACTGAGTGCGAAACGCTTGCGCGGCATCGATCAGGCCCCGCCGTCCGGCACGAACACGTAGCCCACGCCCCAGACGGTCTGGATGTAGCGTGGCTGTGCCGGATCGGGCTCGATCATCTTGCGCAGACGCGAGATCTGCACGTCGAGGCTGCGGTCAAAAGGTTCGAACTCGCGGCCACGGGCCAGTTGGGCCAGCTTGTCGCGGCTCAATGGCTGGCGCGGGTGGCGCACCAGGGCCTTGAGCATGGAGAACTCGCCCGTGGTCAGCGCGATGGGCTCGCCTTCCTTGCTCAGGCGGCGCAGGGCCAGATCGAACTCGAAGGGCCCGAAGGTGACGGTCTGCGCTTCCTTGGCAGGGGCGCCCGGCGCCTCCTGTGCCGGGCGGCGGCGCAACACGGCGTGGATGCGTGCCAGCAACTCGCGGGGGTTGAACGGCTTGGGCAGGTAGTCATCGGCACCCACCTCGAGGCCAACGATGCGGTCCACGTCTTCGACCTTGGCCGTCAGCATGATGATGGGCGTGCTGTCGTTGGCGGCGCGCAAGCGGCGGCAAATGGACAGACCGTCCTCGCCGGGCAGCATCAGGTCCAGCACGATGAGGTCCACGGTTTCACGCGTCAGCAGGCGGTTCAGGGCCTTGGCGTCTTCGGCCAGCAGCACTTCGAAGCCTTCCTGGCTCAAGTAGCGGCGCAGCAGGTCGCGGATGCGGGCGTCGTCATCGACCACCAGGACTCGGTCCGGGCGCTGGTTGGCGGTGGTGGGGGTCATGCAGGGGTCCTCGGCATTTGTAACAAGCGCGGATTGTGCGCAGGTTGCGCGTGGCAAAACGAGGGTTCTGACCGCTTGTTACAAATCTTGCCCCCATCGCAGATCGGCGTCAAGCGCTTGCAAAGTCGATGGGCCACGTCGGCGAAAAAGACACAGCCTGCGTTAAAACGATGTTTTCATTCCAGAAAGAGCGCCACATGCCCCGTTTCATCGCGTCCACTGCCCGCCGCCTTTTGCCTGCCCTGGCCTTGAGCTTGCCCTGGGGCGTGGCGCACGCGGCCGACGGGGAGCGCCGCAACGTTGTGCAGTTTTCCGCCACCGCCACGGAAGAATTGACGCAAGACCAGCTCACAGTCACGCTGGAGGCCGTCAAAGAGGGCGCTCAGGCGGCCGACGTTCAGGCCGAACTCAAGCGCCTGCTGGACGCGGCGCTCACCGAAGCCCGCAAGCAGGCGCAAACCACCACGCCCGAGGCCCTGAGCGTGCGCACGGGCGGCTTCAATCTCTACCCGCGCTACAACAACACAGGCAAGCCCAATGGCTGGCAGGGTTCAGCGCAGCTCGTGCTCTCAGGCAACGATGCGGGCAAGGTCTCCCAGGCCGCAGGCAAGCTGAACCAGCTCAATGTGGTCAACGTCAGCTACGGTCTGTCGCGCAGTGTCCGCGAGCAGCGTGAAAGCCAACTCACCACCGAGGCCATTGGCCGCTTCAGGGCGCGTGCCGCCCAGATCGCGCGCGACTTCGGCATGAAGGGCTACACCCTCGGCGCGATGTCGGTGTCTTCCACCGAGCCCGGTTTCGAGCCGCGGCCGGTGCTGATGGCGATGCGCGCCAAGGCCGAGGCCATGTCTGCCGACGCACCGCTCCCGGTGGCGCCGGGCAAGGGCGTGCTGTCCGTGACGGTGTCGGGCGAGGTCGTGTTGACGCCTTGATGGCGCCCGAGCGGCGCGGGTGAGCGGCGTCAAACGAGGGATTCAGCCCTCCCGCCACTGACCGCCGATGAAGCGCTGGTGCGGTGAGAACTTCGTTTTGTAGGCCATCTTCGGGCTCTCGGCGATCCAGTAGCCCAGGTACAGGTAGGGCAGCCCCAGATCGCGGGCTTGTCGCACCTGCCACTGGATGTTGTAGGTGCCGTAACTGGCGTGCGGCTCGGGTTCGTAGAAGGTGTAAACCGCCGACAGCCCGTCGTTGAGGACGTCCAGCACCGACACCATCTTCAAGACGCCTTGCGCCTCGCCTTCCTTGGCCGGCTCACGGAACTCCACCAGCCGGGAATTGACGCGGCTGTGCAGCAGGAACTGCGTGTACTGGTCGACCGAGTCATGGTCCATGCCGCCGCCCCGATGGCGGCCGGCCTGGTAACGTAGGTACAGCTGATAGTGCTCCTGGTTGAAGCACAAACGCAGCACCTTGGCCTCCAGGTGCGCGTGGGCCTTCCAGGCGCGGGTCTGGCTGCGTGTGGGCTCGAAGCGGTCCACCGGCAGCCGCAAAGGCACGCAGGCGCGGCAACCATCGCAATGCGGCCGGTAGGTGAACATCCCGCTGCGCCGAAAGCCGTTGGCCACCAAGCCAGAGTACACGTCGGCATTGATGACGTGGCTGGGCGTGGCGACCTGCGAGCGCGCGGTGCGGCCCTCCAGGTAGCTGCAAGGGTAGGGCGCCGTGGCATAAAACTGCAGCGACGCCAGGGGCAGGTCTTTGGGGTGGGTCACAGGCGGGGTGGGGGATGAGCCGTTCTCGTCAGTTCTGACCAGATCGTTTCATCATAGGACCAATCGCTGGGGGGAGGCAGCGACGTCACCCGTTTGAGGTGGTCTTCAAAACGCGCCCTCGGCCAGGGGCGGGCGCCGAGGGAAGCGAGGTGCGCGGTTTCCTGTTGGCAGTCGATCAGTTCGATGCCGTTGCGCCGACAGAAAGCCACGAGGCCAGCGAGGGCGATCTTGGAGGCGTCCGTGCGGTGGGCGAACATGGACTCGCCATAAAACATCCGCCCGATGCTCACGCCGTACAGTCCGCCCACCAAGCTGCCATCAACCCAGGTCTCGAAAGAGTGCACACGCCCCATGTGGTGCCACTGCGCGTAAGCCGCCTGCATCTCGGGCAATATCCACGTGCCGTTTTGGCCGTCACGCGGCGCGGTGGCGCACGCATGCAGCACGGCCTCGCAGGCGCTGTCGATGCGCAGTTCGCAGCCGGGGGTGATCAAAAAGCGGTTCACGGCCTTGCGCAGCGAGCGCGACAGCTTGAATTCGCTGACCGGCAGAACCATGCGCGGGTCTGTGCTCCACCACAGCACCGGCTGCCCCTCGCTGAACCACGGGAAGATGCCACGTTGGTAGGCGGCGTGCAGTCGCTGCGGACTGAGGTCTCCGCCTGCGGCCAACAGGCCCGGCGCCTCGGAATCCGGTCCCAGGGCCTGCGAGGTGTCGGGAAAAGGTGTGTCCGGGGTGAGCCAGGGGATCATGGACGGTCAGACAAGAAAAAAGCCCGATGGCCAAAACCATCGGGCTGAAAGGTACCTTAGAAAAGGTTCATGGGGTACCGAGGAGACAACCTGTCACGGGGTGCCGCTTGTCTGCAGCGGCATTCCCGCGGACCGGGCCGGACAGCGTCCAGCGAAGGGCCGGTCCATCGAGCGTTCGCGCCAGTCTCAGGCAACCTTGCGCTTGGCAGCGGCGGTGGCAGTCTGGGTGGCCTTCACGGCGGTGTTGGTCATGGCCTGGAAGTTGGCTTCGGCAACGTCGGCGGCTTGCTTGGCAGCCTTGTGCACGGAGTCAAAGGCGTTGTTGGCAGCGGCCACGGCCGACTTGACCAGGACCACGGCGTTTTCGGTACCAGCCGGCGCGTTCTTCACGGCGTTGTCGACGACAGCGGCGAATTTCTTCTGGGCGTCGGTCACTTGCGACTCGGCCAGCTTGCTCACTTCGGCACTGGTGCTGGAGGCGATGTCGTAGAGGTGGCGGCCGTAGGCGGCGGCCTTCTCAGCCGAGGGCTGCAGCAGGGCAGTTTGCAGGGCCAGCAGTTCCTGGGCGTCCTTGACAGCCAGCACAGCCTTGGCGTGCTCGGCGGCCTCGTCCAGGGTGGTCTTGGCAACCTGCATGTTCAGCTCCAGAACCTTCTCCACGCCTTCGAAGGCCTTTTGGCCCAGGTCGAACAAGGAGGCGATTTGGGCTTTCTGGGTGGCCAGGATTTGTTCGGCAGTCAGCATGTCAATCTCCGTTGGTGGTGGTTTGATTGCAACTGCAGCGACTCGGTTGTCATTGCTGCGATGCAACATGATGCTCAGTATAGGCGCGCGCCGTGCAATTGCAAGTGTTTTTTGTGCGGTGCAGCAACCACGCTGTAAAAACTGTCGCAAATTTGACAGGTGGCGGTGAACATGGGGTAGGGCCGCCGACGGGGCGGGGCCTGCCGCCGCATCGCCTACACTCGCAACTTGTCTCGCATTCCAACCCTGACGAGCCTTCACCATGAGCCTGCTCAACGTTCCTGCTGGCGCCAAAGCGCCCGATGCCTTCAATGTCATCATCGAAATCCCGGCCAATGCCGACCCGATCAAGTACGAGATCGACCACGAAACGGGTGCCGTTTTCGTCGACCGCTTCATGGGCACGTCGATGCACTACCCCTGCAATTACGGTTACGTGCCCCAGACCATCGCTGCCGATGGCGATCCGGTGGACGTGCTGGTCGTCACCCCCTTCCCGTTGCAACCTGGCGTGGTGATTCCCTGCCGTCCGCTGGGCATCCTGAAGATGGAGGACGAAGCCGGTGGCGACTCCAAGCTGGTGGCCGTGCCGACCGAAAAGATCTGCGCCATGTACAAGGACATCCAGAAGCTGGAAGACCTGCCGGCGCTGCTGATTTCGCAGATCAAGCATTTCTTCGAGCACTACAAGGACCTCGAGCCCGGCAAGTGGGTGAAGGTCGTTGGCTGGGAGGGCATCGATGCCGCCAAGGCCGAAGTCGTCGAGGGTCTGGAAGCGTTCAAGAAACAGCACTGACCCGGGCGCCGAAGGCGCATCTCTGCGACGCGCCTTTGCGCCTCGAGCCGCTGTCTCCTGCCGGAGGAGCGGCTTTTTTCATTTCACCATGACTCCAGCACCGAACTTCGCTGGACTACGCCGAAGCCCGATACAGCAGGTTTATCAATAACTTAGGCGAGTTCAACATATGCCGGTGCTTTCCGAAACCTGACCTGGCTTCCCCTCTGCTGGCCCCTACAAGGCTCCTGGGAATCGGGTCTTTTCCGAGGAGTCATCATGGCGAAAATCAAGCTCACCAAGTCCGCAGTCGATGCGGCACAACCCCAAGCGCAGGCCATCGAACTCCGGGACACGCTGGTGCCCGGCTTCCTGTGCAAGGTTACACCAGCGGGCCGCAAGGTGTTCATGCTCCAGTACCGCACGAACGCTGGCGAGCGACGCAAGCCCGCCCTGGGCTTGTATGGAGAACTGACGGTCGAACAGGCGCGCTCGCTGGCCCAGGAATGGCTGGCCGAGGTTCGCCGAGGCGGCGACCCCAGCGCGGCCAAGGCCGCCGCCCGTTCAGCCCCCACGGTCAAGGAGCTGTGCACCAAGTTCATGGAGGACTA
>Ga0310345_10000318_pt1 | contig 81341 bp, 73 predicted proteins | sample HC15DNA20500_MG_FD_204667 | JGI IMG/M metagenome (GOLD analysis project Ga0310345, IMG submission 204667) | Marine microbial communities from station ALOHA, North Pacific Subtropical Gyre - HC15-DNA-20-500_MG | ecosystem: Environmental > Aquatic > Marine > Oceanic | place: Pacific Ocean: North...
ACCCCACCCCGCGTGAGACAAAACGCGTATCGCTTCGCCGACTGAACCGCCGCAGTCCAGGTAAAAAACGCCCTTGCTCATCCCCCCCCCTTGATCATGCAGCTACTCGCCGGCCAAACCGTATTTAAACTTATATTCACCGCGGTCTTGTTGCAATTTATTCTGTATATCGCACGCTATTATTTTTATCTACATATTATTTACATCACCATATTACGAATATAAGACAAGACAAACCACATGAACCGATAGAACAAGCCCGTGCGGGGCACAGACCCCGTCGCCGCCCCTCGTTAACAGATGCGTCACGTATGAAATTTATCTATTTTTTTCGGCAACTTAAAGAAATATTAACCCAATTTACTTGCAGTTCTGCTCCGAAAAGTTAACACCTTTTACCCGTCTTCGACGTCGATTTAATGTCCCGAAAAACAACTTTTCGATCGCAAACAAGATCTTGGAAATCCTGGTACGTAATTTGGAACGTGGGTAGTGCACGACGGCACATCGCGAACACGACGATGAGAGGGCGTGCCCTTAGACATCCAATTACCAAATCTGGGAGACGAAAATGAAAGTCATTACCTATAGCGCCATTGTTGGCCTGAGTCTTGCCATGGCCGCACCGGTGTGGGCCGATGCCAACGACAACGATTACAGCACGGTTACCCAAACCAATGGAGCGGACGACAGCTTCAACAGCGCATCCACTAGCTACCAGAACTCCGCGAACACCATGCAGGATAGCCGTGACCAATCTGATCGCAGCAGTGTGACCCGTAACGATAACGACACCAACAGCAGCCGTTCGAACAGCGATAATGATAACGATAGCTACTCGGCGACGAATAGCTTCAACATGACGGACAATCGTAATCAGGCGGACAATCGCAACCAAGCGGACAATCGCGATAGTCGCGACCAAAGCGTGACCCGTAACGATAACGATACCAATAACAGCCGCTCGAACAGCGACAACGACAACGACACCACGGTGACCAACACGTCGTTCGACAACGATCGCTCTGTTACGCGCACCTCTTACGACAACGACACTACGGTTACCCGCGACAGCGGCAACTTTGATGTCGACGCGTCGGTGAGCTTGAGCTCTTTGTCCGCGACCACCTCCGGCAGCCGTATCGTCGGTGCAGCGCATTCTCAGGGCATCAGCAGCGCTATGAACCAGGCCTCCGGCAGTGTGTTTGCCGGTGCCACGGGTATCTCGCAGTTCGCGCAGAACAGTGGTATGGCCAGCAACGTGCAGCAGAGCGTCGCTGTTCAGGCTGACATTAACCCGTAGACAGCTGGGCTAGTCCTTCAAAACGAAAAGAGCCGGGGCGGAGCGATCCGCCCCGTTGCTCTCTATAAAGCGAAGACGCGCTGCCCAGCCACGAGGGGAAGACAATGAAACATGCACTCAAGCGCAACCAATCGCTCAAGATCTCCGCATCACTGTTCTGTCTGGCCGCTCCGGTGTTGTTGATGAACTACAACACCGCAACCGCGAATGACTTCGCGGAGCCGGTCGCACTCACAGACCTCGCTACTCAACGCGGCGGCGACGCTAACCCGCTACTCAATTTGACCGCAGCATCCAGCCAACTCCAAGGCCAGTCGAACGGAAACACCGCAATTTACACCAACTCTGGCGCAAACATCATCGGTGCGGGCGCGCTATCCGGAATGAATGGCCATGCGACCGTTATTCAGAATAGCGGCAACAACAACGTTATTCAGAATTCCACAATTTACAATTTTTCATTGCACCACTGATGTCATGCGCGCCGTGTGTTATCGATTACGCCACTCATTAAAAACGACGAGGCCAACCCTCGCGCTCGCGGTCGGCGTGCTGTTGCTGTCGCTGGCACCGATTATCGAGGCGGGCCAGGTTTTGCTCCCCGGCGCAGGGGCGACACTCAACGTTACTGTCTCCAGCTTCAAAGAGCGAAAGTTCAAAACGATCATCGCTCAGCAGTATGACTATAGCTGCGGATCCGCCGCCTTGGCTTCGCTATTAACCTATCACTACCGGGACGCGATCAACGAAGCCCAAGTGTTCGAGTCGATGTATGTAAACGGGGATCAAGCCGCAATCGCGCGCGAGGGATTTTCCTTGCTCGACATGAAACGGTATCTCGAGCGCCGCGGGTACAGTGCAAACGGCTACCGCATATCGCTCGACAAGCTCGCCGGAAACGAGGTTCCCGCGATCGTGCTAATCAACCATGATGGCTATAAACATTTTGTCATCGTTAAAGGAGTCACGAAGCAAGCCATTCTTCTAGGAGATCCATCACGAGGGCTGCATACCGTTGCACGAGAAACATTCGAAGACATGTGGAACGGAATTGTGTTCGTGATACTGGACAAGCGGGACATCGCACAACGCCATTTCAATCAGAACACGGAGTGGTCTCTTGTACCAATTGCCCCAGTCGCACAGGCGATGCCGCGAGAAAGCCTCGCTGCATTCAACCTAGGTCGGCCACTGAGCAACGATTTCTGAATCGCCATGAACACCTCCATCCCCGTGTCTAGCCCTCTAAGGCGCATTGTCACCGTCGCAGTGGTAGTTTTCGCTTGTGGAATGACCCTTGTGCAACCGTCTTATGCTGAGCCACCTGCACAGGGCGACTGGTTCGAACCGGGCATACCCCCGATCAGCGCTGCTGAACTCAACACCCTTCGAGGCGGTTACGAGTCTGGTAATGGCTTCGACTTTTCTTTCGGCATCAGCGTCATGAAAAGCGTCAACAACGAACCGCTTGTGACGCAGACATTGCTGCAACTCGACAACATCGTTGCCGCGATCACGAACGGCAGTCTCCTGCCAAGAACCGAAGATGTGTCCTCGCCAGGCGGAATCAATTTTCTAGATACAAAAATAGATACGCCCCCCACCAGCCCAGCACAAATCCCCGGGAATGTGCCGATCGTCATACAACGCGGCAATGGAAATTACATCGATCCACAACTTGTCAATTCCTCAGTAAATGGCGCTATGGCGACATTCATTCAAAATTCTCTAGATAACCAGAATCTTGTAAACGCTCAGGTTTATGACCTAGATATACGCGGTGTACTGCCGACAATTCGTAGCGTCGCAAAAAACATAGATGTGAATGCCCTTCAACACCAGCTGATTCAATCACGGCGGTAAAATAACGACAAAGCGTTCCAAGACGTAGAAGCCTAAACCGTTTTTGAGCAAGTAACGGTGACGTTAAGCAAGCCTTGCACTGGCGTGATGAATAAGCACATGACAAAAAAGAAATAAACGTCGATTCTTAAATTCGACAGTTCAGTTAGGCGCTCTTTTGTCGTAAACGAACGACCTCGAAAATGCACTCCGTGAACAGACCGGCATCCAAGCAATGCCGCTGCTAATCTCTGATTAATCTTGCGCCTCACTTTGCAAGCAAACGAGTCGCTCGCGGGAAATCGCACCTAGCCCTACGCATGTAGCGTTAGAATCGCGCGTCGAGCTCGCCGCGAATTCAGTGCGTACAAAAACCAACTGACTGAATTGCTGTCGCGGGCACATCCTATTCCGCCTAGGCTGCACTGCTTGTACTGGATTCGAACTGCCCGACTCCGCCGTATCGAAAGCGCCCGCCTGCTCTGGCTGGCGCTGCCGATCCTCGGCGCCCAGCTCGCGCAGGTGGCGATGGGCACGGTGGACGTGGCGATGACCGGCCAGGCGAGCGCGCGCGATCTGGCCGCGGTTTCGATCGGCTCCAGCCTGTGGCTGCCGCTGGTGCTGTTCATGATCGGCACGCTCATGGGCCTGACGCCGATCGTGGCCCAGCATGTCGGCGCGCGGCGTTTCTCCGCGATTCGCCCGGCGGTGCATCAGGCGCTGTGGGTCGCCGCCGTGCTCGGGCTGCTCTGCGCCGTCGGCATCCGGGCGCTCGCGCCGCCGGTGTTCACGCTCATGTCGGTACCGGACGACGTGGCCCCGCTGGCAATCCGCTATCTCGACGGCGTCGCGCTGGGACTGCCGGCGATCGCGCTCTACGAGACCCTTCGTTTCTACTCCGACGGCATGGGCCATACGCGCGCGTCGCTGCAGTTCGCGCTGCTCGGGCTGGCGGTGAACATGGTCAGCAACTATGTGCTGATCTATGGCGGCGACGGGCTGATCGCACTATTCGGCGCGTACGTGCCCGAGGCACTGCAAGCGATACCGGCACGCGGGGCGGCCGGCTGCGGTATCGCCACCGCGATCTCGATGTGGTCGATGTTCATCGCCATGCTGATCTACACCCGTTGCTCGGCCGCGTACACGCGGGCGCGCTTCGGCGCGGCCTTCGCCTGGCCGTCGGCCGCGCCGATCGGCGAATTGCTGCGGGTTGGGCTGCCGGTGGGCGTGGCGATCTTCGCCGAGGTGTCGTTATTCACGGCGATCGCGCTGTTCCTGGCCGGCTACGGCGAGATCGTGATCGCCGCCCATACCGTAGCGCTGAACTTCAGCTCGGTGCTGTTCATGCTGCCGCTGTCGCTGGGCATGGCGCTGACCGTACGCGTCGGCCAGGCGCTCGGGCGCGGCAAACTGCGCCATGCGCGTTTCGTGGCCTTCAACGGGGTCACGTGTGCGCTCGCGGCCGCGTTCGTGATCGACCTGCTCATCGTGCTGGGCGGGCCGTTCGCGGTCTCGCTCTACACCAGCAACGCCGAGGTCCAGCGGCTCGCGATCGAGCTGCTGCTCATCGCGACCCTCTATCAGTTCTCCGACGCGCTGCAGGTGAGCATCGCCGGCGCGCTGCGCGGCTACAAGGACACACGCATCATCATGATCGTCACGCTCGCGTCCTACTGGGGCGTGGGTATGGGGCTGGGCAATCTGCTCGGCCGCGGCGTCTCGGGCGCGTTCGACGGCCTGGGCGTCTATGGCTACTGGATCGGGCTGATCGCGGGCCTGAGCGTGGCGGCGGCGCTGCTCGGCTGGCGACTGCGACGGGTATCGCGCCTGCAGCGCTTCGCGGCTGCCGGCCCCTGACGCCGGCCGGTTTGCGCATGCGCGCCGTCCGGGACGTTACCCGCGACGGCACGCGACGGCTATGATGGCGGGCGTTTCCAACGCGACGACATCGTTTTCAATCGGAGCCGCTGTGACCGAGCCCCTCGTACCGAATGCCGCCGAGACCATGGCGAATGTCGACACCGTCCGGGCCGCGCTCGAACGCCATCGTTATGTCGGCTCCAGCCGGATCGCGACCGTGGTCTATCTCGCCTATCAGCTGCGCAAGCCGGTGCTGGTGGAAGGCCCGCCCGGCGTCGGCAAGACCGAGCTGGCCAAGACCGCGGCCCGCATGCTCGGCCTGCCGCTGATCCGCCTGCAGTGCTACGAAGGCCTCGACGAGGCCAAGGCGCTCTACGAATGGAAATACGGCAAGCAGCTGCTCTATATCCAGGTGCTCAAGGAACAGCTCGACGATGCGCTCGGCGGCGCCAAAGGCCTGCGCCAGTCGGTGGAACGCCTGCACGAATACGGCGATATCTTCTTCTCCGAGCAGTTCCTCGAACCGCGGCCGTTGTTGAAGGCGCTGCGCGAAGCCGAGGGCAGCGTGCTGCTGATCGACGAGATCGACAAGTCCGACGAGGAGTTCGAGTCCCTGCTGCTGGAAATGCTCTCCGACTACCAGGTCACCATCCCCGAAATCGGCACCATCGCCGCCTCCGGCCAGCCGCCGATCGTGTTTCTTACTTCCAACAATAGCCGCGAGGTCTCGGACGCGCTCAAGCGTCGTTGCCTGCATCTGTACATCCCCTATCCGGACGCGGCACTGGAACAGCAGATCATCCAGGTCAAGGTGCCGGAGATCACGCTCGAACTGCGCCGCCAGCTGGTCGCCTTCGTGCAGGCGCTGCGCGAGATGGATCTGCGCAAGGCGCCGGCGATCAGCGAGACCATCGACTGGGCGCGCACGCTGTTGCTGCTGCATATCGACGCGCTCGACGACGAGTGGATACGCGAAACGCTCAACGTGCTGCTCAAGTTCCAGGACGATGTCGACAGCGTCGAGGCCCAGCTGCCCTATCTCACCCGGCGCGCCGCCGGCGGTTAGCTGCGTGGAACGCACGCTGGCCAACTTCGTGCGCGCCCTGCGCATGGCAGACGTGCGCGTGTCCACCGCCGAAACGCTGGACGCCTTTCGCGCCGCCGAGATGATCGGATGGGCCGATCGCCAGCGCTTCAAGGACGCGCTCGGCGCGGTGCTGAGCAAGAGCGCAGACGAGCATGCGGCCTTCGACGCCTGTTTCGACCAGTTCTTTCATTTCGACGATTTCGAGAGCGGCGCCAACCGCCCGGCCACCGACAAAACCGACGACGAGTCACCCGATGCCGCCAACAGCGCGCAACCGGCGAACGACGCGGCCGCCCCCGGGGAAGGCGAATCCGATAGTCAGGGCGGCGGCGGTGGCAACAATCGCGATGACAGCGACGGCTCTGAATCCGCAGAAAGCGGGGTGAATCAGCCCACGCCGGCGCAGCACGCGCCACAGCCCATCAGCGCGCCCGCCTCCCCGCTCGGGCGCCTGCTCATGGCCGACGATCGCACCGCCCTGTCGATGGCGATCTCGCGCGCCGCGCGGGCCAATCAGCTGGAAAACATCAAGGTCTTCACCCAGCAGGGCCTGTATACGCGCCGTATTCTGGACGACCTCGGCCGGGCCGAACTGATCGACGAAATCGGCACGCTGGAAGGCGCTGTCGCCGCGCCCGACCGGCGGCTGGCCGGCGAATTACGCCAGCGCCACGACCGCCTGCGCGCGCAGATCCGCGACCACGTCGAAAGCCAGTTCCTGCTGCATGCCGACGCCCAGGGCGAACGCCTGCGCGAGGACATGCTGCGCAGCGCGCGCCTGGCCAACGTCTCGCGCCGCAACGACCCGCTCATGCGCCGTGCGATCGAACGCATGGCGCGCCAGCTCGTCGCCGCCCACTCGCGCAAGCGCCGCGTGACCAAACGCGGGCGCCTCGACGTACCGCGCATGATCCGCCGGAACATGCGCCACGACGCCCACATGGTCGAACTCGCCTGGCAGTCGAAACGCATCGACAAGCCCCGGGTGTTCGCGATCTGCGACGTCTCCGGCTCGGTCGCGCTCTATGCGCGCTTCATGCTCATGTTTCTCTACAGCCTCGGCGACGTGCTGCCGCAGGTGCGCGCCTTTGCCTTCTGCTCGGACCTGGCCGAAGTCACCGATCTGTTCAAGCAGCACGAACTGGACGAAGCGATCCGCCGCACACTCGCCGAACACGGCCAGGGCAGCAGCGACTACGGCAACGCACTGGCGGATTTCGAACGGCTCGCGCTGGCCGACATCGACCGCCGCACGACCGTGCTCATCCTCGGCGACGCTCGCAACAACGAAGCCAACCCGCGCACCGACCTGCTGCGCAAGATATACGACCGCAGCCGCCGCGTGATCTGGCTCAACCCCGAGCCGAAGGTGAGCTGGGACACCGGCGACTCGGTCATGGGCCGCTACCGCGCCCACTGTCATCAGACCAACGAATGCGGCTCGCTGGTACAGCTCGAACGGGTGGTCTCCGACCTGCTGCGCAGCGTCACGTGATTGCCCCCGTGCCACCGCGGCGCGACCATGAAAACCCGTAGATTTCAACTAGACTGATGATCGAAACCGTCAGCACGTCACGCTTTTCACGCCCATGAACACCACCGAATTCCAGCGCCGTTACGGGACCGGCATGACGCCGCCCGCGCGGCACCTGTTCGTCAACGAACTGCTCACGCCCGCGCGCCTGCTGCTCGATCCGGCCCAGTGGCTGCGCCTGCCGCGCGACGTGGATGGCGGCGGCCAGCCGGTGATGCTGCTGCCCGGCCTGGGCGCGGGGCCCGGCTCCATGTGGCTGATCCGCCGCTATTTGCGTCAGTGCGGTTTTCGCACCTGGGACTGGGGACAGGGCAAGAACCGCGGCGACGTCCAGGCGCTCGCACCGCGCGTGGTCGAACGGCTGCAGGGCCTCGTGAAACAGGTCGGCGAACCGTTCGCGCTGGTCGGCTGGAGCCTGGGCGGCTATATCTCGCGCGAAATCGCCCGCGAGTGCCCGGCGCTGGTCAGGCGCGTGGTCACGATCGGCAGCCCGGTTGTCGGCGGGCCGAAATACACCACGGTGGCGCGCGTGTACGAAAAACGCGGATTGGCGATGGACGACCTCGAAGCCGCCACGCTGGAACGCTACACCACACCCCTGCAGCGACCGGTGCGCGCGCTGTATAGCGAGTCCGACGGCGTGGTGGCCTGGCGGGCCTGTATCGATCGCTTCAGCGACGACGTCGAGCATATCCGCGTGGGCGGCACGCATCTGGGGCTGGGCTTTTCCAAACAGGTGCTGCGCCGCCTGCCCGGCCTGCTCGTGGACGACCAGCGGCAGCCGGACCGCGCATGAATGCGATCAACCCCGACAAGCTGCACCACAGCAAATGGACCGCGGTGACACCGACCCACAAGGAAAAACACTTCCTCGTTACAAAGCTGCTGCGCGACGCCGACGATAACGTGACCGACGTGATTCTCGAAGCCGTGCTCACGCATCGCGAACGCACGCTGCCCTGGCGCGCCCTCAAGGACGACGACACCTGGCAGACCGGCTGGCGGTGACGGGCTAAAGCCACGATCGCAGCAGCCGGGCGAGCCCGCGTTCTGCGGCTCAACCCGCCGCGTGCCACCGAGCGACCGCGTGCCCCACGTCCGCCAGCACGCGATCTCGCTGCGTCTTCGTTGCGTTGGACCCCGCGTAGTAAGCCGTCACCAGCAGCGGCGCGCCCACGCCGGGGTGGATGATCGCGATGTCGTTGGCCGTGTTGTCGCCGCCGGAACCCGTCTTGTCGCCGATACGCCAGGCGTCGGGCAAACCGGCACGCAGCCGATGATCCCCGGTTTCGTTGGCGCGCATCCAGGCAACGAGCTGGCGCTGCGAAGGCGCGCTCAGCCCATCGCCCAGCAACACGCGCTGCATCAGCCCGAGCATCGCGCGGGGCGAGGTGGTGTCGTGCAGACGATCCGGGGCGTGTTCGTTGAGCGCGGTTTCATAGCGATCCGAACGGGTGACGTCGTCGCCCAGCGAACGCAGGAACGCCGTCAACGCCGCCGGCCCGCCAACGCTCGCGAGCATGAGATTGGCGGCCGTGTTGTCGCTCAGCGTGAGGCCCGCGCGGCAAATCGCGCCCAGCGTCATGCCGGTCGCCACATGGCGCTCGGTCGCCGGTGAATAGGTCACCAGATCGGCGGCGACGTAGTCGATATGCCGGTCGAGCGATTCACGGCCGGCATCGACACGCGACAGGATCATTGCCGCGGCCGGCAACTTCACCGTGCTGCACATCAGAAACCGTTCGTCGCCGCGGTGGGCCACGGCGCGCCCGAGGGCCGCATCGTGCACCGCCACGCCCAGGCGTCCGCCGTGTCGCGCCTCGAGATCGCGAATCGCGGCGATGAAATCGTCGGCGCCATTGGCCACGTCCGCCGCAAAGCCCGGCACTCCGATCGTCGACAACGCCGCACCCGCGGCCAACTGCTGCAATACTCGGCGACGCGTCGGCATAGCAAAAGATCACGAATGGATTGCGGCAGAGCAGCTTAGCGCCTGCGGCCAGGCGATCGCTAGCAGGCCTCGAATCGCAGCCGCGCACGCTCTATGCTGGCAGCCCGCATATCGGGCAGGCGGTGGCCGGCACAGCGCACGGGTGGTTCGCGACACGGATAGCGGCTTCGCCGGTTCCGGACCACGCACTCACGCGCCGCCTGGCGTCGCAGCAACCTATTCGAGAGAGACGACATGGATCAGGGCATTTCGATCGTCGGCAGTGGCCATACCCGGTTCGGCCGGCTGGAAGACAACCTCGAGACGTTGATCGTCGAGGCCACCCGCGAGGCGGTCGAGGAAGCCGGCATCGCGCCGGAAGACATCGACGCGGTGTTTCTGGGCCACTTCAATTCCGGCATGGTCAGCGACGGCTTCGCGGCCTCGCTGATCCACCAGGCCTATCCCGAGCTGCGCTTCAAGCCCGCGAGCCGGGCCGAGAACGCCTGCGCCTCCGGCTCGGCCGCCATTCATGCCGGCATGAACACGATCCTCGCCGGCAAGGCGAAGACCGTGCTCGTGGTGGGTGCGGAGAAGATGACGCACCGCGCCACCGCCGACGTCACCCGCGCGCTGGCCGGCGCCGGCTACCAGAACGACGACCACGAAAAGCAGCTGAGCTTCCCGCAGGTCTTCGGCGTGGCCGCGCAGCAGTACAGCGAGCGCCACGGCAGCCCGCTCGACGCCATGGCGCATATCGCGGCCAAGAATCACGAGAACGCCATGCGCAACCCGCTCGCGCACATGCAGAAGGCATTCTCTTTCGAGGCCTGCAGCCAGGTCAGCGACAAGAACCCGGAAATCGCCCCGCCGCTACGCCTGACCGACTGCTCGCTGGTCACCGACGGCGCCGCGGCCCTGGTGCTGACCACCGAGGACAATGCGGCGAGTTTCGCGAAGTCGGCCCGCTTTCGTTCGGCGGTGCATGTCAGCGATCGCCTGCCCATGGCCGGGCGCGACTTCGCTGCCTTTGAAGGCCCGGAACGCGCCTTCGGCATGGCGCTGGCACAGGCGGGCGTGGCGCTCGACGATATCGACTTCGCCGAAGTCCACGACTGCTTCACCATCGCGGAACTGCTGACCTACGAAGCCATGGGCCTCGCGCCCAGAGGCCAGGGCGCGCGTGCGATCGAGGACGGCAGTGTCTACCGCGACGGCCGCCTGCCGGTGAACCTGTCCGGTGGCCTCAAGGCCAAGGGGCACCCCGTGGGCGCGACCGGCGTGTCCATGCACGCGATCAGCTACCGCCAGCTCACCGGCCAGGCCGGCGATCTGCAGCTGCCGAACGCCGAACTGGGCCTGATCTTCAACATGGGCGGCGCGGCCGTGGCGAACTATGTGTCGGTGCTGGAGGCACGCCACGCGTGACTCCGCGCAAGCGCCGGCGCTGTCGCGCCGGCGTTTGGGCGTGGTCCTCAGCCCGTGGCCGCGTCGTCATCGAGCATGTCGGCAATGCCGATGGGGAAGCGGCGCACACGCCGGCCGGTAGCATGCCAGACCGCGTTGGCGATGGCGCCCACCGTGCCGGTCACGCCGATCTCGCCCACGCCCTTGATGCCCAGCACGTTGACGTGCGGATCGTGCTCTTCGATTACCAGCGCTTCGATCCCGGCCACGTCGGCATTCACCGGCACGCGGTATTCGGCCAGATCGGCGTTCATGATGCGCCCCGAGCGCGGATCGGTCTCGGCCTTTTCGTGCAGGGCAAAGCCCAGGCCCCAGATCATCGCGCCGAAGAACTGGCTTTCGACCATGCGCGGGTTGATCACCCGCCCGGCCGCGAAGGCACCCACCAGGCGCGTGACCCGGATCTGGCCCAGATCGGGGTCGACCTTGACCTCGGCGAACACCGCGCCATGGGCATGCATGGCATAGCGCTCGGCCACGTCCGCATCCGCTCGGCCGCGCCCGTGGCCTTCGACTTCGGCCATGCCGGCACGCCGCAGCACATCCGCATAGCTTTCGCTGCGCGCCGCGTCGTCGCCGGCCTGCAGCCGGCCCCAGCGGGCAACCACCTGTTCGGCAGGCACGCCGTGAAGCGGCGAATCGGCATCGTCGACGGCCATGTCGATGAGCCGCGCAATGGCGTCGCGCCCGGCGGCGTCGATGGCGTTGCCCACCGTTGCCGTATGCCCGGAGCCGCCGGCCACACCGGCATCGGGTAGATCGGACGCGCCGGCGTTGAATACCGTGCGATCCAGTTCCAGCGCGAGGCTGTCGGCCGCGATCTGGGCGAGCGCGGTCCATGCGCCCTGGCCCATGTCCTGAGCGCCGGTTTCCACCACGCCGGTGCCGTCGGCGCGGATGATCGCCCGCGCCTCGGCCTCGAACATGACCACCGGGAAGGTGGCGGTGCCCAGACCCCAGCCGACGCACAGGCCGTTCTCGTCGCGCATGGAACGCGGGGCGAGCACGCGCTTCGCCCAGCCGAATCGCTCGGCGGCCTGCGCATAGCAGTCGTAGAGACGTTTCGAGGAGAACGGTTTGCCAGAGATCGGCTCCTGCTCGGCATAGTTCGCCAGCCGAAACGCCAGCGGATCCATGCCGCAGGCATGGGCGGCTTCGTCGATCGCCGATTCCAGCGCGACCGAACCGCTGGCCTCGCCCGGGCCGCGCATGAACATGGGCGTGCCGGTATGCACGCGCACGGCATCGTGGCTGGTCGAAATCGCCGGGCTCGCATAGAGCGTGTGCGAGATATTGGCGGCCGGCTCGAAGAACTCGTCGAACACCGACGATGTGGTGCGCGCATGATGCGACAGCGCGGTGAGCCGGCCGGTGTCGTCCAGGCCCAGGCGTAGCGTCTGGCGCGTCGCACCGCGATGGCCGAGCGGGCCGTACATCTGCGCCCGGGTGGGAATCAGCTTCACCGGCCGATTTACCAGCCGCGCGGCCAGCGCGCCCAGCACCTGCGGGCTCATCATCGCGCCCTTGCAGCCGAAACCGCCGCCCAGAAACGGGCTGCGTATGAATATGTCGTCGGCGGCGATACCGAACAACCCGGCCAGGCGGCCACGGGCGATGGTCATTGCCTGGCTGGGGCTGTCGATGACGAGCCGGTCGCCGTCCCAGGCGGCCACAATGGCGTGCGGCTCCATGGGGTTGTGATACTGATCCGGCGTCTCATAGGTGGCATCGAGCCGCTGGCTGGCCGAGGCCAGCCCAGCCTCGACATCGCCCACCGCGGCCTGAGTGGGCGCGCCCGGACCCACGGAGTCGGGCACGAAGGCGGCGTCGTCGGCGTTCATGTCCAGCTGCGGCGGTTCGGCCTCGTAGGCCGGCGCGAGCAGGGCTGCGCCTTCGGTGGCGGCTTCGAACGTCTCGGCGACGACCACCGCGATCGGCTGGTTGGCATAGCGCACGCGGTCGTTCTGCAGCACGTCGAGGCGGAACATGAAGGGGTTGTCGCGATCGTCCGGGTCCTTGGCCAGCGGCGGCCGGTTGGCCGGCGTCATCACCTCGACCACGCCCGGATGGGCCTTGGCCGCCGCAACGTCTAGACCGCTCACCCGGCCGTTTGCGCTGGTGGACACCGCCATCACGGCATACAGCATGCCCGGCGGATGATTGTCGGCGGCGTAGACCGCCGAGCCGGTGACCTTGGCCACGCCTTCGCGGCGCTTGAGCGGCTGGCCGATACTGGCGCGCTGCGGCTGGCGGGCCGGCGCGACGATGGGGGCGAAATCAGACATGGGCGAGTTCCCCCGCTTCGGTGGCGAAAGGCGAGCCCGGCAGCGCCGGCAGCTCGCGCGGCGTACCGGCCGCGGCCCGGGCCAGCGCGCGGGCGACGATGTTCTGGCCGAGCCGGATCTTGTAGGCGTTGTCGCCCGACGGCCGGGCCTCGGCAAAGGCCGCACGCCCGGCCGCCGCATAGGCTTCGACGCCGCCGCGCGCGCCGATCAGCCCCGCCTCGGCGGCGCGTGCTCGCCAGGGTTTGGCCGCCACGCCGCCCAGCGCGATGCGGGCATCGGTGATCGTGCCCTGCGCATCGATGGCGAGGCCGACGGCTGCGGACACGAGCGCAAACGCATAGGAGGTGCGCTCGCGCACCTTGAGATAACGCGAATGCCAGGCCAGCGCCGCGGCTTCGGCAGGCAGTCGCACGCCCACGATCAGCTCGCCGCGGGCGAGTACGGTTTCGTTGGCCGGGTCGTCGCCGGGCAGGCGGTGGAAATCGGTCAGCGCCACCGAACGCCGGCCTTCGGGCCCGGCGATTTCGACCGTGGCATCCAGCGCGGCCAGCGCCACGCAGAAATCCGACGGATGGGTGGCGATACAGGCGCTGTTCCAGCCGAGCACCGCATGATTGGCGTTCAGCCCGTCGAGGGCATCGCAGCCACTGCCGGGCGCGCGCCGGTTGCAGGCGCTGGCCGTATTCTGGAAGTAGGCACAACGGGTGCGCTGCATGAGGTTGCCGCCCACGGTGGCGGCATTGCGCAACTGCGGTGACGCGCCGGAGAGCAACGCCTCGGCCACGGCCGGGAAATCGTGGGCGAAGGTATCGTCGAGGGCGAGATCGGCATTGCGCACCAGCGCGCCGATCCACGCGCCGCCGTCGGCATCGCGCTCGATGCCGTTCAAGGCGGGCAGATGCGTGATGTCGACAATACGCGCGGGCCGCATGACATCGCCCTTCATCAGATCGAGCAGATTGGTGCCGCCGGCGAGATAGGCGGCATCCGGCGCCTGCGCGGCCGCCACGGCGGCGTCGATCGAGTCCGGCCGGAGATAGTCGAAAGGCTTCATGCGGCACCCCGCTCGGTGTTGCCGGCCAGCTGGCGTTCGGCGTCCAGCACGGCTTCCACAATGCCGGCATAGGCGCCGCAACGGCACAGGTTGCCGCTCATCTGCTCGCGTACGCGCTCCGGGTCGCCGTGTACGCGTGCTTCGCGCAGCAGCCCGATCGCGCTCATGATCTGGCCTGGCGTGCAATAGCCGCACTGAAACCCGTCGTGGTCGATGAACGCCTGCTGCACCGGGTGCAGCTCGGTGCCGTCGGCCACGCCTTCGATGGTTTCCACCGTGGCGCCTTCGAGGCTGGCCGCGAGCGTCAGGCAGGCATTGATGCGCCGGCCGTCGACCAGCACCGTGCAGGCACCGCACTGGCCGCGGTCGCAACCTTTCTTGGTGCCGGTGAGATCGAGCCGCTCGCGCAGCAGATCCAGCAGTGTCACCCGCGGGTCGTCGAGGTCGACCCGGCGTTTATCGCCGTTGAGCGTCATTTGAATCGAAAAAGCCATGCACGACCTCCGGTAAGATGGCGCCTGAAACCTGCGATCGGGAAACGGCGCCGCCAGGCTGTTTTCTCGGTGCAGCTGAATATACGGAGGCACCCTCCGTTTTGCAAAGCCACTGTATCGAACGCCAGTGACGAGGGGATGACGACACCACCGGAACGCCCGCAGCGCGCCGACGCGCGCCGTAATCGCGAACGCCTGCTGGCCGCCGCGCGAACGGTTTTCGCCAGCGACGGTGCGCGCGCGAGCCTGCAAGGCGTGGCGCGCGAGGCCGGCGTGGGCATCGGCACCCTGTATCGCCATTTCCCCTCGCGCGAAGCGCTCTATACCGCCGTTTACGAGCACGAGGTCGACCACCTCGCGACCATGGCCGGCGAACTCCGGCAAACCCACGAGCCGGTGCCCGCCCTGCGCAGCTGGCTGCACGCGCTCGTCGCGCTGGTTGCAACCAAGACCGGCATGGTCTCGGCGCTGGCGATCACGGCCGAAACCAAGTCGGCGGTTTCCCAGGCCACGTCCGAGCGGCTGGTCGATGCCATCGCTGCCCTGCTCGACCGCTGCGTGGCCGACCGCCTGCTGCGCAACGACCTGGCCCCGCGCGAACTGCTGCATGCCGTGATCGGCATGTGTCTCATCCAGGAGGCGCCCGACTGGCAGCGGCGCGTTGCCACCATGATCGACGTGCTCGTCGACGGATTGCGCACTCCGCCGCCCGGCTGAGCCGAGGTATTCGCGGCGCTCGCGTCGCGCGAGCATTGGCGCTGCGCGGCCGGCCCGCGCCGAATCACCGCCACTGGCCGCGCCGCACAGACGGCGCGACTAACCCTCCGGCACCACCTCGATCACGATCTTGCCGCGGGCACGGCCGGTGCGGCTGCGATCATAGGCCTGCTGGGTCTCGGCCAGGCCAAAGGTGCTGTCGATGACCGAACGCACCGCGCCGGCTGCCATCCAGTCGCCGATCGTTTCCAGGTCTGCCGTCCAGGACTCCACGCGAACGAGCGACGCGTTGCGTCGGCGCGCGAGCAGCGTGCCCGCCATGCCGCGCGTATGGCCCATCGTGGACACGAAATGGCCTTTGGGCGCCAGCAGCGCGGCACAACTGGCCGGCGTTTCGAACGAGGTCACGTCGAACACCAAGTCGAACACATCCGCCGGCTCGTGCGTGCGTTGCCGGTAATCGCCCGCGGTGTAGTCGATCACCGCATCGGCGCCGAGCGCGCGCACCCGTTCGATATTGCGCGTGCTGCATACGCCGGTCACATGGCAGCCCAGCTGCTTCGCGATCTGAACCGCATAGGTGCCAACACCGCCAGACGCGCCGATGATCAGTACGGCCGAGCTGGCCGCCGCGCGGCCCTTGCGTAGCGCCTGCAACGCCGTCTGCGCGGCCAGCGGCGCCGCGGCCGCCTCGGCGAAGCGCGTATCCGCGGGCATCCGCGCGATGCGCCGCTGGTCGATCACCGCATATTCGGCAAGCGACGCAGTACGCAGGCGCATATCCATGCCATACACCCGGTCGCCCACTTCGAAGCCGTCGACGTTCGCGCCGACTTCGACGACCTCGCCCGCCAGATCGTCACCAAACAACGGCGGCACAAATCGCCGCCCCACCGGCGGCGCGGCCCGCGCCAGCGAGAGATTGAGTTTCCAGTCCTTCGGATTCACCGACGCCGCGTGGACCTTCACCAGCACGTCATTCTTGTCCGGCGTTGGCTTGGCGCGTTCGCCAACGGCCAGCCGTACGATGGGCCCGAAGCCCTTGGGGATGATTGCTTTCATGGCGTCGGCGACTGTTTTCGACCAGATGCCTAACCGTAGCCGGGAAGCGCTACCTATGTCCGGTACGAATCACGCACCCGCGAACACGGTTCAGTGCGTCCCGTAAAGATACTCGCGCATATTCAGCAGAATTTTCCCCGGCCAGTCCGCTGCCGTGGCATCGCCGGCGAAACCGACATCCCTGGAGCCTTCGGACACCACATGAACCCGAGTGTCCTCGCCTGTCTGCTGAAAATAGACACCGGCGACCACATTCCAGTCCACGAGCGTAATCCCATGCTCACCCAGGACCATGCCGCGCTCACGATCAGCCCGCTTCACCGCGAAGCCCGAGCGCTCGAGCCCCACTTTCGCAGCCTCGAAGACCTGATCTCCGTCATACCCCTGGAACACGCCGTTGTTCCGGTGTTCCGCCCAACCGGTCTTGCCACGCTCGCCGTCGAACGCCACTTCCCCAGCGCTCTGCGGCAGCGAATTCAGACTCGCGCAGCCTGTCAGCACGAGTGCCGCAACCATTGACCCGATAATCTTCACTTGCTCCCCCTTTTTCCGAACCGCAACAAGCGAGGCTAATTCCTACGCGCCTCAACCAAGTCGAGCTCTACGTGCCAAAAGTCCCAGTCTGCCCGGAATTACACAAACGTTGCCGAGCCTGAACAAAATCGTCATGCCCCTGGGTAAAGCGCTGCGCGTGCCAACTCAAGCTCTGAGTTCGGCTCTTGCTTTCTTCAGCCCGGTCACGAAGTCGCCTGCTGCGAAACCGCCATCACCCATGCCTTGACGGCTGAAAGCGTCGGATCGTGGCGGCGGTTCTCCGGGTACGCCAGAAAAAACGCGCGGTCTTCGAGTTCGGGGCCGAACGGCTGTATCAGACGCCCGTCTGCCAACTCGTCTTCGATGAGTTGACGATTCATCAGTACGATGCCCTGGCCGCCCACAGCGGCTGCAATGGCGTGGTTCTCGTCCGAGAACGCCAGCCCGGCGCCGGTGTTCAACTCCGTCATCTCAGCTTTCTTCTGATAGCCGGGCCAGTCCATGGGGGATATCAGAACGCCTTGGGGCCGAAAGTGAATCAACGGATAGGCGGCCACCTCCTCGCCCAAGCGTTTGGCAAGGCCTGGACTACAGGCCGGGATCAGCGTGGTATCGAACAGCTTGTCGGCGATCAGCCCCGGCCAGTGGCCATCGCCGTGACGAATGGCCATATCCGCCGTCAAGCCATCCAGCGACACGGGCTCGTGTGTCGCATGAATACGCAGATCGATATCGGGATGGGACTCGCGCAGCCTGTAAATCCAGGGCAGTAGCCAGCGTACGGCGACCACCGGGGTAGTCGTCAGGGTCACGGTTTGGCGCTCGGGGACGGCGCTCAGCCGTTCGATGGCATGGCTGATGGCGTCGAAGGACGATTCCAAAACCTGCTGAAGCTCGCGCCCGCGCGGGGTCAACTCGAGCTGTCTCGGCTTACGCACGAACAGCGTCATGCCCAGCGCCTTTTCCAACCCGCGAACCTGATGGCTGATCGCCGTCGCCGTCACCGAGAGTTCCAGCGCCGCCTGCTTGGCGCTTTCATGCCGGGCCGCGGCTTCAAAAGCCCGGAGGGCCGAAAGCGAAGGCAGGCGGCGTCTTTTCGTGGATGAATTCATCTCATTTATCCGCACGCAAAAAGATCGTTTGTTCGGCGCATTGGGCCCGACCTACGCTGAATCCGTCGTCAATCATAGATGAACGCAGTTCAGAACAGGAGCCCGCTCATGTCACACATTCTGCATCTGGATGCCAGCGCCCGACCTGGTCTGGCCGGTACCGATCACCACGGTTCTCACAGCCGCTATTTGTCCCACCGGTTTGTCAGCCGGTGGCAGTCCCACCGGCCAAAAGACGCCGTCGTCTATCGCGATCTAGGGCAACGCCCGCCCTCTTTCATCAATCACGACTGGGTGGCGTCCGCCTTTACGCCCGACGAGCGCCGTGAGCCCTGGATGAAAGAAGCGCTGGCCGAAAGCGACGAGCTGGTCGATGAACTGATCGCCGCGGATATCGTGGTGATTGGCACGCCCCTCTATAACTTCGGCATGCCCGCGCCGCTCAAGGCGTGGGTGGATCAGGTCGTACGGATTGGCCGAACGGTCGATATCGACGACACCGATCCATTCAACCCTTATGTCGCCAGACTCGCCGACCGCGAACGCCAAGTGGTCGTACTCGCGGCGCGCGGGGGCGCGAACATGGCCCCAGGCGAAGCGATGGCACATATGAACTATCTGGAAGCACATCTGGCCACGGCGTTTGAGTTTATCGGTATTACCCGTATTCACACCGTCGCCATCGAGGGGCAGGAAGCCGGCGGCGACGTGCTGGCCAAGTCGATCGCGGACGCAACGCGAAAGGTCGAGCGGCTTGTAGACGAACTACATGTGGGGGCGAATGCGGTACCGATTAATGAATCGGCGTAGAAGCGATAATTCGGCCTCCAGTGATTGGGGGCCGGATTTTTCGTTTGCGTGAGACGGCGGGGCTCAGCATCGCTGAAGGTATCAGTACACAATGCGAGACCTGACCCCACAGTTCGCGCACAACCGCCAACGGACCCGACCATACCCCGGTTTTAGTAGCGTTTCGATCCAGAGTCCAAGGGTTTAAATGGCCGTGCCTGCGGCCATTTGCGCAGCGTAGTCAGCGGGCGTCAGCCCGCTGAGTTCTTTTTTCGGTCGCTCTTCGTTGTACTCACGATGCCAACCTCGGATGATCGTCGTGGCGTGGGCGAGACTCACGAACCAGTGCTCGTTCAGGCATTCATCTCGAAAGCGACCGTTGAAAGACTCAATATAGGCATTCTGATTCGGTTTGCCGGGTTCGATCTGCTTGAGCTGAACGCCGTTTTCATGTGCCCAGTTCAGCATCGCCTTGCCAATGAATTCAGGGCCATTATCTGATCGTATGATGGTCGGCAGGCCTCGGGTGAGCGCTAACTCATCAAGCACACGCGTAATTTGCATGCCACTCATTGACCGACCCGGCACCAGCGCGACGCATTCACGGGTCGCGTCGTCGACGATGCCCAGACACTTGATGGCACGACCATCGGCGACCCGATCGAATACAAAATCCATCGACCAGACTTCGTTCGCACGGGCCGGACGAATCAATGGCTGCCGATCGGATATCGGCACTTTCTTGCGTCGCCGTCGCCGTACCTGCAGGCCTTGCTCGGCGTAGAGTCGTTCGACACGCTTGTGGTTGCCGGTCCAGCCGGCCTGGCGAAGCTTAAGATAGATCATCGGCGCCCCGTAGCGTCGATAGCGCTGCGCCAGGCTCAGGATCTGCGCGCGTAAACACGCGTTTCGATCCGGTGCCGGCTGATATCGGTATGCGCTGGCACTCATCGCCACGACGGCCAGCGAACGCCGTTCGCTCAAGCCGCGCCGGCTCATGAACCGCACCAGCTCGCGCCTTGCTGATGCGGTCACCATTTTTTTCGCAAGGCCTCGCGCGTGACTTCGTTTTCCAGCATCGACTCGGCCAACAGGCGCTTCAAGCGGCTGTTCTCGGTTTCAAGCGCCTTCAGACGCTTGGCATCCGAGACGTCCATGCCGCCGAACTTGTTCCGCCACGTGTAGTAGCTGGCTTCGGAAAAACCGTGCCGCCGGCACAGCTCCTTAACCGGCGTCCCGGCTTCCGCTTCCTTCAGAAAACCGATGATCTGCTCTTCGGTGTAGCGCTTCTTCATGTCCAATCTCCAGACTTCGGGTGATTGGACTCCAGATCGGCCTGCTACTCAATAGCGGGGTATGGTCGGACCCACCAAACGCTGGTATATCGAACACCGCTGGAGGTGAAAGAAACGCATCAAGCTGTGGTTTGATTTACTTGTCTTTGAGAGCTGAGCTAGCTCAGTCTGCCCCCTTCTACCACCTCTCTAGAGTACGATTAGGCGCTGGAACTGATGTTCAACTCCGCTAGGCTAGCTTTCTGCGGGTCGGTTAGCACTCCATTTTGTCTAGCGGCGCGCAGCGCCTTGATATAAGGCATAGTGTCGTTAGCGCGATCGAGCACCTTCAAGCAACGCACCGCTTCGATCGCAATCTCAGCATCAAGCGCGCTGTACTTCTGCATCAAAGTCTGCATCTGGAGTGAGTTCTCGAGCCGCGAAATTTCCGTATCACAGTGTCCCGCTTTCCGCGCCGCGCGCCCAAGCGCCGGTACAAGCGTTTGACGCCACCATGTGCTGTACGAATGCTGGATAGTCTCTGTGATCGCTAGTGCGTCCAGAAACGAGCGGTGTGCTTCGTCCCAACGTTCAAGTGCAGCCAGTGCGCGAGCGCGGCCAACGAGCGCGCCGGCTATTGCAGTGCTGTTTCCGGCGAATACGGGCTCCATGCGATCGAGCAGTTCGTTGAACTCGTCGAGCTGAACCCTGGGAGAAAAGCGATGCGCAGCGTGAGTAAGATAACGTAGTCGCGCGACTATCCGGGTAGGTTCCGGGTACTTTAATTCGGCCTCATTCAAGTCGTCGAGAATCGATTCCGCGATATCAATATTTCCGGCCGCGGCTTCAACGGCCACCATCCCTGCCTTATAGTCGGGAGTACCCGCTGCAGTCTGGAGCGCCGCCTCGATGCGTTGGCGTGCTCGTTCGTAATCACCCCGCGCGTAGGCATTTAGACCGTCAGCGTAGGCGACACCGGCACGCGTGGTGGGATCTAAATAAGCGCTGTTGCCCGACACCACACGACTGAGCCAGTCCGCCGAGATGTTTGGCTCGTTAAAAATGTTCCGACCTAGTGTACTTAGCGAACCCACGAGCGGCTCGACTTCAGTCGCTGAAGGATCCTCGTATATAGGAACGTTTTGCGCCGAGTGGACACTGTCGACTGTAGACTCAATCCACGGTGGAGAAGGCTCCTTCTCATTCCACCACTCGTGGATACTTATTCCGCCTGATATAACACCTATACTTGCAGCACAAGCCCCGCAAATTGAAATTAAACCAGATTTTACGCTATTTATCATCGCCGCCGCTCTAAATAAATATAGAAATAATGATTAGCACTACATAAAGACTCTAAAGCATTTTTATTAAACAGTTTAAAATATATATTAAAATTTTGTATTTAAAATAAAATTTTACGTTTTAATTATGAATCTTGAATATTGCACGATATTGCATTAGTTTATTTTTTGTCTTAATTTATTTCTGATTACGCTTAAAATTTCTCTCGATCTCAACTCTATAATGACTTGGAATCGGGAGTAGCGCGGGCCTCTTCAGAGTTCGTGCGATATCATCAGCTAAAGTCGCTGACGCCGCTTCCTCGACGGGCACGGATCAGTCGTCAAGATCGAGCGTTAACTGATCTGAGGTTTTTGAAGATTAGTTCAAACTAGACTCGAGGTCTTCCAAGAAAACCAAAATCGAAGCGGCCTCGTCCCCAAACCTTTGCTCGACTTCGCGCACGGCGTCTTCAGCAGTGATATCGCCTCTTTGCACAAGCAATATTGAGCAATTCCGGGGTCAGATCTTGCATCGTGCATAAAATTTGAGCCGACCTGTGAGCCGATGTGCTTCGTTGCCATATAATTGTATGCTCGCTCAACATAGTTGAGCTGGGCGTATGTAATTGAGGCCGATGCCTTTTCTATACTCTGCACGCGTTCAATTATTTTTAGTCAAACGATCGTCTGACATCAGGCTGGCCATCTGCTTTGAAAACGTCGTATAGGCCGCTTTCTTGGCGCCGTTAACCGTAGCGAACAGGCTACGCTCGCGAATAGAGAAGTCCTTACGCTGGCTTTCTCCTTCGTGCCTTACGGTGGCGACACCTGCCATCTCGCAAGCAGATCCGTCCCAGGTTTTAGCTAGGCCGAGCTTCGTGAATGCGACCTCGAGTATGGCCGAGCCTGGCCGGGCATCGGCATCGGCGGCAGGCAACCGCTCGATAACCGCGACCCCCTGATCCGTCTGCAGACTCGACACAAGCGACTGGCGTAGCGCCTGCGCGTCCTTGCCTGTGAAGCAGGCAGTGTTATGCGTCGGAATGTAGGCGGCGCCAACCGGGATCATGCCGCTGCGGCTGACACAGGTGAAACCGGCGGGATAGTCGAACGGCGGCAGATAGACGCGCTTGATTTCCTTCGATAGATCGACCTGCGTTGTAACCGGCTGCGTATCGCCAGATAACGTCGCGCATCCACCCAAGAACATTACAAGCGCTAGCGTCCCAAATAGCGCCGCTGCTAATGGTGCAATCCTCATCACTTCCCCCTCGCCCTATCCTTATCCTGTCTATCGCGACAGAGACAAAGCCAATCGCTCAACAATCACCACTCCGAAATCTCCCGCTCACTCGAAACGACCCGATTCCCAACCCCATCAGACCATCTCAACTCCAAGAAGGTGGGGTTAGGTCTTGCATCGTGCGCCAGCCCGCCACTGCCACGCCGCAATCCCGAATATCTTGCGACAAGCCCACGAATAGCGCGCTTTTTTTGGTTCAGGGCTTGGTTATATTCAGTGGCAGTGGCGACCACCTCGCTTGTGGTCGCGGTGACAGCCATTCTTATCAGTCCCACCTGAGTGGGCAACATCACCTGAAAAATTCGTGTTGCCCGTGTGCGCTACCGCAAAAAATGCTGGGGCAAGCGAGAACAGTGCGATTACAAGTATTTTCTTCATAAGTTCAGCCCTCGTTAGATAACACCCATGTTTAGCGTATTTAGGGCCAGGTCTCGCATCGTGCGCCAGTCGGCCCATCACCACTCCGGAATCCCGCGCTCACTAAGCACCGCCCGATTCCCCGCCACATCAAACCGCGTCAGCAACGCATATAAGTGGAATTGATCACGCCGTGCGACTCGGCGAGGCAGTCTTCCTTCGTTCACGGTTGAATAGTGATCCACTGCGGCTGGCTGTCGCGTAGCGGCTGGGTCGCGGCCTGGCCGACGCCGGCGCCGAAGCTGCCGAAGACGCGGCCAACAGCATTCGCGACGCTGTCTGCATGGGCGCAGGTGGTCGCGCTGGCGAAAATCGCCAGCCCAAGCAGAATTCGGTGTTTCAAGATTTCCCTCGCTTCGCACGCGGCTGCGTGCGCCCCTTTGTTCTTCTGGCTGTACCATGCAGGCAGCCGTTTTTTAGACAGTGCATGAACAGTCGGCCCGGGGAAAGCGTTACGGGCGGGATTGGATCGGCCATTGGTCTTAGGCGTTTTACAAAGCAATGCGTGCCAATAGATAGGGCCTGGCGGACGAGCCGTGTTTCGCAGCGTATCGCCTGGGTGGGCTGTGCGATCCGTGCCGTTTTGCGCGCTGCAGGGCGTTTGCGGCGGCGCCTGGAGCCGAGCGGCCGGGCGTGATTTCCTGCCGGAACATGCGGTGGCGGTCGCCGATTCGAACGCTGGCAATGTGGCGAGGCGTTGCCGGTTCGTTTGCGCCGCGCCCTGGCTCGGGCGAACCGCAGGCGGCGGATACAAAACCGCGCGCCTGAAGTAAGCTGCTCGCACAAGAAAAACGTGCTGGGGAGCTGGCTTTGAAACACGTCATCACCGTCTCGATGGGCCCGTCCGCGCAGGACTATTCGTTTAAAACCAAATTCCTGGGGAAGGACTTCACCGTCACCCGCCAGGGCGCCGACGGCGACGAGGATCGGGCCTGGGATCTGCTGCGCCGTGCGCAGGCCGACGCCGATGCGGTGGGCCTGGGGATGATCCGCGACCATTACGACGTGGGCACGCGGCGTTTCGTGCACAAGGACACGGACAAGCTGCTGAAGGTGGTGACACGGGTGCCGGCGACCACCGGCGCGGACCTGCGCCGCATGCTGCAGGTGCGCGCGGTGCGCCATGTGCAGAAGACCCTGGGCAACTATTTCAACAACGCGCTGGTGCTGTTCCTGTCGGGCACGGTGAATTACGACATTGCGGTGGAGATGTCGCAATACACGCCCAACCTGAGTTTTGCCGACGCAGTGTTGAAGACGGGCACGCCGGCCCTGTTGACGTCGTTGTCGCAGCTGGAGCTGTTCGCGACGGGCAGCACGATGGCCAACGGCATCTGGGCGGCCCGCAAGCTGGGCGCGGTGCTGCCGAAGCTGCCGAAGGTCAAGCAGCGCTTCCTGGCCAAAGAGATGGCCAAGTCGCATGTGATCGTGGGCGCGATCGAGGATATCCGCGCCTTCGCCGGCGACGGCAATCTCAAGGGCAAGACGCTGCTCAGCTCGGCGATCGACGAAGAGAGCCTGGCCTGGCTGAAGGAACAGGAGGTCAACCTCGCGATCGATATCTGCCCGCAGCCGTTCAAGGAAGTGGTTGGCATCAACGTGATCGAGGCGATGATTCTCGCCGCGACCGGGCTCGAACCGCAGGACCTGTCGGACGACGACCTGGCGGAGATCATCGACGAGCTGAAGCTCACGCCGCAGCTGCTGCACCCGACCGGGCAGTTTCGCAACGTGCGTCGCTTTGCCTTCATTATCCATCCGCTCAGCCAGGAAGCGATCCGGATGGGTTTTCCGCTGCTGCCGAAATCCACGCCCAAGCGCGTGATGGACCAGATCGAGAAAGCCGCCGCCATGGTGCCGCCCATGGTGTACTGCAAGATGACCAACATCGTCTCGCCGACCGGCTCCGAAGCGGAGGGCTGGCTGATTTCGGTGGGCGGCACGCCCAAGGAAATGCTCGCCCGCAGCCCGGAGTTCACCTATCGCCGGCTGCTCGCTGCCGCGGCCAAGGCGCAGAAGATGGGCGCGCAGATCATCGGCCTCGGCGCCTTCACGAAAGTGGTCGGCGACGCGGGCGTGACCGTGGCCCGACGCGCGAACCTGCCGGTGACCACCGGCAACAGCTACTCGGCGTCCGGCGCGCTCTGGGCCGCGGCGGACGCGATGCGCCGCATGGGGCTGGTGGAGGCGCCGAAAGACGGCCGCGTACAGGCCAAGACCATGGTGATCGGCGCGACCGGGTCGATCGGCTCGGTGAGCGCGCGCCTGTTGGCGATGGCGTTCGACGAGGTGTATCTCGCCGGCCGCGACCAGAAGAAGCTCGAGGCGCTGAAGGCGTCCATCCTCAAGGAAACGCCGGACGCCAAGGTGGTCGCGGCGGCCGACTACGAGGGACATCTGGCCGAGATGGACATGATCGTCACCTCGACCTCCGGCGCGGGCAAGAAGGTGCTGGACATTACCAAGGTGAAGCCCGGCTGCGTGATCACCGACGTGGCGCGTCCGCTCGACCTGCCGCCCGAGGAATGCGCCAAGCGTCCGGACGTGCTGGTGATCGAATCCGGCGAGATCGACCTGCCCTCCAGGGTGCAGGGCCTGCGCGATATCACCCTGCCGAAAAACATCGTCTATGCCTGTCTGGCGGAGACTATCGTGCTGGCGCTGGAAGGTCGCTTCGAGGTTTTCACGGTCGGGCGCGATACCGAGTGGCGCAAGGTCAAGGAGATCTACAAACTCGGCCTCAAGCACGGCATGAAGCTGGCCTCGATCTCCGGCGTGAACGGCGTCTATACCGACGAGGACATTGCCAAGGTGGTCGAACTCGCACGCGAACGACGCAAGACCTGGGGTTCGCGCTAGCGCCGCAACCGCGGTCGTGATCCCCGAGGCGCTGCGGCACGGCCCGTAGCGCCTGCGCGTTCGACCGGCCAGACGGGCGCACCCGCTTTGCCGGCCTGACCGAACGACGACGAAACCGCTGGTACGCCCGGGCTGCCAGTGGTCGGGCCCGTCGGCTTCAAACGCCGCGTGTCCTGCTGGCGCTTCCATGGGCCGACCGGCCAGCGCCCCGTCGACACGGACATCACCGCCCCACTCGAAAGCCGCGCCGCCGGCGTGCCACGACCGACCGCCACGCCAGCACGCGTCGGCGACGGCAGCGCTTGTCGCCCCATGCGGCCCCGGTGCCGCCCGAACGCGCGAACCCCAAACGGCCCCGAGGCCGGTGGAATAAAGCCGGCGCCCCGCCAAAGGGCGCTGTCTGCTAGCCCATACGCCGATGCCTGTAATAGCCATTCTTATTTGCTCTTGAGAATCATTCTCATTGAATATGCTGCGCGGGCCACAGTTCGGCACCTCGGGGGACATTCAATGCAAGGCACGACCGGCACGACGCAGGGCGTACCGCGTGGTTCGCGCCACCGCGCGAGCGCGTTGATTACAGCCGCCCGACGCCGTGCCGCTGCTGACCCGGCAACGCATTCCACCCCAGACCGCGGCGCCACCGGGACTACTGCCGGGCCGCGCCGAGCCACGGCGCGCGTTGGCGGCCAAGCCTTTCGCACGAACAGGATGCGCCGCGTCGGCGCGGCCCAGGAGACCACCATTGGCACGAGGGACATAACGCCATGACGTCACGACACCGCGCCGCCGGGCGCCCCCGGACCCTGCTTTACGTTGTATCGGTGAGCGGGCTGTTGACCGCGCTGCCGACGCTGGCCCAGGAAGCGCAGCGCGAGGACGACCGCGATGGCCGCGGCACACGCCTTGCGCCCGTACTGGTCGAGGGTATCGGCTTCGGCAATGCCGCCGAGGAAGCCAATCTGGCCGCCGACATCGATCGCGAACAGATCGAGACCTTCCGGCCCGCCACTGCGAAGGATCTGTTCCGTGGCGAATCCGCCGTGACCGTGAGCGGCAGCGTGACGGCCAATCAGAAGGTGTACGTGCGTGGCATCGAGGAAACCAACCTCGCCACGAGCATCGACGGCGCGCGCCAGAACAACAAGCTGTTCCACCACAACGCGACGACCATCATCGACCCGCGGCTGCTCAAGAGCGCGCGCGTGGATGCCGGCGTGGCGCCCGCGGACGCGGGCCCCGGCGCGCTCGCCGGGTCGATCGCCTATGAAACGGTGGACGTGGGCGACCTGCTGGCACCCGGTCGCGATCTCGGCGGCTATGTCGAGACCGGTTACGAAACCAACGGCGATACCTGGTCGACGCTCGGGTCAGCCTATGGTCGACAAAACGGCTTCGAGGGCCTGCTCTTTCTCAACAATGCCGACGGCGACGACTACGAAGACGGCGACGGCGACGAGGTCCGCGGCTCGGCTGCCGAACTCACCAGCGGGCTCGGCAAGGTGGCCTACGAGGCCGAAACCGGCGACCGCATCGAACTCAGCTACGAGCGCGTGACCGACGAAGGCGTGCGCCCGTATCGCGCGAACATCGGCAACATCATCGGCGGCCGGCCCGTCCCCGAGACGCGCATCTACGATCTCGAACGCGAGAACGTGATCCTGTCCTACGAAAACACCCGTGCCGACGGGCTGTGGGACCCGCAGGTCACCCTCGCCTTTTCCGGCACCGATCTGCAGACCACCGAAGAAGCCCTGGCGACCGGCGATACCATCGAATACCGCGCGGATTCGCGAAGCTACAACGCCACGCTCGCCAACGAGATGCACTTCGACGGCGGCAGCGTGAACGTGGGTGTCGACGGCTATACCGAACGCGCCAAGTTCTTCAGCGATTTCTACAATTCCGAGGAAGAGGCGGACAACGTGGGCCTGTTCGCGCAGGCGCGCATCAACGCCTCGAGCCGGCTGGCGCTGTCGTTCGGCGGCCGTATCGATCATCAGGATTTCACCGGCACCGGCGGCCAAGAACAGGACAACACCGGCATTTCCGGCAACGCCTCCGCGGAGTTCGCGCTCACCGACTGGCTCGCGCTGGAAGCCGGCGCCTCGAGCAGTTTCGGCGGCATCGAACTCGCCGAGACCTATATCCAGAACCCCGACTGGGACTACGACGACATCGACCCGGTCCGCGGCAAGAACCGCTTTGCCGGCTTCACCATTCGTCAGTCGAACGTGACTTTCTCCGCGCAGGCGTTTCGTACCGATATCGAAAACGGGCGCACGCCCAGCTTCGGCGACGGGCCGGCCCTGACCCGCGATTTCCAGAGCGAAGGCTACGACCTCTCGCTCGGCTACGACTGGACCAGCGGTTATGTACGGGCCGCGTTCTCCAGCGTGGATACGCAAATCGACGGCGGCGCGGCCGACAGCTTCCTGGGCAATTACTTCACGGTGCCCCTGGGCGAAACCGCCAGCCTGACCGCCGTGCAGCGTCTCGACACACTGGGTGTGACCGTCGGCGGCAGCGTCGAATTCGCCTTCGACGAGGATTCGCCCGCGTCAGGCGGCGCCGGGAGTACCGACGCTATCCAGGACATCGACGGCTACGAAGTGTTCAATCTGTTCGTGGAGTACGTACCGCGCCGTTTCGAGAACCTGAGCCTGCGCGCCAGCGTGGACAACGTGTTCGACGAGGCCTACGCCAACCGGGGCAACTACGGCCAGGAGTTCGCGACGGTCGAACCGTTGCAGGACCCGGGCCGCTCGTTCGGCCTGTCGGCACGGCTGACGTATTGATCGACGCGACGCCACCGCTGGCGCGCTTCGGCAATGCATAGGACACGCGCGGAGGCATACGGGCCATGAACGCCATGCACAGCCTGTCGACACGTCACCGGGGGCATTGATGCTGCTGGCCGGTTGTTGCTGTGTGCTGGGCGCGGCGGCGGTGTATCTGTCCCACCCCAATCAAGTGGCGCGGGCCCGGCGCCTGCCCGGCGCGGTGGGCTGGCTGGGCGGTCTGGTGTGTGTGGCCGGGCTCGGGCTGTGGATTGCCGCGCACGGCGTGCTGGTCGGCCTGAGCATCGCGCTCACGCTATGGATGCTGGTGCTGGCACTGCTGCCCTATGCCGCGCTCTGGCTCGGCCACGGTGCGCCCGGCGCGCGCCGGGCCGGTCGCCGTGATCACGCACGGGAACCGTCGTGATGGTGGGCCAGACCACTGCAGGACTCATCGCCGGCCTGCCGCTGGCGTTCGTCAGCGTGGCGCTGCTGGCCAGCCCGCTGCCGTTCGAGTTCAAGACCAAGTTCGTGCTCACCGTGGTGCTCGGCCTGCCCATGTACTGCGTGACCATCACGGCCGCGTTTGCCGCCGTACGCGGCCTGCACGCCTGGGCGTGGATGCTGCTGGCCAACGCGGTGTGTGCCGGGCTGCTGTTCGCCGCCGTCCAGCTGGGCTGGTACGGCCTGCCGGAGGGTTTTTAGGTGAAAAGCGCGACCATCAAGCGCTTCACCAGCCTGCACACCTGGACAGGCATCACCACCGGCATCCTGCTGTTCGTGGCCTTCTATGCCGGCGCGCTGACCGTGTACAAGGCCGAGATCGATGCCTGGGCCAACCCGCAGGTGCACGCCGAACTGGCGGCCGAGCGCGACGGCAGGCTGTTCACCCCGCAGCAGGCGGTGGATGCCTTCGTGAACAGCCCGCACTTCACGCCCGATTTCTATCTGTTCTCGTCGCGTTATTACACCTACCTGCCGGAAGACGGAGCAACCCCGGGTCGCTACGCCATCTACTGGAGCGAGCAGGTCAACGGCGAGCGCGTGGGCTGGGACATGTTCGAGCCCGGCGCGGCGCCGGTGCGCAGCGACGCCGCCACCACCAGCCAGGCCGCGAACTTCATCGAGCTGCTGCATTTCACCATGGGCCTGCCGGAGACGTTCGGCACCTATCTGTTCGGCGTGGTCACGCTGATCTATGGCGTGGCACTGCTCTCCGGGCTGGTGATTCATCTGCCGCATCTGGTGAAGGATCTGTTCTCGATGCGGGCGGGGCGCAATCTCAAGCTGTTCTGGCAGGACGCGCACAACGTGATCGGCGTGGTGAGCCTGCCGTTTCATCTGATGTTCGTGGTGACGTCGCTCGTGCTTGCGCTGACGATCGTGGCGATTCTGGGCGCCAATTTCTTCACCCTGGGCAATCAGCTGCCCCGCGAGCGCATCGGCGAACTGTACGAGATCGCCCCGCATCCCGAGGACAGCGACACGCCCGCCGACATGCTCGACGTGCCTACCCTGTTCGAACACGCGCGCGGCGTGGAGCCGGACTTCACCGTGCGCTACGTGCACTGGCACGGCTACGGCACCGACACCGCGGCAGCCGAGCTGTCGGGCGTGTATCCCGACAGCCTGATCGCCAGCGCCGACATGCAGCTCGATGCCGCCAGCGGCGCGCTGCAGGGCGCCAATCTGCCCGGCGCCCATAATGCCGCGCTGGCTGCCAGCGGCGCGATCGTGAGCCTGCATTTCGCCCGCTTCGGCGAAGCGCTGGGTCACGAGCTGGTGCGGTTCGCCTATCTGCTGCTCGGCCTGCTCGGCGCCTTCCTGTTCTACAGCGGCAACCTGCTGTGGATCGAAACCCGACGCAAGCGCCGCAAACCGACCCAGCCGCGCCACCATCACGCGCTCGCACGGCTGACCGTGGCCGGCTGCCTGGGCACGGTGCTCGGCATCTCGCTGCTGATGCTCACCGCCAAGCTGCTGCCGGCCGAATCCGTTCTGCGGGCCGTCTGGGTGCCCAACGCCTGGTATCTGGGCCTCGGCGCGAGCGCCACCTGGGTCCTGCTGCGCCCGGTGTGGCGCGGTACCGTGGAGCTGCTGTGGGCCTGCGCGCTGGCCACGGCCGCGGTGCCGCTCGCGAACGCCATCGTCTTCATGCCGCCCTGGGAAAGCGTGATCCACGCGCCCGGTGTGTTCGGGGTGGACATGGCAGCGGCCGTACTGGCCGCCGGCTTTGCGCTGATCGCCCGCGCCACCGCCCGGCGGGCCCGCGAGGGCCAGCCCAACAGCGTCTGGGCCGAGCCGCCACCTGCCCCGTCGCCCGGCTGACGTGCTCGTGCACGTCGGGCACGGCTTCGTATCGACGCCGGATCGCGCCGAGCGCGCCACAAGCGCCTTGAACAGGCGTGAATCGCCGAACCCGCGTTTTACCTGCGCGCGGTCGGACCGCCCGTCGGTCGGTGCTCCTGGCAACGACGAATCATCGGCGCGGCCAGCTTGGTCGGGATCGAAAAACGATCACCAATAATGCGAATGATTCTCATTGCGCTCTGATCGTAGCGCGGCTATAGTTCCAGACGATTGAGCGGGTTTACGCACCGGCAGGCTTCAGCTGCCGGTGCGGTTTTTCTCGATCACGCATGGGGTCGCATTCAGTCTTGCCGCTGTGCGGTGCATTGCCTCTTCGGGGCTTTCAGGGGGACTTATGACATTCAAATATTCTGGCGCGCACGTCGCGGCGCCGCTGCGTATGGCCACGTCACGCCGTCGCCTGACCTGTTTCGTCACGACCGGACTACTCGCTGCCGGCCCTGCACCGCTGGCGCTGGCACAGGCCAGCGCCGAGGCGGAGCGCACCATGGCCAACATGCTCAACCCCATCGTGGTGGAGGGCGAAAAGCTGCCGCGCGACCTGTTCGACACGTTCAGCAGCGTCGACGTGATCACCGGCGACGAACTCCAGAACTACAACCTGGACACGCTCGGCCAGGCGCTCAACAACAGCGCCAACGTGCGCTCGTTCGAGACCGGCACCGGCAACAGCAGCTTCACGATTCGCGGCCTCAACGCCGAGGGCGTGACTCAGCCGACGCGATCCTCACCGGTGATCTCGGTGAAGGTGGACGGCGCGGAACAGGGCATCGAGACCACCCGCCGTGGCACCCGCGGCATCTGGGATGTGGATCAGGTGGAGGTGCTGCGCGGCCCGCAGTCGACCCTACAGGGACGCGACTCGCTGGGCGGCGCGATCATCGTGGAAACCGCCGACCCCACGTTCGAGCCCGAGCTGAAATACGAACTGGCCGGCGGCGAGAAGGACTATCAGTCGGCGGCGTTCGCCGTATCCGGCCCGGTGGTGGAAGACGAGATCGCGGTGCGCGTGGCCGGCCAGGTGTTCGGCCGCGAGAAGGATATCCGCTACACCTCGCGCGACAACGACTTCCTCAAGGAGGACGAATTCGAGCAGATTCGCGCCAAAGTGCTGTTCGCGCCCAGCGCCGCCCCGGATTTCGATGCCCTGCTCACCTACGAACGCACCCACGACCGGCCGGCCTGGGGCCTGATCAGCGGCCCCGATTATTTCGAGCGGGTGTACGACAACGCGAGCCAGGCCTCGCCGGAGCGGCGCGACACCTATGTGGACCGCTATCTGGCCGAGCTGGGCTACGACATCGGCGACCACTGGCGTCTGGAATCGGTGACCGCCTTCGTGGATACCGACCTGGACATCAGCTCCTCGCCAGGGGCCGCGTTTCCGCGCGACGACCTGCGTAGCGGCGAGGATCTGTCGCAGGACGTACGCCTGACTTTCGACGCGCCGGATGCCCCCGTCTCGGGCGTGGTGGGCCTGTTCGCCGGGCGCTTCACACAGGGACAGACCGGCAGCATCCAGACCGAGCTGTTTGGGCCGCTGCTCGACGTACAGCGACTCGACTCCGCGTTCGAAACGCAGTCCATCGCCGCCTATTTCGACGCACGCTACGCGTTCGTCGATCGCTGGAGCCTGATCGCGGGCGGCCGGCTGCTGCGCGACGAAGTCTCCGCCAGGCTCGACGGTCGGGTTCTGAACTTTGCGAACCCCATCGACCCGGCCACCGGTGCGCCCAACTACAGCCCGTTAAACGAGGATACGTCGGTGACCAACACCGAATTCCTGCCCAAGGCGGGCATCGCGCACGAGCTCACGCCGAACCAGAACGTGGCCCTCACCGCGAGCCGCGGCTACCGCGCCGGATTCTCGGAAGTGCCGGCAGGCTTCACGCAAGTCAACGAGGTGGAACCGGAATCGCTGTGGGCCTACGAGCTGGCCTATCGCTCGCGCTGGCTCGCCGGTCGGCTCGACTTCAACGCCAACCTGTTCTACTACGATTATTCCGATCAGCAGATCCCGGTGCTGCTCGACGATTTCCCGGGCCAGTCCGTTACCGCCAACGCCGGCGAGTCGCGCTCCTACGGCGTCGAGTTCGATACCCGCTGGCTGGCCACGCCGGAACTGGAAGTCTTCACCTCGCTCGGCGTGCTGGATACGAAGTTCAAGGAGGGCACGCTTAACGACGGCACCGTGCTCGACGGCAACGAATTTCCCGAGTCGCCGAGTGTGACCGCTACCGTGGGCGCCCACTGGCGTCACGCCAGCGGCTTCTTCGCCGCCGGCGACGCGAGCTACACCGACGACTTCTACACCAGCGGCGTACTCGACAACGACGACGCCAGCGAGCTGGACTCGTTCACCGTGGTCAATGCCCGCGTGGGCTACACGGTGAGCCCCGCGCTCACCGTGTCGCTGTTTGCGAAGAACCTGCTCGGCGAGGACTATCTCACCAGTATCCAGCCCGCGAACGAGTTGGCCACCGTCGGCGATGCCCGACGCGTGGGCGTGCAGCTCGAAGGCAGGTTCTAGACGCCTGCAGAGCGGCCATCGGTCATGCCGTGGCGCGGAACGTCGCGCCACGGGTTTTCATGCCTGCGCTCGGGCCGGAACGACGGATCGACGCGCGCTGCCACGTTCGCACTCCGGGTAGCGAATCCCGGCTCGCGCAGCCGGTGCGTACCAGCGCCGTGCCCCCAAACGCTTCGTGCCGCTCCTTCAAAATTCGCGGTCGAGCACACCCGCTTTGCGCCCACCGGGGATGACGCTAATCTCGGCGGGTCAGCTCGATCAAACCCGACCGCGATGGGAGACGGGATGGAAGACAGGAACAGCCGCAACGGCTGTGCGTTGATCGTCGGCGCCGGCGATCGCCCGGGCACAGGCGCCGCCCTCGCCGCCCGCGCGGCGCGCGAGGGGCTGCATGTCGTCATCGCGGGCCGGACCCAGGGGAAACTCGACGCGCTGGTCGCACATATCGAAGCCGAAGGCGGCGCGGCCAGCGCGGTGGTCGCCGACTGCACCGACGCCGAGGCGGTCGATGCGCTGTTCGCACGCATCGCTGCCCACGGCGCGCCCCTGCGCCTGGCCGTGCACAACATGGCCGCGCCCAACATGCCGCACGGTTTTCTCAAGACCGACGCCGACTTCTTCGCCAACCACTGGCGCACCAGCACCTACGCCGGCTATCTCATCGGTCAGGGCACGATCCGGCAGATGCTCGAACAGGACGAGGACGAGCACTTCGGCCGCGGCACCCTCATCTTCACAGGCGCCAGCGCCTCGCTGCGCGGCAAGGCCAAGTTCTCGGCGTTCGCCTCGGCCAAATCCGGCCTGCGCACGATGGCGCAATCCATCGCGCGCGAGTTCGGCCCGCAGGGCATCCATGTCGCGCACGTGATCATCGACGGCGTGATCGACGGCCAGTTCGTGCGTAACGCCGGCGGCAACCTCGCCAAGCTGTGGATCAAGTCCAAGGGCAGCGACGGCGCGCTCGACCCGGAGGCCATCGCGGACGCGTTCTGGGCGATTCATCGCCAGCCGCGCAGCGCCTGGACACAGGAGATGGATCTACGGCCGTTCAAGGAAGAATGGTAATACGACGACGCCGGGCCGCACCGGCCGGCGATGATCTCTGACGTTCATCCGGTCAGCCGCGAATACCGACGATGGGCTCGCATGGATTCAGGGAAATAACCCTTTCGCCTCATCACGCGCGCAAGGCATGACGACGCCCCAAGCATTGCGCCTTCAACCCATGGTGCGGGGCGGCGCTGCCTTGGCGGCGCGCGCTAATGCCAGAGCTTGTCGCGCGAGGCTTCGGCTTTTTCTAGACGGGCCAGGTATTCGTTCCAATTGTCTTCGTAGTTATCGCCCAGTTCGCGCAGCGTCTCCCAGGAGAAGATGCCGGTGTTGTGGCCGTCGTCGAAGTTGAGCTGGATGGCGTAGTTACCGACCGGCTCGATGGAGGTCACGCCCACGTCGCGTTTGCCGGTGACCAGTTCCATCGGTCCGCCGTGGCCGCGCACTTCCGCCGACGGCGAGTACACGCGCAGGTATTCCAGCGGAAGCTTATAGTTGGCGCCGTCCGGGTATTCCACTTCGAGCACCTTGGACTTCTGGTGCAGGGTGATGTCGGTAGGGGCTTCCATGGCGTTCGCCTTGTTGAGGGCATGAAAAAGCCGGGACAGGATAAACCCGCCCCGGCTCGATGCGGGCATTGTTCGCCCGATATCCGACCTGTCGGCTACAGAATATAGCGCGACAGGTCTTCGTCGGCCGCCAGATCCTTGAGCTTGCTGTCCACGTAGGCAGCGTCGATCTTGAGCGACTCGCCGGCCTTGTCCGGCGCCTCGAAGGAGATTTCCTCCATCAGGCGTTCCATGACGGTGTGCAGCCGCCGGGCGCCGATGTTTTCGGTGCCTTCGTTGACCTTGAAGGCCATCTCGGCAATGCGGTGCACGCCATCGTCGGTGAACTCGATGGCCACGCCTTCGGTGTTCATCAACGCGCCGTACTGTTCGGTGAGCGAGCAGTGCGGCTCGGTGAGAATGCGCACAAAGTCCGCGGCCTTGAGCGCGTCGAGCTCGACCCGGATCGGCAGGCGGCCCTGCAGTTCGGGAATCAGGTCCGACGGCTTGGCAACGTGGAAGGCGCCCGACGCGATGAACAGGATATGGTCGGTGCGCACCATGCCGTACTTGGTGGAGATGGTGGAGCCTTCCACGAGCGGCAGCAGGTCGCGCTGCACGCCTTCGCGGGAGACATCGCCACCGCTGCCGCCACCGGCATCGGAGCGCTTGCAGACCTTGTCGATCTCGTCGATGAAGACGATGCCGGAGTTCTCGACCTGGTCGATGGCCTGCGACTTGATCTGTTCCTCGTCGACCAGCTTCGCGGCTTCCTCGTCCACGATCTGGCGATAGGCGTCCTTGATACGGATCTTCTTGCGCTTGGTCTTGTCGCCCTTCATGTTCTGGAACATGGATTGGAGCTGGTTGGTCATCTCCTCCATGCCCGGGGGCGCCATGATCTCGACGTTCTGGCCGCCCTGCTGCAGCTCCAGCTCGATTTCCTTGTCGTCGAGCTTGCCTTCCCGCAGGCGCTTGCGGAACACCTGCCGCGTGGCAGTGGATTCCGTGGCCTTCTGATCGGACTCGTTGGCCTCGTCCCAGTTCTGCGGGCGCGGCAGCAGCGCGTCGAGGATGCGCTCCTCGGCGGCGTCCTCGGCCTTGATCCGCACTTCCTTCTTGGCAGCCTCGCGCGTCATCTTGATGGCGACTTCCACCAGATCGCGGATGATCGAGTCCACTTCCTTGCCGACATAGCCGACTTCGGTGAACTTGGTCGCCTCGATCTTGGTGAACGGCGCGTTGGCGAGTTTCGCCAGACGACGTGCGATCTCGGTCTTGCCGACACCGGTCGGGCCGATCATGAGGATGTTCTTGGGCGTGATCTCGCCGCGGATGGACTCATCCAGCTGCATGCGCCGCCAGCGGTTGCGCAGCGCAATGGCGACCGAGCGCTTGGCTTCGGCCTGGCCGATGATGTGACGGTCGAGTTCCGCCACGATCTCGCGCGGCGTCATTTCATGGCGCGGCAGCACCGGCGTTTCGCGGTTGTCGTCGGTGACGGTCTCGGGAGCTGTTTCAGACATTTTCCAGCACCTCGACGGTGATGTGGTGATTGGTATAGATACAGGTGTCCGCGGCGATATGCATCGCGGTTTCGGCGATGGTCGGCGCGTCCATTTCGGTGTTCTCGGCCAGCGCGCGGCCCGCGGCCTGCGCATAGGCGCCGCCGGAGCCGATCGCCATGCAGGCGTGCTCCGGCTCCATGACGTCGCCGTTGCCGGAGATCATCAGCGTGGCGGTCTCGTCGGCGACCAGCAGCAGCGCCTCCAGCCGGCGCAGGGCGCGGTCGGTGCGCCAGTCCTTGGCCATTTCGACCGCGGCCTTGACGAGCTGGCCGCCGTGTTCCTGCAGCTTGCCCTCGAAACGCTCGAACAGCGTGAAGGCATCGGCCGTGCCGCCGGCAAAACCGGCCAGGACCTTGTCGTCGTATAGGCGGCGCACCTTGCGGGCATTGCCCTTGAACATGGTGTCGCCCATGGAGACCTGGCCGTCGCCGGCCAGCGCGGTCTTGCCGTTGTGGCGCACGGCGAGGATTGTCGTACCGTCGAATTGTTTCAAAGCGTTTGCCCTGCGTTGACGTCGATCTGTTTCGAGTTGGGGCCGTGGCGAACCCGATTCAAGAAAATTCGTACGCGGGCCGTACGGCGGCCGTTCAGCTTGGGCTATTCGTCGGCGCCTTCGAGGCTTTGATGAGCGCTTTCGTCGGCGCGCTGATGGGCGCGCGGGTGGGCCGCGTCGTAGACCTTGGCCAGATGGGCGAAATCCAGATGGGTATAGATCTGCGTGGTGCCGATGTTGGCGTGGCCGAGCAGCTCCTGCACCGCGCGCAGATCCGCACTGGATTCAAGCACATGGGTGGCAAAGGAATGGCGCAGCTTGTGCGGATGCAGATGCACCGGCAGGCCGTGGCGCTGCGCCCAGCCATCCATGCGGGCGGCCACGCTCGAGCGCGACAGGCGCGTGCCGCGCGCAGACACGAACAGCGCCGTCTCGCCGGCCGCGGCCCACTGCGGACGGATACGCAACCAGTTCTTCAACGCGGCAATGGCGCGCGAGCCGATCGGCACGCTGCGCTGGCGCGCCCCCTTGCCGAGCACGCGCGCCTCGCCGCCGGCGAGATCCACATCGCTCACGTCGAGGCCGACGGCTTCGGCCAGACGCACGCCGGCAGAATAGAACAGTTCCAGCAGCGCATGGTCACGGATATCGATATCCGCGTCGGGGGTCACGTCGAGCAGCGCGGCGAGGTCGTCGACGTCCACGGTCTCGGGCAGGCGCGGCGGGCGCTTGGGTGCACGTACGTCGAGCGCGGGATTGCGTGAACACAGGCCTTCGCGCATCTGCCACACATAGAAGCTGCGCAGCGCCGAAACCAGCCGCGACAGGCTGGCCGGCTTGAGCCCGGCCCGATGGCGGGCGGCGACGAATTCGCGCAGATCGGCGGTCGTCACCCGCGACCAGTCGGCGAGAGCGCGCTCATCCAGCCAGTCGCGGGCAGTGCCGAGGTCACGCGCGTAAGCGGCGTGCGTGTGCGCGGACACACGCCGCTCGTGGGCGAGATGGTCAAGAAAGGCTTCGACCCGTGACGCGAGATCGCTCATGCGTTGGCTCGTTGGCCCCGCGCGGGGGGCCGTGATGGCCGCGCTAGGGCAGCGCCTCGCGGCCGAGCAGGCGCTGCAGCGCGGCGGTGACGAGTTCGCCCATCAATTCGAGAAACAGCGTGCCCATGTCGGGCACAAAGCGCGTGCTCTTGCGGCTGGCGAGCACCAGCGCGCCGTGCACGCCCTTGGCGCCGAGCGGGATCATGGCCGCGCTGGACAGCGCCGGCACGTCGTTGGTGCGGGTGGCGAACAGCGCCTCGGACTGCTCTTCCGACAGCGGCCCGCAGATCGGCTTGCCGCGCCGGTAGACGTTGGTGAGCGCCTTGCCGGCGTCGTTGTCTTCGGCGATGGCGTGAATCTCGCCGTCGGCCAGGGCCTCCACCTCGCCGCTGTTGCCGGACAGGCCCACGTAGATGTGGTCGACATCGAGATGCTGCTGCAGGCAGTACGCCAGCTCGGGCACCAGCTCGGCCGCGGTCGGCGCCGAAACCAGCACCTTGGCCAGCCGGTTGAGCTGGACCACGCGCTGTTCGTTGTCCCGTGCGGTTTCTACCAGTTCGTTGAAGCGCGCCTGGAGCTGGCGGTTGGTCGTGCGCAGGCCGTTGACCTGGCGCTCGATCAGCGACACGGCGGAGCCGCTTTCGTGCGGCACGTTCATGGCCTCGAGCACCGCCGGATAGCGGCTGATCAGATCGGGGTGCGCCTGCAGGTAGGCCGCGACTTCGGCTTCGTCGAGTTCAGGAGTGGGACTTTGTTTTTCGGCTTCGTTCATTTCGAACCATCTCTTGAGGTGAGAAAACGCTCACACGGCGGGGCGCCAAGCAAGGCCGACGCTGCGTCGCCCCCGCGCCGTTACGCCTTCGCCTCCGACGATACCAGCTTGCCGTCGAACACGCGCTCGGCCGGGCCGCTTAAATATACCGCTTTGGACGGGCCTGCCCAGTCCACTTGCGCCACACCACCCGGCAACTCGACGCTCACGTGCGCATCGAGCGTGCCGGCCGCGATGCCGGCCACCACCGCGGCCGCGGCACCGCTGCCACAGGCCAGCGTCTCGCCGGCCCCGCGTTCATAAACACGCAGGCGGACACGATTGCGGGCCACGACCTGCAGGAATCCGACATTCACACGCTCGACGAACGCCGGATGGCTCTCCAGCGCAGGGCCGAGGGTTTCGACATCGGCGCTGTCCACATCCTCTACGCGCAATACGGCGTGCGGGTTGCCGATGGCCAGTGCCGCGAACTGCACGCTTTTGCCGGCGACATCGTCGAGCGTGTAGCTCTCGGCCTGTTCGAAGCCGGCGAGCGGAATCTCGGCCGGCGCGAACGCCGGTACGCCGAGGGCCACCCGGTAGCGATGATCGCCCAGCGCTTCGATGACCATCTGCCCGCCGCTCACATCGACGGTGATCTCATCCTTGTCGGTCAGGCCCTGCTCGCGCACGAAGCGGGCGAAACAGCGCGCGCCGTTGCCGCACTGGCCGGATTCGCTGCCGTCGGCGTTGAGGATGCGATAGCCGAAATCGGCGTTGGCACGGCGCGGCGGGTCGACGATGAGAATCTGGTCGCAACCGATACCGAAGCGCCGATCCGCGATGGCGCGGGCCGCGACGGCGTCCAGCTCGACCGGCGTGCGCGTTGCGTCGAGCACGACGAAGTCGTTGCCGAGACCGTGCATCTTGGTGAAGCTCAGATCCATCGAAACGCTATTCGGCGCTGGCCGAATCCTCGTTGGCTTCGCCGGCGCCCTCGGCGTCCGGATTCGACATGGCATCGGAATCGGGCTCGCTCATGGACTCTTCGCCCATCGACCCGTGATCCATGTCGCCATGATCCATGCTGCCGTGGTCCATGCCTTGGCCGCTGCCGCCACCGGGTGCCCCCGGTTGCTCGGCGCGCACCGTGGCCGCCACCGGCAGTTCGGCGCCCTGCTCACCGCAGGCCAGGATCAGCTCGACCTGATCACCCGCGGCGTAAGCCTGAGAGGGCGAGAACAACATGACGTGGCGGCCGCCGGAGCGGAACTCGACCGTCTCGCCGGCGGCAACGGCGACCTGTTCCATCGGCTGCATGCTGGCCTGGCCGTCGTCGTTGACCACGGTCTCGTGTATTTCCGCGCGGTCGAACTGGCTGCTGGTCACACCGTTGACCACGACCTTGCTATCGCCGTCGTTGACGAGCTTGAAGTAGGCGCCCATGACATCGGCACCGGACGGCGCTTCACGCACCCACGGTCCGTCGACCTTCAATCCGCCGCAATCCGGCGCCTGCGATTCCCCACAACCGGCCAGCGCCAGCGAGAACACGCCCGCCAGCATCAAAGCGGCACAACCCCGCGTGACGACCGTATTTTTCTGCCGCCCCATAGCTCGCTCCTTTACAAATGTTATATATTAACGCTTTCCGTTCCCGGACAAGGCATGACCGTGAGCCAGGGCTCTTCACACAATGTTACCGGCAAACTCGACAAGGCCGCAGTGGTTCTGTCGGGGCTGTGTCTCGTGCATTGTCTGGCGCTGCCGGTCGTCGTCGCGCTGTTTCCGGTCTTCGGCTTCACCGTGGTCGAACACGGCACCTTTCATCAGCTGATCCTGATTGTGGTCATACCCACCACCGTGGTTGCACTCGGCGCAGGCTATCGTCGGCACCGGCGCCATGTCGTGCCGTTTTTCGGTACGCTGGGCGTGCTCGCGCTGGTAGTGGCGGCGTTCGGCGCGCACGCGCTTGGCGCGGACATGCTCGAACGCGCCACGACGGTGGTCGGCGGCCTGCTGATTGCCGTGGCCCATATCCAGAACTTCCGGTATGCGCGGGCCGGACACTGCCCCCACCACGGGCATTCGCACGTACAGGCAAACAGTACGGCCTCGAACACACCGCCCAGCCCATGACGACCCATCAGCACAATCCGGTATTCAACGCCCACGGCCACGATCATTCCGCCTGCATCAGCGATGCCCTCGCCCGTGCCGAAACGCTGTGCGCCGAGCAGGGCCTGCGCCTGACGGCGATTCGCCGGCGTGTGCTGGAACTGATCTGGGACAATCATCGGCCGACCAAGGCCTATGACCTGTTGCATACCATCGGCCAGGAACGCGGCAATGCGGCGCCGCCGACGGTCTATCGCGCGCTCGATTTCCTGCTCGAGGCGGGCCTGATCCACAAGATCGAATCGCTCAATGCGTTCATCGGCTGCGATGCCGGCCACGGCAAGAGCCATCCGAAGTTTCTGATCTGCCGCTCCTGCGAGCGGGTGGCCGAGATTCCGAGCCCGGAAGTCGACGACGCGCTTGCCCACGAAGCCAAGCGTGCGGGTTTTCGCATCGACCACGAAACGATCGAGATCGGCGGCACCTGCAAGGCCTGTACCGGCAAGGACTGATCGGCCCTGGGGCGCACCGCGCCACGCAAACCTGTTCATACTGCAGCCTTTCTGCCGCAAGGGTTTGAGCGGCCCATACCCGACTAACGTCGAATAACCCACCCCGGGCCGTGCCAGTAGAGTCGGAAAAGAACTGACTCAGTTGTCAGCTTTCCCGATTCACCGATAAAGCGGCGGTATGGCGCGAAGCAGCAATCGAACAGCACGCCCCAGCGCGCGCAACCTGACGACTCGGTCATGAGCGACGCGATCCTTCAGGCGCGCGGTCTGACAAAGACCTTTGCCGGGTTCGCGGCCGTGAGCGATGTGGACCTCGACGTCGAGCGCGGCAGCATCCACGCGCTGATCGGCCCCAACGGCGCCGGCAAGACCACGGTCTTCAACCTGCTCACGCGATTCATCGCGCCCACCTCGGGCAGCATCGTCTACGACGGCACCGACATCACCCGGCACAAGCCGACGGATATCGCCAACCGAGGCATGGTGCGCTCGTTCCAGATTTCCGCGATCTTTCCGCACCTGAGCGTGATCGACAATGTGCGCGTGGCCCTGCAACGCCATCTTGGGCTGTCCTACCATTTCTGGCGGTCCGCCAAGGTGCTGGATTCGACCAACGAGCGGGCGATGCAGCTGCTCGAAGAAGTCGGCCTCGCGGAATTCGCCGACACCACCAGCGTGGAGCTGGCCTACGGGCGCAAGCGCGCGCTGGAGATCGCGACCACGCTGGCACTGGACCCGAAGCTGATGCTGCTCGACGAGCCCACCCAGGGCATGAGCGCCGAGGACGTGGGCAAGGTTACTGCGCTGATCCGCCAGGTTGCGGCCGATCGCACCATTCTGATGGTGGAGCACAACCTGAAGGTGGTGTCGACGCTGGCCGACAAGATCACCGTGCTCAACCGCGGCGAGATACTCGCCGAAGGCCCGTACGCGCAGGTGTCGAAGGATCCGGCGGTGATGGAAGCCTATATGGGCACCTCGGATACGGCCCATGTCTGACCTGCTCGAAATCAAGGACCTCAACGCCTGGTACGGCGAGTCGCACATTCTGCACGGCGTGAACCTGTCGGTACGCGAAGGCGAGGTGGTGACCCTGCTCGGGCGCAACGGCGCCGGGCGCACGACCACGCTGAAATCCATCCTCGGCATGGTCGACAAGCGCAGCGGCTCGATCACCGTGGGCGGCAAACAGGTCATCGACCAGCCTACCCACAAGATCGCGCGCCTGGGCATGCTCGGCTACTGCCCGGAGGAGCGCGGCATCTTCGCGCGCCTGAACGTGGACGAAAACCTCGCCCTGCCGCCCAAGCTCGGTAACGACGGCATGAGCATGGACGAGATCTACGCCATGTTCCCGAATCTGGCCGAACGCCGGCGCAGCATGGGCATGCAGCTTTCCGGCGGCGAACAGCAGATGCTGGCAATGGCCCGCGTGCTGCGTACCGGCGCCCGCCTGCTGCTGCTCGACGAAATCACCGAAGGCCTGGCCCCGGTGATCGTGCAGGCTCTGGGCGACACCATCCGCCAGATGAAGGAACGCGGGCTCACCATCGTGCTGGTGGAACAGAACTTCCATTTCGCCGCTCCTCTTGCCGATCGCCACTACATCATCGAACACGGCGAGGTGGCGGAAGTCATCGAGGCGCACGAGGCCGAGGCCAAGAAGGAGCGCATCAACCAGTTCCTGAGCGTCTGACCGTCCAAGAAGATACAACGCATCAATAAAGCGAGGGGCCAGGCCCCGGGGGAGAAACCACAATGAACAGATCACTCATCACGGCCGTGTGCGCGGCCGGTGTCGCGGCCTTCGGCTCCACGGCGCTCGCCGCCGACGGTGCGAGCAACGGCAGCGTCAAGATCGGCGTGCTCAGCGACATGTCGGGCGTCTACAAGGCGATCGAAGGCCCCGGCGCCGTGATCGCGGCGAAGATGGCCGTGGAGGATTTCGGCGGCTCGGTACTTGGCGAAGACATCGAGATCGTGTCGGCCGATCACCAGAACAAGGCCGACGTGGCCTCGTCGATCGCGCGCCGCTGGATCGACCGCGACAAGGTCGACATGCTCGTGGGCATGGACAACTCGGCGGTCGGCCTGGCCGTGCAGGGGCTCGCTTCCGGCAAGGACACCATCACCATGAACACCGGCGCCGGCTCGGTGGAGCTCACCGAAAGTCAGTGCTCGAAGTACGGTATTCACTACGTCTACGACACCTACGCGCTGCCCGTGGGCACCGCGACGGCCATGGTGGAGAACGGCGGCAAGAGCTGGTTCTTCATCACCGCCGACTACGCCTTCGGCCACTCGCTGCGCGACAACACGTCGCGCGTGGTCAAGGAGAGGGGCGGCGAGGTGATGGGCAGCGTGGAAGCGCCCTTGAGCACGACCGACTTCTCGTCGTACCTGCTGCAGGCCAGCAGCTCCGGCGCCGATGTGATCGGCCTGGCCAACGCCGGCGGCGATACCGTGAACTCGATCAAGCAGGCCAACTCCTTCGGCATCGTGCAGCGCGGCCAGAAGCTGGCCGGCATGCTGGTGTTTCTCACCGACGTGAAGGCGCTGGGGCTGGATACCGCCCAGGGCCTGCAGTTCACCACCGCCTTCTACTGGGACCGCAACGAGGAAAGCCGCAAGTGGTCGCAGCGCTTCTTCGACCAGCACGGCGCGATGCCGACCATGGTTCAGGCCGGCGTCTATTCGGCGGTGATGCACTATCTCGAAGCCATCAAGGCCGTGGGTAGCGACGAAGCCGCGCCGGTGCGCAAGCAGCTCGGCGAGATGGCGCTCAACGACTTCTTCGTCCAGAACGGCAAGATCGAGGCCAATGGCCTGATGTCGCACGACATGTATCTCGCCAAGGTGAAGACACCGGACGAATCCAAGAGCGACTGGGACCTGCTCGATATCGTGAGCACGATCCCGGCCGACGAGGCCTACATCCCGATCTCGGAAAGCGCCTGCTCGCTGGTCAAGCAGTAACGCGACCGTCAGGCAAGGACCGTAAGCCATGAACCTCGACGCCATTCTGGCGCAGACGATGCTGGGGCTGAGCCAGGGCGTGTTCTACGCCATGCTCAGCCTCGGCCTGGCGATCATCTTCGGGTTGCTCAACGTCATCAACTTCGCCCACGGCGCGCTCTATATGCTGGGCGCGTTCGTGGCGTTGATCGGCTATTCCTATATCGGCCCGTGGCTGGGCTACCCGGATTTCCAGATGGGCTTCTGGTGGGCGCTGATCGTCGCGCCCGTGGTCGTGGCCTGCTTCGGCATGCTCATGGAACGCTTCATGCTGCGCCGGCTGTATCAGTTCGACCATATCTACGGTCTGCTGCTGACCTTCGGCGTCGCCCTGGTACTGCAGGGCGTGCTGTCCAACTACTTCAATATTTCCGGCACCGCCTATCCGGCCACGCCGGACATGCTCAACGGCATCGTGAATCTCGGCTTCATGTACTTTCCCAAGTACCGGCTGTTCGCGATCGTGCTGTCGGTGATCATCTGCTTCGCAACCTGGTTCATGATCGAGCGCACCAGCCTGGGCGCCGTGCTGCGTGCCGGCCAGGAGAACCCGAAGCTGGTGGAAGCCTTCGGCATCAACGTGCCGCGCATGGTCACGCTCACCTTCGGTTTCGGCGTCGCGCTGGCGGCACTCGCCGGCGTGCTCGCCGCACCGATCTATTCGGTGAGCCCGCTCATGGGCGCGGACCTGATTATCACCGTGTTCGCGGTCGTGGTCATCGGCGGCATGGGCTCGATTCTGGGCGCGATCGTCACCGGGCTCACGCTGGGCCTGGTGCAGGGGCTGACCCAGGCACTCTACCCGCCGGCGGCCAATACGGTGATCTTCTTCATCATGGTGATCGTGCTGCTGATCCGGCCCGCCGGCCTGTTCGGCAAGGCAGACGGATGATCCTATGAACAAAGTCTTCTGGGTAATGCTGATCGTGCTGGGGCTGGCCGCGCCATGGCTGACCTATCCGGTCTTCGCCATGAAGCTGCTGTGCTTCGCGCTATTTGCCTGCGCCTTCAACCTGCTGCTGGGCTATGTGGGGCTGCTGTCATTCGGCCATGCCGCGTTCTTCGGCGGCGCGGCCTATATCACCGGCCACGTGATCACCGCCTGGGGCTTCGCCCCCCTGCCCGGCATTCTCACAGGCACCCTGTTCGCGATGGTCCTGGGCGCGATCTTCGGCGCCCTGGCGATCCGCCGCCAGGGCATCTATTTCGCCATGATCACGCTGGCGCTGGCGCAGATCATCTTCTTCCTCGCCCTCAAGCTGCCGTTCACCGGCGGCGAGAACGGCCTGCAGGGCATTCCGCGTGGCACCCTGCTGGGCGTTTTCGACCTGAACGATTCGATCACGATGTACTACTTCGTGTTCACCGTGTTCATGATCGGCTTTCTGATCATCTATCGCACCATCCACTCGCCGTTCGGCCAGATCCTCACCGCCATCCGCGAGAACGAGCCGCGGGCGCGCTCACTGGGTTACAACGTCGAACGCTTCAAGCTCATCGCCTTCACGCTGTCCGCCACGCTGGCCGGCACTGCGGGCGCCACCAAGTCCGTGATCTTCCAGTTCGCCTCGCTCACCGACGTGCACTGGCAGATGTCCGGCGAAGTCGTGCTCATGACCCTGCTCGGCGGCATGGGCACGCTGTTCGGCCCCATCGCGGGTGCGGCGGCGGTGATCACCCTACAAGACGAACTGGCCTCCTTCGGCTCCTGGGTGCAGGTCGCCATCGGCGCGATCTTCGTGGTCTGCGTGCTGCTGTTTCGGCGTGGGTTCGTGGGGGAGCTGGCGCGGATGTTGAAGGCGAAGGCGAGTTAGGTTTTAAGTAGCGTCCTCAGCCGCTTGCTGCTGGCTCGTACAAAGACCCACCGGCGCTTTGTTTTTGAGCGGAGACTCGCTTGGAAACACAGGAGTTCTGGATCAATGACGCGGGTCAATTTCGGCTTGGGGTTTCGCACTGCTGTGCGAGTCACTTTTATTTGCTTGCCCAAATAAAAGTAACCAAAACAAAAGGCACCCTGTCTTGCGTCGATGCTGCGCATCGATGCCCTGCGCGGCTCCGTCCGCAAGCGGGCCAGCCGGAAACTCGCTGCGCTCAGACATCCGGCTGTCTTACCCGCTCGCGGCCTCCACTGCTCGGCGCTGCGCCCAAGGGGACCCAATACAAACAAAGACCGGTTCGCTAACGCTTCGCCAAGATCGCGAAGCGATCTTTGGTCGGCGACGCCGGAGGCGAGTCCGACCGGAACGCAGCCACCCGATACAATCTCTACTCGGCAGCCGTTCCAGCGACTGGCGCCGAACCGCCGCGCTGTATTCGGCCCCGTGTGGCGCGACGAGAAGCACAGGGCCGAAGGGTGTCCGGCGCATGCGCCGGTGCGGACAGCTGTTTGAGGATCGCCAAAGCGATCTGAGTTCTGGCCGCATCCCTTCGGACCGAGCATCGCAGTGCACCGGCGCTTCGCGCCGGCGCGTAACCCGGGTGTCCTTTTCCTTTGCTTACTTTCTTTTGGACAAGCAAAAGAAAGTGAGTCGCGCAGCAGCGCGAAACAAAAGGTCCGTCGAACTCGTGAGCGGACAAACAACAAGCGACGCGCCTAAGTCTTGAGTTCCGGAAAATCCGCCTCGCTATAAGCAAACTCACCCTTCTCGTCACCCGCGGCATGCGCCCGCAGCTCCACGCGCCGGATCTTCCCGGAGATTGTCTTCGGCAGTTCGGCGAATTCCAGCTCACGGATACGCATGTACGGCGCCATGCGCTCGCGGGCGAAAGCGAACAGGGCTTTCGCCGCGTCCGGGCCCGGCTCGTGGCCACGGCGGAGCACGACATAGGCCTTGGGTACGTTCAGGCGCAGATCATCCGGCGCGGGCACCACGGCCGCTTCGGCCACGGATTCGTGCTCTATGAGGATCGACTCCAGCTCGAACGGGCTGACGCGGTAGTCCGAGCTCTTGAACACGTCGTCGGCGCGGCCGACGTACCAGTAGTAGCCGTCCTCGTCGCGGCTGGCGACGTCGCCGGTGCGGTAGTAGCCGTCGTGCAGGGCCTTGGCCATGCGCTCGGGGTCGTCGCGGTATTCCTGCATCAACCCGAGCGGGCGATCGGCGCGCACGTCGATGGCGATCTCGCCTTCGTCGCTTTCCTCGTCGAAGGTATCGAGAAGCGCGATCCGGTAGCCGGGCAGCGGCCGGCCCATCGAGCCGGACTTCATCTGCTGGTTCGGCGGATTGCCGATCTGGGCCGTGGTTTCGGTCTGGCCGTAGCCGTCGCGGATCTTGAGCCCCCAGAGTTTCTCGACCCGCGAGATGACTTCCGGGTTGAGCGGCTCGCCGGCACCGACCAGGCTTTTCAGCTTCATGCCGTAGGCCGACAGATCCTCCTGAATCAGCAGCCGCCAGACGGTGGGCGGCGCGCACAGGCTGGTCACGCCCTTGTCGGCGATCACCTGCAGTGCCTCGGGCGCAGAGAAGCGCGCACTGCGATAGACGAAGACCGTACAGCCGGCATCCCAGGGCGCGAACAGGTTGGACCAGGCGTGCTTGGCCCAGCCCGGCGAGCTAATATTGAAATGGATATCGTCCGGCTGCAGGCCGAGCCAGTACATGGTCGACAGCGAGCCGACCGGGTAGCTCTGGTGGGTATGCAGCACCAGTTTCGGCTTCGACGTGGTGCCGGAGGTGAAATAGAGCAACAGCGGATCGGTGGCATGGGTCACGCCATCGGGGGCGAACTCGGTCGAGGACTCATAGGCGGCCTCGTAGCCGACCCATTGGCCGCAGGGTTCGCCGGCGACGATGCAGGTCAGCCCGCCGGCCACGCCTTCGAACTTCGCCACGTGCTCCTCGGCGGCGAGGATATGGGTCACACCGCCGCGGGCGAGGCGGTCGCCCAGGTCCTTCTGCGATAGCAGCGTGGTGGCCGGAATCACGACCGCGCCCAGTTTGATCGCGGCCAGCATCGTCTCCCAAAGCTCGGTGACGTTGTCGAGCATCACGAGCAGCGTGTCGCGCCGACCCAGGCCCTGGTCGCGCAGGAAATTGGCGACCTGGTTGGAGCGCTGACGCATCTGCTCGAAGCTGTAGCGATGCTCGCTGCCGTCGGCGTCGACCAACCAGAGCGCGATCTTGTCGTTATCCTTCGCGTAGTCGTCGAACCAGTCGAGCGCCCAGTTGAACTCGTCCAGCTCGGGCCAGCGAAAGGCCTCGTAGGCGCGCGGGTAGTCCTCACGCAGGTCCAGCAGTTGTTGCCGTGCGGCCTTGAATGCGTCTGCAGAATGCATCGCCTTCTCCTTTTCTCGCGGTCAGCGGCCCGGGATCGGCCGCCGTGATTATTTTTTATCGTCGAGGTGACGGCACCAGCCCCGGTCTTCAGTCCAGCGACTGCCCCTTGAGCAGATTGAGGATGCTCGAAAAATCGTCGCCGCCGTGGCCGGACTGGCTGTGCACCGAATAGAGATTGCGCGCCATCGAGCCCAGCGGCGTGGCCACGCCGTTCTTGAGGCTGGAATCCATCGCCAGGCCCAGATCCTTGAGCATGAGATCGACGCCGAAACCCGGCTTGTAGCCGTTCGAGGCCGGCGCGTTGTCCATCACGCCCGGATAGGGGTTGTAGACATTGAGCGCCCAGTTGCCGCCAGAGGCATTCTTCATGATCTCGGACACGACGCTCGGGTCGAGGCCGTTGGCCACGGCCAGATTGATGGCTTCGGACGTGCCGGTCATGATGATGCCCAGCAGCATGTTGTTACACATCTTGGCGACCTGGCCGGCGCCGGCCGGTCCGGCATGGAAATAGGTCTTGCCCATGACGTCGAACAGCGGGCTGGCGCGCTCGACGGCTTCGGCCTCGCCGCCGACCATGAAGGTCAGCCCTCCCGCCTTCGCGCCATTCACGCCGCCGGACACCGGCGCATCGATCATCGGCAGACCGCGCTCGGTGGCGGCGGCCGCGACCTTGCGTGCGGTTTCCGCATCGATGGTGGAACAGTCGACCAGCAACGTGCCGCTGCCGACCGCATCGAGCAGACCGCCATCGCCCATGTAGAGATCGGCCACGTGCTTGCCGGCGGGCAGCATGGAGATCACGATCTCGGCGTCCTTGGCAGCTGCAGCTGCGCTGCCGGCTTGTTTGGCGCCGAGTGCGGCGGCATCGGCCATGGCCTGTTCGACCAGGTCGAAGACCGTGAGCGTATAGCCGGCCTCGATCAGGTTGGCGGCCATCGGCGCGCCCATGTTGCCCAGGCCGATGAAGGCGATTGTGCCGGACATGTTCTCCTCCTTGTTTCGATTATTTATTTATATTTAGCTTGTTATAGATCGCCCAACGGATGGCGATCGTAGTCGGCGGGCAACCGGAAATGCGCAGCCACCGCTTCCGGCGCGACTTCATCCAGGGTCGCCGGCGCCCACTGCGGGTTCTTGTCCTTGTCCACCAGTAGCGCACGGATGCCTTCGGCGAAATCGGGCCGGCGCGTGCAGGCGATGGCCATGGCCAGCTCGCGGCGAAACACGTCCTCGATCGATAGCTTGGGATCGCGGGCGAGCTGCGCGTGCACGACCGCCAGCGACAACGGCGACGCGCCCGCGATTGCCTTCGCGCCGTGGGCGAACCAGGCGTCGGCCTCGGCCTGTTCGGCCAGGCGCGCCTGAAATTCGGCGACGGTCGCGGTATCGGTCAGCCGCGCGATTGTTTGCTGGTGGGCGAACAGCGCGGATTCGCGGCGCGCGTCGTTGGCTGCCTCGACGTCCTCGAAGTCGCGCAGCGCGCGGGCCAGCACCGCGTCGTCGGCGTTGCGCTCGCCTTGCCAGTCCAGCCCGGTAAGTGTGTCGAACAGCGCCTCGCGCTCGCTGGACACGATGCGATAGTCGGCCAGGCCAAGCCAGAGCGCGTCGCCGGGCTGCATGGGCGTGGTCGTCAGCCCCAGAAACAGGCCGATGCGCTGCGGCATGCGCCCTAGAAACCAGCTCGCGCCGACGTCCGGAAACAGGCCGATGGTGACTTCCGGCATGGCGATCCGGCTGCGCTCGGTCACCACCCGATGGCTCGCCCCGGCCATGACGCCGAGCCCGCCGCCCATCACCGTGCCGTTGCCCCAGCACAGCACCGGCTTGGCATAGCGATGGATGGTGTGATCGAGCCGATATTCATGGGCGAAGAAGGCTTCCGCGTCGGCGCTGGGCGCATCGCCGGTCGCGGTCATGGCCTTGTACAGGCCGATCACGTCGCCCCCGGCACAGAAGGCTTTCTCGCCCGCGCCGTGCAGCACCACGCAGACGATGTCGTCGCGCTTTGCCCACGCGTCGAGCTGCGCCTGCAGGCTGTCGATCATCGCGCGCGACAGCGAGTTGAGCGCACGCTCGGCGTTGAGCAGGGCAAACGCGACGCTGCGGCCGTTGCCGGCATCGCGTTCTTCGAAGACGACGCTGCTATCGCTCATCGCGACTCCTGTTGTGGTTCCATTGGGGTTCGCGTTTTTCCAGAAAAGCGGCGACGCCCTCGGCGGCATCGCGCCCGGCGAACAGGTCTCCAAAGGCTTCGCGCTCGCGGGCCAGGCCCGTTTCGAGATCGCCCGCTCGATTTGAATAGAGCAGTGTCTTGCTTGCAGCGAGTGCGACCGGACTCTGGCGGGCAGCTTTTTCCGCGAGCGTGAGGGCGGCGTCACGCGCCTGTCCTGCCGCGACCGTTTCCTCGATCAGGCCGATGCGCAGCGCGGTATCGGCATCGACGGTTTCGCCGCAGAGAATCAGACGCTTGGCCCAGCCATCGCCGACCTGGCGTGCCAGCATCTGCGTACCGCCGCCACAGGGCAGCAACCCGACCCGCCCTTCCGGCAGACCGAATTGCGCATGGGCTTCGCCGATACGGATATCGCAGGCCAATGCGCATTCCAGCCCGGCCCCGAGACACCAGCCGTTGATCGCGGCGATCGTCACGCCGCTGAATGCGTGCAGGCGGGTGATCACGGCCGCGAGCAGGCGCGTGAGTTCGCGCGCCTCCGCCGGGTTCACGCCTACATACATGTTGAGATCGTCGCCGGCACAGAAGAAGCGCTCGCCCGCGCCGGTGATCACGAGCGCCGTGACGTGCGGATCCGCTTCGAGCGCATCCAGCCGCGCGGCGAACTCGCGCAGGATCGAAGCGGTAAAGACATGCGCCGGCGGGTTGTCGAAGGTGAGGACCGCCGTGCGGCCAAAGCGCTCGACTGCCGGCATGCCCGGAGCCTCTGATCTAGTCATGCGCGGCTCGCGTTTGCGTCTCCAAATGCGTAGATACAAGGCGCATGGCGCCGCGCCATAGCCAATCTATGGTCAAGCGATGCAACGCAGTAGCTGCGTTTTTGGAGCCAAACCGCTCTGCGGCCGTGCGTTTACGCGCGGCGCGACCGCGCGTGACTGGATTGGAGGCTCCGATGCTCACCGCAGGGTGTCCCCATCGTGATCGGCGAGCACGCGCCGGGCGATGATCATGCGCATGATCTCGTTCGTGCCTTCCAGGATCTGGTGCACGCGCACGTCGCGCACGTGGCGCTCCAGCGGGTATTCGCGGATATAGCCGTAGCCGCCGTGAATCTGCAGCGCGGTGTTGCAGATATCGAAGCAACGGTCGGTGGCGAAGCGCTTGGCCATGGCACAGAAGGCGGTGGCTTCAGGATGGCCGTTGTCGAGCCGGCTGGCCGCCAGCCAGACCATCTGGCGGGAAGCGAGCAGCTCGGTAGCCATGTCCGCCAGTTTGAACTGCAGCGCCTGGAAGGTTCCCAGCTTGCGGCCGAACTGCTCGCGCTCGCTCATGTAGCGCCGGCTGGCGTCGAGCGCGGCCTGAGCCGTGCCCAGCGAGCAGGCCGCGATATTGATCCGCCCGCCGTCCAGGCCTTTCATGGCAATCGAAAACCCCTGGCCTTCCTCGCCGAGCCGGTTGGCGGCCGGTACGCGTACGTCTTCGAAAGTGATGGTGCGCGTGGCCTGGCTGTTCCAGCCCATCTTGGGTTCCTTGCGCCCGTAGCTGATGCCGTCGCTGTCCGCCGGCACGGCGAAGGTGCTGATTCCGGACGGCCCGGCCTTGCCGGTACGCGCCATCACCACCAGCAGGTCGGTATCGCCCGCGCCAGAGATGAAGCACTTGCTGCCGTTCAACACATAGGCATCGCCGTCGCGCTCGGCCTTCGTCTTCAACGAACCCGCGTCCGAACCGGCCCCCGGCTCGGTCAGGCAATACGACGCCAGCTTTTCGCCCGCCGCCAGTTCGCCGCACCATTGGTCGCGCACGTCGTCACCGCCAAAGGTGGCCACCATCCAGGTCGCCATGTTGTGGATGCTGATATACGCCGCGGTGGACGTGCAGCCGCCAGACAACGCCTCGAAGATCATCGCGCTGTCGAGCCGGGCCAGACCCAGCCCGCCCTGCGCCTCCGGCGTATACAGCCCGCAGAACCCCAGCTCGCCGGCCTGGGCGATCACGTCGCGCGGAAAAATCGATTCCGCATCCCATTCCGCGGCCTTAGGCGCGAGTGCCTTGCGCGCGAAGTCTTCGGCCGCTTCGCGTAGCGCAATCTGGGTGTCGTCGAGTTCGAAATTCATGCCGACCGCCGCGCGCCTAGCGCATGCTGATCGTCATGTTCGGACCCGCAGGCACGTCGTCCTCGGGCCAGCGCGAGAGCACGGTCTTGGTTTCGGTATAGAAGCGCACGGCCTGTTTGCCGTAGGCGTGCAGGTCGCCGAAGAAGGAGTTCTTCGAGCCGGTGAAGGAGAAGAACGGGGCCGGCACCGGGATCGGCAGGTTGATACCGACCTGGCCGACTTCCGTCTCGTGCTGGTACTTGCGTGCCGCAGCGCCCGACTTGGTGTAGATCGACGTGCCGTTGCCGTAGGGGTTGGCGTTGACCAGTTCGATCGCTTCTTCGAGCGTGTCGACATGCATCACGCACAGCGCCGGGCCGAAGATTTCTTCGTTGTAGATCTTCATTTCGGTGGTGACGTTGTCGAACAGGGTCGGGCCGATCCAGTTGCCGTCCGGGTAGCCGTCGACCGTGACGTCCGAGCCGTCGAGCAGCACGTCGGCGCCTTCGGCGGACGCGCCCTGGATCAGCTCGCGCACGCGATCGCGTGATTTTTTATTGATGAGCGGGCCGTAGGCCGCGCCGTCGTCGCCCGGCGCGCCGGGACGGATCTCGGACAGCGCCTGCTGGATGTCGTCGACCCAGTCGCGGGTCGATTCGCCCACGAGCACGGCGACCGAGATCGCCATGCAGCGCTGGCCGGCCGCGCCGCAGGACGAACCCACCAGCGAGGACACGACCTGTGCCTTGTCGGCATCGGGCATGACGATCATGTGGTTCTTCGCGCCCGCCATGGCCTGCACGCGCTTGAGGTTGTGCGTGCCTTTTCGATAGACATGCTCGGCCACCGGCACGGAACCGACGAAGGACACGGCCTTGACGTCCGGGTGATCGAGAATGGCGTCCACCTGGCGCTTGTCGCCGTGGATCAGCTGTAGCAGCCCTTTCGGAAAGCCGGCTTCCGCGAACAGTTCGGTCAGCATGACCGGCGTGAGCGGATCCTGCTCCGACGGCTTGAGGATGAAGCTGTTGCCGCAGGCCACGGCAAGCGGATACATCCACAGCGGGATCATGGCCGGGAAGTTGAAGGGAGTAATGCCGGCACAGACGCCGATCGGGTGCACATAGCTGTGCGTATCGATATTGCGGGCGACGTTCTCGGCGGTCTCGCCCATCATGTGGGTGGTCACGCCGCAGCCATGTTCGACCACTTCGATACCACGCCAGACGTCGCCCATGGCATCGGCGAAGGTCTTGCCCGTCTCCTCGGAAAGCACCTTCGCGATCTCTTCCTGGCGTTCCTTGAGCAACGTCTGGTACTTGAACAGATAACGCACGCGCTCGACCGTGGGCACATCGCGCCATTCCTTGAACGCCGCCTTGGCGGATTCGACCGCGCGCTGCATCTCGTCGTCGGTGGCGACCGGAACCTGGGCGATGACTTCCTGGGTGGCCGGGTTGTTCAGCTCGATCCAGTCACTCGTGGTGCTGTCGACGAATTCGCCGTCGATGAACAGCGGCACCTTGCCGTTGGCGCGAATACGGTCAATCTGCTTGTCGGTCATGGTCGGGCACTCGATGGTCTGAGAGGTATAGAAAGAGCGCCGCCGGCGCGAACGCCGGCGGCCTGGGTTTCATGCCGTGAATGGCGCGCTAGTTGTCGAGCATGGCGCAGCCGGATTCGGACAACGGCGGGTAGGCCTGGTCGCCGGGGATCGTGCGTTCGACGGTGGCGATATCCCAGCGGCTTTCGGATTCCGCCGGCTTCTTGACCTTGAGCAGATACATGTCGTGCTCGAGCAGGCCGTCGTCGCGAATCTGGCCGCCCTTGGCGAAAAAGTCGTCGATCGGCTTGTTGCCGATCGCCTTGCGCACGGCATCGCTCTCGTCGGTGCCGGCCGCCTCGACCGCGTTCAGATAAGCCGTGGTCGACGAATACAACGCCGCGTGCGGGAAGGTCGGCGTGGTGCCACCGTTGTCGAGATAGCGCTCGGTCCACTCGCGCGACTGCTCGTCGTGATCCCAGTACCAGCCAACGGTGAACTGCAGCCCGGCGGTACTATCCAGGCCCAGGCTCTGCACGTCGGAAATCAGCACCAGCATGCCGGCCAGCGACTGGCCCCCGGAGACGATACCGAACTCGTTGGCCTGCTTGACCGCGTTGGTGGTGTCCTGGCCGGCGTTGGCGAGGCCAATCACGTCCGCGCCCGAACTTTTTGCCTGCAGCAAATAGGATGAGAAATCGTTGGTATTCAACGGGGCCCGCACCGAACCCGCGACGCTGCCGCCCAGTTCCTCCACCACCGCGCGGGTGTTCTTCTCCAGCGAATGACCGAAGGCATAGTCGGCGGTGATGAAGAACCACTTCTTGCCGCCGTTTTTCACGATGGCGGTCGCGGTACCCACCGGCAGCGCATGAGTGTCGTAGCCGTAGTGGATGCCGTAGGGCGTGCAGGCCTCGTTGGTCAGCTCCGACGTGGCGGCGCCGGTGTTGATGGTGATGATGCCCTTGTTTGATGCCAGTTGCTGAACGGCGAGACCGACCGCGCTATTGGTCAGGTCCATGATCACGTCGACCTTCTCGCGGTCGATCCACTCGCGCGCGGTGGCCGAGGCGATGTCCGCCTTGTTCTGGTGATCGGCCGACAGCACCTCGACCTCTTCGCCGAGTGCTTCGCCGCCAAAGTCCTCGACCGCCATCTTCACCGCGGCCACGGCGCCGCGGCCACTGAAGCCGGTGGAGTAGACGCCGGACATGTCGCCCAGCACGCCGATCCGAACCTTGCCGTCGTCGTTGCCGGCGGCGTGTGCCGGCATGCCGGCCACCATTGCGCCCGCCACGGTCAGCGCCGACAGGGCGCCTCGCAGATTGCCCATCGCCATTTCTCCTCGTTAATAATTGTTGTCGTTGCACAGTGCAGCACCCGCCAAACAGCGGCCCATACGACTTTGGTGGAAGACCTCGCTGTCCCGAACGGGTTGCCGAAATTACCGTGATGGCGGGCCCTGGCAGCCGCCAGTGCGCGGCACGCGGTCACACCATGCGCCGGCCGGCACGACGAGGCCAGCCACCGATCACGGGCAGCGTGCGGGCGGTCCGCGCATTCCGGCCGATGATTTCGGCTACGGCGCATCCAGCGTGACCAGCAGGTCGCCGGCCGCGACCGTCACCCCGCTGGAGACATGCAGCGTCGCGATTCGGCCGTCGTGGGGCGCCGAAATCGTCGTTTCCATCTTCATCGCCTCCAGGCCCAGCAGCGCCTCGCCGGCTTTTACGTCCTGGCCTTCGCGCACTGCCGTGTGCACCACCATGCCCGGCATGGGCGCACCGACCTGGTTGGCGTCGTTCTTGTCGGCCTTGGGATGGGCGATCGCCGCGTCGCTACCGGCGCGGGCGATGCGGATCGGTCGCGGCTGGCCGTTGAGCTCGAAGAACAGGCGCACGATGCCGTCCTCGTCGGCATCGGCCTGGCCCTGCAGGCTGATGAGCAGGCGCTTGCCGGGCTCGATATCGACCCGTGTTTCCTCCTCGCCGCGCAGGCCGTAGAAGAACACCTGGGTCGATAGCGGGCTGACGTTGCCGTAGCGCTGCCGATGGGCGACATAGTCGGCGAACACCTTGGGATACATCAGGTGCGAGGCGAGCTGGGTATCGCTGAGCGTGGTGCCCAGTGCTTCGCCGGCGGTCTCGCGCTCGGCTTCCAGATCGATATCGTCGAGCAGCGCGCCGGGGCGGTCAGTAAGCGGTTTTTCGCCGCGCAGCACCTTCTTCTGCAGGGCTTCGGGAAAACCATCGGCCGGGAACCCCAGTTCGCCCTTGAACAGCGCCACCACGGAATCCGGAAAATCGACATCCACGTTGGGATCGGCGATCTCTTCGGCGCTGCGGTCGTTGGCAACCATATGCAGCGCCATGTCGCCGACCACCTTGGACGTCGGCGTGACCTTCACGATATCGCCGAACAGCTGGTTGACTTGCGCATAGGCCCTGGCGATCTCGGGCCAGCGCTCGGCCAGGCCGAGTGCCCGCGCCTGCTCGCGCAGATTGGTGTACTGCCCGCCCGGCATTTCATGGCGATAGACATCCGCCGTGCCGGAGCGGACATTGGCCTCGAACGGCGCATACACACTGCGCACGCCTTCCCAGTAGTTCGACAGCGACTGCATGGCGTCGCGGTCGATCCGGGGATCGCGATCGGTATGTTCGAGCGCGGCGGCCATCGAGCCCAGATTCGGCTGCGAGGTCAGCCCGCTCATCGAATCCAGCGCGCCGTCGATGGCGTCCACGCCGGCCTCGACCGCGGCCAGCAGCGTGGAGGCCGCGATGCCCGAGGTGTCGTGGGTATGAAAATGGATCGGCAGGCCGGTTTCTTGTTTCAACACGCGCACCAGTTCGGCGGCCGCGCGCGGCCGGCAGATACCGGCCATGTCCTTGATGCCGAGGACGTGCGCGCCGGCTTTCTCCAGCGCTTTCGCCTTGTCGACGTAGTATTTGAGGTTGTACTTCGGCCGGGCCGGATCGAACAGATCGCCGGTGTAGCAGATCGTGCCCTCGCAGACGCCGCCGGCCTCGATTACCGCGTCCATGGCCACGCGCATGTTCTCGACCCAGTTGAGCGAATCGAACACGCGGAAGATATCGATACCGTTGCGCGCCGCCTGCGCCACGAAATAACGCACGACATTGTCAGGATAGTTGGTGTAGCCGACCGCGTTGGAGGCGCGCAGCAGCATCTGCAGCGGGATATTCGGCGCGGCCTCGCGGATCAGCGCCAGGCGCTCCCAGGGGTCCTCCTTTAGAAAACGCAGGGCCACGTCGAAGGTGGCCCCACCCCAGCATTCCAGTGACAGCAGGCCGGGCAACATGCGCGCGTAGTACGGCGCGATCGCGGCGATATCGTGGGTACGCATGCGCGTGGCGAGCAGCGACTGGTGCGAGTCGCGCATGGTGGTGTCGGTCAGCAGCACGCGCTGTTGGTCGCGCATCCACTGGCCGAAGGCGGCCGGGCCGCGGTCGAGCAGTTCGTCGCGCAGGCCGCGCGCCGGGGCCGCATGCAGGTCGCAGTCCGGTAGCGGCGCCTCGGGAAACACGACGCGCGGCACCGTGCGGCCTTCCATCTGCGGATGGCCGTTAACGGTCACATCACCGATGAAACGCAGTAGCCGCGTGGCGCGGTCCTGACGGGCCTTGAACTCGAACAGCTCGGGCGTGGTGTCGATGAAACGGGTGGTGTACTCGGCCGTCTTGAACTTCGGATGGCCGATGACGTTCTCGAGAAACTGCAGGTTGGTCGACAGCCCGCGGATGCGGAATTCCCGCAGGGCGCGATCCATACGCGAGATGGTGGCGTCGACGGTGCGCGCCCAGGTGGTCACCTTGACCAGCAGCGAGTCGTAGTACGGCGTGATCACCGCGCCCGTATAGGCCGTACCGCCGTCCAGGCGTACGCCGAAACCGGCCGAACTGCGATAGGCTGTGAGCCGTCCGTGATCCGGCGCGAAGCCGTTCTCCGGATCCTCGGTGGTCACGCGGCACTGCAGCGCATGACCGTCGATGGTGATCAGCTCCTGAGCCGGCAGCGCATCGTCGGCGCCGATCGCCGCACCCTCGGCGATCCGGATCTGGGCGCGCACCACGTCCACACCCGTCACCTCTTCCGTGACCGTATGCTCGACCTGGATCCGCGGATTGACCTCGATGAAATAGAACGCGCCGCTGTCCGCGTCGAGCAGGAATTCCACCGTGCCCGCACCGACATAGCCAACATGCGCGCACAGCCGCATGGCCGAATCACACAGGCCCTGGCGGGTGGCGTCGTCGAGATACGGCGCCGGCGCGCGCTCCACCACTTTCTGGTTGCGCCGCTGGACCGAACAGTCGCGCTCGAATAGATGCACGACGTTGCCGTGCGTATCGCCCAGAATCTGGACCTCCACATGGCGGGCACGCTCGACGAGCTTTTCCAGATAGACGGCATCGTTGCCGAACGCGGAGCCGGCCTCGCGTTTCGCGATATCGACCTCGTCGAGCAGCTTGTCGGCATTCTCGACCCGACGCATGCCGCGCCCGCCGCCGCCCCAGCTCGCCTTGATCATGAGCGGGTAACCGAGCTTGTCGGCGATGGCGGCGATCTCGTCGCGGTCGTTGGGCAACACGCCCGAAGCGGGAATCACCGGCACCCCGGTCCGCTCAGCGGCCTCGCGGGCCGACACCTTGTCGCCAAAGGCGTTGAGCACGGCGACCGGCGGGCCGATGAATACGATACCGGCGGCCTCGCAGGCTTTCGGGAAGTCCGGGTTCTCGGACAGAAAACCGTAGCCGGGATGGATGGCGTCGGCACCGCAGTCGCGCGCGACCTGGATGATCGCGTCGATATCCAGATAGGCGGCGATCGGCTGCTGGCCGCTGCCCACGAGATAGCTCTCGTCGGCCTTGAAGCGGTGCAGCGCGAAACGATCCTCGTGGGCATAGATCGCCACGGTGCGAATGCCCATCTCGTTGGCCGTACGCATGACCCGGATCGCGATCTCGCCGCGATTGGCCACCAGAACCTTTGCAATCGACTGCGCCATGCGTTTGTGCCCCCACTTGGCGATGAACCCGCCGACCGAGTGCCGGCCTACATTCGATCCTACCGTATCGATATCGCGACGTTTCCGCGCCGACGCTCGGCGCGTGGCGTGACCATTCCACCCATTGGGTTCTGCAAGCGATGCACTTGCGAACGCTCTTGCAATGGATTTATCATTTTATGAATCGATGAAATGAAAGAGTAAAAATGCACCATCCGTCATCGAGCACATGTGGGCATACCGCTCGCCCGACGCCGGCGCAGTTGCCGGTCGACGCGAACCTTTCATTGGCGGCGGACATGTTCAAGGCGCTCGCCGATCCCGATCGATTGCGGCTGCTCGCGCGGTTGGCCGATCGCGAGATATGCGTCAGCGAACTCGCCGCGCTCGAGGATCAAAAGATCACGACGGTCTCGGCGCGATTGAAACTGTTGCTGAACGCGCATCTGGTCGCGCGACGACGCGAGGCCAAACACATGTATTACCGACTGACCGACGATCACGTTCTGCAACTCGTGGTCGCCGCGCTCGAGCATTCCGCAGAAAACGCGTAAACGCGCTAAACGAGCGCTTTGTTGCCCCACCCCAAACGGAAAGGACCATGACCGACTGCAACCACGAACAGCATCAACCCCACCCGCACGAGCACGGGCCGGACTGCGAACACACCGGCATCCGGCACGGCGATCACGTGGATTATCTGCATGATGGCCATCTACACCACCCGCACGGCGACCATGTGGACGAGCACGTGATCGAGGTCTCAGCGCAAAATCCCGACACCTGCACGCCGGCACACGACTGCAACGTGCACGACGCTACCCACGTGCACGGCCCGGGCTGCGGGCACGAGCCGGTGCCGCACGGCGACCACGTGGATTATCTCGTGGACGGGCATTTGCACCATCCGCACGGCGACCACTGCGACGACCACGGGCCCGTCGACGTCGTGTCCTGATCGCGCCCTGCGCCGCGCATGAACCCGGGCCACATCGGCCCGGGTTTTTTATGCTCGCATGACGAATGCGCGCCCGATGTCGCCACACGGAGCCGCTTGCGCGCGTCGCATATTGCAACGTTATACTGTTATTTTTCGTGAAGCCCGGTCATGCTCGCCGTCACCGATCTCGAACACTGCTACGGCGACATCCCCGTACTGCATGTGCCGCGCCTGCACGTCGACCACGGCGAACAGCTGGCCGTTCTCGGCCCTTCCGGCAGCGGCAAATCCACCCTGCTCCATCTGCTGGCCGGCGTGCTCACGCCCACGCGCGGCGACATCCGGATTGGCGACCGCGCCCTGGGCAGTCTGAGCGAAGCAGGCCGGGATCGCTTCCGCGGGCGGCATATTGGGCTGGTGTATCAGAACCTGCATCTGATCGCGCCGCTGACCGCAGCCGACAATCTGGCGCTGGCGCGCTACCTCGCCGGCCTGCCGCCCGCGCCGAAACGCATCGACGAAACCCTCGCCGCCGTCGGGTTGGCGGGTCTGGCGCAGGCGCAGCCGGCGCAGCTAAGCCAGGGCCAGCGCCAGCGAGTCGCGCTGGCGCGTGCCCTGATCACGGAGCCGACACTGATTCTCGCCGACGAGCCCACGTCGAGCCTGGACGACGCCAACGCGACACGCGTGGCGCGGCTGCTGGTCGAGCGTGCTGAGGCGGCCGGCGCGGCGCTGATCGTGACCACCCATGACCAGCGTCTCGCGGCGTTCTTCGCGCGTCGACTCACCCTCGATGGCGGCGAGGTGGCGGAATGAATCTCGCCCGGTTGAGCCTAGCCTATCTACGCCATCAAAAGCTCACCGCCGCGCTCAACGTGCTTCTTCTGGCGCTGAGCAGCGCGATCATCGTGGTGCTGCTGCTGGCCTCCAGTCAGCTGCACCAGAACCTGGTACGCGACGCCGGCGGCATCGACCTGGTCGTCGGCGCCAAGGGCTCGCCGCTGCAGCTCATCCTGTCGAGCATCTATCACGTGGATGCGCCGACCGGGAACATCGATCTGGCCGAGGCGCGCCGCTGGGCCCGTCATCGCATGGTCGAGCGGGCCGTACCGGTGGCCCTCGGCGACAGCGTTCGCGGCTTTCGCATCGTGGGCACGAGCGTCGATTATGTCGATATCTATGCCGCCGAACCGGCGCGCGGCCGTCTCTGGCAGGCGCCGATGGAAGCGGTGCTCGGCGCGCGGGTCGCCGAAGCGACCGGCCTGAGCGTGGGCGACACCTTCGCCGGCGTGCACGGCTTCGCGGCCAGTGGCCATGCGCATTCAGACGCGCTTTACGAAGTGGTCGGCGTGCTGGCGCAAACACACAGCGTGATCGACCGGCTGGCGCTGACCGACGTGCGCAGCGTCTGGGCTTTGCACGGCGCGCACGCAGCGCATGAACACGACAGTGCGCCCGATCACGGCGACGCGCACGAGTCAGAACATGAACATGAACATGAACATGAACATGAACACGAGCACGAGCACGAGCACGAGCACGAGCACGAGCACGAGCACGACAGCGAGCATGACGCGCAGGCAACGCATGAACAGCACGCGTCGCATTTGCACGACGGCGGCGATCACGACGCGCGGCCGTCGGCGCACGCAACACCGCTGCCGTCCATCCTCGCCGCCGATTTTCCCGCCACGGGTCGTCAGATCACGGCGCTGCTGTTGCTGTCGGATTCACCGCTGGCCGGATTGACGCTGCCACGGCTGATCAACCGCGTGTCCGAGCTGCAGGCCGCCGCCCCGGTACCCGAAATCACCCGCCTGCTCGGACTGATCGGCTTCGGTGTGGATACGCTGGCTGCATTCGCGGGCCTGATGGTGGCGGCCGCGGCGCTGAGCGTGTTCGTCGCGCTCTACAATGCGCTGCGCGCCCGACGCGTGGATCTGGCCATGATGCGCTCGCTCGGCGCATCGCGCGGGCAGCTGTTGCGACATATCCTGCTCGAAGGCCAGATGCTGGCGCTGACCGGCGTGGGCCTGGGCGTACTCGGCGGACATCTCATCACGGAGGCCCTCGGCCTATGGCTGCGCGACGCACAACTGTTTCATCTCACCGGATGGGCCTGGCAGCCCGCGGAATGGGGATTGATCGGGCTGGCCATCGGCGTGGGCCTGCTCGCGGCACTGCTGCCGGCGATCCGGGCCTATCGCACCGATATCGCCCGCACGCTGGCCGGCGCATGACGATTCGCGCGCGCTGCGCCGCGGCACTGCGGGTTACGGCGCTGGCATTCGCGCTCGTCGCCGGGCCGGCTGGCGCCGCCACGCCGGCGTCGATCGAACTTATCTACGAGCAGCTCGCCCCCAGCGACGGCGCGCCGATCGTTCCGGCCATTCATAACGACATCGTCTACCTCGCGGCTGAAGTGCGCGACGCCAACGGCGAATTCGTGGACGGCGTGCCGGTCACCGTGACCTCGCGCGAGGGCAACCGGCGTATCGGCCCCGAGCCCATCACCCGCGACGGCTATACCGATCTCACCGTGCTGGCCGCCGCGCGCGGCCGCGACACGCTCACGATATCCGCCGGGCCGGTCTCCACGTCCATCGATCTGGACGTGCGCGCGCCCGACACCGCCGAGGCGTACGGGGACGCACTCGACGGCGTGGCCGACGCCGACAGCATTCTCGGCTGGGCCGCTCTAATGGAGGCGAATCTGGACTACGACGAACAGTTTCGCGTGTCCGCAACCTATCCGCCGGCACTGCAAAAGCGCTTCGGCGAGACGGTTCGTCTCGTGGGCTACATGCTGCCGCTGCAGATGTCCACGGAGCAGTCGCGCTTCATTCTGTCCGCCAACCCCCCGGTGTGTTTCTTTCACATGCCCGGCGGGCCGGCCACGGTCGTCGACGTGCACAGCGACGGCGCCGCCGAAATGACCTGGGAGCCGATCGTGGTGGAAGGCCGCTTGAGCGCCGAATCCGAGGCGGAGCACGGCCTGCTCTACTCCCTGAGCGATGCCCGCATCATCAATCGGTAGGGCGACGCGCACTCGCACCGGGCACACACCCTAGCTCCGCCAAACGGCGCCGTCACCGCGATAGACGACACCCCGATCCCGGACCACGCATTCAAGCCCACAAGCGCGGCAGGCAATCCGGGAAGTACCTATTGTCTTTTATGTTACGTTATAACATCCGTTAATCGGAGGAAGTGATAATGAAAACACGTGCTGCCATCGCCTGGGCGCCGAACACCCCGCTTGAAATCGAAGAAGTCGATCTCGAAGGGCCGAAAGACGGTGAGGTCCTGGTTCGTATCGTGACGACCAGCCTGTGTCATACGGACATGTTCACGCTGTCCGGCCGCGACCCGGAAGGCAATTTTCCCTGCATCCTCGGCCACGAGGGATGCGGCATCGTCGAGGACGTCGGCAAGGGGGTCACCTCGGTCAAGGAAGGCGACGTGGTGATTCCGCTGTATCAGCCGGAGGATCCGAACTGCCCTTACATCAAGTCGGGCAAGACCAATTTGTGTCAGACGATCCGCAAGACACAAGGCCAGGGCCTAATGCCGGACGGCACGAGCCGTTTCTCCTACCGCGGCCAGATGCTCCATCACTACATGGGCACGAGTACCTTTGCCGAATACACCGTTCTGCCCGAAATCGCCGTGGCCAAGATCGATCCGAAGGCGCCGCTGACCAAGGCCTGCGTCATGGGCTGTGCGGTGCCCACAGGTGTCGGTGCCGTGCGCAACACGGCCAAGGTCCAGCCCGGTGACACGGTCGCTGTTTTCGGCTTGGGTGCGGTGGGCATGGCGGTGATCCAGGGCGCGGTACTCCAGGGTGCCGGGCGCATCATCGGTATCGATATCAACCCCAACAAATTCGCCCTGGCCGAATCCCTGGGTGCGACCGAGTGCTTCAACCCGCGCGATTTTTCGGAACCGCTGCACGAAGTCATCATCGACATGACCAACGGCGGCGTGGATTTCTCGTTCGAATGCGTGGGCAGCGTCGAGCTGATGCGTGCCGCGCTCGAGTGCTGCCACAAGGGCTGGGGCGAAAGCATCATCATTGGCGTGGCCGGCGCCGGCGAGGAAATCTCCACCCGCCCGTTCCAGCTGGTGACCGGGCGCGTCTGGCGCGGCTCGGCGTTCGGCGGCGTACTCGGGCGTTCGGAACTGCCCGGCATGGTCGACGAATGGCTGAACGGCACGATCGACGTGGACCCGTACATCACCCACAACATGGGCCACGAACAGGTCAACACGGCCTTCGAACTGTTGCGCACCGGCCAGGCAATCCGCTCGGTCATCCATTACCGCGACGAAACGTTGTCGGCAGATTTGCCTGGGGAACTCGTCGAGTCCGATAGGGCCGTCGTCGAGCCCGCCTGATCGAACACCGGCACGACAACCCGGACGCGCGCCCGCCGTACGAGGGTTCGGCGGGCGTTCAACACAGGACATACAGAAAATGACGGCTTCCGATCCGAATCCACAATCCGGCCCAACCGTCGAAGACGAATCGCAGGGCGAAAGCGCTCGGGGGCTGCGGGCCGCCAGCGATGCCCTTCATCGCTGGGCCGAGATCCTGTCCGCGGGTCGAATTGACGACCTGCTGGCGCTGTACGCGCCAGACGCCATCCTCGTGCCGACGCTATCCGATGCGATTCGCGATCGCGAAGACGGGCGACGACGCTACTTCGAAAACTTTCTTGCCGACGGCACGCCCCGGTGCACGATCGATCATGAAAGCCCTCGGATCAGTGGCAAGTTAAGTACTGTGGTTATCGGCGGCATCTACACGTTCACTTTTCAACGCGACGGCCGCAGAGACCAGGTGCCCGCCCGCTTCCTGTTTACCTACGAACAGATTCAGGATCGCTGGCTTATCACCGGCCACCATTCCTCGCGCCTGACCCGCGCCGACTGAACACGCGATTGTCTGGCGCGGCGCGTTCTTACGCGGGCATAACCAACGATGCGGTTCGCGCTCGCCTTGATGTCCGCAGCCCGCGTGCCATCGGAAAAGCAACGCGATGTTACAATATAACATCGCGCCAATCACCACACCTGATTTGACCAACGGCTATGGACTCTCGAAATGACGTCATCCCGCGCACCTACGATCAATGGCGTCACTGCATCACCGTGGACTGCGGCATCGCGCTGACGCCGAAATACATCGAACAACGGCTGCGCGCCCTAAGCGACATGCGTGACGACGGAACACGGCGGTTCATCGCCGTCTACGGGCGCGATCATCACGCCGCCGTGCTGGGCTGGTTCGAACAGGCCGCTCAGGCGCTAGCCTCGGGCGACGGCTCGCCCTGACCGCGACGCTTGGCCCGCAAGCCGAAGAGTCACGCGCCCATTCAATGCCGCCGACCGTCGATCCCCCCATTCCCGTTACGCTGCTGACCGGCTTTCTTGGCAGCGGCAAGACGACGCTGCTCAACCGGCTCGTTCGTCAGCCGAAAATGGCCCGCACGCTGGTCATCATCAACGAGTTCGGCGAAATCGGGCTGGACCATCAGTTGTTCAGTGCGACGAAGGAAACCGAAATGGTCTCGCTGGACAGCGGCTGCCTGTGCTGCACGGTACGCGGCGATCTCGTGCGTACGCTGCGCGATGTGGTTTGGCGATTTTCGCGCCAGGGCGAACGCCAGTTCGACCGGCTGGTGATCGAAACCACCGGCCTGGCGGACCCGGCGCCGATTCTGCATACGCTGATGACCGATGCGCGTATCGCACGAGCCTATCGCCTGGACGGCATCGTGACCGCGGTCGACGCCGTGCATGGCGCGGCCACGCTCGACGCGCACGAAGAAGCCGTCAAGCAGGCGGCGCTGGCGGATCGGCTGCTGATCACCAAGTGCGATCTCGCCGGCTCGGCCGCGCTGGCCGGCATTCGCGAGCGCCTTGCCGCGCTCAACACCGCCGCGCGCCAGATCGAGATAATCGACGGCGACGTGGACGCCGCCCTGCTGACCGATCTTGGCATCGATCACGGCCCAGCCCGCGCCGCCGACATCAAGCGCTGGCTGGGTGAACAACAACCTGACGCGCCGTCGATGGCCGGTTTGCAACTCGGCCCGGCCGTCGACACGACGGCACCGTCATCGCCGCGCATGCCCACGCGCCCCGCCGCCGACCCGAACCGCCATGACGATCGCATCCGTGCGCATTGCTTCACGCTGGACAACCCGATCGACCCGGTGCGGCTCGACACCTGGCTGGAGCTGATGGTCGCGCTGATGGGCGAGCGGATGCTGCGCATCAAGGGCCTGCTCGATATCGTGGGCGAGGATCGGCCGACCGTGATTCACGGCGTGCAGCATATCTTCCATCCGCCCACGCATCTCGACGCCTGGCCGGACGACGACCGGCGATCGCGCCTGGTGTTCATCACCCAGGATATCCCGCGCGAATCGCTAGAGGGCATTCTGGTGGCTTTGAACTAGCGCCAATGCCGCGATCTATCGCATCGCGACGCAACATGCTCGCTCGACAGAACACGGATCGCCAATTGCGGAGCGCCAACACGCGAGCCGGCCGAGGGCGGCGCACCGGTTAACGGCAACTGCCGAGGCGTCATGCCCGGGCCCGCAGGACAGGCCACTTCCGATGCCGGGGCGCGCTCGACTGCGTAGCGACAGCGCACACGACGGTGCGATCGACGGATACGATCGCGCCCAACGTCGCGCACCGCTTTACATCGACCGTCTAGCAGCGCCCGTAAGCGGCTACAGCGTTCGAGATTACGTGCACGCACCCGGCCAGCGGGCATACCAGGCATGGATGAGGCCGGTTTGCAGAAACGGCACCGGCGTCTCGAAGCCACCGGACGCGATGAGTTCGCCCACGGCGCCCGGCGGCAGAACGGCGACATCCCGGTCATAGGCCTGACGCATCCGCTCCACGTCATCGGGCGAGACGTCGGCGTTGCGCATCACCCGCCACCAGACGTCCAGCAGGCTTTTATAGGCCGGCGCGCCGGTGTCGGCCGCCAGGTCGGCGCTGACCAGCCATCCGCCCGGGCGCAGCCGTTCGCCGATTCCGCGGAAGAAGCCACGACGCGCGGCCGGATCGAGGACGAACTGGGACACGAGCAGAGCCGTGGCGGCATCGAACGGCGCCGACGCCGGCAGCGAGTCGAGATAGCCGCCATGTAACGTGCAGCGCGCGGCCAGACCCGACGCCTCGAGCTTGCGCCGGCACGCATCCACCATTGGCAGCGACGGCTCCACCGCAGTGAAATGCCAGCCGGGGAACCGCTCGGCGAGGGCGATCAACTCCGTACCCGTGCCGGCGCCCACGCAGAGCACGCGCGCCTCGGCCGGCAGATCGGACAGGATGACGCCGGTCAGCAGATGCAGCACATCGCGCAGCGGTGCCAGCCGGGACTGCATCTGGTCGTAGCCCGATGCGCAGGTCTGGTCAAAGAGCGCTTCGACGCCGGTCGACTTCATCGTCATCTCCTGTGTGGTCTGCTGCCGAACACGGCTTTACTAAGACACCGGGCGAACCCGGACCGCGCTTCAACGCCAGACCGGCCAGGGATCGGCCATGTCGTGCCAGTGGTTCCAGCCGCCGGCCAGTTCCGCATCCGTGAGCAGGCAGTCGTCCAGACGCTGGCGCATGGCATCGGTATCGAGATCGATGCCCAGAATCGCGATGTGCTGGCGCCGATCGCCGTAGACCGGGTGCCAGAGCTCATCGAGATCGCGGCGCAGCGAGGCGTCGTCCGGCGCGCGTCCGCCCACCGTCTCGCTTGCCCACCAGTAGCCGAACGGCCGGATCGACACCGAGCAGCCCGCCTGCTGGATATCGGCCGCCCACTCGGGGCGGCTCGCCACCCAGAACTGGCCGCGCACGCGCAGCGCCCACGGCCAGTCGGTGTCCAGAAACGTCGCCAGACGCTCGGGATGAAACGGGCGGCGCCGCCGATAAATCAGCCGGCTCACCGGATAGGCATGGGTGGCCGGCAACGGCTGCTCGAGATGGCGCAGCCAGCCGGGCCGGCAATCGAGCGCTGCGTTGTCCCGCCGATCGGTCGCCCTGGTTGTGGGAATCGCACCGAAACGGGTTTCGATGCGCTTTGCCTCGGGGTTCAATACGTTGGCGATGTCGTTGACTTCGCGCAGCAATTGGGCGCTCGCAAGGTCGGTCTTGTTGAGCACCAGCAGGTGAGCCGATTCGATCTGCGCGGCCACTGCATTGGCCACCGTTCGATCGTCGGATTCGGGCACGCCCGGTACCCGGCCGTGCAGCGCATCGGTACTGGCGTAGTCGTCCTGCATGCGCGCGCAATCGATGACCGTGATTACCGTCTCGACACGCATGGAATCAGCCAGCGTATGCCCCGGCAATCGCCGTTCGATCGCAGCGGCGAGCGCTTCCGGCTCCGCGGCCACGCCGGATTCGATGATCACTCGATCGAAATGGCCGGCCTCCAGATCGCGCCACAGATCCTGGCGCAACGCGTCGCGGTCGTCGTCGCCGATGGATTCGGTGAGAAACGAGGGCAGCGGTTCGCGCGTATTAAGGATCGTCGCCCGTCCTCGACCGGCCCCCAGACCCGCAGCCGCGCTCACCGCGTCCACGATGACGGCGACCCGTTCGTCGCCGGCTCGAATCAGGTGATCGACGACCGAACTTTTGCCCGAGCCGGCTCCCCCGCAAACGATCGTCACCGGCACGCGATCCAGGCCCGCCATCGAGAGGATCGACTCCTGAATACGCTGCGAGTCAGTCGAGTCATACATCGGCTTGCCCTCTTTCTATTCGTGAAACGATCGGCCGATACGCCGCGTGCAAAAAAGCTCCGACGCCGCGAGGAGCGAAACGTCGGAGCAAGGACAACGCGACGGCGAGACGGAGAAAGCCGAGCGTCGGAACCACACGAACGGGCTCAGGCGGCCAGCTGCCAGGCAGGAAACGGGTCCGGCAGGCCACGCCAGCGCTCCGGGCCGGCCTCGCATTCGGCATCGGTGAGCAGGCAGGCATCGAGCCGCGCCTCGATGTCCGCACGGTCCATGCGCAGGCCGATGATCACGATCTCCTGACGCCGATCGCCCCAGGTCGCGTCCCACAGCTCACGCACGGTGGCGCGGATGTCCGGATCGGCCGGGCCTTCGCCGGCCAGTTCGCTGGCCCACCAAAGGCCCGCCGCCCGATGCGTAAGCGCACCACCGGCCTGGGCGATCTCGCCCACGTAATCCGGCCGGCTCGCCAGCCAGAACAGGCCCTTGCTGCGCAGCACGCCCGGCCAGTTCTGGTGAAACAGTTCGAGCAGCCGCTTGGGATGAAAGGGCCGCCGCCGGCGATAGACGAAGCTGCTGATGCCGTACTCTTCCGTCTCGGGCGTATGCTCTTCCCCGGCCAGTTCGCGGACCCATCCGGCCGACTGCGCAGCCCGGTCGAAATCGAAGCGGTTCGTGCCCACGACCTCGGCCACCGGCACACGGGCGTTAGCGACCTCGATCACGCTGGCCTTCGGGTTCAGCGCCGCGATCACGCCACGCGCATCACGACGCTGCGCGTCGGTCGCGATATCGGTCTTGTTGAGCACGATCACGTCGGCGAACTCGATCTGGTCCACCAGCAAATCCACGACCGTGCGTTCGTCTTCTTCGCCCAGCGACTCGCCGCGGTCGGCGATGAAATCCTCGCTGGCGTAGTCGGCGAGCAGCGCGGCGGCATCCACCACGGTGACCATCGTGTCCAGCCGCGCCACGTCGGCAAGCGAGAACCCGTCCTCGTCGCGCACGGCGAAGGTAGCGGCCACCGGCAAAGGCTCCGAGATGCCGGTCGATTCGATCAGCAGATAGTCGAAGCGATCTTCGCGGGCCAGGCGTGTGACCTCGGCGAGCAGATCGTCACGCAGCGTGCAGCAGATGCAACCGTTGGAGAACTCGACCAGCTTTTCGTCGATGCGCGAGAGCGCCCCAGTGTCGCGGATCTGGGCGGCGTCGACGTTGATCTCGCTCATGTCGTTGACGATCACGGCCACGCGCAGGCCCTCGCGATTGGCCAGCACGTGGTTGAGCAGCGTCGTCTTGCCGGCGCCGAGAAATCCGGACAGGACGGTGACGGGTAGACGTGTGTCGTGCATTTGGAAGTCTCTATTAAAGGGAACGTTGTTCAGCGAGCCTCGCGATAAAGCCGTTCGCGAGCCTCGGCGTCGGTTTTGACATCCGCACAGGTCGTGGCCGTAGGCCGGGCGAGCAGGCGCGGAATACCGATGGCTTCACCGGACACCTCGCACCAGCCGTAGTCGCCGTCTCGAATGGCCCGCAGCGAGGCGTCGATCTTGGTGCGCAATCGTGCCTCGCGGTCACGCAGGCGCAGATCGAGCCAGCGCGACTCTTCGGCAAAGGCGCGATCCACCGGGTCGGCGAAGAGGCTGTTGTCATTGAGACGAACCCGGATTTCGCGTTCGCGTTCGAGCACTTCCGCGCGCAGCACCAAAAGGCGTTCGCGAAAAAACTGCAGCTGGGCGGTATTCATGTAGTCGGTATCGGGCATGGCCCGAAGCTCATCTTCAGTCATATTCAGATGTTATAACATAACTATTTAAGCATAATGCCGTTGACGTCAACTCGCGATCAGCTGCCGTAGATGCGTAACGCCAGCATTAACGCCATGCCTATCCCGACGGGCAGCCATACGCGCCACCCGGGCGTATCGAGATCGGCGGCGCCCGGGCTTTCGAGCGCCACGCACTCCAAGCCGACATGGAGAAACAATCCTGTCGCCAGACCCTGGCAGATCGCGCCCACGGGCACCGAGGGCGGCAGCGCGGCGCTCGCCAGCGCCGTGATAATTGCGACCACGCCGACCGCACAGGCCGGCAGCGCCACGCTTGCCAGCGCCCCGCCGCGTGCGTGCAGGCGACGGGCCACCGCGTATCCGGCGGGCAGTTTATGCGCCACGATCGCCGTGCCCAGCCACAACCCTAGATCCGGCATGCGGGTATAGAGCGTGCCGATCACCACGCCGGCGCCGGCTGAATGCACGGTCAAGGCCACGAGCGTGGATTCACCAAGCGCGCCGTATTGCTGCTGCGCCTGCGCACGATTACGACAGGCGCGGTGCAGCGCAAGACCACACAGCAATCCGAACGCCATGCCGATTCCGGCGTTCAGGGCGTGGAGCTCGACCGCCTCGGGCAACAGCAGCACGCAGGCGGCAGCGATCATTGCGCCCCCGGCCACGCCGTCCAGCGCCTGCCAGAACATTCGACTGCCGGCCTCGCGGTAGCCGCATAGCGCGCCCACGAACATGGCGGCACACGCAATCAGCGCGATCGTGGTCACCTTGTCCAACCCGGCAATTGCACCGATCGCCACAGCGACGGCAAATAACGCCGCTACGGCCAGGCCGGCGCCGCGCCCTGCCGGGTCTATCGGCGCGGCCCGCGAAACGCTGTTCATCGTTTAACCGCCAAACGGCACGCGCGCCGTCAATCGGACATCACGCCCCGGCGACAGGGCATAGCCCTTGTAGGTGTCCAGAAAGCCGCGGTAGTCCTCGTCGAGCAGGTTGTTGACGGCCAGATCGAGATGCACAGTCTGGCCGGCGATGCGCGGCGAGAAGCCGGCGCCGAGATCGATCAGGAAATAGTCGTCGGTGGAGGCACTGCCGAACGGCGCGTCGTCGAACTGTGCGAACGGCTCGCCGGGCGCGGCATCCTTGTCGGCGTAGTAACGCAGCGTGACCGACCCGCGCGGGTCGCGCAGCCAGCCGTCGCTGGCCGGCGTGAATTCGGCGCCGAGACGCACGTTGTCGGCCGGCAGCAGCGGCAGTTCGTCGCCATTGTCGCGGCGTTCGCCGTCGACGGTCGAGGCGGCTGCGCTCAGCGTCATCCAGTCGTTGACGTCTTTCTCGATCGACAGCTCGGCGCCGATGAGTTCGGCGTCGGTCTGGTCGTTGGCGAACACGGGTAGGCCGTTGACGGTATCGCCGGTATCACGCAGGAACACATAGTTATCGATCGCATTGCGATAGACCGTGGCCTTGGCGCGCAGCGTGTCGGAGGCCCAGCGCAGCGACAGATCCGTGTTCAGCGAGGTTTCCTCTTCGAGATTCGGGTCGCCCTGCTGGAAGGCCGCGACGCCGCCGTGCACACCGCTGGCGTACAGCTCGAAAAGCGTGGGCGCGCGAAAACCCCGCCCTACGTTGGCCGCTACAGAGAGTCGATCAGTCAGGCTGTAGATGCCGCCGAGCGAGCCTGTGACCACATCGTAGGACTGTTTTTCCGCATCGATCACGCTCTGCGATGGGTTGGCGGTCTTGGACGCATCGCCTTCGATCTCGTGATGGTCATAGCGCAGCCCGGCCTGCAGCAGCAGATCCCCGAAGCCTTTCTCTTCGAAGGCGAAGACGGCCATGTTGTCCACATCGCCACCCGGCGAGAGCTGGGTGGTGCCGCGCGAGACCTGATCCTTGGTCACGTATTCGATGCCAACCGTGCCGCCGTCAAGCCCGAGCACTGGCCCGTGCTGGCCTTCCAGACGCGCGGTGTACTGGTCGAATTCGATATCGAGGGCGTTGTCGAAACCGGCCACCCGCGGCGTACCGGGCGCGTTGGAGCGGCGGCGGTTGTTCTGCCAGACGAGCTTGGGCTTCCAGGTGATGCCGCCCGCCTCTTTTTCCGCTGCGAGCTCGATCTGTTCATTGTCGATGTACTGGCCGACGCCTTCCTCGCCGGCGGCCGGCGGCAGATTGCCGGCCGGTGGCGGCAACAGGAAGTTGTGCTCGTCGTTGAAACGCGAGTAGCGCGCCGTCCATTCGCCGCCGTCGTCGTCGCGATAACCCAGCGCAAAGTCGCCGTTGACCTGATCGAAGTCGGTATAGCCGAGCTTGCCGGTATAGGCCGGCTCGCCCTGCAAATCCGCGCTCGGGGGCGGCGGGAAATACGTGGATTCGTCCGGCGTTTCGATATCGCCGGCGCTGCGGCGGATGATGCCGGCCGAATAGCCGAAGCGGCCGTTGCCGCCACTGGCTTTCACGCCGGTATCCCACTGGTCGTTATTGGTCGAGTAACGCGTGAGCGTCTCGCCCTCGATCGGCGTGTCCCAGGCGATTTCGGGCGGCAACAGGTTGATCGCGCCGCCCAACGCGCTGGAACCGTAGAGCACGCTGGAGGCGCCACGCACGACCTCGGCCCGACCGAGCAGGAAGGTATCGGTCGTGGGCATGTGGCGCACGCCGTACTGCTGATGATCCACGCCCACGCCGTTGGACAGAATCTTGATGCGTTCACCGGACAGACCCCGAATCACCGGCTTGCCGACGCTGTTGCCGGTGCCGATCGAGTCCACGCCGGCCAGATCATCCAGGGCTTCGCCAAGATTGGTCGCGCCTTTCGCCTCGATCGCATCGGACTCGACCACGTCGACATCGGCCGCCTGCGAGAGCGGGCTGCCAGGCAGCGGCACGCCCGTGACCGAAATCGGGCCAAGCGTCTGATCCGCATCCGCATTGGCGGACGACATATCGAGCGAATCGACCCCTTCGGTATCAGACTGCGCCCATGCGCTATGTAATACCGTTACATTTAATAGCAGAACGCATGCGAACGCCTGCCCGCGTTTGGCTCGCGTCATGGTTGTCTCCCTGGTAAAAGCAATGGCCCTCGGCCGCCACGCTATCTTGTTATAATATTACGTTTCGATCAAACGCCGCCGATTTAACGCGCGCTCGCGCCGCTTCCGGCGCGTCGTCCTAGCGCTTTATGACAAGACGCCGTCGCGAGCGAACACGCGCGTTGCCGCGCCGACCCGGTTCGCGCCGAGCTCTCGTGGCGCGAAACCCGGCGGCAGCCTCGTAAGTTGAAGGATCGCCCTATATCGTTGGTGCGCACGTCCTGCCAACTGTTGCGCGCATGGGCACAGACCGTAAGCCGGCCGACGACATCGAAACACAGCCGATCGCGATGCCGGTGCCAGCCGGACTTCACCAGCGCGCGCTGCCCTCAAGTCGCGCAACGAACGCCTTGCCGCGTTGCGCATCCGTGTGCGTCAAGCGCACCCCATTCGCTATCGCGCCCGCACCCGCGCGCATGCATGCGGCTTCGCGGGCGAACTCAGGTCGGCAACACGCCCTGACGCACGGCCTCGTCGACGGACTCCTTCGGCGTTCGCGTGCGGTGCCGACGCTCACGTAGCGCGCTCGCGGCCTGCTCTTCCGGCTCGAGATGGAAATACCCGATCGCCGTGGTCAGCGTATCGGCTTCGGTCGCCAGTCGAGCGGCGACGTCGCGGGTGCTCTCGATCGAGTTCGCGGACAAGGCCAGCGCTTCCTGCATGCCCTGAATGCTGGCATTGAGTGTCTCGATGCCCCGATGCTGTTCCTGGCCCGAGGTGCTGATCTCGCGCATGCGTTGCTGAACTTCCTCGAATACCGCGACCACGCGCTGCATGCGTGTCGCGGCGCCGCGCACGTCCGCAACGCCGGCATCCACATGGCCGGTGGCACGCTCGACACGGGCACGGATCCCCCGGGCGACCTCGGCACTGCGCTGCGACAGGGCGCGCACCTCTCCGGCCACCACCGCGAAACCGCGCCCGTCCGCCCCCGCGCGCGCCGCCTCCACCGAGGCATTGAGCGCCAGCAGGCTGGTCTGGAAACTGATGTTGTCGATCTCGTCGAGCAGGCCCGCGATATCGCGGGCGCTCTCGTCGATCCGGCCCATGGTGTCGTCGAGACGGCCGACGCTCTCGGCGCCCTCGGCCACCGATCCGCCGGCCGCCACCGCGAGCGCGTGCGTATGTTCGGCCTCGGACGCCGCCTGCCGCGTGGCACTGGAAAGTTGTTCGCTGCTCGCCGCGATCCGCTCGATCTGTTCGCCGCTGCGTGCCGCCTGTACCGCCAGCTGCTGCTGTGCGGCGGCCGTGGTCAGGCCCAGCTGGTGCACGCGTGCGGCCGAACGTGCGGCATCGCCCAGCACGCCGGCGAGCCGGCGTTGCATGCGCGCCGCAGCCGCGATCGCCGGCCGCTCGACACGCGTCGGCGCGAAACGCACGTTCAGCGCGCCCTGCTCGGCCTGGTGTGCAAAGGCGGTGATATCGAGACTGTCGAGTACCGTCTGACGCAACGCCTCGGCGAGATAGACCAGCACCACGGCCTGACCGACCACGGCACCGGCGTGCATGCCCAGACAACCCAGCAGCATCGCGGGACTCATGTGCATGCCGGCGTCATGCGCATACAGCGCGACCACGCCGTGGTACTGCAAGAGCGTGAACACGACATGATGCGCGGCAATGATGGCAGCACCCGCCACGTTCACGCGCCAGTCGCAGTAGAGAATGAGCGCGGAGAGCATGATGAAGATGCTGAAATGCGCCTCGATCAGCCCGCCGGACTGCTCGATGAGCAAGGCCGACAGCACCATGAACTGCGCCGCCATCGCGATACCGCTGACGGGCGTCCCCGGCATTAGCCGACAAGCCAGTGCCGCCAACGAGGCCGCTGCAGCGATCACCGCGACGGCCAGCCCCACGGTGGCGGTAAACATACCCACGCCGAGACACAGGAGCATGTGCGCGATCGCGGCGCGCCACATCAGCCGGTCTATGCGCTGCCGATAGGCCGGCGTGATCGTGCCTGTGCGCTCGCTCATGAAGTCATTTCCTGCTCCCGCCCAGACGCCAGACAGCGTGTCGTCAAAGATCCAGGCCGTTCAATTCAAGTAATCGAGATAACGGCGCAATCGCTTGCGGCTTGAGCGCTCGCGGCCGTCACCACTGCGAAGCAGCACCCTCGCGGTGCTAGACTCCGGTTTTGGATCGCATGCGGATCGCGACCGTGGACAAGAAACTGCTCGATATCCTGGTATGCCCGGTTTCCGGCGCCGCCGTGTCGCTGGCCGATGCCGACACGCTGGCGCGGATGAACGAACGTATCGACGCCGGAGAGGCCCGTTATGTCGACGAAAGCCGCGTCACGGAGTCGCTGGACGCCGCGCTGGTGACCGCCGATCGGGCCACCGCCTATCGCGTCGACGACGGCATTCCCGTGATGCTGCCCGAGCGCGGCATCGATCTGTCTGCCAGCGCGTGACCCCCGACGCCGACCCAACCACGGCGCAAGAACGACCGCTGGACCTGTTCGTCGAACATCTCACCCATGTCGATTGCGGCGTTCTGGATACCGAACTCGGGCTGATCGGGCGCACCTGGCTGGTGGATGTCGTGCTCACCGGCCGGCGCGACGAACACGGCATGCTCTTCGACTTCGGCCCGGCCAAGCGTGAGATCAAGGCCGAAATCGACGCCCTCATCGATCACCGGCTGCTCGTGCCGCTGCGCGCACCGGGGTTGTCGCGCCATGGCCACAAGCTGGCGCTGACCACCGCCGATGGTGCCCGCATCGACTACGAGGGCCCGGCCACGGGCACGGCCACGCTCGACGCCGAACGCATCACCACCGACCTGCTGCAGGACTGGCTGACCGAGCGTCTGCGCGCGCTGCTGCCCGCCAACATCGACTGCCTCGAGCTCACGCTTCACGAAGAGACGATTCCCGACGCCCACTATCACTACTGTCACGGCCTGCGCACACACGACGGCAATTGCCAGCGCATGGCGCACGGCCATCGCTGCCGGCTCGGCGTGGCGATCGACGACCACGAGCGGCCGGATATCGCCCGGGACTGGGCCGCACGCTGGCAGGGCGTGTTCATCGGTCAGCGCGCGGACCTGGCGCATACCGACGACGCCGGCCGACATCATTTCGCCTATACCGCCCCCCAGGGCGATTTCGCGCTGGCGATCGACGCCGCGCGCTGCATCGTGCTCGATGGCCCGCCGACGGTCGAAAACATCGCCGACCACATCGCCGGCGAACTGGCCCGGGCGCACCCCGGCCAGCGGGTGGCCGTGCGCGCCTATGAAGGCGTCGGCAAGGGGGCCATCGCGCGGCGTGGCGGCTGAAACGCCACAGCCGCTAACACGGGTGCCGGCCTGAAGCGCTAGACTTGGGGCGAAATCCGAACCGTGCTGTCGCCGCATGACCGACTATCTGATCGCGAACGCCCGTATCGTCAACGAAGGCCAGCGCCGCGAAGCCGACGTGTTCATCCGCAAAGGCCGGATCGAGAAGATCGCCCCCGCAATCGACGCGCCGAGCGATGTCGAGGTGATCGATGCCGAAGGGCGCTTTTTGCTGCCGGGCATGATCGACGACCAGGTCCACTTCCGCGAACCGGGCCTGACCGCGAAGGCAGATCTGGCCAGCGAATCGCGCGCGGCGGTCGCCGGCGGCATCACCAGCTTCATGGACATGCCGAACGTGAAGCCGCCGACCATCGACAACGACAGCATGGCTGCCAAGCACGAGCTCGCGCGCGGGCGCTGCGCGGCCAACTTCGGTTTTCATTTCGGTGCGACCAACGACAATATCGAGGACATCAAGCAGCTCGATACGCGTCTGGCGGCCGGCGTGAAGATCTTCATGGGCGCGTCCACCGGAAAGATGCTGGTCGATGACGACACCGCGCTGGAGCAGATCTTCGAGCATTCGCCGCTGACCGTGCTCACGCACTGCGAAGACACGCCCATGATCGAGCGCAACGCCGCGCGGGCACGAGAGCTGTACGGCGACGACGTGCCCATGAGCGAGCACCCGATCATCCGCTCGCGCGAGGCCTGCTATGCATCGTCCTCCAAGGCGATCGACCTGGCGCGGCGGCACGGCACCCGGCTGCATATCCTGCATATCACCACCGCGGACGAATTGGAGCTGTTCGAGCGCGGCGCAATGGGCAACAAGCAGATCACCGCGGAGGCCTGTATTCATCACCTGTTCTTCGAGGATACGGACTACGCCGCCCGCGGCACGTTGATCAAGTGCAATCCGGCGATCAAGACCCATGCCGATCGCAGCGCGCTGTTGAAAGCGCTCGCCGAGGACCGCATCGACGTGCTAGCGACGGACCACGCGCCGCATCTGTTCGAGGAAAAGGACAACCCCTATTTCGACGCGCCGGCCGGGCTGCCGCTCGTACAGCACGCGCTGGTGTCGCTGCTCGATCACGTGAGCGCGGGGCATTTCAGCCTCGAACAGCTGGTGACCAAGGCGGCGCACAACCCGGCAGATCTGTTCGGCGTCGCCGAGCGCGGCTATATCCGCGAAGGCTACTGGGCGGATCTGGTGCTGGTCGACATGGACGGCCAGACCGTGGTCGACAACGAACCGGTACTGGCGAAATGCGGCTGGACGCCGTTCGCCGGACATACGTTCCAAAGCCGCATCATGAGCACCTTCGTATCTGGCCAACTGGCCTATCATGGAGGTAAACTTAGCCAAGGCTGTATCGGTCAGGCGCTGACCTACGACCGCGAACGCGGGCGTTGAAGGCGGCGCCGATCGGGCTGAATCATTCAGCGCCCGGGCGGTCCAAACACACGGCCACCGCCTGATTCATTGAGGTGTCGACGCATGCAAACCAGCGATCTGCGCAAAGCCGGACTCAAGGCGACACTGCCCCGCCTGAAGATCCTGGAAGTGCTACAGAACAACCGCGAGGATCATCTCTCGGCGGAAGACGTCTATCGCCGTCTTATGGAGGACGACGAGGACATCGGCCTGGCGACGATCTATCGCGTGCTCTCGCAGTTCGAGGACGCCGGCCTGGTGATTCGCCACCATTTCGAGGACGGCCACGCCCTGTTCGAACTGGAGCAGGGCCCGCACGATCACCTGATCTGCGTGAAGTGCGGCAAGATCGAGGAATTCTTCGATACCGAAATCCAGCAGCGCCAGCGCGATGTGGCCCAGAAGTCCGGCTTCGACCTGTCCAAGCACACGCTCGTGCTTTACGGCGAATGCCGCGCGGACAACTGCGAAAACGACACCAAGAAGAACTCCTGAGCACGCGGGCCCGTTCGGCACGCATCACCGTACGCGGCGCGCCCATGCCGCAATGCGTTAGAATCCGCCAAACTTTCGTGTAAGAAGCGCGGTGCGACCGCGTTTTTTTCATGCCTCCGGCCGCATGGCGCGGCCGGGCGGCGAGCTTTTGCCATTCGACAACGCAAGGCGCGATGACATGATCAAACCGCACGGTTCCGATACGCTCAATCCGCTCTATGTGGCCGACGACGCGGCCCGCGAGCAGCTCATGCAGGAGGCCCACGAACTGCCGTCCATCACGGTGAGTTCCGCAGCCGCGGCCAATGCCGTCATGCTCGGCGCGGGCTACTTCAACCCGCTCACCGGCTTCATGAACAAGGCCGACGCCCTGTCGGTGGGCGAGAGCCTGCGCACCACGGACGGTCTGTTCTGGCCGGTACCCGTGCTCAACGTGGTCGACGATATCGAGCCGATCAAGGGCGCGGCCCGTATCGCCCTGCGGGACCCGAACGTGGACGGCAACCCGGTCATTGCCGTCCAGGACGTCGAAGGCATCGACGAGTTCAGCGAAGATGAACTGAACACGCTGGTCGAACAGATCTTTTCCACCAGCGACGCCGAACACCCCGGCGTGGCGACGTTCAAGAGCCTCGGTCGGCACGTGGTGCACGGCCCGATCCAGGTGCTGAACTTCAGCTACTTCGAAAAGGACTTCCCCGACACCTTCCGCACCGCGGGCTCGATCCGCGACGAGTTCGCCGAGCGCGGCTGGGAAAAGGTCGTGGCGTTTCAGACCCGTAACCCCATGCACCGTGCCCATGAGGAACTGTGCAAGATGGCCATGGAGGCCACCGGCGCCGACGGCATTCTCGTGCACATGCTGCTGGGCAAGCTCAAGCCGGGCGATATCCCCGCCAACGTGCGCGATGCCGCCATCCGCAAGATGGTCGATGTGTACTTCCCGCCGAATACGGTGATGATCACCGGCTACGGTTTCGACATGCTCTATGCGGGCCCGCGCGAAGCCGTGCTGCATGCGGTGTTCCGCCAGAACGCCGGCTGCAGCTATCTCATCGTCGGCCGCGACCATGCCGGCGTGGGCGATTTCTATGGCCCCTTCGATGCGCAGACCATCTTCGAGGAGCGGGTGCCGGACGACGCGCTGGATATCGAGATCTTCGCCGCCGATCACACCGCGTTTTCCAAGAAACTGGGCAAGGTGGTGATGATGCGCGACGTGCCGGACCACACGAAGGAAGACTTCGTGCTGCTCTCCGGCACCAAGGTGCGCGAAATGCTCGGCAACGGCGTGGCCCCGCCCGAGGAATTCTCGCGCCCGGAAGTCGCCGAGATCCTGATGGACTACTACCAGAGCAAGTAGCCGGCAGGATCGCCTTTATGGCGCATAAGGCCGGTGGGC
>Ga0310345_10000319_pt1 | contig 81254 bp, 68 predicted proteins | sample HC15DNA20500_MG_FD_204667 | JGI IMG/M metagenome (GOLD analysis project Ga0310345, IMG submission 204667) | Marine microbial communities from station ALOHA, North Pacific Subtropical Gyre - HC15-DNA-20-500_MG | ecosystem: Environmental > Aquatic > Marine > Oceanic | place: Pacific Ocean: North...
CGACTGCACTTCATGGTACGCGTTGAAGATCTCGGCTTCGTTCAGGCCGAGCGATTCCACGATGTACTGGTAGGCGTGCGTGTGGATGGCCTCTTCGAAGGCCTGACGTAACAGGTACTGGCGGCATTCCGGCGCCGTGATCTGGCGGTACGTGCCCAGCACGATATTGTTGGCGGCCAGCGAATCGGCCGTCACGAAGAAGCCCAGATTGCGCTTGATGATGCGGCGCTCGTCCTCGGTCAGGCCGTTCGGGTCCTTCCACAGGGCGATGTCGCGCGACATGTTGATTTCCTGCGGCATCCAGTGGTTCGCGCAACCGGCCAGATACTTTTCCCATGCCCACTTGTACTTGAACGGCACGAGCTGGTTCACGTCCGTGGCGCCGTTGATCACGCGCTTGTCAGCGGCGTTCACGCGGCGCGTGCTTTGCGCGGCGGCGGCGTTGGGGTTGTTGCCAAGGATGCCCGGCTCGGTGGCTGCCGGCGGCAGCACGCCTTGCTGGTCGACCGACGTGGCGACGGCAGCGGGTTGCAGGGCAGGCTGCGGCGCGGCCTGCGGTGTGGCTTGAACGTCGTCGTCCCAGCTCAGCATGTTGTTTCTCCGATGATTCGATCAGGGGCGGCTGTGGCCAGCTTAGGCGCATCGGCTATCGATGTGCCTGGCCCTCTCCCCCGGCCCCTCCCCCGCACAGCGGGAGAGGGGAGCAGACCGAGGGTACTTTCAGGTGTTGCTTACTGGCAGGCTTCGCACTCTTCGAAGCCAGGATCGCCCGGACGCATCGTGCAGACCGCGCCCTCGGCCTCCGGCATCGCCGGTGCGGCCGACGCCGCGGCATCAATGCCCGACTGGCCGTCAGCGCCCGACGACACCGCGTTCAGCGAACCGCGCTGCACGGTGGACTTCTCCACGTGCGTGGCGGCCATCGTGCGCAGGTAGTACGTGGTCTTCAGACCACGCAGCCAGGCCAGCTTGTAGGTGTCGTCCAGCTTCTTGCCCGAAGCGCCGGCCATGTAGATGTTCAGCGACTGGGCCTGGTCGATCCACTTCTGACGGCGGCTGGCGGCTTCCACGAGCCAGGTCGGTTCCACTTCGAACGCCGTGGCGTAGATGTCCCGCAGGTCCTGCGGAATGCGGTCGATGCGGGCCAGCGAACCGTCGAAGTACTTCAGGTCGGCGACCATCACTTCGTCCCACAGGCCGCGTTCCTTCAGATCGCGCACGAGGTAGTCGTTCACAACCGTGAACTCGCCCGAGAGGTTCGACTTCACGTACAGGTTCTGGAACGTCGGCTCGATGCAGGCGGACACGCCGATGATGTTCGAAATGGTCGCGGTCGGGGCGATCGCGATGCAGTTCGAGTTGCGCATGCCGTGCTGCTTGATGCGGCCACGCAGGCTGTCCCAGTCCATCGTCGACGACAGGTCCACGTCCAGGTAGCCGCCACGTTCTTCGGCCAGCAGCTTCAGCGAATCCTGCGGCAGGATGCCACGATCCCACAGCGAACCCTCGTAGGTGCTGTAACGGCCACGCTCTTCGGCCAGCTCGGTCGAAGCCTGGTAGGCGTAGTAGCACACGGCTTCCATCGACGTATCGGCGAACTTCACCGCGGCGTCGCTGGCGTACGGCGTGCGCAGCACGTGCAGGCAGTCCTGGAAGCCCATGATGCCCATACCCACCGGACGGTGGCGCAGGTTCGAGTTGCGCGCCTTCTCTACCGCGTAGTAGTTGATGTCGATCACGTTGTCGAGCATGCGCATCGCGGTGCGGATCGTCTTCTGCAGCTTGGCGTGATCCAGCACGTACGTGCCATCGGCCTGTTGCATCAGGTGGGCCACCAGGTTCACGGAACCCAGGTTGCACACGGCGATTTCGCTCTCGTTCGTGTTCAGCGTGATTTCCGTGCACAAGTTCGAGCTATGCACCACACCCACGTGCTGCTGCGGGCTGCGGATGTTGCACGGGTCCTTGAACGTGATCCACGGATGGCCGGTTTCGAACAGCATGCCCAGCATCTTGCGCCACAGCTGCATGGCCGGCACTTTCTTGAACAGCTTCAGTTCGCCGTTGGCGGCCTTGGCTTCGTAGCCCAGGTAGGCCTGCTCGAATGCCTTGCCGACCTTGTCATGCAGGTCCGGGCAGCTGGCCGGCGAGAACAACGTCCATTCGCCATTTTCCATCACGCGCTTCATGAACAGGTCCGGAATCCAGTTGGCCGTGTTCATGTCGTGCGTGCGGCGGCGGTCATCGCCGGTGTTCTTGCGCAGCTCGAGGAATTCCTCGATGTCCAGGTGCCACGTTTCCAGGTACGCGCAGACCGCGCCCTTGCGCTTGCCGCCCTGGTTCACGGCCACGGCCGTGTCGTTGACGACCTTCAGGAACGGCACCACGCCCTGCGACTTGCCGTTGGTGCCCTTGATGTGCGAGCCCAGCGCGCGCACGTTGGTCCAGTCGTTGCCCAGGCCGCCAGCGAACTTCGACAGCAGCGCGTTTTCCTTGAGCGCCTCGTAGATGCCTTCCAGGTCGTCCGAGACCGTGGTCAGGTAGCACGACGACAGCTGCGAGCGGCGCGTGCCCGAGTTGAACAGCGTCGGGGTCGACGACATGAAGTCGAACGACGACAGCAGCTGGTAGAACTCGATCGCGCGCGCTTCACGGTCCTTCTCTTCCAGCGCCAGGCCCATGGCCACGCGCATGAAGAACGCCTGCGGCATTTCGATGCGCACTTCGTCCACGTGCAGGAAGTAGCGGTCGTACAGCGTCTGCAGGCCCAGGTAGTTGAACTGGAAGTCGCGCGAGGCGTCCAGCGCGGCGCCCAGGCGGGCCAGGTCGTACGTGGCCAGCTTTTCGTCGAGCAGTTCGGCTTCGATACCGCGCGCGATGAACTTCGGGAAGTACTCGGCGTACTTCGTCGCCATCTCGGTCTGGGTCACTTCGGCGCCCAGGATTTCCTTGCGGATCGTGTGCAGCAGGATACGGGCGGTCACCTGGCTGTAGGCCGGGTCCTTCTCGATCAGCGTGCGCGCAGCCAGGATGGCGGAGTCGTAGACCTGCGTCATCGGCACGCCGTCGTACAGGTTCTTGAGCGTTTCCTTCAGGATCGGCTCTGCGCTGACGGCCTTGCCGAGGCCGCTGCAGGCGTTATCGATCAGCGCGTGCAACGCCGCCAGGTCCAGCTGGTACGTCACACCGTTATCGGTCACGTTGAACGACACGCCGGCCTCCTGTACGCGGGCCACCGCCTGCGCGTTGGCCTGGGCGCGTTCCTGCGTGCGCTTTTCGCGGTACAGCACGTAGGCGCGGGCCACCTCATGTTCGCCCGAGCGCATCAGCGCCAGTTCCACGTGATCCTGCACGTCTTCGATATGGAACGTGCCGCCGTTCGGACGGCTGCGCACCAGCGCGCGCACCACATTCTGGGTCAGTTGCTCGACGATCTCGCGCACGCGCGCGGATCCCGCGCCCTGGCCGCCGTTGACGGCCAGGAATGCCTTGGTCATGGCCACGGCAATCTTGTTCGGCTCGAACGACACCACGGCGCCGTTACGGCGGATCAGCTTGTAGTCCTGATAGGTAACGCCTGCAGCGACGGGGCTCTGCTGCGCAATGCCGGCTGCTGCGCCAGCAACGCCAGTCACGCCAGTGGTTTGTTGTTCGTTTTGGGCCGTTTGCATGAGGTAACTCCTGTTTTAACCCTTGTATTGAAGACTTCTGCTGAAGATGACAAAGTCCCTAGCAAAATGCGCTCCAGAAGACACTCGACACTGGCCATGCCAGGCGAGAACCAAACTGCACAGGCGTTCATTCTGCTAGGGACTCTTTTACAGCCCGACCCGGTTGAATTTTGTGACGCACACACCGCAAGCTGCTGCGGCGAGGCTTCACTCTTGGGTCGGCTCCCCGGAAAAACCACTAGATATAGTGGTCACATCGAAAATCTGGGCTAAGTATAGTGAAACGAGCCTGAATGACCAGTCTTGACAATCAGCTTTCACATTGCCGGGCCGGCGGTGCGGCAGCGCCACAATCCCGCAAAGCCCGCTGCCTCAAGGGTTCGCGGCAAGCCGTTCGGTGGCGCACAAGATCTTGAAAATATTTCTATGGGAACAGATCGGCGATAGGTGCCCCGGAATGTGGCAGCCGTCGTGACGATTCGGGGCCCGGCGCACCCTATTTGGCCCCCCTGGGAAACCTACCTTGCGTGCCGGTACGGCATCATCGCCGGCGGTAGCGCGGCCTGTTTCGCAAAGCGGCTCCAGTCGAAGTGGGGGCCTGGGTCGGTCTTGCGCCCCGGCGCAATGTCGCTGTGGCCAGCGACGCCCTGGATCGGATAGGCGGCCCGCAGGGCACTCACCAGCGCGGCCACCGTCTCGTATTGCGCTGGCGTGAACGGCTGGTCGTCGGCGCCCTCGATCTCGATGCCGATCGAGAAGTCGTTGCAGCGTTGGCGTCCGCAATAGTCGGACTGGCCGGCGTGCCACGCACGTTGTGTGCAGGCGACAAACTGAACCGGCTCGCCATCGCGGCGGATCAGGAAGTGGGCCGATACCCGGACGTCGCGAATCGTCTCGAAAAACGGATGGCGCGTGGCATCGAGCCGATTCTGGAAGAACGCCTCGATATCGTCGGAGCCGAACTGCCCCGGCGGCAGGCTGATGTTGTGCAGTACCACCACATCGACCGCCATGCCTTCGGGGCGGGCGTCGAAGTTCGGGGACGGCACGCGGCGGGCCGCGGGGATCCAGCCGTCGGCGTCGGGCTGCCAGTCACGGACCCGGCCTGCGGCGTCAGACATCTCGCCCCTCCCCTTCGGCCAGCGATTCGCTATCGTCCCGGCCACTGCGCCCATCCTCCTCGCAGATGCCAAGTTGCTCGATCCGGTACCGCAACTGGCGGAAGTTCAGACCCAGCAGCGGCGCCGCGGCGGTCCGGTTGAAGCCGGTCTGCCGCAAGGCGCGCAGGATCAGCTCGCGCTCCATCGCCTCCAGGTGCGCGGGGAGATTGATCGGGAACGTGGTGGCAGCCGGCGCGCCAGCATCGAGGGCAGGCGCGGCAACCGGCCCAGCCACGGGGATCGGGGCCGGCACGGGCGCCGGTTCTGGCATCGCCGCCACGGGCGTCGCTGGAGCGGGCACACCCCAGGCTCCGGCGGTACCCCACCGGTGATACATGGCTGCCGGCGGCACGGCAGTCAACGGCGCCGCCGCGAGGGATGGCGCAGCCGCCATGGCCGTCTGCATCAGCGCGGCACGCTCGATGCCGGTGTCGAGCGGCCCCAGGTCGGCCACTTCGATCTCCTCGCTTTCAGCGAACGCGTAGGCACGCTCGAGCAGGTTCTCGAGTTCGCGCACGTTCCCCGGAAATTCGTACGCGCAGAGCCATTCCAGCGCCGCGCGTGACAGCCGCTTGGGATGCGCATCGCCGTAGCGCACGGCCAGATGCTCGAGAATCGCGCGGGCAAGCACCGGGATGTCCTCGGCGCGCTCGCGCATCGTGGGCATCCGGAGTTCGAGCACGTTGAGGCGGTAGTACAAGTCCTGGCGGAATGACCCGGCGGCGACCATCGCGGCCAGGTCCTTGTGGCTGGCGCACATGACGCGCACATCCACGCTGTCTTCCTTGCTGGCGCCGATCTTGCGCACGCGGCGTTCCTGCAGCGCGCGCAGCAGCTTCACCTGCATCGCCAGCGGCAGGTCCGCGACCTCATCGAGCAGCAGCGTGCCGCCATTGGCGGCCTGAAAGAACCCGCCGCGCTCGGCATCGGCCCCAGTAAAGGCGCCTTTGACGTGGCCGAAGAACTCGGCCTCCATCAACGCTTCGGGGATCGCGCCGCAGTTCACGGCCACGAATGAATGCGCCGAGCGCGCGCTGATCGCGTGAATCGCTCGCGCCGCTCGTTCCTTGCCGCTGCCGGATTCGCCGCTGATCACCACCGGTGCCATGCTGCGCGCCAGACGCGGCAGCGAGCGCCGTACCTCGTGAATTGCCGGCGAGACCCCCGGTAGCAGCCCGGCCGCACGATCGCCCAGACTGGTCCCATCGGTCGCGTCGGACGAGTCCCCCGCATCGGCCTGATCGGATGTGTCGTTACCGTTCGCACCGCGCTGATGACGGCCCAGCGCGTTGAGAATCAGCGTGCGGAGTTGCTCGAGAGATACCGGCTTGGCGATGTAGTCGAACGCGCCGGCCTTCAGCGCATCCACGGCGTTGTCCGCGCTGCCATACGCCGTGATCACGGCCACCGGGGTGCGCTCGGGCGACGCCGACAACTGGCGCACGATCTCGATGCCCAGGCCATCGCCGAGCCGCATGTCGGTCAGCACCAGACTGTAGCGCCGCTCGGCCAGACGCAGGCGGGCCTCGGCCAGCGAGCCGGCCATCACCACGTCATGCCCCATGCGTCGCAGCGAGATATCCAGCAGCTCGCGCAGGTCAGCCTCGTCGTCGATGACGAGAATCGGATCGGGTGCGGACAATCTGGGAGGCATGGATATCAGAGCTTGGCCGATGGTTGAAATGGCTGGGCATTCGCGACGTCGGGCACTTCGTTGCGCAGCGTCAACACGAATGCCTTGGCGGGAAGTGTATCGCGAGCCCCGACGAGCATGCCGGTGCGGTCGAGCAGATCCTCGAGCACGATCGCGCCGTAGCGCACCTGGGCGTCGTTCGCGCCGCACAGCTCGCGCGCCATGAACAGCCCCAGCCCGGTACCCTGCGGATTGCTGGTGAAGAACGGCTCGAACAGGCTGCGCTGCTGCTCGCGCGTGACCTCGGCGCCATCGTTCCAGACAATCAGTTCCGCATGGTGCTGGTCGAGCGTATGCGCCAGCAGGCGGATCGCGCCTGGCAGCCGGCTGCAATAGCGCCATGCGTTGTCGAGCAGATTGCCGAGCACCTGCTGCAATTGCGACATGTCGAAGATCACCGGCCCCTTCAGATCGACGGTAATGCGGATCGCGTTGGCGTTCACCTCGGCGCGGGCGCCAGCTCGCGAACGCATTTCCAGCCGCCACCGGTCGACGACTTCGGGTAGCGCCTTGGCCAAATCGACGGCGCTATGCCCGGTGCGCGGGCGGCGCGACAGTTGCAGCACATCGGAAATCACCTGATCGAGCCGTCGCACGTTATCGCTGATGATGCGCAGCAGACGGGCATCGATGTTGCCCTCGCCACCGCCGGAGTCAGCCAGCAGTTCGTTAGCCTGGCTGATCGCCGCGAGCGGGTTGCGGATCTGGTGCGCGACGCTGGCCACCAGCCGGCCCATCGCGGCAAGTTTTTCCTGCTGAACCTGCTCGGCGATACGCTCCCAGCTTTCGATATGCACCAGCACCGTGTCACGCATCTCGCTACGCAGCAGCGCCTCGTCCGCCGGGCTCCAGGCCATGGCCTCGTTCTGGGCGATGGCCAGCCGCAGGCGCGCGGCGCCCTCGGGCGACATATCGTTCCAGCTGGTTGTGTCGAGGCCCGATGGCGAGGTCAGCGCGCCCGCCAGCGTCGAACGCAGCCCCGCCAGGCCGGGCAGCACGAAGCGTAGGCGCAGCCGTGTGTGCATCGAATTGCGCGCCGAGGAGGACGGGCGCGACGGCAACGGCAGCAATTGCAAGATGCGCGGGACGTCGTCCTTCATGCGGATCCAGTCGCGCAGCATCTCCAGCAGCGGTTGCAGACGCGGCATGCGGCGCAGGTCGAACAACACGTTCTCGCGCTCGCCAACACGGACCTGCCCTTCGCGAATCCGCTCGTTCTGCTGCACGCCAAGCAGCACGAGCGCGGCGGGATTTGCCGCCACGACAACGCCATTGGCACGGACCAGCATCACGCCGTCCTGCATGTCATTGACCATCAGCCGGTTCACGAGCTGCTGCAGGCGCAGTTCCTGCTCGCGCGCCAGCGCCAGTTGCTCCTGGGCGATCTGGCGGTTGGCAAGCATGTACATCACGAGCGCCGCGATCATGAACACAAGCCCGAACAGGCCGGAACCGAGCAGGTTCACATCGACCTGGCGCGTGATCAACGTTTGCAGGAGCGGCGGGCCCATCACGAGCAGCGCCGACACCGAAGCGGCAAACAGCGCAAACGTCAGGCTGGTCAGCGCGCCCGCCTCGATCACGGGCAGCAGGAAAATCATCGCCAGTCCTTCGCCCTGGCTGCCGAAGTGACCGAGCGCCGCGTAGATGGAGGCCAGCAAGACCATATCGACCAGCACCTGCACGCGCACGCGCACGTGAAAGTGGTTGCGCCACAGCGTACCGAACAGCGTGACGAGGGCGATGGCCAGATAAGGCAGCACGACCGGCATGGCCGAGGCCATGCGCGCGTTCGTCGCCACGTTGAAGACGTCGGCGCCGGCGGCGGCGCGTTCGAGCGGCAGCCAGGCATAGCCGACCAGCAACACGGCGACGGCAAGCCGCGTCCAGCAGAAGTACCGCTGCAGCCGCCAGTGGAATTCAGGTGGCTCCGACTGACGCCAGAGCTTGACCAGCACGCGCCAGCCGTTCAGACGGGACCAGGCCGACGCCGGCGCCGTCATGAACGCGTGCCGTGATCGCCCTCGCCGGGCATGTCTGGCAGATGGCTACGGCGGCAGTAATGCAGGCCGTGCCATGCGATGGCATCGCCGCGCGGAAGATGCACGCCGCAGTGCGCGCACTGGACCATCGGCTCGATGTTCTCGTCGCCAGCGCCAGCGCCAGTGCGGCGCGGCGGCGGCTCCTGTTTCTCGGCGGTCTGCCGCGTGCCGGCGCGATCGCGCAGCCACCACAAGATGCCCAGCACGATGGCCAGCAGTAGGAAGATTCTTGCCATGTCGGGGCGAAGGGATCAGGTGATACGGTGCAGCACCACTTCCATGACGAAGCGGCTGCCAACGTAGGCGAGAAGCAGGATCCCGAACGACGCGATCACCCAGCGCAGCGCGGTGCGACCGCGCCAGCCCCGGAAATGGCGTCCGACCAGGATGCCGCCGAACATCAGCCACGAGATGACCGCGAAGACGGTCTTGTGATCGATCCGGAACGCGCGCGCGAACAGCTGTTCGGAGAACAGGAAACCAGACGCGATCGTTAGTGTCAGCAGCACGAAGCCCGCGGCGATCAGCCTGAACAGCAGCTTTTCCAGCGTCAGGAGCGGCGGCAGCAGGTCGAGCCAGCGTCCGAGCCACTGGCTCGATGCCGACTCCGTCCCGGCCGGGCGGTTGAAGCCGTGCAAGCGTCGCTCGGCCATCAGCATCAGGAACGCATGGAACGCCGCCAGCGTGAACAGGCCATACGCCACGTTGGCGATCACAAAATGGAGCTTGAACAGCGGACGCGCCGCGTACCCCAGGATCAGCGTGCCCGGGAACGCCAGCGGCATCAGGCTGGCCAGCATCGCCACCGGGAAAACGACCAGGCCCAGGCCGGCCAGCGAGAAGAAGAAGCTCTCGATCCAGTAGATGCCCACGCCAAGCCAGAGCATCGACGACAGCGCGAAGGCGAACCCGAACACCATGCGATCCGCCGGAAAGATGGTTTCATGGAGCAGCACACCGTGACTGACCAGGGCCACCATCACAAGCCCATGCCACCAGGCCGGCTGGCCCTCGGCACGCCCGCCGGCAGGGTGCGGCATCAGCACTGCGGTGGCCGCCGCGCCGGGACGCCCCGGATGGCCAGGTGTGGCCCCGCCGGCCGCCGCCAGTCGCGGGTTGCGGGTCGCCCAGCCATGAAAGGCCAGGCCGCAGTAGAGAAGTGCCGTCAAGGCATACAGTACAATGGCCATTTGCGCAGTTTACCTTAGTGCCAATGCCGGTGGATTCGCTGGTGGATTCCCGCCACAATGCTGCCACGGCACCACCTGCGCCCCGCTCTCAAGCCGATTTTCCTCCCTCTTCCTGCCATGCTGGATAACCTCACTCAACGCCTGGCGCGGGTCGTCAAGACCATGCGCGGCGAGGCCCGACTGACCGAGGCCAATACCGCCGAGATGCTGCGCGAAGTGCGCCTTGCCATGCTCGAAGCCGACGTGGCATTGCCAGTCGTGCGCGAATTCATTGCCCGCGTCAAGGAAAAGGCCCTTGGCGAGGACGTCGTCTCCAGCCTGACGCCGGGCCAGGCCCTGGTGGGCGTGGTGCAGCGCGAGCTGACGGCGGTCATCGGCGGCGATGAAGCCGTTGGCGACCAGAAGTCCAACGAACTGAACCTGAACGTCCAGCCGCCAGCGGTCATCCTGATGGCCGGCCTGCAAGGCGCCGGCAAGACGACCACTTCGGGCAAGCTGGCCAAGTGGCTGAAGGAAAACAAGAAAAAGAAGGTCCTGACGGTCTCGTGTGACGTGTACCGCCCCGCCGCTATCGCCCAGCTCAAGACTGTGTCCGAGCAGGTTGGCGTCGACTTCTTCCCGTCCCAGCCCGACCAGAAGCCGGTGGAGATCGCGCGTGCCGCGCTCGACTGGGCGCGCAAGCACTATCACGATGTGCTGATCGTCGATACGGCCGGCCGACTGGGTATCGACGAGGCGATGATGCAGGAGATCGCCGCGCTGCACGCCGAACTGAAGCCCGCCGAAACCCTGTTCGTGGTCGATGCGATGCTAGGCCAGGATGCGGTCAACACGGCCAAGGCGTTCAATGACGCGTTGCCGCTGACCGGCGTGGTCCTGACCAAGCTCGACGGTGACGCGCGCGGTGGCGCGGCGTTGTCCGTGCGTCACATCACCGGGCGTCCGATCAAGTTCGTCGGCGTGGGCGAAAAGCTCGACGGCCTGGAGCCGTTCTATGCCGACCGCATGGCCCAGCGGATTCTGGGCATGGGCGACATCCTCGCACTGGTGGAGGAAGCCCAGCGCGGCGTGGACATGGAAGCCGCCGAGAAGCTGGCCAAGAAGATCAAGAAGACCGGGGGCTTCGACCTCGAGGACTTCAAGGCGCAGATCGGCCAGATGAAGAAGATGGGCGGCCTGGGCAGCCTGGTCGACAAGCTGCCGGCCCAGTTCGCCGCGCAGGCGCAGGGCGCGAACATGGACCAGGCGGAAAAGCAGGTGCGCCGCATGGAAGGCATCATCAACAGCATGACGCCGGCCGAGCGCGCCAAACCCGATCTGATCAAGGCCAGCCGCAAGCGCCGCATCGCCGCTGGCGCCGGCGTGCCGGTGCAGGAAGTGAACCGCCTGCTCAATCAGTTCGACCAGATGCAGGGCATGATGAAGAAGCTCAAGGGCGGCGGCATGATGAAGATGATGCGCCAGATGGGCGCGATGAAGGGTGGCATGAAGGGCCTGTTCAACCGCTGACCAGCGGCAAGACACCATCCACCAGCCCCCCGCAAGACAAGCAAGACAAGAACAGGACAACGATCATGATGACCGCTGAACAGGCCCGCGAACTCTGGCTCGACTCCGAGGAAATCGTCAGCGCCGAGGAAGTTCAGAACTCGCTGGACCGCATGGCCCACGACATCACGGAAAAGATGGGCGACACGTTTCCGCTGGTGCTGTCCGTGATGGGCGGCGCCGTCGTCTTCACCGGCATGTTGCTGCCCAAGCTGCAGTTCCCGCTGGAATTCGACTACATCCACCTCTCGCGCTACAACAACAAGACGGTTGGTGGCGAGATGCAATGGCGCGTGGCGCCGCGCGAATCGGTCAAGGACCGCGTGGTGCTGGTGCTCGACGACATCCTCGACGAAGGCGAGACGATGGCAGCCATCCGCCAGCGCATCATGGACATGGGCGCCAAGGAATGCCACGCCGCCGTGCTGTGCGAAAAGACGCTGACCAAGATCAAGCCGATGCACCCGGATTTCTGCGGCTTCCAGGTACCAGACCGCTACGTCTTTGGCTGCGGCATGGACGTGAAGGGCTACTGGCGTAACCTGGGCGCGATCCGCGCGCTGGTTTGATTCTTAGGGTGTGCCCTGCAAGGGCGCGGCCGCAGACAGTACAAGTGGACTGACCAAGGCCGCGCTACGACGCCAGAATCGTTTTGTTGGTGACTACCCGTGCGGGTGGGCGCCGAGAATTGGCAGCAGCGAGGCCAGCAGCATCAGGGCCATCGTCACATTGAACACGCGCAACACGCGCGGCCGCGCCAGCAGGCTGCGCAGCGCAGCACCAAACACCGCCCACGTAGCCACGCTGGGCAGGTTGATCACCGCGAACAGGCAAGCCATTGCCAGGGCATTGACCCAGATGTTGGCGTCGAGCACATAGGTGCTGCACGCCCCCACCGCCATCACCCACGCCTTCGGATTCACCCACTGGAATGCGGCCGCGCGCAGGAAGCTCATCGGCCGTGCCACTTCGCGGTCCTGCACGCCGCCAGCCGTCGCCAGCTTCCACGCCAGCCACACCAGATAGGCCGTGGCCACCACACGCAGCAGGTCCCACATCCACGGCCAGGCCGTGAAAATCGAACCCAGCCCCAGGCCGACCAGCGCCACCATGATCGAGAAGCCGATGCTGATGCCGAGCAGGTGCGGCACGGTGCGCGCAATGCCAAAGTTGACGCCGGACGCGAGCACCATCGTATTGTTGGGGCCGGGGGTGATGGACGAGACCAGCGCAAATGCGCAAAAGGCCAGCAGCACGCCGGAGCCGGCAGCCACATTGGGAAGAAAGGCTGGAAAAGTCATGGATGTACATCAGGAATTGCCGAGTACACCCAGTCTAGGCAGACTCATCGATACAGTACCGGCACACTTTGCCAAGAAAGGACCGGTACTGACCGACCTCGTCACCATGACAGTTGACGAACCGGCTAAACGGGGCAGCCGTCAGCCCAATGATTATTGCTGGACTACTCGCATGGAATGCGGCTTTGAGAAGTCCAACGTCTGTCCGTCGTAAGCTTTCACCTTCGTCATATTTTCGTTCTCAACGACGCCACTGAAAACCGCCAGTCGGTTATAGGAAAGGTTATCGTAGTCAGACAGCATGACCCCAATGCCCGGGTCCGCCTGGACCATAACATCGTGCGCATAGATCCACGCGGGCAGCGAGTACCCGGAGCGCTCGCCAGCCGGAAGACAGTATTTGTCGACCGAGACCAGACTGACGATGCAGCCCAGGGGACGGGTACTATGTGTGACACGCATCGCCCGTGGCTTTGAGAAATCCAGCGTCTCTCCGTTGTGGGCCTTGACGGCACGCAGTTTGTCGTTTTCCACGGTACCGACAAACTCCGCCAGTCGGTTATAGGAAAGGTTATCCCAGTCAGACAGCATGACCGAAACTCCGCTATCCGCCTGTACAAAGACATCGTGCGCGTAAATCCAGGCGGGCAGACTGTAGTCCGACCTTTGTCCAACCTCGAGACAGTACTTTGCACCGTTCCTCAGGCTGACAATGCAGCCCTGCGGACGGGTCTCCGAGAGGAAGCGGGCTTCCGGGTAAATCGAGCGAATCCAGTTCGCATATTTTGAGATGCGGGCACCCGTCGAGAGTTTCGAATGACCGCCATTTGTGGTGGCAACGATCACGGGCTTCGTATCCTTGATCTGCCACCATGCCGAACCGCTGTCTCCAGCCGCGACACGGGCCCAGTTGGCTGAAGGACCAACCGGTTTATAGCTTGCCCCGATGCCGTAGTCGCTCTCGAAAATCGACGTGATCTTGCTGCGGCCGTACAGTCTCCTGGCGCCGCTTTCCGGCCCATAGCCTTCGTTCAGCCCTACACCCCAGACTCCATAGCCGACAAACATGACAGCCCGGTCTTTCTCGTCCTCCCTGTCGTTCAGAATCGGCCTCTCCACCGGAATCCCTGCCCTGTCTTTCAGCGGATTGGTCAGCGGAAGCTTTACGATGGCGACATCCGTCGAAGCCCCACCCATGTAGGCAGGAACCTTGACGCGCTCCTTGGGCACATAGGCGATCCCCAGTCCGGAGGCCACGATGCTGCCGTCCCAGCCGTTGAACGTTAGCTGTACAGGCGTTTCCGTTGCCGAATAGGGAACACAATGTGCGGCCGTTAGGAAATAGGCCCAGCCATTCTTGCTGCCGAGCCAGGTTGCCGTGCATCCGTTGATCCGTCCAATGGTCAGCCAGGGCTTTGCATAACTGTACCCACGTAGTTTTTCGCTGGCGCTTCGAATGGATGCAGCGACATTTCCCGTATCGCCGCCATGCCGCTTGAAAGTATCTTCATCAATAACCACGGCATTGGCCGTCGATGACAACATCAATGCGACCAATGGTAATATCACCCTCATAAATCGACCTTTCGCAATAATACGATTGACAAACCCATACCAGAGGCGATCGCACCATTAAGCCAATCATTTGATTTATTGAAATAAATCCAAATAATCGCCACATAGCCACCACCTCAAGCGGGTCTTGCGATTTTATGAGAGTGATTTATTTAAAACATGAAGCCAGATCAATAATCATAGATTACATATATCTGGCAATTTCACTAATTGCAGGAAAATCATGAGCACGCAAAGGCAAGCGATTCAGCTACCTTGCGAATGCAGGTTCAGCCTCTGCTGCGGTACGGATGCTCGCGCAACCATTTGGTCGCGATCCATTTTTCGCCCGCCTCCACCGGCAAACCCGCGTGCAAGGTGCGCTCGTCGAGCGCGCCATCGGGCAGGCCGTAGCTGAACAGGACCGCATTGCCCTTCACCGGCGCCACCTCGAGCCCGATGCGCGGGAATGCCGTGGCACCACCAGAGGCCGGACTGTTCAGGTAGATCACCATCGTGGCAACGCGCTGTCCGCCCACGCGCAACTGGCGCGCTTCGCCGGGACGCTTGGGATTGAAGAAATCGAAATGCGGCTGATACTCGCCGCCAGGCTTGTAGTTGAGGACCTGAAAGCCTTCGCCGTGCTCGACCGGCCAGCCCGTCACGGCCGCGATCCGCGCCTCGATACGTTGCAGCAGCGCATGTTCGCCAACCTGGAACATCGCGCCCATGCTGGTACGCGCATCGATCAGGTTCTCGTCGCCAGTGTCCGGATTGACCACGGGCGAACGCTGCAGGCGGTCGCGCGCCAGCGCCACGACGGCATCGCATTCGGCGTCATCGAGCAGGTTCTGCAGCAACAGGATGCGCGGCGACTCCAGCCTGAACAGGACCGGCATCTCGCGATCCTTGTGGCGGAAGGCGTTGCCACCGGTGACCGTTGGCGTTGTGGCAGCCTTCGCTACGGGCGCGGGCGCTGCCGCACTGGCAGCGGCCTGAGGATGCCCTATTGCGGCGCTGACCGTGTCGCGCGCGAACGCAGCGTCGTAGCCGGAGCGCAGCATCGACAGCACCAGCGACTCGGCATCGAAGCCTTGCGCGATATGGCGTGTCAGCCAGTGCTCCAGCTCCGGCGAAGACGCGCTGTACCCCGCGCGGGAATCGCGCTTCATGACTTCATGACGGATTGGCAAGACGTTGCGGCGAGAACGGATTGCGGGCGGGCGATTCCGGCGGCAGCGCGCGTCGCATGGGTGCCGGGGTGACCGCGGCGGGATCCGGATCCCCCGCGATGGTCACAGTCGCCTCGGAATACTGCCACCGCTTCCATGCCGCCAGCACCGCGTTTGGATACTCGGGGCGCCCGCGGCTGCCGTTGTAGCGACCCAGCGCCAGGAACAGGTCACCGTTCTCGCGATCGAGATAATGACGCAGGATCGTGCAGCCATAGCGCAGGTTGCTCTGCAGATGGAACAGCTTGCGCGTGTCGCCATCTCCGATGCTGCGCACCCAGAATGGCATCACCTGCATCAGTCCGCGCGCATCGGCCGAACTGATCGCATATTTGCGGAAGTTGCTTTCCACCTGCACGAGCCCAAGCACCAGCGACGGCTCCAGGCCGGCGCGCTTGGATTCGTAGTAGACGGTTTCGATCAGCTCGACGCGTACCTGCGGCTCGGGAATCCGGGCTTCCAGCCGGCGCGACATCTCGCCGAGCCATTTCAGGTAGCCAAGGCGCTCCGACCCGGACGCAAAGGCCGGGCGCACCGGCCTGTTGTCGGCGATCGCGGCCGCCAATGCCCCGCGCACTGAGTCAGCAAGCGCCTCCTCCTTCTGCGCGCCGGCATGGGCGTTCGCGATCAGCGTCGCGCACAGCAAACCGCCAGCCCAGGCGGACCAGCAGTTGCGCGTCGGCAGGCCGGGAATGCGCATGATCGAGGACGCGGATCAGGCAGCCAGCTGGCCGCGCACGTGCGCAACCACATCCGCCACCGCCACCGGGGTGGCCTGGGCATCGCGGCGGCCCTGGTACTCGACCTTGCCTTCCTTGAGTCCACGGTCACCTACCACCACGCGGTGCGGCACGCCAATCAGCTCCCAGTCGGCAAACATCACGCCCGGGCGCTCGCCACGGTCGTCCAGAATCACGTCCACGCCCGCAGCCAGCAGCTCGGCGTGGATGCGATCGGCCTCGGCCTTGACGGCCTCGTTGCGATCGTAGCCAACCGGGCACACCACCACCGCGAACGGGGCGATCGCCGCCGGCCAGATGATGCCGCGCTCGTCATAGTTCTGCTCGATGGCGGCGCCCAGAATCCGGGTCACGCCGATACCGTAGCAACCCATTTGCATCGGCTGCGTCTTGCCGTTCTCGTCCAGGAACGTGGCGTTCATCGACTCCGAATAGCGCGTGCCGAGCATGAACACGTGGCCCACTTCGATGCCACGGCAGATGTCGAGCGTGCCCTTGCCGTCCGGCGAGGCGTCGCCGGCCACCACGTTGCGGAGGTCCGCCACGGCCGGTTCCGGCAGGTCGCGGCCCCAGTTCACACCGGTGTAGTGGTAGTCGCGATCGTTGGCACCACAGCAGAAGTCGCTCATGTTGGCGACGGTACGATCCGCCACCACCTTGACCGGCTTCTTCGGACCGATCGGACCGAGGTAGCCCGGAGGCGAGCCGAAGGTATCGACGATTTCAGTCTCGGTCGCAAAGCGGAAGTCAACCAGGCCCGGCACCTTCGACGCCTTCACCTCGTTCAGTTCGTGATCGCCACGGATCAGCAGCAGCCAGATCTGGGCCCCGGCGTCGCTGTCGGTGGCCAGCACGATCGATTTGACCGTGCGTTCCAGCGGGATGCCCAGGAATTCGGCGACGTGCTCGCACTTGGCCTTCTCGGGCGTCGAGGTTTTCTTCAATTCCTCGGCCGGCGCGGCGCGCGTTGCCAGCAGCGGCAGCGCCTCGGCCGCTTCCATATTGGCGGCGTAGTCGGACGTCGGGCAATAGACGATGGCGTCCTCACCGGTATCGGCGATCACGTGGAATTCGTGCGAGCCCGAACCGCCGATGGCGCCGTTGTCGGCTGCCACGGCGCGGAATTCCAGGCCAAAGCGCTGGAAGATGCGCACGTACGCGTCGTACATATTCTGGTACGACGCCTTCAGGCCGTCGATGTCACGGTCGAACGAATAGGCGTCCTTCATCGTGAACTCGCGGCCGCGCATGATGCCGAAGCGCGGACGGCGCTCGTCGCGGAACTTGGTCTGGATCTGGTAGAAGTTGACCGGCAGTTGCTTGTAGCTGCGGATTTCGGTCCGGGCGATGTCCGTGACGACTTCCTCGGAAGTGGGCTGCACCGCGAAATCGCGCTCGTGCCGATCCTTCAGACGCAACAGCTCGGGCCCCATCTTGTCCCAGCGGCCAGTCTCCTGCCAGAGTTCGGCAGGCTGGATCACCGGCATCGACAGTTCCACGGCACCAGCGCGGTTCATTTCCTCGCGAACGATGTTCTCGACCTTGCGGATAACACGCAGGCCCACCGGCATGTAGTTATAGATGCCGGCGCCGAGCTTCTTGATCATGCCGGCCCGCATCATCAGTTTGTGCGACACGATTTCCGCGTCGGCGGGGGCTTCCTTGAGGGTGGAAATGAAGAATTGCGAGGCTTTCATCCGTTGCTTTCTCGTAAGGCCGGGCGCCATCTGGCATCCCGACCGCGCCGCGATGCGGCATCCATTGGGCCGGACGCGCCGGAAACTGCCCTTCCGGTCGGGGAAAACCAGCACTCCCGCCATCAGGCCGACCCGCGCGCATCCTTTATAATCGTCGTAATTCTAAAGGATTCGAGGTGCAGTCATGCTCGATCGTGAAGGCTTTCGCCCGAACGTCGGCATCATCCTCATCAACGCACGCAACGAGGTATTCTGGGGCAAGCGAATCGGCGAACACTCCTGGCAGTTTCCGCAAGGTGGCATCAAGTACGGCGAAACGCCGGAACAGGCCATGTTCCGCGAACTGCACGAAGAGGTCGGCCTGCTTCCGGAGCATGTCAGGATCGTCGGTCGCACGCGCGACTGGTTGCGTTATGAGGTGCCGGACAAGTTCATCCGCCGCGAGATCCGCGGCCACTACAGGGGCCAGAAGCAGATCTGGTTCCTGCTGCGCATGGTCTGCCGCGATTGCGACATCCACCTGCGCGCGACCGATCATCCTGAGTTCGACGCCTGGCGTTGGAGCCATTATTGGGTGCCGCTGGACGCCGTCATCGAGTTCAAGCGCGACGTCTACCAGATGGCGCTGACCGAGCTATCGCGCTTCCTGAACCGTGGACGCGTGCCGCTGAGCCCCTACGGCAACCATGGTAACCATGGCCACCACGGAGGCCCTGGCCGGCATGGCGACCAGGGACGGCAACCGAGGCCCGTGCCGATCGAGGAGACCACCGTAACCGAGGTGAGCGTCTCGGTCACGGCATCGGTTACCATTCAGGCGACCGTGCAGGAAGCGGCACATAGCGATCTCGCGACCGCGCCCGTTTCGCCGGCCAGTCCGGCATCCACTCAACGGAGTTCCGATGATTAGTTTCAGCGGCCGGCACATTCGCGCCGGCCTGTTGCTGACAGCAGTCTGCCTGGCGCTGTCGGCCTGCAAGACCACCGACAAGGGCCTGCCCAAGGACGAGGAACAGGCGGCCGACACCCCGACTGGCGACGGCCAACCGGCCAGTTCCTGGCTCAACCCGTTCGCGGACAAGCCATTCAAGGAAGGGGCGACCACCCTGCCCGCTCTGCCGCGCGACGAAGATCTGATCCCGTTCTCGGTGAACGGCGGCAGTTCATTCCGCTTCGCGGTAGACCCCAAGTCGGTCTCCGTGGGCGACGACAACGTCGTCCGATTCACGGTTGTTATCACGAGCAGTGGTGGCGGGCGCAACGTGACCTACGAAGGCATCCGTTGCGATGCGTTCGAGCGCAGGCTCTACGCCACCTTGCCCAAGGGCGCCACCGAGTGGGTGCCCAACCGGGGAGAGGACCGCGACATGTGGCGCCGCATGGAAACGGGTGTGCGCAATGCCTACGCTGCCACGCTGGCGACGGACTACTTCTGCGAAGGTCGCACCGTGGCGGGCAAGGCGGACAAGCTGATCCGCGACCTGAAGGCGTACGCGCCCAGCCGCTGAGCGGTAATCCGAGCATGAAAAAAACGGCGGGGCCTTTGCGGGCCCCGCCGTTTTTTCATGGGTTCGTGGGTAACAGTCTCGCGCTCAGACCAGCACGAGGTTGTCGCGATGGATCAACTCGGGCTCGTTCAGATGGCCCAGCACCGACTCGATCTCCGATGACGGCTTGCGTGCAATCAGGCGGGCTTCGGCGCTCGAATAGTTGGTGATGCCGCGCGCCACTTCCTTCCCCTCCGGGCTGGCGCACGCAATGACCTCGCCACGAGCGAACTCGCCCTGCACTTCCACCACGCCAATCGGCAGCAGCGACTTGCCACCGCTGGTGAGCTTCTCTACAGCGCCCGCGTCGATGATCACGCGGCCGCGCAATTGCAGGTGATCCGCCATCCACTGCTTGCGCGCCGTCAGACGACCGGTCGGCGCCAGCAGTTGCGTGCCGATGGCCTCGCCAGCAGCCAGCCTGCCCAGCACATCGGCCTCACGACCCGAGGCGATCGTCGTATGAGCACCAGACTTCGCCGCCCGCTTGGCCGCCAGAATCTTGGTCAGCATGCCGCCTCGGCCAATGGACGAGCCTGCGCCGCCGGCCATGGCCTCGAGTTCGGGCGTGCCAGCCAGCGCTTCATGGACGAACTCGGCATTCGGGTCCTTGCGCGGATCAGCGGTGTAGAGCCCGCGCTGGTCGGTCAGGATCACCAGTGCGTCGCCTTCGATCAAATTCGTCACCAGCGCGCCGAGCGTATCGTTGTCGCCGAACTTGATTTCGTCGGTGACGACCGTGTCGTTCTCGTTGATGATCGGCACCACGCCGAGGGACAGCAGCGTCAGCAGCGTGGAGCGGGCATTCAGATAGCGCTCGCGATCGGCCAGGTCAGCGTGCGTCAGCAGCACCTGCGCGGTGCGGATGCCATATCGGCCGAACTGGCTTTCGTAGACCTGCGCCAAGCCCATCTGGCCCACTGCTGCAGCGGCCTGCAGTTCGTGGATTTCCTTCGGCCGGCGCGCCCAGCCCAGTCGCTGCATCCCTTCGGCAATCGCGCCTGAGCTGACCAACACGACTTCCTTGCCCGTGCCACGCAGCTTGGCGATCTGTGCTGCCCAGCGCGCGATGGCATCGTGGTCGAGCCCCTTGCCGTCGTTGGTAACCAGACTCGAACCTACTTTGACAACGATGCGTTTTGCCTGGGCGATGACCGATTGCATGGCGGGTCCTGTCTCCGTGGTGCCTTGTTGTAGTGCGTTACGCTTTGCTGTCGTCTCGATCGACGTTATGCAGGCGGTCGTCGAGGCGGATATCGGGCTCGGCCAGCGCGGCGGCTTCCTCTGCCTTGAGCGCGGCGAGATGGTCCTTGATCGCGTAGACCAGTTCGCGGCAGCCCTCGCCGGTCAGGGCCGAGATATGGAACACCGGCCCCTTCCACTTGTAGCGCTTGACGAAATCCTTCACGCGCGCGGCACGTTCCTCTTCCGGAACCACGTCGAGCTTGTTCAGCACCAGCCAGCGCGGCTTGTCGTACAGCGTCTCGTCGTATTTCTTCAGTTCGTTGACGATGGCCTTGGCCTCGGCAACGGGATCGACATTCTCGTCGAACGGTGCGATGTCGACGATATGCAGCAGCAGCCCGGTACGTTGCAGGTGACGCAGGAACTGATGTCCGAGACCGGCGCCTTCGGCGGCGCCTTCGATCAGGCCCGGAATGTCCGCCACGACGAACGACTGCTCATGGTCCACACGGACCACACCGAGGTTCGGATGGAGCGTCGTGAACGGATAGTCGGCCACCTTCGGACGTGCATTCGACACGTGCGAGATAAACGTCGACTTGCCCGCGTTGGGCATGCCGAGCAGACCGACGTCCGCCAACACCTTCAGTTCGAGCTTGAGCATGCGGCGCTCGCCCGGCTTGCCGTCGACCTGCTGGCGCGGCGCGCGGTTGGTACTCGACTTGAAGTGGAGGTTACCCCAGCCGCCCATGCCGCCTTCGGCCAGGCAGACCAGCTGGCCGTGCTCGGTCAGGTCGGCGATGACTTCGCCGGTGTCCATGTCGGAGATCAGCGTGCCCACCGGCATCCGCAGCGTGACATCTTCGCCCGCCGCGCCGTAGCAATCCGAGCCCCGGCCGTTTTCGCCGTTCCGCGCTACGTGCTTCTTGGCGTAGCGAAAGTCGATCAGCGTATTGATGTTGCGGTCGGCCTGTGCGAACACGCTGCCGCCACGGCCGCCGTCACCGCCATCGGGGCCACCGAAGGGCACAAATTTCTCGCGCCGAAACGAAGCGCTTCCGTTGCCGCCATTGCCGGCGATCGCTTCGATACGGGCTTCGTCAATGAACTTCATGTTGGTTTTCCGTGGTGGTTCGGGCTTGTCGCCGCCGGCCCGCGACGGGCCAGCGGCATTTTATCTTGGCAGAAAACAAAAAAGCCCCGCAGTCACTGCGGGGCCTTCGTGCTGCAAAGGCTGTATCAGGCCGCCGGAACGACGCTGACTTGCTGCTTCTTGGCAGCGCCCTTGACGGCGAACTGCACGTGGCCGTCCACCAGCGCGAACAGGGTGTGGTCCTTGCCGATACCCACGTTCTCGCCAGCGTGCACGCGCGTGCCGCGTTGACGAACGATGATGCCGCCGGCGTTGATGGCCTGGCCACCGAACACCTTCACGCCCAGACGCTTCGATTCCGAATCACGGCCGTTCCGCGTAGAACCGCCGCCTTTTTTCTGTGCCATGTCTTTACTCCTGTTGACCTATTGCGATTAAGCCTGTGTCCGAGCCGAGGCTCAGGCAACGATGGCTTCGATGCGCAGTTCGGTGTAATTCTGACGATGGCCCTGACGCTTCTGGTAGTGCTTGCGACGGCGCATCTTGAAGATCTTCACCTTGTCGTGACGACCCTGGGCGATAACGGTAGCCTTGACGGAAGCCCCGCTCACCAGCGGCGTACCAAATTTGATTTGGTCGCCAGCGCCCACTGCGAGCACCTGGTCCAGCGTGATTTCTGCGCCAATGTCAGCCGGTATCTGTTCTACTTTCAGTTTTTCGCCAGCAGCAACCTTGTATTGCTTGCCGCCGGTTTTTACGACCGCGTACATTGTCGAACCTCTCGATGTTGAGTTGAAACGTTGAATGCTGCTCCGGGAGCCCCGGAACCGGCGCCGTTTCGTGCGCCGCAGACGGTGCGCGTGACAAACGCGACCGAAAGAACCGGTGATTATAAACCAGCCGCCGGAAAACCGCAAAGAAAACAATGAGATAGCCTGCCAGCACACCGTCTGAGACGATCGCGGCACTTCCAGCGCCCGGACGATCAGGTCAGGTCGGCCAGCAGGTACCCGGCCAATGCCGCAAAAGCCACCCACCAAGCGGCGCGACGGACGGGACGACGAGATTCGCGTGACTTGTTCATGGCCGGATTATAGAAGCGAGGCCAGGCAGAAAATTGCGCCACGGCAACATCCCGTCCTGACAATCCCTTCCAGCTTGCTACCCACAACAGCCAAACGCACACCCGCATCGCATATAATCCTCGGGTTTTGCGCAACGGTGATTCATCTTGTCCCAGTCTTCCGCTACTGCCCTGCTTGCCCCGGTCGCTGCCGACATGCGCGCCGTTGACGCAGTCATCCGCCGGCGCCTGTCGTCGGAGGTGCCGCTGATCGAACAGATCGGCGAGTACATCATCGGGGCGGGCGGCAAACGTCTGCGCCCGGTCATCCTGCTGCTTTCCGCACGCGCATTCGACTACGAAGGCCATCGCCACCACGAACTGGCCGCGGTGGTCGAGTTCATCCACACCGCCACGCTCCTGCATGACGACGTGGTCGACGAATCGGAACTGCGCCGGGGCCGCGATACCGCCAATGCGGTGTTCGGCAACGCCGCCAGCGTCCTGGTGGGCGACTTCCTCTATTCGCGCGCCTTCCAGATGATGGTGGAAGCCGGCAGCATGCGCATCATGGAGATCCTCTCCAACGCCACCAACGTGATCGCCGAAGGCGAAGTGCTGCAACTGCTGAACATGCACGACCCCGAAGTCACGGTGGAGCGCTACCTGCAGGTCATCCGCTACAAGACCGCCAAGCTGTTCGAGGCATCGGCCCAACTGGGCGCGGTGCTCGCCGGCGCGGACGCGGAGATGGAAGAAGCCGCAGCGGAGTACGGCCGCCGGATCGGCACCGCGTTCCAGCTGATCGACGACATGCTCGACTACACGGCCAGCGCCGAGCAGATGGGCAAGAACGCGGGCGACGACCTGCGCGAAGGCAAGCCGACGCTGCCGCTGCTGCACCTGCTCGAACATGGCACGGCCCAGCAGCGCGAACTGGCGCGCGACGCCATCGTGCAAGGCGGCACCGAGCATTTCGATGCCGTGTTCTCGGCGATCCACGCCAGCGGCGCGCTCGATGTGACGTTCGCAGCCGCCCAGCGTGAAGCAGAGGCCGCGGAGAAGGCCGCCACGCAGTTCCCGGACTCGCCGCTCAAGCAGACGCTGATCGATCTGTGCGCGTTCTCGCTGCAACGGCAAAGCTAAGAGTGGCGCAAAGGCAAAGCTGAGGGCGGCGCAAATCTTCTCGCCCCCTCTTCCCATCCGAAAGAAACGCTGCTAAACTTTTGTTCTTTGCTGCTGACAACGCAAGTTGTTGCGGCAAACCAGAAATCGGGGTGTAGCTTAGCCTGGTAGAGCGCTACGTTCGGGACGTAGAGGCCGGAGGTTCGAATCCTCTCACCCCGACCAGATTTCAAAAAAGCCGGATCCTCGCATGTGGATCCGGCTTTTTGCTTTGTGGCCCACCCCGGCCACGGCACCCTCCACGGCGCCCTTTTTCGCGTCGATTCCCCCGCCCCGCGCAAGTAGGGTTGCGCCGCTGTCGCACAAACGCCAACGCGCGCGCAACCGAGCTTTACAAAAAGTGACCCCAGCGGCAAACTGCCCCGGTCCGGGACACATGCCCCCGCCGATCCCGCCGCAGTCAACCGCGCCGCCGTTCACCAGCCCGAACGCGCGCACCTTGCACAGTATTTCGCCATGACACTAGGCCTCGCGCTTGCCCAGAGCCGGCGGATCGCGCCGGCTCTGCTTGCCCAGTTGGAGCAATCGGCCCGGGAAAAGAAGACGCAGCTGATCGACGAGATCATTGGCAGCGGCACCATGTCCGCCCATGACGTCGCCGTGTTCGCCGCCGACAAGTACCAGCTCCCGCTGCTCGACCTCTCCGAATACAACCTCAGCCGCGTGCCGTCGGCACTCTCGGGCAACCGCGAGTTCCATGCGCACCGGCTCCTGCCGCTGGGCCGTCGGGAAAACCGCCTGATCGTCGCGATGTCCGATCCCGCCAACCAGGCCGGCGTCGAGGTGATCCGCCAGAAGTTCAGCCTGCCCGTGGAAACGGTCGTCGTCGAACACGACAAGCTGATGAAGCATGTCCGATCCGCCGGCGAGGCACTTGGCACGCTCAAGAACGCCCTGCCGACGCCCACGGCTCAGAAGATGATCGACTATGACCCGGTGGCCGCCGCAAGCGCGCGCAAGGTCCCCGGCGCCAACGACATCGACGACGCGCCGGTGGTGCGCTTCCTGCAGAAGCTGCTGACGGAAGCCTTCCATCGCGGCGCGTCGGACCTTCACTTCGAACCGTTCGAGTTCTTCTACCGCATTCGCTTCCGCGTGGACGGCGTGCTGCAGGAAGTCGCGCGGCCACCGCTCGATATCCGCGACAAGATCGCCACGCGCATCAAGGTGCTGTCGCGCCTGGACATCTCGGAAAAGCGCGTGCCGCAGGACGGCCGGATGAAGCTGCTGATCTCGATGCCAAAAGACAAGGACGGCAAGGAGACCGTCGACAAGGCGATCGACTTCCGCGTCTCCACGCTGCCCACGTTGTTCGGCGAAAAGATCGTGATGCGGATTCTCGATTCGTCGTCCGACAAGCTCGACATCGACCAACTCGGCTACGAGCCGCAGCAGAAGGCACTGCTGCAGGAAGTGATCAAGCGGCCGTACGGAATGGTGCTGGTGACTGGCCCGACCGGCAGCGGCAAGACTGTGTCGCTCTATACGTTCCTGAACATGCTGAACCAGGGCGACATCAATATCTCCACGGCGGAGGATCCGGCCGAAATCCAGTTGCCCGGCATCAATCAGGTCAACGTGAACGACAAGGCCGGCCTGACCTTCGCCGCCGCGCTGAAATCGTTCCTGCGCCAGGATCCCGACGTGATCATGGTCGGCGAAATTCGTGACCTCGAGACGGCCGACATCTCCATCAAGGCCGCGCAGACCGGTCACCTGGTACTGTCCACGCTGCACACGAACGACGCGCCGACCACGCTGACACGCCTGATGAATATGGGCGTGGCACCGTTCAACATCGCCTCGTCGGTCCTGCTGATCACCGCGCAGCGTCTGGCGCGCCGGCTTTGCACCTGCAAGCGCGAGGGCGACCTGGCGCCGCAGGTGCTGATCGACGCAGGCTTCCAGGAATCAGACCTCGACGGCACATGGAAGCCCTATCACCCGGTGGGCTGCGACCGATGCAGCGGTAGCGGCTACAAGGGGCGATGCGGTATCTACCAGGTCATGCCGATTACCGAAACCATTCAACAGATCATCCTGTCGCACGGCACGGCATTGCAGATTGCCGAACAGGCGCGCAAGGAAGGCGTGCTATCGTTGCGGGAAGCTGGCCTGCTCAAGGTCAAACAGGGCGTCACGTCACTCGAAGAAGTGCTGGCGACCACGAACACGTAAAACAAAGAACAAGTCTCAGGGGTCAAATCATGGCGACGCGCGCACCAGCGGCGGGCGCCCGGACGGCAGCGCCGTCTCGGGCGAAATCAGGGCGGAAGGCACCCACGCAGTACATCTTCGAGTGGGAAGCCAAGGACCGAAAAGGCAAGTCGTTCAAGGGCGAACAACGCGCCGAGAGCCAGTCCGAGGTCACCGCCTCGCTGCGCAAGCAGGGGCTGACCGTCGTCAAGATGAAGAAGCGCAAGGGCGCGCGCGGCAAGAAGATTACCGAGAAGGACATCGCCTACTTCACGCGCCAGCTCTCGACCATGCTCAAGGCGGGTGTGCCGCTGCTGCAGTCGATCGACATCATCGCGCGCGGCCACGCCAACCCGAACTTCACCCAGCTGCTCACTGTCATCCGCTCGGACATCGAATCGGGTAGCAGCATGGCCACGGCGTTCCGCCGACATCCGCAGTACTTCGATACGCTCTACTGCAACCTGATTGACGCTGGCGAACAAGGCGGTATTCTCGATGCACTGCTCGAACGGCTGTCTCTCTATATGGAGAAGAGCATCGCGCTGAAGAGCCAGATCAAGTCCGCGATGATCTACCCGATCGCCGTGCTGTCCGTGGCCTTTGCCGTGACGGTGATCCTGATGCTGTTCGTGATCCCGGCCTTCAAGGGCGTGTTCTCGAGCTTTGGCGCCTCGCTACCGGCGCCCACGATGGTCGTGATCAACATCTCCGACTTTTTCGTGCAGTACTGGTATCTCGTTATCGGCGCGCCAGTCTTCTCGATCATTGGCTATTTCCGCGCCCGCAAGAAGTCGGAGAAGGTGCAGCGCTGGCACGACAAGGTTCTGCTCAAGCTGCCGATCTTCGGCAGCCTGTTCCGCAAGGCGGTGGTCGCACGCTGGACGCGCACGCTGGCCACGATGTTCGCGGCAGGCACACCGCTGGTGGAGTCGATGGAATCGGTAGCAGGGGCCGCCGGCAACTGGATGTACTACGATGCCACGCGCGAAATCGAGCAGTCTGTGCGTATCGGCACCAGCCTGACCAACGCCATGCAGGCCACCCATGTGTTCGACAATATGGTGCTGCAGATGACTCAGATCGGCGAGGAGTCGGGCGCGCTGGACAGCATGCTGCTCAAGGTCGCCGAGTTCTACGAGCGCGAGGTCGACGACGCCGTGGCCGCCATCTCGAGCCTGATCGAGCCGCTGATCATCGTGGTGCTTGGCGTGCTGATCGGCGGCATGGTCATCGCCATGTATCTGCCGATCTTCAAGCTGGGCCAAGTGGTGTAACGCCGGGTGATGTAACGCATGCAAGCTGTCCTGTCATCGCTGGCGGCGTTGCCGCCAGCTTTCCTTATTGTCGCGGCAGGGGTCGTTGGCCTGATGGTCGGCAGTTTCCTCAACGTGGTGATCCATCGTCTGCCTAAGATGATGGAGTACGACGAGGCCAACTACATCGCGGAAATCCGCGATGAACCGTTGCCGCACCCAGAGCGCTATAACCTGATGGTGCCGCGATCCGCGTGCCCGAAGTGCGGCCACCAGATCGCCCCCTGGGAGAACATCCCCGTCATCAGCTACCTGTTCCTGCGTGGCCGCTGCAAGGCCTGCAAGACGCCGATCGGCATCCGCTATCCGCTCGTCGAACTGGTCACGGCGACGCTCAGCGGCCTGGCGATGTGGCACTTCGGTCCAACGGCGCAGGCGCTGGCTGCGATCGCGATGATCTGGGCGCTGGTCGCGTTGTTCATGATCGATGCCGACACCCAGCTTCTGCCAGACCAGATTACGCTGCCGCTGCTATGGCTGGGCCTGCTGCTGAACCTGCAGGGCCTGTTCGCGCCACTGGCGGATGCCGTCATCGGCGCTGCGGCGGGCTACCTGCTGCTGTGGAGCGTCTACTGGCTCTACAAGCTTGTGCGGGGCCGCGAGGGAATGGGCCACGGCGATTTCAAGTTGATGGCGGCGCTTGGCGCATGGTTCGGCTGGCAGGCACTGCCCGCCCTGATCCTGATGTCGTCGGTGGTCGGCGCCGTGCTTGGCGGCGCGATGCTGATCTTCCACCGCAAGAGTAGCGACACGACCTTCCCGTTTGGTCCGTACATTGTCGGCGCCGGGCTGATTGTCCTGTTCTTTGGCGCCGACGTAGTACCGCTGACGCTGGTGGCCGGACACTAGCCGACAACCGGCAGTTGCACGCAAAGCTGGTATCGTTGGCGACATTCACGACTGACTGACACCCTGTTCCATGCTGGAAATCGGACTGACCGGCGGCATCGGCTCCGGCAAGACCCGCGTCGCGGACATGTTCGCCGCGCGCGGCGCCGCGCTGATCGATACCGACATCATCGCCCACGAGATCACCGCGCCGGGCGGCCCAGCCATTGCACCGCTCGTCGCGGCATTCGGCCCCGGATGCCTGCGCCAGGATGGTGCGATGGATCGCGACGCGATGCGGGCGCTCGTCTTCTCCGACCCATCGGCCAAGACCCGGCTCGAGGGCATCACCCATCCGCTGATTCGCCAGGTCACCGAAGCGCGGGCCGCCGCCATCCGCGAAGCGGGCCACAACCCGTACCTGATCTACGTGGTACCCCTGCTCGTCGAATCGAGTACCTGGCGCGCGCGGGTCGGCCGCGTGCTCGTAGTCGATTGCCAGGAGGAAACCCAGATCGCCCGCGTGATGGCCCGCAATGGATTCACGCGCGATCAGGTATTGGCGATCATGCGGCGACAGGCCACACGCGCCGAACGCATGGCCGTGGCCGACGACCTGATCGACAACGACGGGCCACCCGAAGCGCTGGACGCGCAAGTCGCGAAGCTCGATGCGCTATATCGCTCGCTTTCGGATACATCTGGAAACACATCCGAAAACGCGGCGCATTCGTGACATCCCCCATGCCCGATAGGGGCAGATTCGATTTGTCCTCGGGCCCTGACTCGCATAGAATGCGCTGAAACATGCCGGCAAATATGCGCGGTGTGACGAGTTCCGGCCAGGAACTCCACCCAGGCGCGAGTTGTCTTTGCATGGGCGAAAGCGGCACGGACAGCGCCAGAGCGCCTTCCCGACTGAAACAACCGCCAACCGGCGCGCAGCACGGACACCGACTTGATCCTGTACGAATATCCTTTCAACGAACGCATCAGGACACTCCTGCGCCTGGAGGACCTGTTCGATCGGCTGGATTATTTCCTCGGGCAGGAACATCCGCTTCAGCATCACGTCGCCATCACCACGATTTTCGAGATCATCGACGTGGCGGGACGTGCCGACCTCAAGACCGACCTGATCAAGGAACTCGAGCGCCAGCGCCAGGCCCTGGCGCCGCTGCGCTCCAATCCGCAGATTGATCAGGATGCGCTGGTCGCGGTGATCACCGAAATCGAGCAAGGCATTGCGGCGCTCAGCCAGACCGTCGGCAAGGCCGGCCAGTTGCTGGCCGACAATGAATGGCTGACCAGCATCCGCAGCCGCGCGATCATCCCCGGTGGCACCTGCGAGTTCGATCTGCCGGCGTACTACGCCTGGCAGCATCGCGATGCCGATGATCGCCGCGCCGACATCCTCAAATGGGCACGCCCACTAGCCTCGCTGCGCATGGGCGCTGGCATTGTGCTGCGCCTGCTGCGCGAGTCCGGCCAGAGCGGCAAGGTCATTGCCACCGGTGGCAGCTATCAGCAGATGCTGTCTGGCCGTAGCTACCAGCTCATGCAGGTGTACCTGGACGAATCGCTGCTGGCCTTCATCCCCGAGATGAGCGCCAACAAGTACATGCTCTGGGTACGGTTCACGCAGCAGGATGGCGACATGCGGCCCCGATCGGTGGATGCCGATATCCCCTTCCTGCTGAAGCTCTGTAATTTCTGAAGTCTCCGATGCCAGCCGTCGTCAAATGCCCCACCTGCGGCAAGGAAGTTGCCTGGGTGCCGGATAACAAGTTCCGTCCGTTCTGCTCGGAACGTTGCAAACAGATCGACCTGGGCGCCTGGGCGTCCGAGAAATATGTGATCGGTGGCAAGCCGGGCGAGACGCCGTCGCCAGACCTGCCGGAAGACGCCGAAGACTGATCGGATCGCTGCTACTCCCCTCTCACGCCAGGCGAAAGAGGGGAACCTGCGATAGCGGCGATATCGCCGAGTGCTACGGCCGGCCGGACTAACGCGCAGCCAGCACCCGACGGCAGAATCCCACGCAAACCAGCACGAACACGGCCAGTCCCAGCCACTGCGCCGTAGTGCCAAACCCCTCGCCCACCAGTGCCAGCGGCGCCTCCTTGCCCGAGAGGCCGATCACCGCGGCCAGCGCAACGCCGACCAGGCTTTCACCCACGATCAGGCCCGAAGCAAGCAGCGTCCCGCGTCGCTCGGCATGGGCCAGCACCGTGGGCACATCGTCGCCACGCGCCTCGGCGCGCTTGCGCTCCGTGCGCAGCAACCACCACGACAACACCGCGCCCACCACCAGCGCCGAACTGATCGTCGGCGGCAGGTAGATGCCGATGCCGACTGCCAGTACGGGCAGCCGCGCCACGCCACCGCGATGGCGCAGCACTTCGTCAATCGCGATCAACACAACACCCAGCGCCACGCCAATCAGGATCATTGTCCAGTTGAGCTTGTGCGTGAAGATGCCCGTAGCGATCGCGGTCATCAACGTGGCCTGCGGAGCGGCCAGCGCCTGATTCGGGTCCATGTCGGCCCGGGGCAAGGCGCCGGCAAAGCCGTACGCATGATAGAGCAGTTCGAGCACCGGCGGAATCACGGCGGCACCCACGGCGCAGCCGATCAGCAGCGCCACCTGTTGGCGCCACGGTGTGGCGCCAACCAGCCAGCCAGTCTTGAGATCCTGCAGGTTGTCATTCGAGATCGAGGCCACCGCCACGACAGCCGAGGTCGTGAAGATCGCCAGCGCAATCGCGTACTTGCCGCCCTCGGGCGTGTCGAGCAGGCCGTCCAGCGTGCCGATGCCAAGTATCAGCAGCGACACCAGGATCACAGCGATGATGCCGATGCCCGAGATCGGGCTGGCTGACGACCCCACCAGACCAGCCATATAGCCACATGCGGCAGCCACCAGGAAGCCGAACACGAAGGCGAACAGCACGGCACAGCCAACCAGACGCCAGGTGGCGCCGGTATCGAGCGGCGCCGGGGCCAGGAAGTATCCAAACGTCACTGCCAGCACCACCAGCAGGACCAGCGTGAGGGCGCCGATCCAGGCCATCGGCAAGTCGCGTTGCGTGCGCGGCACCGCGCCACCCGCCCCCGGCGCGCCGGCACGGAGGGCACCCATCGATGCACGCACGCCTTCCACCATCGGCTTGAACAGCGTGCCGAGCGTCCAGATCGCCGCGATACCGATCGTGCCCGCGCCGATGAAGCGCGCCTGCGTGCTCCACACGGCGGTACCGAAGCTGGACAGTGTGGCCCCCGCCGGCATCGGTGTGATGGCGGTCAGCCACGGTACCGCGATGCCCCAGGTCAGGAACAGGCCCAGCAGCATGGCCAGCCCGCCGACGATGCCGACCAGATAGCCGGCGCCCACTAGCGCGAGCGAGAAACCCATCGAGAGGCGCACTACGGATGCGCCAACGGCCAGCCAGGCATTGGCCCCTTCGGCCAGAACCCGGAAGCCACCTGCGGCAATGCTGAACAGGCCCGCAGCAACGCCACCTGCAACGAGGTCACCAAGCCCGGTCTCCTGTTTTCCATTGCCCTTATCCTGGCTCGCGCTCCCCACTCGCAGGATCTCGGCGGCGGCCACCCCTTCCGGATACGGCAGATCGCTGTGCACCACCATCGCGTGGCGTAGCGGGATGCTAAAGATCACACCGAGCATGCCACCCGCCGCGCAGATCGCCAGCGTCTGCCAGAACGGGAATCCCTGCCAGTGCCCCAGCATGACCAGGCCCGGCAGGATGAAGATGATCGACGACAGCGTGCCAGCCGCGGACGCCTGCGTCTGCACCATGTTGTTCTCGAGGATGTTCGCGCCCGGAAACAGCCGCAGCACGGCCATCGAGATCACGGCAGCGGGAATCGCCGAGGAGAACGTCAGGCCGACCTTGAGGCCGAGGTAGATATTGGAGGCGGTGAACACCACCGTGATCAGGGCGCCGAGGATGATGCCCCGCAGCGTCAGTTCGGGCAGAGAAACAGCGTCATCGATACGATCGACACGTTGCATTGAGCCTCCTGTGAGTGGTCGAAAAAAATTGCCCGGCAAGAGCCGGGCATCGATTTCAGCTTGCGCGGGATTCTTCCGCCAGCCAGTCGACGACTGGGATCGTCGCCGGCAGGAGCGGCCCCACCGACACAGGCACTGTCTGCCAGGAGAATGCCTGGCCCTCCCGCCCGACCGGATCGCCGCGCCATTCCGTGATCTTGCGGAAATACAGGCGCACATAGGCATGAGGGTAATCATGCTCCAGCGTGTGCCAGTGTTCGCTTCTCACGATGTCGAGGCCGAGTTCTTCGTGCAGTTCGCGCGCCAGTGCCGCCTCAACCGATTCACCGGGCTCGAGCTTGCCGCCCGGAAATTCCCAGTAGCCCTCGTACGGCTTGCCTGCCGGACGCTGCGCCAGCAGAAACTTGCCGTCCGCCTGGATCATCACGCCAACCGCCACTTCCGTGACCTTGCGCGTCTGCCCGTCGGCGGTCTTCATCGTGTCCACCTGACCGCTCATGCCTTGCTGCCTGAATCAGTCGCGGGATCAGCCACGAACGGCTTGCCATGCTTGCCGCCCCAGTCGCGCGCGAACTGCCACGCCACGCGCCCGGAGCGCGAACCGCGCTCGAGGGCCCAGACCAGCGCATCGCCGCGCGCGGCCTCGATATCGGCGGGCGTGCAGCCGAAGTGTCCGAGCCAGTGACCAACGATGGCCAGATACTCGTCCTGCTTCGGCGGGTAGAACGACAGCCACAAGCCAAAGCGCTCGGACAGCGAGATCTTCTCCTCCACCACCTCTCCCGGATGGATTTCGCCATCGGAAGTGTGCTGGTAGGTCTCGTTGTCCTTCATGTACTCGGGCAGCAGATGCCGGCGGTTCGACGTCGCGTAGATCAGCACGTTGTCTGACTGCGCGGCCACCGAGCCGTCCAACGCCGACTTGAGCGACTTGTAGCCGGATTCGCCGTCCTCGAACGACAAGTCGTCGCAGAAAATCGCGAAGCGCTCGGGGCGCTGCGCAAGCTGCTCGACGATGTCTCCGAGATCGCCCAGATCATCCTTGTCTACTTCCACCAGGCGCAGCCCGTCGTTCACGAATGCATTCAGGCAAGCCTTGATCAGCGACGACTTGCCGGTGCCACGCGCGCCGGTCAGCAGCACGTTGTTGGCCGGCAGCCGGTTCACAAACTGGCGGGTATTGGCGACGATCGCGTCTTTCTGGCGATCGATGTTCTTCAGATCGCCCAGATGGATCGGCGGCAGTTGCCGGATCGCCTGCAGATAGCCGATGTTGCCGAACAGGCTCTGGCGCTTGCGCCAGCGGAACGCTACCGCCTCCTTCCAGTCCGCGTCGGTCAGTTCCGGCGGCAGCCATTGTTCAAGTCGGGCAAGGAAGCCATCGAGGCGGGCAGCGAGGTCAGACATGGGGCGAGTCTTCCAGAATTACGAACTTACGAACGATAGTCGGCGTTGATCGACACGTAGTCATGCGACAGGTCGCAGGTCCACACGGTCGCTTCGGCGTCGCCACGGCCCAGCGCGATGCGCACCGTGATCTCCGCCTGCTTCATCACGCGCTGACCGTCTTCCTCGCGATACTCGGGGTTGCGGCCGCCGTCACGCGCGACCCACACGTCATCGAGCCACAGGTTCACGCGATCGACGTCGAGGTCGTTGACGCCGGCATAGCCGATAGCGGCAAGGATACGGCCGAGGTTGGGGTCCGAGGCATAGAACGCCGTTTTCACCAGCGGCGAATGGGCCACGGCGTAGGCGATCTGGCGGCACTCGGCCACATTCTTGCCGCCTTCCACACGGATCGTCATCAGCTTGGTGGCGCCCTCGCCATCGCGCACGATCGCCTGCGCGAGTTCCTGAGCCAGCGCCGTCACGGCATCACGCAGCGCCTCGAACGCGGCACCGTCGGCGCGTTCGATCGTCACGCCGGCCTTGCCGGAAGCGATCAGCACGAACGAGTCGTTGGTCGACGTATCGCCGTCGATCGTGATGCTGTTGAACGAGTGATCGGCGGCGTGCGACACCAGCTTCTGCAGCACCGGCTGCGCCACGGCGGCATCGGTGGCGATGAAGCCGAGCATCGTCGCCATGTTCGGGCGGATCATGCCGGCGCCCTTGCTGATGCCGGAGAGCGTCACGGTCTTGCCATCGATCTGCACCGTGCGCGAGGCGGCCTTCGGCTGCGTGTCGGTGGTCATGATCGATTCCGCGGCGGCCAGCCAGTTATCGGCACGTGCGTTGGCGATAGCCGTCGGCAGTGCGGCGGTCAGGCGGTCGACCGGAAGCTGTTCCAGGATCACGCCGGTCGAGAACGGCAGCACCTGGTTCGACTGGATGGCCAGTGCCTTGGCCAGCGCATCGCACGTGGCGCGCGCGGCGGCCAGACCCGGTTCCCCGGTGCCGGCGTTGGCATTGCCAGTGTTCACCACGATGGCACGAATGCCAGCGCCCGCGGCGAGATGCTCGCGGCAAACCTGCACTGGCGCCGCGCAGAACCGGTTCTGCGTGAACACGCCCGCCACCGTGCTGCCTTCGGCCACGCGGACCACGAGCACGTCCTTGCGATTGGCCTTGCGGATACCGGCTTCGGCCCAGCCAAGCTCGACGCCGGCGACGGATTTCAAGTTTTCTGCCTGGGGCAGGGGCAGGTTCACTGGCATGGTGATTTCCTCAAATTCTCTGATGCACCTGACGAACATGCCCGCTTGACGCAGGGTTCAAGCGGGCATGTGCTGGATGGTTTGGTGATGCGCACCGCGCGCGCCTATCACCGACCGCGACGGACTGGCTTCAGCTCAGCTTGCCGTGGCACTGCTTGAACTTCTTGCCCGAACCGCACGGGCACGGGTCGTTGCGGCCAACCTTGGGCATGCCGGCCAGCGCCGCTTCGCCGCCCATCGCGGCCAGCGCCGCGGCGGCCGTGTTGCTGCGTGCCGGCTCTGCCTGCTCCACAGGCTCGGCGCCCTCGGCGAACTCGTCGTGCTTGTATTGCACGTTCTCGAGGTGCGCCAGACCCTCTTCGATCTGCTCCGAAGCCTGTTCGAGTTCCTCGGGCGATTGGATATGCACGTTGAACACCACGCGCGTGACTTCGCTCTTGATCACGTCCAGCAGGCGCGCGAACAGTTCGAACGATTCGCGCTTGTACTCCTGCTTCGGATCCTTCTGCGCATAGCCACGCAGGTGGATGCCCTGACGTAGATGATCCAGCGCGGCCAGGTGCTCGCGCCAGTGCGTGTCGATGCTTTGCAGCATGACCGAGCGCTCGAAGCCGGCGAACGACTCGCGGCCCACTTGCGCCACCTTGGCGTCGTAGTGCTCGCGCGCTGCCTTCAGGATCATGTCCAGCAGCTCTTCATCCTCGATGCTCTGCGCGCCTTCGATGGTCTTCGCCAGCGGCAGCTCCAGACCCCAGTCGTCACGCAGGCGCTGCTCCAGGCCAGCGATGTCCCACTGCTCTTCCATGCTCTCGGCGGGCACGTACTCGCGGAACACCTCGACCAGCACGCTCTCGCGCAGGTTCGCCACCATGTCGCCGACGTCCTGCGATTCGAGTACGTCGTTGCGGAGCTTGTAGATTTCCTTGCGCTGGTCGTTGGCAACGTCGTCGTACTGCAGCAGTTGCTTGCGGATGTCGAAGTTGCGGCCTTCGACCTTGCGCTGCGCGGATTCGATCGAGCGCGTGACAATACCGGCTTCGATCGGCTCGCCTTCAGGCATCTTCAGGCGCTCCATGATCGCGCGCACGCGGTCGCCGGCGAAGATACGCAGGAGCTGGTCGTCGAGCGACAGATAGAAGCGCGACGAACCCGGGTCGCCCTGACGGCCGGCACGGCCGCGCAGCTGGTTGTCGATCCGGCGCGACTCGTGTCGCTCGGTGCCGACGATATGCAGGCCGCCAGCCGCCTTGACCTGGTCGTGCAGCGATTGCCACTCATCCTTGAGCTTGGCGATGCGCTCGGCCTTCTCGGCATCGGACAGGTTGGTATCGGCTTCGATAAAACCGGCCTGCTTCTCGACGTTGCCGCCCAGCACGATGTCGGTACCGCGACCGGCCATGTTGGTGGCGATCGTGACCATCTTGGGCCGGCCGGCCTGCGCCACGATCTCGGCTTCGCGCGCGTGCTGCTTGGCGTTCAGCACCTGGTGCGGCAGCTTCTCCTTGTTCAGCAGGTCCGACAGATACTCGGACGTTTCGATCGACGTCGTGCCCACCAGCACCGGCTGGCCTCGGTCGTAGCAGTCGCGGATATCGCGCACCACGGCGTCGTAGCGTTCCTTCGACGTCTTGTAGATCTGATCCTGCAGGTCCTTGCGCTGGGCCTGACGGTTGGTCGGGATCACCACGACCTCGAGGCCGTAGATTTCCTGGAATTCGTAGGCTTCCGTGTCGGCCGTACCGGTCATGCCGGCCAGCTTCTCGTACATGCGGAAGTAGTTCTGGAACGTGATGGTTGCCAGCGTCTGGTTTTCCTGCTGGACGGTCACGCCTTCCTTGGCTTCCACGGCCTGGTGCAGGCCATCGGACCAGCGGCGGCCCGTCATCAGGCGGCCCGTGAATTCGTCGACGATGATGACCTCGTCGTTCTGCACCACGTAGTGCTGGTCGCGATGGAACAGGCTCTGCGCGCGCAGGGCGGCGTACAGGTGGTGCATCAGCGTAATGTTCTGAGGCGCGTAGAGCGATTCGCCCTCGCTGATCAGGCCGAGCTGGGACAGGATCTGCTCGGCCTTCTCGTGGCCGGCCTCGGTCAGGTAGACCTGATGGCCCTTCTCGTCCACGTAGTAGTCGCCCGGCTTCTCGACGCCGGTACCGTCGGCCTTCTCCTCGCCGATCTGGCGCTCGAGCAGCTTCGGAATGCCGTTCATGCGCTGGTAGAGATCGGTCTGGTTCTCGGCCTGGCCGGAGATGATCAGCGGCGTGCGTGCCTCGTCGATCAGGATCGAGTCCACTTCGTCGACGATCGCGTAATGCAACGGACGCTGCACGCGCTGCGACGGGTCATAGACCATGTTGTCGCGCAGATAGTCGAAGCCAAACTCGTTGTTGGTGCCGTACGTGATGTCCGCGTTGTACGCGATCTGCTTCTGATCGTGTGGCATCTGCGACAGGTTCACGCCCACCGACAGGCCCAGGAAGTTGTACAGGCGCCCCATCCACTCGGCATCGCGCTGCGCCAGGTAGTCGTTGACCGTCACCACGTGCACGCCCTTGCCGGTCAGCGCATTGAGATACACGGCCAGCGTGGCGGTCAGCGTCTTGCCTTCGCCGGTGCGCATTTCGGCAATCTTGTTGTCGTTCAGCACCATGCCGCCGATCATCTGCACGTCGAAGTGACGCATCTTCATGATCCGCTTGCTGGCTTCGCGGCAGACGGCGAAAGCCTCAGGCAGCAGTGCCTCGAGCGACTCGCCGCCGGCATGGCGCTGGCGGAATGTCTCGGTCATGCCACGCAACTCGTCGTCCGAGAGCTTCTCGAACTTCGGCTCGAGCGCATTGATCTGCTCGACCGTGCGGCGATATTGTTTGATCAGCCGTTCGTTGCGGCTGCCGAAGACTTTCTTGAGAAGGCCCGTGATCATCGAGTGCTTTCACCTGCGAGCGACCAGCGGCGAACCGGGCAGCCACGCGCGAGGAATGGGTGGATTGGCGCAAAACGCCGAGTTTATCATGTGCCGATGTCCTGACCGGACCGCTGCCAGGCCAGAATCTGCATGGGCGCAACAGGCCCGGGCGATAACCGGAGCCGCCCGTCCGGGACAGGCTACCGGTGAGGTTGGGACAACCTCACCGACTTCAATGTTCCGCTGCGTGCCCAGGGTTCGACGATCAGCGGATGGCGGTACGGTCGGTTGGGGAGAGCGCCTCGGCCAAGGGCGCCGGTGCGGCCGCGTTCAGAAAGCCGTTCGGATTACGTGGCAAACCGTTCACATGGACCTCGAAGTGCAGGTGCGCGCCGGTCGAGCGCCCCGTGCTGCCGACCCGGGCAATCATCTGGCCAGGGCGGACGATATCGCCGGCCCGAACCAGCGACTTCGACGCATGAGCATACCGGGTCTTGAGTCCGTTACCGTGATCGATATCAATCATGTTGCCGTACTCGTTGTGCCATTCCGCTGCCACCACCACGCCACCTGCGGCCGCCAGGATCGGCGTGCCGGTGGGCGCCACGAAGTCCACGCCATCATGCTGAGAGCGGCGACCGGTGAAAGGATCGATCCGCGCACCGAAGCTGGATCCGTCGTACCCGGTTGCCACGGGAAGCACCCGGGGGATGCGTCGTTCTCTCATCTGCCGGTCCATCAACGCGGTCTCGATCACATCGAAGTAGTCGACGCGGTGCTCGGCCTGCTCGCCCAGGCGGGCCAGCTCGGCGCGCAGTTCGGGCAGGGTCAGTTCGGTCGACTGCGCCGGCGCGGCCGGGCCCCCACGGGCTGGGCGATGGCGAAAGTCGAAATCCTGGGGGGCAATGCCGGCGAGACCCGAAACCCGCTCACCGAGGGCATCCAGACGAACCATCTGCGCCTGCAGATCGCCCACGCTCGCGGCAAGCACCGCCAGGTTCTGCCGTAGAAAGACGTTTTCGCGTGCTTGTCGCGAGACCTCGGGCGACGCTTGGGAGCGCGCCACGAGCCAGGTCACCCCTGAAGCGGCGGCAGCAACGAGCGAGCAGAGCGCCAGCATGAGCAGCGCGACGCGCAGGCGCGTGAGATGAAAACGAAGCATCCGCTGCTCGCGCGGATGTAGCACGATGATTTGCATGACCTAACCCCACCCCAAAAGACGGGGCCGCTCTTTCGGCCCCGTGCGCACGCGGGCAAAGGCATCCCGGCTCTCGGACGGGCAAGGATTGCGCGCTAGAATGCGCGCATGCGCATGTTCACCCACCACGCTCACCAGACCCCTGCGGCCAAGCCACTCAATGACTGGCTGGCTAAGGCCGGGCCGGTTTCGGCGCTGATGCAGACCGCGCGGCAACTGGCATCTCTGGAAGCGGAAGTCCTGTCGCTCCTGCCGCAAGGCATGCGGGCCGGCATCGCCGTGGCCGGCATCAAGACTGACGACCGGGGACCGCAAACGGAACGCACACTGTTGTTGCTTGCCGCGCATGGCGCGGCGGCCGCGCGGGTCCGGCAAGTGGTGCCGACCCTGCTTTCCCGGCTGCAACAACGGGGATCGCAGGTTACCGCAATCCGTGTACGGGTACAACCGGAGGTCGGGCGTGGCGATTGGGACACTGACCCGGTCGAGCGCAAACCGCGAACGGCCAATCTATCGCCTGCCGGATTGCACAGCATGGACGTGCTGGCGCACAACCTGGAGGCGTCACCGCTGAAGGATGCGGTGGAGGCCTTGCTCGCCCGGCATCGCTGATTCGATCCCCGCTACGCCCGCTCAGCCCCCTTATTTGCAGTTAGTAGCGGCTGGATGCGCGGCCATGCAACGTCCCGCAGACAACAAAAAACCCCGCGCTCTTTCGAGGCGCGGGGTTTCGATCGAAGCTTGATGCCAGTCAGTTGTCAGGCAAATGCCGGCTGAGCCTGTGGCAGGAACGCGACGGGCGCTTCCTCGACCTTGTCGAAGGTCACGAACTCGTAGGCTTCCTGGTCCGCCAGCAGCGCGCGCAGCAACTGGTTGTTCATGCCATGGCCAGATTTGTGCGCAACATATGAAGCAATCAGCGGATGGCCGATCACGTACAGGTCGCCAATCGCGTCGAGGATCTTGTGGCGGACGAACTCGTCGCCGTAGCGCAGTTCCTCGTTGTTCAACATACGGTGCTCGTCGAGCACGATCGCGTTGTCGAGGCTGCCACCACGTGCCAGGCCCATCTCGCGCAGTGCCTCTACTTCATGGGCAAAACCGAAAGTGCGGGCACGGGCGATTTCACGGACGTAGCTGGTGTCGGCAAAGTCGATCGTGAACGTCTGGCCCGTCTTGTCGACAGCGGGATGGCGGAAGTCGATCGTGAAGGCGAGCTTGAAGCCAAAGAACGGCTCCAGGCGAGCCAGCTTGTCGCCATCGCGGACTTCCACGGCTTTCTTCACGCGGATGAAACGCTTGGCCGCAGGCTGCTCTTCCATGCCCGCCGATTGCAGCAGGAACACGAACGATGCCGCGCTGCCGTCCATGATCGGAATTTCTTCGGCGTCGACGTCGACATAAAGATTGTCGACACCCAGGCCGGCGCAGGCCGACATCAGGTGTTCAACGGTCGAAACGCGCGCGCCGTCCTTCTGGAGCACCGATGCCAGACGGGTATCACCAATGGCCGAAGCCGCCGCATGGATTTCCACGGCCTCCGGCAGGTCGACGCGGGTAAAGACAATGCCGGTATCGGCCGGAGCCGGGCGCAGGGTCAGCGTCACTTTGCGGCCCGAGTGCAAACCGATACCAACCGTCTTCACCAGGGATTTGATAGTGCGCTGTTTGAGCATGACGGCCTCAACTATTATTAAAAGCTATTGGGCGTAAAACTTGATAACGCGATACTACCATTACTCGGTCTATTGCGCTGCACCACTTTGTTTCGGGGTGTTAGACAACGTCCGAAATGATACGCATAAAGCATTCACGCCCGAACTACCGTATCAGGCGCGCAACGCTTGCAGCACCCATTCGGCACTGCTGACCTTGAACTCGCCCGGCTCCTCGACGAACAGGTGGGTCACCACACCGTCATCGACGACCATCGCATAGCGTTTGGCGCGCACACCCAGGCCGCGCTGGCTCAGGTCCTGATCCAGCCCCAGGGCCTTGGCCCATTGCGCGGCGCCGTCACCCATCATCCTGACCTTGCCTGTGGCCTTCTGCTCGCGTCCCCAGGCACCCATCACAAAGGCGTCGTTGACCGAGTGGCACCAGATTTCGTCGACACCGGCGGCACGCAACGCATCGTACTCCTTGAGATAGCTGGGCACATGCTTCGCGGAGCAAGTCGGGGTAAAGGCGCCGGGCAGGCCGAAGACCACGATCTTGCGGCCCTTGACCAGTTCGGCCACCGAAAACGCATTCGGCCCGAGCGCGCAGCCTTCGGATTCGGTTTCGAAAAATTCGTACAGCGTGGCGTCGGGGACGCGTTGCCCAATGGCGATCATGGGAGATTCCTCCTCTCGGTAGAAACCCTGCCTGCATCATAGGGGCGGATGCCGTTGCAACCAAGCGTCGCATTGGCGAATCCTGGCTTCAGCTATGTCAAGTGCAGGGCAGTCGGCTTGCTGCTCAAACGCCGCGCGGCGCGTCTTGTGGACGCGCCGCGCGGACGGGGGCACATCCCGCCGCTGGGAGGCGGGAAACCAGTCCGGGGAGGCGGCCGATGGCCTGCCTGCCCGGCAACGGGATGCGGACGGACTGCTTTCGGCGCGGGCGCGACGCGTGCCGGCGCACTGACGGATGGCGTCAGTCCAGGCAATCACCGAGCGGAAAGGGAGCGCTCGGGCGATGCGGAACGGACCAGCGACAACCCGCCAGGCACGCGGCCAACGCCACGGCCCTGCCGGAGCCCAACTCAGTCAGCCTGCTTGCGCAGGAAGGCCGGGATGTCGTACGTATCCACGCCCTTCTCTTGCAGCGCCGCCACGTGGGCGGACGCCGACTCGCGCGAGCTGCGCCACACGGCCGGCGTATCCAGGCCGCTGTAGTCCGGCGATGCATGCGCCGGGGCAGCGGTCAGGCCAGCCATCATCTGCACCGGGATGTTGTCCGTGCCGGTCTTCAGCAGCGTCATCGGTTGCTGCTTCTTGGCCGAGCGGCCCAGGCCAGTGGCCACCACGGTCACGCGCAGCGCGTCGCTCATCGAATCGTCGTACACCGTACCGAAGATCACGGTCGCGTCCTCCGCGGCGTAGCTGCGGATCGTGTTCATGACTTCCTTGGTTTCCGACAGCTTCAACGAGCGGCTGGCCGTGATGTTGACCAGCACGCCACGCGCGCCGGACAGGTCCACGCCTTCGAGCAGCGGGCTGGCCACGGCCTGTTCGGCGGCCAGGCGGGCGCGATCCACGCCGGACACGGTAGCCGTGCCCATCATGGCCTTGCCCTGCTCGCCCATCACCGTCTTCACGTCTTCAAAGTCGACGTTCACGAGACCGTCGACATTGATGATTTCGGCGATGCCAGCGACAGCGTTATGCAGCACGTCATCGGCGCACTGGAAGCACTTGTCCATCTCGGCGTCGTCGCCCATCACTTCGAACAGCTTCTCGTTGAGCACAACGATCAGCGAGTCCACCGACGACTCGAGTTCGCCCGAACCGTGTTCGGCCACCTTGGCACGGCGCGCGCCTTCGAAGTCGAACGGCTTGCTGACCACGCCCACGGTCAGGATGCCCATTTCCTTGGCCACCTGCGCCACGATCGGCGCAGCACCGGTACCGGTGCCACCGCCCATGCCGGCAGTGATGAAGACCATGTGCGCGCCGCGCAGGGCGTCGGCGATCTGGTCACGCGCCTGCTCCGCGCAGTTACGGCCAACTTCCGGCTTGGCACCGGCTCCAAGGCCGGTGTTGCCCAGTTGCAGCACGCGCGATGCGGTGGAGCGCTTCAGCGCCTGGGCATCGGTATTCATGCAAATGAATTCCACACCCTGTACGCCACGGCTGATCATGTGCTGCACGGCATTGCCGCCCGCGCCGCCCACGCCCACCACCTTGATGATGGTGCCGTCCTGAATCTCCGTTTCGATCATGTCAAAGTCCATCACTGCCTCCGAGAAAAATCAGTCCCCAAACGCTGCAGCCTCCCCGCCGCAACCCTTGGTTCCTGAACAAGAAACCATCAAGAACAACTAACCAGAAAAACTGCGAAAAAACTGCTCAACGTGCATTTCCGCCATCTCGCTGACGCCAGTCGCGTATCACGTCAAAGAAAACCTGACCGGCAATCTCGTCAGAAGTTGCCGACAAACCATTCCTTCATGCGTCCCCACACCTGCTTCACGGAGCCGCTCTGCACCGCCACCTTGCGGCCGCGCATACGCTGAACGCATCCTTCCTGCAGCAGGCCCATCACCGTGGAGTAACGCGGGCTCTTCACGACTTCGTGCAGGTTGCCGCGATACTCGGGCACGCCCACGCGCACGGGCTTCAGGAAGATGTCTTCGCCCAGTTCCACCATGCCCGGCATCATGGCCGTGCCACCGGTGATCACCACGCCCGAAGACAGCAGTTCCTCGTAGCCCGACTCGCGCACCACCTGGTGCACCAGCGAATAGAGTTCCTCGATACGCGGCTCGATCACGGCGGCCAGCGCCTGACGGCTCAGCGTGCGCGTGCCGCGGTCGCCCACGCCAGGCACCTCGATCATGTCTTCCGGGTCGGCGATCGCCTGCTTGGCAATGCCGTACTGCATCTTGATGTCCTCGGCATCGGGCGTCGGCGTGCGCAGCGCCATGGCGATGTCGTTGGTGATCTGGTCCCCGGCGATCGGGATCACGGCCGTGTGCCGGATCGCGCCTTCGCTGAAGATGGCGATGTCCGTCGTGCCGCCGCCGATATCCACCAGCACCACACCGAGTTCCTTCTCGTCCTCGGTCAGCACGGCCAGGCTCGAGGCCAGCGGCTGCAGGATCAGGTCGTGCACTTCCAGGCCGCAGCGGCGCACGCACTTGACGATGTTCTGGGCCGCGCTAACCGCGCCCGTCACGATATGCACCTTCACTTCGAGCCGGATACCGCTCATGCCGATGGGCTCGCGCACATCCTCCTGGCCGTCGATGATGAATTCCTGGGTCAGGATGTGCAGGATCTGCTGATCGGTCGGGATGTTGACCGCCTTGGCGGTCTCGATCACCCGGGCCACGTCCGTCTGCGTGACTTCCTTGTCCTTGATCGCCACCATGCCGCTCGAGTTGAAGCTGCGGATATGGCTGCCGGCAATGCCGGTGAACACCTCGGCGATCTTGCAGTCAGCCATCAGCTCGGCTTCTTCCAGCGCGCGCTGGATCGACTGCACGGTTGCCTCGATGTTGACCACGACCCCCTTCTTCAAACCCTTGGACTCGGACTGGCCCATCCCGATCACCTCATAGCTGCCGTCGGGGCGCAGTTCCGCCACCACGGCCGCCACCTTCGAGGTGCCGATGTCTAGACCGACCAGTAGGTCCTTGTATTCCTTGCTCATCGAGTTTTCTCCGCGTTCTTACTCTTGAGTCGCGTCGGATTGTTGTTGGTGTTACCGGCCGAAGCCGCCTGGGGGGTTGCCGTGCCGCTGGCAGCCTTGGTCGCCGCCTTGGCCGCCGCCGCTGCCTGCGCATCGGTCAGGAAGCGCACGCTGGCCGCCCGGATCGCGAATCCGTTGGGATAGCGCAGATCGGCATACTCGATCTGCTTGCCCATCTGCTCCGTGACCTGCGGCCACGACGCCACGAAGCGCTTGACCCGCGCCTCCATGGCCGTGCGATCCTCGTCGTTCTGCTCGCGGCCGAATTCGACGACCATGCCGTTAGACAACTTGGCACGCCATGCATAACGCCCCGACAGCGCGACGGCCAGCGGTTCGAGCTTCATCGGCTTGAACCACTCGCGCATGATCTCCAGCTTCTCGACCACGTCTCCCTCGCTGTCCGGCGGTCCGTCAAGCGCCAGCAGCTGGGCATCCTCTTCGGCCTCGGCGGTGTTGGCCACGAATACCTCGCCATAGGTATTGATCAGCCTGCCACTATCCGGACCACCCCAGGTACCGAGGGGCTCATGCTCTTCCACCTGGATCGCCAGGCCGTTCGGCCACTCGCGTCGCACGCTCGCGTGGCGCACCCAGGGCACCGACTCGAACGCCTGGCGCGCCGTGTTCAGGTCGAGCGTGAAGAAGTTGCCGGCCAGCTTGCCCAGCGCGTTCGCCCGCACGCTCGGCGCGTTCACGTGGCGCAACGGCTCGCCATCCATCGACGTCAGCTCGACATGCGTAATGGCGAACACCGGCCGCTGGGCCAGCCACAGCAGCCCAGCCCCAAGCGCCATGAGCGCCACCAGCGCGTATAGCGCTGAGGCGAGCAGGTTGAGCAGGCGCGCGTTATGCCACATGTGTCGTCGGTCAGGCGGTCGGTACTGCGGTTATTCGGGTTTCCAGTGTTCATTCGGATGCAGGTCCAGCGTGGCGGCCGCCAGTACCTGCATGACGAAATCCTCATAGCTGATGCCCTGCGCGCGCGCCGCCATCGGCACGAGCGAATGGCCGGTCATGCCGGGGGACGTATTCATTTCGAGCAGATAAGGCTTGCCGTCACGCGTCAGCATCACGTCCGCGCGGGCCCAGCCGCGACACCCCAGCACCCGGAATGCCTCCACGGCCAGCGCGCGTACTTCGCGCTCCAGCGCGTCGGGCAATGTCGACGGGCACAGGTATTGGGTATCGTCAGTAAAATACTTATTTTGATAGTCGTAGTTCGACTCCGGCGCGACAATCTTGATAACCGGGAGCGCTTCGGCCGTCGGACCCTCGCCCACGATCGGGCAAGTCAGCTCCGCGCCGTCGATGAACGTCTCGGCGATCACGTCGGCATCGAGCCCTGCGGCCTTCTCGAACGCAGCGCGCATCTGGTCCGCGGCGACCACCTTGGTCAGGCCGATCGACGACCCTTCACGGGCCGGCTTGACGATCAGCGGCAGGCCAAGATCGGCAACCACGGCATCGAAATCGGTATTCGCGTAGAGCATCGCGAAGCGCGGCGTGGTCAGGCCATGCGTCATCCACAGGCGCTTGGTAGCCTGCTTGTCCATGGCCAGCGCCGACGCCAGCACGCCGCTGCCGGTATAGGGGATGCCAAGCTGCTCGAGCAGGCCCTGCATCGTGCCGTCTTCGCCGTAGCGGCCGTGCAGCGCGATAAAAACGCGGTCGAAACCTGCCGCAGCCAGTTCGCTGATCGGCTGCAGACCCGGATCGAACGGATGCGCATCGACGCCGCGCGACTTCAGCGCGGCCAGCACGCCGTTCCCGGACAGCAGCGAGATCTCGCGCTCGGCCGACTTGCCGCCCAGCAGCACGCCAACCTTGCCCAGCGACTTCGGATCGATATTGGGATGGGCGACGAAGCTCATTGCTGCCCCCCTTGTTGATGCGATACCAACTGGCCCGGCACCGCGCCGATCGAGCCAGCGCCCATGGTTACGACCACATCGCCGGGCCGTACGGCATTCAGGATGGCCTGGGGCATGTCCTCGATCTGCTCGACAAAAACGGGTTCTACCTTGTTTGCGACGCGCAGCGCGCGCGTCAGCGCGCGGCCATCGGCCGCGACGATCGGCGATTCACCGGCGGCGTACACCTCCGCCAGCAGCAGCGCGTCGACGGTGCCCAGCACCTTGACGAAGTCCTCGAAACAGTCGCGCGTGCGTGTAAAACGATGGGGCTGGAACGCCAGCACCAGGCGGCGGTCCGGGAACGCGCCGCGCGCGGCGGCCAGCGTCGCGGCCATCTCGACCGGGTGGTGGCCGTAGTCGTCGACCAGCGTGAACGTGCCCGAACCGTCGGGCGTCGCCACCTCGCCATAGCGCTGGAAGCGGCGGCCCACGCCGTGAAACTCGCGCAGCGCCTTGACGATCGACGCGTCCGGCACTTCGAGTTCGGTGGCGATCGCGATAGCGGCCAGCGCGTTCTGCACGTTGTGAATCCCCGGCAGGTTCAGCACGATGTCGAGCGGCGGCTCGGCGTGGCCATTGAGCTGGCGCAGCACGGTGAAGTGCATCTGTCCATCGACGGCGCGCGCATTGACGGCGCGAATCTGCGCGTCCTCGGCAAATCCGTAGCGCACCACCGGCTTGGACACGAACGGCAGGATCTCGCGCACGTTCGGGTCATCGACGCACAGCACGGCAATGCCGTAGAACGGCAGGCGCTGGGTGAACTCCACGAACGCCTGCTTGAGCCGGGCAAAATCATGCCCGTAGGTGTCCATGTGGTCGGCGTCGATATTGGTGATGACTTCCATCACCGGAAACAGGTTCAGGAACGACGCGTCGGACTCGTCGGCTTCCGCGACGATGAAATCGCCCGTGCCGAGCCGCGCGTTGGCGCCGGCTGAATTCAGGCGGCCACCGATCACGAACGTCGGATCGAGCCCGCCTTCGGCCAGCACCGATGCCACCAGGCTGGTCGTGGTGGTCTTGCCATGGGTGCCGGCAATGGCCACACCCTGCTTCAGGCGCATCAGCTCGGCCAGCATCACCGCACGCGGCACCACCGGGATACGCCTGGCGCGGGCTGCCAGCACTTCGGGGTTGTCGTTGGTCACCGCGGTGGATACCACCACGGCATTGGCGCCCGTCACGTTCTCCGCGTCGTGGCCATGAGCCACGCGCGCGCCGAGCGAAGCCAGGCGCCGCGTGGCGGCATTGCTGCCCACGTCGGAACCCGAGACCTTGTAGCCCAGATTCAGCAGGACCTCGGCGATGCCGCTCATGCCGGCCCCGCCAATACCTACGAAGTGGATGTTCTTGACAATATGCTTCATTGAATTCGTTTCACGATTTACCCGCCAACTGGCTGCAGATCTCGGCGACGCGCCGGGTTGCCTCCGGTTTGGCCAGGCCGCGCGCAGCGCGCGCCATGTCCTTCAATTGCGTCCGCGACAGGCCGGCGAGCGTCTTCGCCAGACCTTCCGCGGTCAGTTCGTTCTGTTGCACCAGCAACGCAGCGCCCTGCTTCGACAGGAACGTCGCGTTGGTGGTCTGGTGATCGTCCACCGCATGCGGAAACGGCACGAACAGCGCCGCCACACCGGCGGCCGCCACTTCGGAAACCGTCATCGCGCCCGCGCGGCAGATGACCAGATCGGCGTCGGCATAGGCCGCCGCCATGTCGTCGATGAATGGCACGGTATCGCCGGCCACGCCCGCCGCGGCGTAGTTCGCACGCAGCGTATCGATCTGTTTCACGCCGGCCTGATGCTTGACGACCGGGCGCTGCCCCTCGGGCAGCAGCGCGATCGCCTTCGGCACCACGTCGTTGAGTGCGGCCGCGCCAAGGCTGCCACCCACCACGAGCACGTGCAGCGGGCCGGTGCGATGGTCGTAGCGTGACTCCGGCGCCGGAATCTGCGCCAGTTCGGCCCGTACCGGATTGCCGGTCCATTCGCTGTTCGGCAACGTGTCCGGGAACGCGCAGAGCACGCGGTCCGCGACCTTCGCCAATACCTTGTTCGCCAGGCCAGCGATCGAGTTCTGTTCGTGCAGCACCAGTGGGCGCCCAAGCAGCGACGCCATCATCCCTGCCGGGAAGGTGATATAGCCGCCCATGCCGAGCACCACGTCCGGCTTCACCCGACGCAGCGCGCCGATGCTCTGCCAGAACGCGCGCAGCAGGTTCAGCGGAAGCAGGAGCTTGGTCAGCAGGCCCTTGCCACGCAGTCCACCGAACTGGATGTACTCCATCGGGATGTCGTGCTTCGGCACCAGCGTCGCTTCCATGCCCGTACGATTGCCGAGCCAGACCACGCGCCAGCCCTCGTCACGCAACGCACGCGCGACCGCCAGCCCCGGGAACACGTGGCCCCCGGTGCCGCCAGCCATCACGAGCAGCGTGCGTGCGGTCATACCTTCCCTCCGCGCATCAACACCCTGTTCTCGTAGTCAATGCGCAGGACAATCGCCAACGCCACACAGTTCATCAGGATGCCCGAGCCGCCATAGCTGACCAGTGGCAGCGTCAGGCCCTTGGTCGGCAGCAGGCCCAGGTTCACGCCCATGTTGATGAACGTTTGCCAGCCGATCCAGATGCCCATGCCCTTGGCCACCAGACCGGCGAAGGTACGGTCGAGCTGCAGCGCCGTACGGCCGATGTCGAAGCAGCGGCGGACCATCCAGTAGAACAGCACGATCATCACGAGCACGCCGATGAAGCCGAATTCCTCGCCGATCACCGCCAGGATGAAGTCAGTGTGGGCTTCCGGCAGGTAGTGCAATTTCTCGATGCTGCCGCCCAGGCCCACACCAGTCCATTCGCCACGGCCGAAGGCGATCAGCGAGTGCGTGAGCTGATAAGCCTTGCCGAGCGCGTTACTTTCTTCCCACGGATTCAGGTACGCAAAGATCCGCTCGCGACGCCACGGCGATGCCGTAATCAGCAGCGCGAACGCGCCCACGGCCACGCCGACCAGGCCGGCGAACAGCTTGCCGTTGATGCCGCCCAGGAACAAGATGCCCATCGCCACGGCCGCGATCACCAGGAACGCGCCCATATCGGGTTCGAGCAGTAGCAGCATCCCCACCACGACCACGGCCACCCCCATCGGAAGGAAGCCCTTCGAGACGGTCTGCATCCACTCCTGCTTGCGCACCGTGTAGTTGGCCGCGTACAGCACCACGGCCAGCTTCATCAGTTCGGACGGCTGGAAATTCATCAGGCCAAGCGGAATCCAGCGCCGCGCGCCGTTCACGCCCTTGCCGACGAACGGCACCAGCACGATCACCAGCAGGATCAGGGCGACGATGAACAGCTTCGGCGCGTAACGGTCCCAGACCTTCACTGGAATCTGGAACGCCACCAGCGCCGTGGAGAGTCCGATCACCAGGCTGAACGCGTGGCGCACCAGGAAATGGGCCTCGCGGTAGTTGGCGTAGCGCGGCGAGTCCGGCAGCGCGATCGACGCCGAGTAGACCATCACCAGGCCGAACGTCAGCAGTACGATCGCTACCCACAGCAGGGGCTGGTCGTACTCCATCATGCGGGAGCGGGTCGGCTTGACGCCGGACACCGCATCACGCAGGCCACCCCAGGCATTGCCAATGGTGGCGCCGATGAATCCGCTGCGCTTGACCTGCGAGTCGCTCATGGCATGATCCCCCGGGACAAAGCCAGTTCTTCCACCGCGCCGCGGAACACCTGGGCGCGATGCACGTAGTTACGGAACATGTCGAGGCTGGCGCAGGCCGGCGACAGCAGCACCACGTCGCCCGCTTCCGCGAGGCTGGCGGATTTCTCTACCGCTTCCTCCAGCGAGCCGGCGTCGATCAGCGGTTTGCCGGTCGCCTCCAGCGCTTCGCGCAGCGCGCCCGCATCCTTGCCGATCAGCACCACGGCGCGCGCGTATTGCGCCACCGGCGCGACCAGCGGCGAGAAATCCTGGCCCTTGCCCTCACCACCGGCGATCAGCACCACGTGCTTGTCCAGCCCGCTCAGTGCAGCCACGGTGGCGCCGACGTTCGTTCCCTTGCTGTCGTCGAAGTACTCGACTTCATCGATCGTTGCCACCCATTCCACGCGGTGCGGCTCGCCGCGATACTCGCGCAGGCCGTGCAGCAGCGCGTTCAGCGGCAGGTCGATCGCGCGGCACAGCGCCAGCGCGGCCATCGCGTTGGTGGCGTTGTGCATGCCACGGATGTGCAGCGCGTCGGCCGGCATCAGGCGCTTGTGGCGTACCGGCACGACGGCGTCGGCGGCGACATCGTCCTTCTTGCGGCGGCGCGGCTTCTGCTCGGCATCGGCTTCGGTGTCGGGCTCGGCCAGCACGAGCCATGGCATCCCGCCTTCGCGCAGCACGCCGTAGCTGCCCGGCGTCTCGGGCAGGTCGGTGCCGAACGTGACCAGCGTGGTGCCGCGGCGGGCCATGTTCATCGTCAGCGGGTCCTGCCGGTTGAGCACCTGCAGGCAACCCTTCTCGGCCGGGCCGAAGATGCGCGCCTTGGCGGCGGCATACGCTTCCATGCTGCCGTGCCAGTCGAGGTGGTCCTGCGTGACATTGAGCACCGTGGCCGCGTGCGGCGCCAGCGAGAACGTGTATTCGAGCTGGAAGCTGGACAGTTCGAGCACCCAGACATCGGGCAACGTGGCGCTTGCGATGCAGGCCGACAGCTTGTCCAGCGCGGACGGGCTGATATTGCCTGCCACGCCTACGGTCTTGCCTGCGCGCTCGATCAGCCGGCCGGTCAGCGCGGTGGTCGTGGTCTTGCCGTTGGTACCGGTGATGGCCAGCACGCGCGGGGCGTAGCCCGACGTGGCCTCCAGGTAGCCAATCGCCTGGGCGAACAGTTCGATCTCGCCCCAGACAGGAATACTGCGTGCCTGCGCCGCCTCGAGCAGCGCCCGCGTATTGGGTTCGAGCGGGGACAGCCCGGGGCTGATCGCCACCAGACCGATATCGTCGAGCAGGTTCTCGGTGAACTGCCCGCCCACGAACTGGGCCGTGGTCAGTTCCGCCTGCAGGAAGACAAGGTTGGCGGGCGCCTCGCGTGTGTCGGCCACGCGCACGCGGCAGCCATTCAGGCCGCACCAGCGTGCCATGGCCAGCCCCGATTCACCGAGGCCAAGTACCAGCACATGAGGTTTCTGCAACACGCCAAACACTTCGTTTTCCTGCCTTGTAGAGTCCGTAGATTAAAAATTTCAGCCCGGGTTCAGCGCAGCTTCAGCGACGACAACCCGATCAGCACCAGCAGCATCGTGATGATCCAGAAGCGCACCGTCACTTGTGTTTCCTTCCAGCCGCCCAGTTCGAAGTGGTGATGCAGCGGCGCCATGCGGAACAGCCGGCGGCCTTCGCCGTAACGACGCTTCGTGAACTTGAACCACGACACCTGGAGCATCACTGACAGCGTTTCCACCACGAAGATCCCGCCCATCACGAACAGCACGATCTCCTGGCGCACGATCACCGCGACCGTGCCCAGCGCCCCGCCCAGCGCCAGCGCGCCGACGTCACCCATGAACACGCGTGCCGGGTGGGCGTTGAACCAGAGGAACGCCAGACCCGCGCCGGCCATCGCCGAGCAGAAGATCAGCAGTTCGCCCGCGCCGGGAATGTGCGGGAACAGCAGGTACTTGCTGTAGACCGCATTGCCCATCACGTAGGCAAACACGCCAAGGCCGCCGCCCACCAACACCACGGGCATGATCACGAGGCCGTCCAGGCCGTCGGTCAGGTTCACCGCGTTGCTCGAGCCAACGATCACCAGATAGGTCAGCACGATGAAACCGGTCACGCCGAGCGGGTAGCTCACTTCCTTGAAGAAGGGCACGATCAGGTTCATCTTGTACGGCACGTCGGCGAACATGCCGCCCTCGATCCAGCTCAGGAACAGGCTCCAGATGCGCACGTTGCTGGCCTCGGACACCGAGAACGCCAGATACACGGCGGCAACCAGACCGATCAGCGTCTGCCAGAAAAACTTCTCGCGGCTCGACATGCCGCGCGGATCGCGATAGACCACCTTGCGGTAGTCGTCGACCCAGCCAATCGCGCCATAGCCCAGCGTCACGAGCAGCACAACCCAGATGAAGCGGTTGCCCCAGTCACACCAGAGTAATGTCGAGATCGCGATCGAGATCAGCACCAGCACGCCACCCATGGTCGGCGTGCCGGCCTTCACCAGGTGCGTCTGCGGGCCGATCGTGCGTACGGCCTGACCGATCTTCAGTTCGGTCAGGCGGCGAATCACCCACGGCCCGAAACCCAGGCCGATCACCAGCGCGGTGACGTTGGCCATCACCGCGCGGAAAGTCAGATAGTTGACGACCCGCAGGAAGCTGTAGTCGTTCTGCAGCCACTGGGCCAGTGTCAATAACATCGTTGGTCTGTTTCGTTAATGAGCGGAAGGTGATGCGACAAGCGCATCGACCATCCGTTCCATGCGCATGAAGCGCGATCCCTTCACCAGCACGGCCGCTGCATTGGCCACCGTGCCCTCCTTGTCTGCCTCCAGCGCCTGCGCCAGGTCTTCCGCGCGAGCGAAATACCGTGCGCCACCGCCATATGCCTGCACCGCGTGCGGTGCGAGTTCGCCTGTTGCCCAGAGCGCGTCGATGCCGCGCTCGCGCGCGTACGCACCGATCTCGGTGTGGAACATCGGACCCTGGTCCCCTACCTCGCCCATATCGCCCAGCACCAGCAGGCGCGGCGTCGCAAATCCGGCCAGCACGTCGATCGCGGCACGCATCGAATCCGGGTTGGCGTTGTACGTGTCGTCGATAACGACGATGCCCGCTGGCGTGTGCTTCACCTGCAGGCGGCCCTTCACGGCGGTGAAGCCGGCGATGCCGGTCTGGATCGCCGCCACATCGACGCCTGCGGCCAGCGCGCACGCCGTGGCCGCCAGCGCGTTGCGCACGTTGTGCACACCCAGCACCTGCAGGCGCAGCGTGAAGCGCAGGTCTGGCGCGGTCACGTCCAGCACCTGCACGCCATTCTCCAGCGATACCGTGGCCCGTACGTCAGCCGAAGCATCGGTCCCGAACGACAGCACCTTCCGTGTGCCGGCGGCCTGACGCCAGATGGCCGCATAGGCGCCACCGCTTTCGGCATCGACCGGAAACACGGCCACGCCATCGGCGGGCAGCGCGGCGATGGCGCTGGCGTGTTCATGCGCCACGGCCTCCACGCTGACCATGAATTCCTGGTGCTCGCGCTGGGCGTTGGTGACCACCGCCACGGTCGGCTGGGCAATGCCGGCCAGGTAGATCGTCTCACCCGGGTGATTCATGCCCAGTTCGAGCACGGCCAGCTTGTGATGCGCGCGCAGGCGCAGCACGGTCAGTGGCAGGCCGATATCGTTGTTCAGGTTGCCGCCCGTTGCCAGACGATCGCCCTCACCCACGGCCGCGGCAAAGATCGCCGCGATCATTTCCTTGACCGTGGTCTTGCCATTGCTGCCGGTCACGGCCACCGTCGGCGGCGTGAACGTGCGGCGCCAACCCGTGGCCAACTGGCCGAGGCCGGTGCGCGTGTCGGGCACGATCAGCGCCGGCACGTCGACGTCGACCTTGCGGCTCACCATCACCGCGGCGGCGCCGCGCGCGACCACATCGGCCAGAAAATCGTGGGCGTCGAAACGCTCACCCTTGAGCGCGACGAACAGGTCGCCGGGCTCGACGGTACGGCTGTCGGTATGCACGCGCGAAAACGAGCGCGCAGCATCTCCGGAAATACTTGCGCCGGCAATCCAGCCAGCGGCTTGCTGCAGAGTCGTCATCGGTTGGCGGTTCATGCCGACACCCCCCGCGCGCCCAGGGTCAGGCGCACGTGCTCGCGGTCGGAGAACGGGCGCTTGCGCCCCTGGATCTCCTGCGTGGCTTCGTGGCCCTTGCCGGCCACGAGCACCACGTCGGCCGGGGCGGCATGTTTGATGGCGTAGAGAATGGCGGCGGCGCGGTCCTCGATCAGCGCGGCGCGGGCGCGGTCGTTCATGCCGTCGGCGATCGCTTCAAGGATCTCGCGCGGATCTTCGCTGCGCGGGTTGTCACTGGTCAGCACCACTTCATCGGCCAGGCGCTCGGCCACTTCGCCCATCAGCGGGCGCTTGGTGGCGTCGCGATCCCCGCCGCAGCCGAACACGCACCAGAGCTTGCCTTGACGCGCCTGGGCCACGGGCCGCAGCGCGATCAGCGTCTGGACCAGCGCATCGGGCGTATGGGCGTAGTCGACCACGGCCAGCGGGGCATCGTGGCCGCCGAACAATTCCATGCGACCATCGACCGGCGTCAGGCGACGCAGCGCATCGATGGCGGCATCCCAGGTCACGCCCTGCGCCAGCGCGGCGCCGAGCACGGCCAGCAGATTGCTGACGTTGAATGCTCCGATCATCGGCGTGGTCACGTCCGCGGTGCCGAAACTGCCATCGACGTGGAACGCCGTGCCGGCGCCAGTGGCCCGCACGCCAGTCGCGCGCAGCCACTGGCCGCGTGCCGTCGAAGCGCCGGCCTTGCCGTCGATGCCATATTCAATGACTTGCGGGGCTCTCACGGCCACCGCGTTGCTGGCTAGCAGGCGCTGGCCCATGCCATCGTCGCGATTGATCACCGCCGCCTTGAGGCCGTCCCACGCAAACAGGCGCGCCTTGGCTGCCTCGTACTCGGCCATCGTGCCGTGGTAGTCGAGGTGGTCCTGGGTCAGGTTGGTCAGCACGGCAACGGCAAACCCGGTGCCGGCCACGCGGCCCTGCTCCAGCCCATGCGAGGAAACTTCCATCGCCACGGCGCGCGCGCCGGCATCGTGCAGTTCGGCCAGGCTGGCCTGCAACTGCACGGCGTCCGGCGTGGTGAAGCCGGTGAGCTTGAGCGCGTCGGGGAAGCCCGAGCCGAGCGTGCCGATCGTCGCGCATCGCGTGCCTGCAATCTGCAGCAGGCGTGCCAGCCATTGCGCGCACGAGGTCTTGCCGTTGGTGCCCGTGACGCCGGTAACCGTCAGATTGCACGCGGCGATGCCGTACCAGCCAGCCGCGATGGGGCCTGCCAGTTCGTGCAGGTGGGACACTGCCAGGTGGGGCACGCGATCGTCATGGGGCCATGCGAAGTTGTCAGCCTCGTAGACGACGGCCGACGCGCCGGCAGCGATTGCCTTGTCGATATGCGGACGACCATCGGTAGCCAGACGCTCATTGCCCAGCACATAGGCGAAGAACACGTCGCCCGGTTGCAGGCGGCGCGTATCGCCGGTCAACTGCGCGTTTTCCGGGACGTGCGTACGCAGCCAGGCCAGCGCGTTGCTGGCCTGGGCGGAGACTTCAAGCGGAAGCAGCGGCTGGCGCGTCATTGGGTGGCGCTCCATGGTTCGCTCTCAGGCACCTTGTCGGTGACCATCAACTGCCGGATCGGCGAGTCGGGCTGGACATTCAGCGCGCGCAGAGCGCCGCCGGTGATGGCCGAGAAGACCGGGCCGGCGACCGCGCCACCGTAGTGGCTGCCGGAGGTCGGCTCGTCCACGCTGACAGCCACGATCACGCGCGGGTTCGACATCGGCGCCAGGCCGATGAACGAGGCGCGGTACTTGCTGCGGTCGTAGCCGCGGCCCACGTGCTTGTATGCAGTGCCGGTCTTGCCGCCGACGCGGTAGCCCATCACCTGGGCCTCCGGCGCGGTACCGCCGGGCGCGGTCACGGTTTCGAGCATGCCGCGCACCTGGCGGGCAACCTGCGGCGACAGGATGCGCTCGCCGTCTGTCGGGCCGTTGGTCTTGAAGATCGACACGGGAATCAGCTCGCCGTCATGCGCGAAGATCGTATAGGCGTGCGCGATCTGGAACAGCGACACCGAGAGGCCATAGCCATAGGACATCGTCGCCTGCTCGATTGGGCGCCAGCTCTTCCACGGCCGCACGCGACCCGCCACGGCACCCGGGAAGCCGATCTTTGGCGCCTGCCCCAGGCCGACGCTGGTAAACATGTCCCACATTTCCTGCGGCTTCATCATCATCGCGATCTTCGTCGTGCCGATGTTGCTCGACTTCTGGATCACGCCGCCCACCGTGAGCGTGCCGTAGTTGTGGGTATCGGAGATCGTCGCGCCTTCGAAGTTGAACTTGCCGGTCGTCACGATGGTCGTCGACGGCGTCACGCGTCCAAGCTGCAGCGCCAGCCCGATCGAGATCGGCTTCATCATCGAGCCGGGCTCGAAGGTATCGGTCAGCACACGGTTGCGAAGCTGCTCGCCCGACAGGCGGCTGCGGTCGTTCGGGTTGTAGGTCGGCCAGTTGGCCAGCGCCAGCACCTCGCCGGTCTGCGCATCGAGCACCACGGCGCTGGCGGCCTTAGCCTTGCTACGCTCGACCACGGCCTTGACCTCGTTGTAGGCCAGGTACTGGATCTTGGCGTCGATCGACAGCTGCATGTCCTCGCCGTCGCGCGGGGTCTTCAGGATGCCAACGTCCTCCACCACGCGGCCCAGGCGATCCTTGATCACCTGACGCGCGCCGGCACGGCCTGCCAGCACGCTTTCACGCGCCAGTTCCACGCCTTCCTGCCCCTTGTCCTCGACGTTGGTGAAGCCGACGATATGCGCCATCGCCTCGCCTTCGGGATAGAAGCGCTTGTATTCGCGAGTCTGGTGAACGCCATCGATCTTGAGCGCGGCGATCTTGTCGGCCGCATCGGGCAGCACCTGGCGCTTCAGGTAGACGAAGCTCTTGTCCTCGTTGAACTTGGCGCGCAGTTCCTTCTCGGACATGTCCAGCAGCTTGGCCAATTGGCGCATGCGCTGCGGATCGAGATCGTTCGGCACATCCTCAGGCACGGCCCAGATCGCCTTGACCGGCAGGCTGGTGGCCAGCACCAGGCCGTTGCGATCCAGGATCTTGCCGCGCGTGGCGGGCAGCTCCAGCGTGCGCTGGAAGCGCTTCTTGCCCTCCATCTCGTAGAACTGGTTGCCCGGGCCCTGAATCCACATCGCGCGCGCGGCCAGCGCCAGGAACGCGGCGAACATCAGGAACACCACGAACTTCGAGCGCCACATCGGCAGGCGCAGACCCAGCACCGGGCTGGCGGAGAACTGGCCGGTGCGCGGACGGGCTGCCTCGCCGCGCGACTTGTTGCCGGCGCGGGCGCGGTTCATGGTTGGCCGGGCCATGCTCATTTGGCTGCCCCCTCTGCGGGTTGTTCGGCATCCGGCGGCGTCGATGGCAGCACCACGCCCTGCAGATACTGGGTACGACCGGCCACCGCCGGCGACATCTTGAGCTGCGTGCGCGCGGCCTCGGCAATGCGCGCGCTCTTGCTGAGCGAGCTTTGCTGGTACTGCAGGCGCGACCAGTCGATATCGAGCTGCTTCTCCTCCGACTGCGCGCGTTCGAGTGCCACGAACAGCGTGCGTGCCTGATGCTGCGCGCTGACCAGCGACAGCGCGCAGAACAACAGGGCGGCAAGGAGGAAGAAGGTCAGGCGGTTCATGCCGACTGCTCTCCGAGTTTTTCGGCCACGCGCATCACCGCGGAACGGGCGCGCGGGTTGCCGGCCACCTCTTCGGCGCCCGGCTTGAATCGGCCCAGCAGTTTCATCGTCGGCTGCGGCAGGTCGGCCGCGCGCAACGGTGCGCGGCGCAGGGCCGGATCGGCATCCCGCTCGGGACGGGCGTGCGCCTGCATGAACCGTTTGACGATACGGTCCTCGAGCGAGTGAAAGCTGATCACCACGAGGCGGCCCCCGACCTGAAGCAGTTCGTACGCCGCCTTCAGGCCTCTTTCGAGGTCCTCAAGCTCTTGATTGATGTAAATCCGTAAAGCTTGAAAGGTGCGGGTCGCAGGGTCCTGGCCCTTCTCGCGTGTTTTGACGGCTTTCGCCACGAGCGCGGCAAGGTCTGAAGTAGTGGCGAGTGCTCCGCCATCGCCGGATTCGCGCCGGCGAGCAACAATCGCCTTTGCAATCTGTAGAGCAAACCGTTCTTCCCCATAGTCTCGTATCACCCTGGCAATGTCATGCTCGTCCGCTTGTGCAAGCCACTCGGCGGCGGTAATGCCGCGCGTGGTGTCCATGCGCATGTCCAGCGGGCCCTCGAAACGAAAGGAAAACCCCCTCGCTGCCTCGTCGATCTGGGGCGAGCTGATTCCCAGGTCGAGCAGCACGCCAGCTACCGGGCCACGGCCGGCCAGCCGATCGCCCATTTCCGCAAAGCTCGCGTGCTCAATGGAGAAGCGGGCATCCTTGATGGTGCCCGCTTCTGCGATTGCTGCCGGATCCTTGTCGAAGGCGACCAGGGTGCCGGCCGGCCCCAGCCGGGCCAGTACTGCCCGGCTGTGCCCCCCTCTGCCGAAGGTGCCGTCCACATAGGCGCCGTCGGGCCGCCAGACGAGCGCATCGACGGCCTCGTCCAGCAACACGGTGCGATGGCGCAGGGTGGTGGTCCCCGGCGATTCGGTAGGGCTCATGACCTCTTCAGAAGGAGAAATTCTTCAATGCTTCCGGCATGCCTTGCGCCATCGCTGCCTGTTCCTTGGCGGCGTAGGTCGCGGCATCCCAAACTTCGAAGTGGCTGCCCATGCCGAGCAGCATCACTTCCTTGTCGAGCATGGCGGCACTGCGCAATTCCGGTGCTATCAGCACGCGGCCTGCGCCGTCCATATCCACGTCGGCGGCGTTACCGAGGAAAATCCGCTTCCACCAATGGGCATCCATCGGCAGCGCCGCTATACGGCCTCGGAAAACCTCCCACTCAGGGCGGGGAAAGAGCAACAGGCATCCATCCGGGTGCTTGGTCAGCGTAACCCGGCCCTCGGCCTGTGTTTGCAGCGCTTCGCGGTGCCTGGCCGGAATGGACATCCGACCCTTGGCATCAAGCGAAAGCGCCGATGCTCCCTGAAACAAGCTCGCCCCCCTGGTAGCCGTCGGCCTCAGAGCCGTCCGGCAGGTCGATTCATCCCTTCCGCTACCAGTTCGGTCTGAGATAAATCATCGCAGAGCCAACCCGGTTTTTCACACAAAAATACACTTCCTCACACTATTTCCCACTTTAGAGGAAGCGTTTTGGCGGGTCAAGGCTCGCTATGGGGCAAGAAACAAGCTTTTTTTAATCAGAACAAAGACTTAGCGCGTCAACCTCACGCACCGCAAAGGTGATTCCTTAATGAAATGAAGAACTTGGGGAGGAAAGCAGAGAAACCACCTGAGAACTACCGGAGGGAATACTGCCGACAGCGTGAAACGCCATCGGTTTCACGCCGTCGGGAAGGATACAACGTTTTGCTGTCAGCCCCTGTCAGGCAAGGGCTCAGGGGACTTTTCCACAACCACCACAGGCAGGTCCGCGACCCATCGCGAATTGGATCGCGACGAAGCGCTTCGAGACGCGCCGATCCTTATCGATCAGATGCGGTAGGCGGTGGTGGTCATGACGCGCGATGCGACTTGCATCAATGCGCGAACTGGTCCCGGCAGTGGGATACCCCCTGCGTTCCTCGCGGCATCGCCGTGGCGGACCTCGTCGTCGCGCATTTGTTCGAGGATTGCGCGCGAGCGGCTGTCCGTGGTGGGCAGGCGGTCGAGGTGGCTGGTCAGATGATGCTCGACCTGACGCTCAGTCTCGGCCACGAAGCCAAGGCTGACCTTGTCGCCGGCGCGTCCCGCCAGAACGCCGATCGCGAACGCGCCGGCATACCAGACGGGATTCAGCAGGCTCGGACGCGAGCCCAGTTCACGCAGGCGGTCCGCGCACCAGGCCAGATGATCCTCTTCCTCTTTGGCGGCAGCATCCATCTGCGCGCGCACGGCCGGCGTTCGCGCGGTCAGCTTCTGCGCCTGGTAGAGGGCCTGGGCGCAAACCTCTCCAACATGATTGATGCGCATGAGGCCGGATACGTGGCGACGCTCCTCGGGGTTCATCTGCTCCGTTTCCGGAGCCAGCCTGTCTGCAGGGTTGGCGCGCTCCGCGCGGGTCGCACCGGCAATCGCGCGCAACGCGACATCGAATTCTCGGATCAACGTATCCATGTCTGTCTAGGGATGGTCTGCGCGCATATCGAACCTTCGCCCCACTGAAGAGGTAGGTCGCACCAAACGCGCCTTCGGGAATTCCCCCATTGTACCCGCGCGACCCGCGCGAGGCCCGCAACATCGCCCGCAACGCCGCGTCTGTGCTGGCATCTGTCGCTTACAGGTACTTAAAAACCCTGAGTTGTGAAAACCAGACAAGACGTTTACCACAGGGTCAAAAGAAGTGCTCTTTTGTTAGAGTGGTCGGCAGCTTCCAAGGAAGTCAAGTGCGGAAGGGTGTAGAGGGCTGACTTATGGAGGTCCCTTCCGGGCTTTATCTAATAATTCTTAAGTGGAGATCACCCAGCATGAAAAAGTCGCTTCTCGCGCTTGCCGCGATGAGCGCGTTTGCCACTGCGGCAAATGCGCAATCGAGCGTGACCCTTTATGGTGTCGTGGACTTGCCGATCGAATACACGAACCACCTGGCACCGGGCCTGGGCGCCCCTAACGCCAGCGGCGTTCCTCAAGCGGCGCCGGGCGGCGGCAGCCGTGTTGGTCTGTCTGGCGGCGGCGGCCTGTCCGGCTCGCGTTGGGGCCTGCGTGGCACCGAAGATCTGGGCGGCGGCCTGAAGGCACTGTTCGTGCTGGAAAGCGGCTTTGGCCTTGACGATGGCAAGTCGCAGCAAGGCGGCCGCCTCTTCGGTCGTCAGGCATTCGTGGGTCTGCAAAGCGATACGCTGGGTCGCGTGACCTTCGGTCGCCAGTACACCACGATGTTCGACATGTTCGCGAACTTCTCGCCGACCGGCTACGCGACGCTGTATGAACCGGTGGTGGCCCAACTGGGTACGAACTTCCGCTCGGACAACACGGCCAAGTACACCGCCGTGATCGGCCCAGTCACCGCCGAGGCGCACTGGAGCTTCGGCACGGGCGTCGGCGCGATCGGCACGACCCCGCTGGCCGGCGGCGGTGCTGGCGAAGTGCCGGGCAACTTCAACAACAACGCAGGCGGTGGCGCTGGCGTGCTGTACATGAGCGGCCCCCTTGGCCTGACGGTTGCCTATGACGAATGGCGTCCGGCGGTCAACATTGGCTCGCCTGGCCGGTCGCGCAAGATCGGCGCAGCCGGTAGCTACACGTATGGCCCGGCCAAGCTGATGGCTGGTTACCGCTATGGCCGTACCACGGACAGCAGCGGCAACGAACTGATCCGCGACAACTACTACTGGATCGGCTTGAACTATCAGGTCAGCGCTCCGCTGGGTCTGACGCTGGCCTACTTCTACGACGACGTCACGCAGCTGCGCGCCCCTGCCGGGGTTGGCCAGGCCGCCCTGCCGTCGAACAATCCCGCCAACCCGTGGCAGATCAGCTTCGTGGCCGACTACAACTTCTCGAAGCGCACCGACGTCTACCTGACGATGGCCTACGCGAAGAACTCGGGCCTGAACTTCGACACGTCGGCGGTCAGCTTCGCCAACGGCTACTACCTGCAGCAAGGCGCCAACAGCCAGGTCGGCGTGGCCCTGGGTATTCGCCACAAGTTCTGATCGAACCGATTCATCGTTCCTTTCAAGGCGCCCACGGGCGCCTTTTTTTTTGCCAGATGCGAGACACGCATAAGGGCTTCACCCCATCCGCCAGGTGGCGGGCACCAGACTAGAATGGCTCCGAGACCGGGACAACCGGCCATTAGCCGGCCCTTATACGGAGACCTCGCCATGTCACACCCACGCCGGCGCACTGTCGCGCTGCTGCTTTCGATTGCCCTGAGCCCGCTGGCGGCCGCTTCGGCCCATGCAGCCGACGCCTATCCCACCAAGCCGATCCGTCTGGTCGTGCCATTCCCGGCCGGCGGCACCACTGACATCCTGGCGCGCGCAGTCTCTGCTGAATTGTCGAAGCTGCCCGGCTGGAACGTGGTGGTCGACAACAAACCCGGCGCCGGCGGCAATATCGGCTCGGACATCGTCGCTAAGTCGGCGCCGGACGGCTACACGCTGCTGATGGGCACCGTAGGGACGCACGGCATCAACCAGTCGCTGTACGGCAAGCTGCCGTACGACCCGATCAAGGACTTCGCGCCGATCACCGAGGTGGCGTCGGTACCCAATGTGCTGGAGGTGAACCCCGCCTTCGCGCAACAGAACAAGATCAATACCGTCAACGATCTCATTGCCTACGCACGGGCTAATCCTGGCAAGCTGAACATGGCATCGAGCGGCAACGGCACGTCGATCCACCTGGCCGGCGAGCTGTTCAAGACCCAGACCAAGACCTACATGGTCCACTTCCCGTACCGCGGCAGCGGCCCCGCGCTGACCGACATGACGGGCGGCACGATGCAGGTGATGTTCGACAACCTGCCTTCCTCCATGGCGCTGATCAAGGCCGGCAAGCTCAAGGCGCTGGCCGTGACCAGCGCCAAGCCGTCGCCGGCGCTGCCCGGCGTGCCCACCGTGGCGGCCGCGGCGAACCTGCCGAGCTATGAGGCCAGTTCGTGGTTCGGGCTGCTGGCACCGGCTGGCACGTCGCCGGAGATCATCCATCGCATCCAGCAGGAAGTCGCCAAGAGCCTGAGCACCCCTGCCGTGCGCGACCGAATGATGGCCCAGGGCGCCGATCCGGTCGGCAACACACCCGACCAGTTCGCCGCTCTCATCCGCGCCGAGCACATCAAATGGGCCAAGGTGGTCAAGGATTCCGGCGCAAAGGTCGACTGACGACAACCGATCGTGGCCGGGCAAGGCATATACTTGAAATATCAAGTTTTCGCCTGCCCTAACCACGATGCCCAATCCTTCCTCCGCCAGCAATACCGACGAGCCGGCGCCGGTCGATCTGGAGACCAGCGCTGGCGACTCGGAGCATGAGGCGCTGCGCCTCTGGCTGCGCCTGCTGACCTGCACGAACCTGATCGAGGGCGACATCCGTTCGCGGCTACGTCAGGATTTCGCGGTCACCTTGCCCCGCTTCGATCTGATGTCGCAGCTCGATCGGCATCCTGAGGGCCTCAAGATGGGCGAGTTGTCTCGCCGCATGATGGTGACCGGTGGCAATGTCACCGGCATCACCGACCAGTTGCAGCAGGAAGGCCTGGTCACGCGCGAGGCGCTGCCCACCGATCGCCGCGCCTATCTGATCCGCCTGACGCCTGCCGGCCGGGCAGCGTTCTCCAGCATGGCGCGCGCGCACGAGGGGTGGATCGAGCAATTGTTCTCCGGCCTGGCCGAAACCGATCGCCGCGCGCTGTTCCGGCTGCTCGGCCGCCTCAAGACCAGCCTGCCCACGTCATGACCCAGTTACTGTCTCGTCCGCTGCAACTCATCGGCATCTTGTCCACCGCGTGCGTCGTGGCGGCATGTGCCTCCTCGACGCCTTCGGGCCCGCAGATCACCCCGGTGAACGCGACAGTCAAGCTCGGACGCGTCACCGAAAAGACGTTCCTGACGCGGATCGACGTCGCGAATCCGAACGACAGCGGCTACGGTGTCGGTGTGGGAGCCGCCGGTGTTGGCGGCGGTAGTGGCGGTGGCGGCGTTGGTGTGGGATTCTCGATGGATCTGACCCGCCTGTTCAACCGGCAGCCGCCTCAGCAGATGGATCTCTACCAGTACAAGGTACGGGCGGCCGATGGCACCATGGCGCAGGTGAATGCGCCGGCGGCGCCGGGACTGGAGCCCGGCGCGTGTGTGCGGCTGATCTATCCGGACGGATCGACACAACCGCAGATGGCGCCGTCAAACGAGTGTTGAGGCGCCAGATCCTGCGTCAGGCTGCCTTGCGGCTATCGCGCAGTTCGCGGCGCAGGATCTTGCCGACATTGGTCTTCGGCAGTTCGGTACGGAACTCGACGTACTTGGGGCGCTTGTAGCCGGTCAGGCGTTCCTTGCAGAACGCAATCACGTCGGCCTCGGACAACGCCGGGTCCTTCTTGACCACGAACAGCTTCACCACCTCGCCCGAGTGCTGGTCCGGCACGCCCACGGCGGCGACTTCCAGCACGCCCGGGCATTCCGCCACCACGCCTTCCACTTCGTTCGGATACACATTGAAGCCCGACACCAGGATCATGTCCTTCTTGCGATCGACGATCTTGGTATAGCCGCGCTCGTCCATCACGCCGATGTCGCCCGTCTTGAAGAAGCCGTCGGCGGTCATGACCTTGGCGGTCTCGTCGGGGCGATTCCAGTAGCCGGCCATCACCTGCGGCCCGCGCAGGCAGATTTCGCCCGGCTGGCCGAGCGGCAGTTCGTTGCCGTCGTCGTCGCGGATCGACACGTCGGTCGACGGCAGCGGCAGACCAATCGTGCCGGAGAACGCATCGGTATCGGTCGGATTGCAGGTGGCCGACGGCGAGGTTTCGGACAGGCCGTAGCCTTCGATGATCGGGCAGCCCGTCTTCGCCAGCCAGTTCTTGGCCACGGCTTCCTGCACGGCCATGCCGCCGCCATTGGCCACGCGCAGGCCCGAGAAATCGATCTTGGCGAAGTCCGGATGATTCAGCAGCGCGTTGTAGAGCGTGTTCACGGCCGGGAACATGTGGAACTTGTACTTCTGCAGTTCCTTGATGAAGCCCGGGATATCGCGCGGATTCGGGATCAGGATGCTCAGGCCACCGCTGCGCATCCCCAGCAGGCAGCAGACGGTCAGCGCGAAGATGTGGTACAGCGGCAGCGCGGTGATGGTGACCACCTGGTCGATAGGCGCGCCCTTGGCCAGCGCCGGCTGCATCCACGCTTCGGACTGCAGCACGTTGGCCACGATGTTCCGATGCAGCAACGTGGCCCCCTTCGACACGCCGGTGGTCCCGCCCGTGTACTGCAGGAACGCCACGTCATCGGGACCGGTATTGACCGGCTTCAGCGTCATCTTGCGGCCTTCGGCCAGCACGTCCTTGAAGCGCACGCAGTGGGGCAGCTCCCAGGCCGGCACCATCTTCTTGACGTTACGGACCACGAAATTGACGATCGCGCCCTTCACCGTACCAAGCAGGTCGCCCATGCTGGCCACCACGACGTGTTTGACCGGCGTGGCCGACAGCACGGCCTGCAGCGTCGACGCGAAGTTCTCGAGGATGACGATCGCCTCGGCGCCGCTGTCCTTGAGCTGGTGCTCGAGTTCACGCGGCGTGTAGAGCGGATTGACGTTGACCACCACGTAGCCGGCCCGCAGCACGGCCGCCAGCACCACCGGATACTGCAGCACGTTCGGCATCATGATCGCAACGCGCGCGCCGGGGCGCAGGCCCCGCGACTGCAGCCACGCGGCGAAGGCGTGAGAAAGCTGATCGAGTTCGCCGTAGGTCATCGCATGGTCCATGCAGATGAATGCCCGGCGATCGGCATAGGTACGGAACGATTCCTCGAGCAACTGGGCCAGTGAACGGAACTGGCTGGCGTCAATCTCTGCTGGCACGCCTGCCGGATAGTTTTTCAGCCACAGCTTTTCCATACCGTCTCCTGAATTTCTGAATGGTCGTTCGATTTTTTCGCAATGCTAAACGCGCGATGCTATCGAGACAACACGTTAGACGAAGTCCTCCACGAATACGACCGTGAAATCATGGATTATGCGTCACCCAATAAGATGACCAAGGGAATACCCTGACGGCCTCAACCGGCTTTGACTGCGGTCAATTCGGCAGGACCAGTTTCATCATGTTCCTGGCCAACTCCTGCGCCAGCGTCTCTGGGTCCATGCGTCCCGGCTCGTGCCAGGTGTACATGAATCCAATCACGCCGCCCATGGAATGCGCGGTCACGCGCGCATCGCCAAACTCGAACACGCCTGCCTCGCGTCCTTCTTCCAGAAGCGCGTACAGGTCGCGATAGAAATCGCGCGCCATGGTGTTGAGCCAGTCCACCGTGTCCGGCCTCAGGTACTGGTTGTCGCGGAAGCTCAGGGCGGCGGCCACATGGCAGCGGACACAGCGTCGCGCCATTTCCAGCAAGCAGGCGCTCAGCCGTTCACGAACCGGCAGTGCCGGGTCGGCGGTCTCGCGGATCACCGTCAGACAGGTCTGTGCCGACTCGCGGCACAGGATGTCGAAGATCTCGTATTTGTCAGCGAAGTAGTAATAGACGGCGGGCTTGGTCACGCCGAGCGCCCGGCACAGATCGTTCATCGTCATGCCTGGGTAGCCCTTCGTGTAGAAGAGCTGGCCCGCCGCGTCGAGAATCTGGCGACGACGCGCTTCCTGACGTTCGGCGACGTGCGCACGCGCAGGGCCGCTTTCTGCCAGCGTGGTGGCTTCGGTGGCACGAGGCGTATGGCCGGTTCTTTTGAGGGCGCGAGGCATGTCGGCCATTCTCGCACGGCCCGCGCGCACCACCATTGGGAAACTCCCGCGATTGACCTCTGCGGCTACTGCCCCTGGCTGGTAGCGGATGTCTGACTGCCGGCGTCCGTCGCACGCAAGGCGGTCAGCGGCTTCACCTCGGTGGCGGGCGGCGCCAGCTTGCGCAAAGCCGCGTCGCGCTCTGCCGGTGGGAGATCGCCGATCTTGCGCGCGGCTGCGTAGAAGCGCTCCCAGTCACCATCACATTGCGCCAGTAACGCGGCAAAAGCCGGCACCCATTGCTGATACGTGGCGACAGCGGCGAGATGGGCGTTGGTCAGTGGCTGCTCGAACCATCGGTCATAGCCACTGTAGCCGCCCCACTCGTCCTTCTTGAGGTTCGCGTACGTCTGGCGCAGTTCGTCGAAGATGCGCGCCTTGCCTTGCCGCTTGGCGCCATCGTCGAGCGGCGAATGGTAAAGCTCGACCAGTTGTTCGCGCGCGCCCAGCAGCATGGTGCGGAACTGGCGCCGCCGCTTGTCGTAGATCTGATAGCTGGCGCGCACCTCGGGCGATCCTTCCTGCGCGAGCCAGCGTTCGACGCCGGCCGTCTCCACCGCCGTGGCAAACGATTCGTTGAACGCCGTGTCGTTGCGCACGTAGACCACCTGATGCGCCAACTCGTGGAAGATCAGCCGCGCCAGTTCGCCTTCGGGCAGGTAGACGAAGGTGTTGAGCAGCGGGTCGTCGAAGTAGCCAAGCGTGGAATACGCGGGGATGCCGGCCACATAGGCCTCCAGCCCGTCACGGCGCAGCCCCAGTGCGTAGTGGTCGGCAGCTTTCTGGTCGTAATAGCCCCGATAGGTGATGCAACCGACGATTGGAAAGCACCACTTGCGCAGATCCATCGACAGCTCGGGCGTGGCAAACACGCTCCACACTACATAGGGACGATGCAGGTTGGCGTAGCGGCGATAGCTGCCGTTGTCAGGCAGCTTCAACTCGCGCGAGGCGTAGTCGCGGATCTCGCGGGCCAGCGTCAGACGCTGAGCCAGGCGCGCATCGTGGGCGTCATTGGCCGTGGCAATGGCATCGTCGATCGGTTGTGCCTGCGCCATCACGCCGAGATGGCCGCCGATCGACTGATAGTAGTAGCCGAGTGTGTCGCAACCGGCCACCAGCAACGCCGCGCCGAGCACCGCCAGGGCACTCGCCAGGCGCCGGCGGGCCGGCCAGCGGATCATGATGCCAGCGCCTCGGCGGGCACCGGCACCGGCTCCACTTCGACCAGGCAATCGTAGAACACCGGCGCGCGCCCCAGGTCCGTCAATCGCTGGCTGGTCAGTTCGTTGGCGTTCTTGCCATCCGGCGCGAGCTTCTTCCACCAGATCGACAGGCCGACGACCAGCCCCTGCCGGGCGCGGTCGGTCACGCGGGCACGCGCCTGCATGCTGCCGCGATCGTTGAAGGCGCGGACCTGCGCACCATTGGCAATGCCACGCGCCGCGGCGTCGAGCGGATGGATGTCGAGATGCGGCTCGCCTTCGGTGGCGCGCAGGCTGTCGACATTGACGAATGTGCTGTTGAGGAAGTTGCGTGCCGGCGGCGAGATCATCGCCAGCGGGTAACGCGCGAACAGTTCGGGGGCCGAGGAAGGCGCTTCGTACGGCGGCACGTAGGCGGGAACGGGATCAAGCCCCTCTCGCGCCATTGTCTCCGAATAGAACTCGCACTTGCCCGATGCCGACGGGAAGCCGCCCTCGGCGAACGGCGCCTTGGCGATATTCAGTTTCTGCCAGCCCCGGGCCTTGAGGGAATCCCAGCTAATACCCGCCGCGCGCTTGTCGTCACGCAGGACGGCCTGCGATGCGATCGCCTCGTCGCTGTCGGCAAAGCAGGACTCCGTGAATCCCATGCGCGCGGCCAGCCGGCGGAAGATCTCGGTGTTCGGCAGCGCCTGCCCGAGCGGCTCCACCGCCTGGTTGTTCGCCAGGAAGTAAGTGTGGCCGTAGGCCTTGTGCACATCAACGTGCTCGAGCTGCGTCGTGGCCGGCAGCACGATATCGGCGTAATCGGCCGTATCGGTCCGGAAGTGCTCCAGTACTACCGTGAACAGGTCGTCGCGTCCAAACCCGGCTGCCACCCTCCCCGATTCCGGCGCCACTGCCACGGGGTTGCTGTTGTAGACCACCACGGCTTCGATCTTCGGGCCGTTGCCGGTGGTGCCGTCGTCCAGCAGCGCGTCGCCGATCGTGCTCATGTTGATCGTGCGCGGCAGGTTCGGCCAGCCAGGCAGCAGGTCGGGCCGTTGCAGCGCCGCGTTGTCGACCGGGAAGAAGCCCGACGTCGACAACAGCAGGCCGCCTGCGGCCTCGCGCCATGCACCGACCAGCGAAGGCAGGCACGCCACGGCACGCACTGCCTGGCCGCCACCGTGCACGCGCTGCATCCCGTAATTCAGGCGGATCGCCACCGGTTGGCGCTCGCGCACGGCGAGTTTGCCGTACAGCCCGGCGAGCCACTCGATGTCATCGACCGGAATCCCGCAGATCCGCGCCGCCGTTTCCGGCGAGAACTGCATCGCCCGTTCGCGCAGCGCATCGAAGCCAACGGTATGGCGGGCGACGTAGTCGTGGTCGATCAGGTCGTCGCGAATCAGCACGTGCATCATCGCCAGCGCCAGCGCGGCGTCGGTGCCCGGCATCGGCGCGATATGACGATGGCATTTCTCCGCCGTCAGCGAGCGGTACGGGTCGATCGCCACCAGCGTCGCGCCACGGCGCTTGGCTTCCTGGGCGCGCGTCCAGAAATGCAGGTTCGACGTAATCGGATTGCTGCCCCAGATAATGATCAGCTTCGCGTCGACCACCTGCTCCATGTCCATGCCGACGCTAGCGCCGTAGGTATGGCGCAGGGCCGTGGCGCCCGCACTGGCGCAGATCGTGCGATCGAGCAGCGAGGCGCCGAGCTTGTGGAAGAAGCGCGCTGCCATGCTCTCGCCCTGTACCAGGCCCATCGTGCCGGCGTAGCTGTAGGGAACGATCGCCTCAGGATTCCGGGCGGCGATCGATGACAGCCGCCCGGCAATTTCGTCGAGCGCCTCGTCCCACGAAATTGGCTCGAACCTGCCCTCGCCCTTCTTGCCCACGCGCCGCAGCGGGGTCAACAGCCGGTCCGGGTGATAGGTGCGTTCGGTATAGCGCGAAACCTTGGTGCAGAGCACACCCTGGGTGCCCGGATGCTCGGGGTCTCCGGCGACCTTGATCGCCCGGCCGTCTTCGACGGTGACGAGCAGTGCACAGGTATCGGGGCAATCGTGGGGGCAGGCGGCGCGGACGATGCGGGTGGCCATGGCGGTATCGGCAGGCAGATAACTTCAGTGGGGCGCCCGGTGTGGGCAATGAAGTACGGCGAACGGGCCAGCGTCAGGGCGAATCGAACTTCGCCTCTTCCATGTTCCGCCATGTGACTGTGGCGCAACGGCCTCGCCAGAACATTCCCAACCGGGAGAAATTGTTTGGCTCCGATTGTATTCGATTATGATGTGCCGGCGCGTTCCGCCCCCTGGGTCGGAAAGAACCCGCAGCGACGTCAGATCGCGAGGGGACGCGGATCCGAGAAGCAACACAGCAGTAACAAGAATGGTTGACGGATTTTTTGACGGGGATTCACATGGTTTTGCAATCTAGGGTCAATCGCCGGACATTTGCCGGCCTGCTGATGGCATGCGCCATCGGTAGCTGCGGCGTGACTGGCGCCGCCTTTGCCGCCAACACCACGGCTGGCGAAACGGGCGTCACCACCGACACCATCCTGCTGGGCCAGTCGGCCGCGCTGTCCGGCCCCACGGCCGTGCTCGGCAAGCAGATGAACGCCGGCGCCCGCCTCTACTTCGACTACATCAACAAGCAGGGCGGCGTGTTCGGCCGCAAGATCGAGCTCAAGGCGCTCGACGACATGTACGAGCCGGAAGAGGCCGTCAGGAATACGAAGAAGCTGATCGAGGAAGACCGGGTCTTCGCCCTGTTCGGCTACGTGGGCACACCGACCAGCCAGGCCGTGATGCCGCTGGTCAACCAGGCACGCATCCCGTTCTTCGCGCCGTTCACGGGGGCACAGTCGCTGCGCGACCCGCAGAGCCGCTACGTATTCCATGTGCGCGCCGGCTATGAGGAAGAAACCGCCGCGATCGTGCGCCAGATCCGTACCACCGGCCTCAAGCGCATCGTCGTGGTCTTCAACGACGACGCTTACGGCCGTGCCGGCCTCTCCGGCGTCGAGCACGCCATCAAGGCCCTGCCCGCCGACAGCGGCGTGCAACTAGTGGCCCAGGAAAGCGTGATCCGGAACACGGTGGAAATCGGCGATGCCATGCAGACGGCGATGAAGGCCAAGCCGGACGCGGTCGTGCTGATCAGCGCCTACCGCACGGTCGGCGCCTTCGTGAAGGAAGCGCTGCGACGCGGTTACAGCGGGCAGTTCTACAACGTGTCGTTCGTTGGCACCCAGGCGCTGGCCAAGGAAGTGGGGCCGCAGGGCAGCGGCGTGATCATCTCGCAGGTGATGCCACACCCCGGCAACGCCACGCTGCCGGTGGTGCGCGAGTACCTGCGGCTGCTGCAGGCGGCTGGCAAGCAGAATGACTTCGACTACGCCAGCATCGAGGGCTTCATCGCTGCCAAGTCGTTCGTCGAGGGCCTGCGGCGCGCGGGCAAGGACCTGACGCGCGAGCGCCTGGTGACGGCGCTGGAAACCATGCGCAACGTCGACCTCGGTGGCTATATCGTTCAGTTCTCGCCCGAGAGCCATGTGGGCTCGAAGTTCGTCGAGATGACGATCATCAACTCGCGGGGCGTGGTGATTCGCTGACGGCCTTTTTTTGCTCCCTTTTCTCCCCTCTCCCGCACTGCGTGAGAGGGGAGAAAACACTCACCCCGTCAGGTCTGATCGTTCAGATGACACGCTGAAAACCTCAGCGGCGCGATCTCTTTGAGGACCGGCTGCTCGGTCTTGCAACGTGGCATCGCGTGCGGGCAGCGCGGATGAAAGTGGCAGCCGGTGGGCGGATTCAGCGGCGACGGAATCTCGCCCCGGATCGCCACGTAAGTCTTCTTGCCAACCTCAAGCTTCGGCGCCTCGGCCAGCAACGCCTGCGTATAGGGATGATTCGGCGCGGCGAACACTTCCTCGGTCGGCGCGGACTCCACCACACGTCCCAGATACATGATCACCACGCGGTCGCTGATGTGCTTGACCACGCCCAGATCATGGCTGATGAACAGGTACGTAAGGTTCAGTTCTTCGCGCAGGCGCATGAACAGGTTCAGGACCTGGGCCTGGATCGATACATCTAGCGCCGCCACCGATTCATCGCAAACCAGGAACTCCGGCTTGACCGCCAACGCGCGCGCAATGCCGATCCGCGCGCGCTGACCGCCCGAGAATTGGTGCGGGAAGCGGCGCAGCACGGTCGGATCCATCCCCACGCGCACGAGCATGTCTTCCACATACGCCTTCTGCGCGCCCTTCTCCACCATGCCGTGGACGACAGGCGCCTCGCCGACGATGTCGAGCACGCGCATCCGTGGATTCAGCGACGCGTACGGGTCCTGGAAAATCATCTGGATCGCAAGCTGCTTCTCGCGCTTCCGGTCTGGCGGCAGCCGGTCAAGATCCGTCCCGCGCCAGAATCGCTCCCCTTCGGTCAGCGTGTGCAGGCCCACGGCCATGCGGCCCAGCGTGGACTTGCCGCAGCCCGATTCCCCCACGAGACCAACAACCTCGCCAGTGCGGATCGAGAGATCGACACGATCCACCGCATGAACGATCTCCACGCGCTGCTTCGCGCCGAAGACATTGGCGACTTTCGCCGCGATGTCGAGCGACTTGACGAAGCGCTTGGAGACGCCTCGCAGTTCCAGCAGCGGTGCCGGCGGCATGGCCGTCTCCGCCGCCACGCCGGAGGCCAGGGCGCCCGGGGTATCCATCACGTTCGAGCTCATGCGGCCTCCTGCTGGGCGTGTACCGGATGGAAGCAGCGCAACTGCCTCCCATCTGGCGACAGTTCAAGCGGCGGCTCGGTGGCGCAGATCTCCGTGGCATAGGGGCAGCGCTCGCGAAACGCGCAGCCGCTCGGCAGATTCAGCAGCGATGGCGTCATGCCCGGAATCTGTCGCAGCGGCGCACCACGCGGATTGCGCGACGGCGCCGAGTCGATCAGCCCGTGGGTATAAGGGTGCCGGGGAGCTTCGAGCACCTGCCGCACGTCGCCCGATTCGACGATCTTGCCCGCGTACATCACGCAGACCTTGTCGGCCAGCCCCGCCACAACGGAAAGGTCATGAGTGATCCAGATCAGCGCGGTGCCGGATTCGCGGCACAGCGTCTGCATTTCATACAGGATCTGCCCCTGGATCGTGACGTCGAGCGCGGTCGTCGGCTCATCGGCGATGATCAGGTCGGGCTTGTTGAGCAGGGCAATCGCAATCGCCACGCGCTGGCGCATGCCGCCGGAAAACTGATGCGGATAGGCCTGCAGCCGCTCGTCCGGCGAAGGGATGCCGACGCGTGCCAGCGCATTGCGCGCGCGCTCACGCGCGGCGGCCTTGCTGACATCGTCGTGCGCGCGCACGGCTTCGATCATCTGGGTGTCGATGCGCAGGACCGGGTTCAGCGTCATCATCGGGTCCTGAAAGATCATCGCGATCCGGTTGCCGCGCACGTCGCGTTGCTGCGCGGGCGTCAGCGCGCGCAGGTCGCGAGTCACGCCGTCCCGGCTGGTCAGCGCAATGCGGCCTTCGACCACTTTGCCCGGCGGATCGATCAGCCCCATGATCGAATAGCCGGTCATCGACTTGCCCGAGCCCGATTCACCGACCAGGCCCATGATCTCGCCACGGCCAACCGTGAACGACACGTCGTCCACGGCGCGCGCTACGCCGGCTCGGGTAAAGAACTGCGTTTTCAGGTGTTCGACGACCAGGGTCGGTTGCGTCATGTCGGCTCCTGGTCCGTTATTGCGTTTGCAGGCGCGGATTGAGCACATCGCGCAACTGGTCGGCCACGAGGTTCATCGCCACGATTGTGATCACGAGGGCGATGCCCGGGAAGAAGCTGATCCAGTACTTGCCGGACAGCATGTACTGCTGGCCATTGGCGATCAGCATCCCAAGCGACGGCTCGGTAACCGGCACACCAAGCCCCAGGAACGACAGCGTGGCCTCCAGCGTGATGGCCGACGCTACTTGCAGCGCGGCGATAACGATCAGCGGCGGCAGGCAGTTCGGCAGCAGATGGCGGAACATGATGCGCCCCGGCGGCAGGCCCAGGCAGGTGGCCGCCTCGATATATTCCTTGCGCCGCTCGACCAGCGCTGCGCTACGCGTGGTGCGCGCGTAGTAGGCCCACTGCACAGCCACCAGCGCGATGACGATGTTGCCGATGCCGGGACGCAGGAACGCCAGCAGGATCAGCGCCAGCAGGATCGGCGGAAACGAAAGCTGCAGGTCGGCCACGCGCATGATGAAGGCCTCGGTGCGGCCGCCGATGAAGCCCGCCAGCAAGCCGAGCGTGGCACCCAGCAGCAGCGCAATCACGGTGCTGACCACCCCGACGCCCACGCTGATGCGCAGGCCGTACATCACCGCGGAGAGCATGTCGCGGCCCTGTTCGTCGGAGCCCAGCAGGAACGTCATGCCGCTGCCCGCCTGCTCGCCGGGAGCCAGGCGGGCGTCGAGCACGTCCAGGGTCGCGAGGTCGTAGGGATTCTGTGGCGCGAGCCACGGCGCGAATATCGCGATCAGGATGATCAGCCCAAGGATGACCAGCCCCATCATCGCAAGCTTGCTCTCCATGAACTGGCTGGCGAAGCGGCGGAACGGCGTCTGCTCTTTGGCGGTACCGGCCGCCTTGGCCGCGTTTTGCGGTACGGTCGAAGTACTCATGGCTCAGCCCTTGTTGTCGGCAATCCGCACGCGCGGATCGAGCATGCTGTAGAGGATGTCGACCAGCAGGTTGATCAGGATGAACAACGTCACGATCACCATCAGGTAGGCAACGATCACCGGGCGGTCCAGCAACTGAATCGAGTCGATGATGAGCTTGCCCATGCCGGGCCAGGCAAAGATGGACTCCGTGACGATCGCAAAGGCGATGATCGACCCGAACTGCAGCGCGATCACGGTCACGATCGGAATCATGATGTTCTTCAGCACGTGCACCCCGACGATGCGGGTGTTCGACAGGCCCTTGGCGCGTGCGAACTTCACGTAGTCCTGCAGCATCGCCTCCTGCGTGCCGGCGCGTGTCAGACGGATCACCATCGCGATATTCAGCAGCGACAGCGTGACGGCCGGCAGGATCAGGTGGCGGATACCGTCCACGGTCAGAAAGCTCAGCGGCACACCCAGCACGCGCACCGTTTCTCCCCGGCCGTTGGATGGCAGCCATCCAAGCTGTACCGCGAAGACCATGATCAGCATCAGGCCCACCCAGAACGTGGGCAGGGAAAAGCCGAGGATCGACACGGTCATGATCGACTTGCCGGCGATGCCATTCGGCCGGAGCCCGGCCCACAACCCCAGCGGAATGCCGAGCGCGATCGCCAGCAGGATCGCGCACACGGCCAGCTCCAGCGTGGCGGGCATCCGCTCGAAGATCAGCTTGAGCGCGGGCGTGCCGTGCGCGAACGAGGTGCCGAGGTTACCGTGCAGCGCGTTCTGCAGGAAGATCCAGTATTGCTCCCAAAGCGGCTTGTCGAGACCGAGCGCGGCGATCGTACGTTTGATGTCTTCCTGGTCCGCCTGCGGACTGATCAGGATATCGACCGGATTCCCGATCGCGAAGACGCCAAGAAACACGAGCAGCGACATGACGAGGAGCACAACCACGCTCTGCATCAGCCGCCGGATGATGAAGACCAGCATGTTCTTACCACTATCCTTTCGCTGGCCGCCGCATGCGGCCCGTCAGCGTGTTCGCGGCCCACGGGGGCAGGCGTGGGCGGATTGCCCCGGCTGCATGGGCGCAGTCGGGGCCGCGATCATACCGGAGCCATCAAAGGCCCGCGTGCGGGCAGAATCATTGCGCGCCGGCCGGCTTGAAGTTATGCGCGTATGTCCGTTCGTCGGTACGGGGGATGTACACGATGCCCTTCTGCGTGGCCCACGTGGTCACCTGATGATGGATCGGAATGATGCCATCATCGAGGATGGCGATGGCAGTGGCTTCCTGCAGCAGCTTCGAGCGCTCATTGTCATCCACGGTGGCCAGCGCCTTCTCCAGCACCACATCCATCTTCGGATTGCAGTACTCGCCCCAGTTGGTGGTACCGAAGCCCTTCTTGGAGTCCTCGCAGGCTAGCAGTGCGCGCAGCGGCGAGCTGACCTCACCGGTCTGGGCACCCCAGCCCAGCAGGCCGAACGACCATTCGTGCTTGATCCCCTTCGCCGAGTAGGTGGCCATCGGCATCCCTTCCACCTTGGTGTTGATGCCAATGCGCGTCAGGTTCTGCGCGATGGTCTGCGCGATCTTCTCGTCGTTGACGTACCGGTTGTTCGGCGTATGTAACGTCAACCCGAAGCCATTGGGGTAGCCCGCCTCGGCCAGCATCTTCTTCGCCGCCTCGGGATCGTACTTGACCGTCTTCAGCGCCGGGTTGTAGCCGAACATCGTCGGCGGCACGAGGTTGTTGGTCGGCTCCGACAGCCCTTCCATCAGACGATCCTTGATGCCCTGGCGATTGATGGCCGTGCTGATGGCAAGACGCACGCGCGGGTCCTTGAGCGGATTCTTGTCCATCGCCTGGCCGTCCTTCGTAGTCACGAACGGTGACTTGTCCCGTTTGGCGTCGAAGTACAGATAGATCACCCGATGCGAGATCTTAGAGAAGAACGAAAGCTTGGGATCGTTGCGGACTTTGGGCAGGTCCGGCGTCGGCACGTTCTCGATCGCCTGCACATCGCCCGACAGCAGCGCCGCCAGACGCGTGGCCGGGTTCGGGATGAAGCGCAGCGTCACCTTGTCCCAGGCCGGCTTTGGCCCCCAGTAGTCGGGGTTCTTGACCAGCTCGACGCGATCGTCGCGCGCGTAGCTGACGAACTTGAACGGCCCGGTGCCGATCATGCCCTTGCCCTGCGCAAAGTCGTCGGAAGACAGGCCCTGCGTGGCCTTCTTCTGCACCATGAACACCGCCGTCAGGTCGTTGAGCATCAACGGGTACGGCTGGTTGGTGGTCAGCTGGATCGTGTACTTGTCGATGATCTTCTTGTTGATGATCGCCTTGGTGTACACATCGAACTTGCCCGGGCTGTTGAGGATCGTGGCAGGCCGGTCCAGTGACCAGGCGATGTCCTCGGTGGTCAGCTCCGTGCCGTCATGCCACTTGACGCCCTTGCGGATCTTGAATTCCCAGGTCAGGTTGTTGACGAGCTTCCACGACTCGGCAAGTCCGGGAATAACGCGGCTGTCCGGATCAAGCTTGATCAGGGTCTCGAACACGTGCTCGGACACGTTGATGTTCGAGAACAGGTTGTAGAAATGCGGATCCATCGAGGTCGGTGGCGAACTCATGGCGATCTTCAGATCCACGGCGTGAACTGGCGCGGCCAAACCGAGGCCGAGGGCGCTGGTCAGCAGGACGGTGTTGATCGTCTTGCCGATGGCCTTCCTGATGTGACGAAGGGACATCGCGCGATTCTCCCAGGGGGAAGTCTTGAAATGACGGTTAGGATCAGCCACGTCGATTGCCCGTGCGAAAGGCCGCATTTTGGTGCGACGATTCTGCAAGGCAAGATGCCACGCGGCCGGCCAGGCACTTCAAGCATGAACTGTTCCAGCACTGCAATGGGTACGCCATGCGGGGAAACCCACCCGGTTGGACGCGCTGTCGCAATGCTGCGCCGCGCCACAATCGGACCGTAACTGTTGCATCGGCAATGGCTTGTGGCCGGCACCATGTGAGATCAGACAGGGATCAAGCGGGAATCAGGCGACCCACGACAAGCCGCAGCGCCGCCGCGTTTTGGCGCTTTGTGTACAGGCATCGTATGATCGGGGGTATCCAATCGCCCCATCCGCCTGGACTGGCATCATGAAGCTCATCCCCGAAATTCTGCAGGCGCAAGCCGAAATCCGAACCCTCCGACGCGACATCCACGCCCATCCCGAACTCTGCTTCCAGGAGCAGCGCACGTCCGATCTGGTGGCAAAGAGCCTCGAGTCCTGGGGGATCGAAGTCCATCGCGGACTGGGCACGACGGGCCTGGTCGGCGTGATTCGCAACGGCAATAGCGGCCGCACCATCGGCCTGCGCGCGGACATGGATGCGCTGCCGCTGCAGGAGGCCAACACGTTCGGCCATCGCTCCCAACACGAAGGCAAGATGCACGCGTGCGGCCACGACGGCCATACCGCGATGCTGCTGGGCGCGGCCCGCCACCTGGCTGAACATCGCAACTTCGACGGCACGGTTCACGTGATTTTCCAGCCCGCCGAGGAAGGCGGCGGCGGCGCGCGCGAGATGATCAAGGACGGGCTGTTCGACCGTTTCCCATGTGATGCGGTATTCGGCATGCACAACTGGCCCGGCATGCCAGTGGGCACGTTCGGCACCACAGCGGGCCCGCTGATGGCATCGAGCAACGAATTCAAGATCACGGTGCGTGGTAAGGGCGCGCACGCGGCCATGCCGAACAACGGCTGCGACCCGGTGTTCACGGGTGCGCAGATCGTGTCCGCGCTGCAGGGCATCATCACGCGCAACAAGCGCCCGATCGACGCAGCGGTGATCTCTGTCACGCAGTTCCACGCGGGCGACGCCACCAATATCGTGCCGGACTCGGCATGGATCGGCGGCACCGTGAGAACGTTCACGATCCCGGTGCTTGACCTGATCGAGCGCCGCATGGAGGAAGTCGCTCGGGCCGTGGCACAGGCGTTCGATTGCACGATCGAGTTCGAATTCAGCCGCAACTATCCCCCGACCATCAACAGTGCGGCCGAAGCCGAGTTCGCCGTGGGGGTGGCCACCGAGCTGGTGGGCGCATCGAATGTCGATGGCAACGTCGAGCCGACCATGGGTGCCGAGGATTTCTCGTTCATGCTGCAGGCAAAGCCCGGCTGCTACCTGTTTATCGGCAATGGTGAAGGATCGCACCGCGAAGCTGGCCACGGCATGGGCCCGTGCATGCTGCACAACCCGAGCTATGACTTCAACGATGAACTGCTGCCAATCGGCTCGTCGTTCTTCGTGAAGCTGGTGGAGAAGTGGCTGGCGCCGGCCTGATTCCCGGCTTTTCCTTCCGTATTGACACAACGGACGCACGATGACGCATACGCACCTGGATGACGCCACGGCGGAGCGGTTTGCCCACGTGGCGCTTGAAAACATCGCGCGTCAATATCCCTATAAGGTCGACCATCTGATGGTGGGCGCCGACGATCTGTCGGCCCCAGCCGTCATGCACCCAGTGTTTTACGGGAGCTACGATTGGCATTCATCGGTGCACATGCACTGGCTGCTCGTGCGCGTGCTGTCGCTGCGGCCTGCGCTGCCAGTGGCCGATCGGATTCGTGCTGCCCTGGACAGGCAATTGCGCCCCGAGGCAATTGCGGCTGAGCTGGCGTACTTCGAGCGGCCGGCGTCGCGAACGTTTGAACGGCCGTACGGTTGGGGATGGTTCCTGAGACTACAGGCCGAACTGCGCGCGCTTGGTGCGCACGATGCCCAGGCAGCGAGTTGGGCCACCGCCTGCGCGCCACTGGCCGATCATCTCGCGCAGCGGCTCATCGACTACATCGACATCGCCGACTTTCCCGTTCGTACCGGCACGCATCTCAATAGCGCATTTGCACTCATCATGGCGCTGTTCTATGCCAAGTTCGATCAACATCTTGCTTTACGCAAGGCGGTCGTGCGACAGGCGCATCGCTGGTTTGGGCATGACCAGCGTTATCCGGCACGCTATGAACCTGGTGGCGACGAGTTTCTATCGGGCGGGTTGGTCGAGGCCATGCTGATGCGCCACGTCCTGGACGACTGCTCGTTCGGAGACTGGTGGGAGATGTTCTCGCCTGGAGAGGCCGAACTGGCGATGTGGCTCACACCAGTGACCGTCGCGGATCGGACCGATCCGAAGATGTCCCACCTCGATGGCCTGAATCTGTCCCGTGCCTGGTGCTGGCGGGTGCTGGGCCCCAGCCTGCCGCCGGTGCTCCAACCCCTTGCGCTTCGCGCATGGTCGGATCATCTCGAGGCATCGCTACCCCAAGCCGTCGAAGGGCATTACGTAGCCACCCATTGGCTGGCTACGTTCGCCCTTCTGGCCCTTACGGATTCGGCTGTCGGCTGACTTTGGTTATTCGATGGTGATATCGCCGTACCAAGACTCCGCGCGGGTCTTGGTATTGTCGGTGTCCGTCATAAGACCGACGGCAATCACCTTCCCCGGATCGGTGCCGAATGCCTTGCGGTAGTCCGCGCGCAGATCCCGTTCATGACAGCGCCACTCGCCGGTATGGCGCGTACCTGAGTCGACGATGATCATGCGCACGCGATCGGTATGGGGATTATTCACGACCGCTCCTGGCGGCAGCCGTCCGCCCCAGATGTACATCAGCGTGGCGTATGGCATTTCCCGACCGGTGGTGATGCGAGCCATTTCGTACATCAACTGATCACGTAGCGGCAGCGTGGAGCGATCGCCATCGAAGGCGACGAAGATGCGCAGCGGCGAATCCTCTCGATGGCTGACGCCATTGTCGGCAGTGCGGATGACATCGCGCGTCTTCCACATCCAGCGCAAGGCGCCGGCCTCTCGCTCGACCAGTGGCACGTAGAGCCCCGATGCGGAACTGTCAGCCTCCGCATGAAGCACGAGACGGTGATCGACTTCCGTCAGCGCATAGCGTGTTGGTGTCTTGTTGCGATTGATCTTCCAGGGACGCCACCCGACGGGCATCGGGCTGGCCACATTTGAGGCCGAGAACGGTGGAAGTTGGGAGAGCGCCAGCGGCGTCGTAGGCTCGGAATCGCCGTCGGCCCCGCCTTCGGCATCTGCAGCGCTCTCGCCGGCAAGATTGGCCAGTTCGAGCGAATCCGGAACTACGCCTGAATTTGCATCCATCGGGCGGCTTTTTGCGGCGAACGCCTTGCAATCGCCGTCAGAGACGGCTGCCAGTTTCGATGGATCGATTGTCTGTCTTGATGTTGATGCGCAGCCTGTCAGCATCAATGCACCCACGATCATCGTGAGCGCTGGCCCAAACTTCTTGGCCATGTAACCCCCTGTACCCGTATTGCTTGCCAGCGCTTCAAGAGCCCAATTTGTGAAACATGGGCACTGTCGATCGCGGCTTTACTGTTGCGGACTACCTTGCGTCAGCAGATTGCCAACGCATGGGGAGAAACATATCAGATGCGTTTTGCCGGAGGAATCCTCCGGTACCCTGAATACAACGGGTAAAGACATGCACGCAACAAAACCGCGCCGCCAAAGCAAAACCCCCAGCTTATAGGGCTGGGGGTTTTGGGTATAAGAGCCTGGCGATGACCTACTTTCACACGGGTAGTCCGCACTATCATCGGCGCGAAGTC
>Ga0310345_10000320_pt1 | contig 80941 bp, 67 predicted proteins | sample HC15DNA20500_MG_FD_204667 | JGI IMG/M metagenome (GOLD analysis project Ga0310345, IMG submission 204667) | Marine microbial communities from station ALOHA, North Pacific Subtropical Gyre - HC15-DNA-20-500_MG | ecosystem: Environmental > Aquatic > Marine > Oceanic | place: Pacific Ocean: North...
CCGGCGACGTGCTGCGGCCCGACGAGGAGCGCGCGGACGGCGAAGCCGAGGGCACGGAGCTCGAGTCCCCGGCCCGCAGCGCCGAGCGCGAGCACCCGCCGCGCCAGGTCACGCACCGCACGCGGCGCCGCAAGCCGAAGGCGCCCTCGTAGCTCGGCTCAGAGGCCGTCGAAGGCCACGCGCGGCTCGGTGACGGCCCGGGCCGCGCGTTATTGCGTCCGTCTTCGGACGTGAGGTGTAGAAGTCTGCTCTGAGCGGCGAGTGGCGTGGGGATCGGGGCCATCGGTCGGCTCTCGGGACCGCACGAAGGGCGCAGAGGGTCACGTAGCGGCGTGGAGCGGGCGTTGGGAGGCGTTGATCCGGGACCAACCTGGGTTGTCAGACGTCCAACCTGGGTTGGCGCACAGGCCCCCCTCCATGGCAAATCGTGCAACCCTCGACCGATGCATCCGACGGCGCGCACGTGGGGTCCGGCGACGCTCCCGAAGGTCGCCCCAGAAATCCGCGCCACCCACCTCCGCGCCCTGCTGGCTCGCGAGGGGCGCCACGAGCATCACCTGATGGTCGTCGCCTCCGTCGGCGAGGCGCAGCTCGAGGCCGTCTGCGCGACCGAGCCCCTCTTCTTCGCGCACGCCAACGTCTCCGACGAATGGGTCATCCCCCTGAGGACGGGAGATCCGCTGCTCGACGCCGCGCCGCTCCGCGTGTTCCTCTCCGATCCCACCACCAACGAAGACGTCGGGCGCCTGAACCATCGCGTGGGGGACGCCGTCTTGCACCCTCACGGCTGGCTGCACTGGCCCGGGCGGCTCCGGCCTCCGTTCGAAGCTCCCGCGTTCCCCGACGGGCGGCGCCGCGCCCTGGCGAGCGTGGCCTTCTGCGCGAGCGTCCCGCTCCCACCGCGTCCCGACCGTCCGACTCCGGTCGCGCCCGGTCGCGAGGCCGACGCGAAGGCCTACGTGTCTCCGCCCCCTCCACTCTCGCTCGTCGACGTCGAGCACCTCGACGCGCACATCGGCGACGCACACCTCCGCTGGTCGGAGCCTCCCTTCGCGCCGCCCCGCGGCGGCTACGTGCTCACCCCCGAAGGCGCCCTCTTCTTCGTGCCGCCCGGCCAGTCCCTCCCCCTCCCCTCCGGCGCCCTGCTCCTCTCCTCCGCGACTCGGGACGCTCACCCGCCGCCTCGAGCCTGGGAGCGCGTGCCGGATCGGCCCTTCGACGTCTACGAAGCGCACCCTCCGCGCGCCCTCCCCCTCGACCTCGGCGACCTCCACGCGTCGGCGCTCGACGAACGCGCCGTGACCCTCCGCATCCAGTCCAGCGCCGCGGTCGTCCCTCGCCACTGGCTCGCCCGCATGCTCTTCCGGATCGCCCTCCACACCCTCGTCGTCGACGGCGTCCGCCAGCCGCTCCCCCGCCCCTGCCTCGGCTACGTCGAGACCTACGGCGGCTTCTACTACGACGATCGATCCGGCGATCACGTGCTCGGTCTCCGCGACGGCGCCTCGCTCTCTCTCCCACCCGAGTCCCTCGCGTCCACGCTCGAGTCGCTCTACCGCGCCGTCGCGCCCCGCGGTTATGTGGAAGATCCGAGGTGAGCGACACATTCCCGAGTTTTCCGACGCGTTTCGTGTGCTAATGGAGGGTCCATGGGCTGGGAGGCCTGGTTCACCGTCGTCGTCACGCTGGTCATGGTCGTCGCCATGGCGCGCAACGTCGCGGGTCCGGACTTCGTCCTCCTCGGCGGCCTGACGCTCCTCGTGACCGCCGGCGTGGTCCCCCTGGACCGCGCGACGATCGGGTTCTCCAACGAGGGCATGCTCACCGTGGCCGCGCTCTTCGTGGTCGCCGCCGGCGTGCGCGACACGGGGGGCCTCGACTCCATCCTCCGCCAGGTCCTCGGCCGCCCCTCCCGGCTCGTCAGCGCCCAGCTCCGCCTGATGATCCCGGTCGCCGCGGTGAGCGGCTTCCTCAACAACACACCCGTCGTGGCCATGATGGTCCCGGTGGTGACGGACTGGGCGCGCCGCGTCCGCCTCCCGCTGTCGCGCCTGCTCATCCCCCTCAGCTACGCGTCCATCCTCGGCGGCACCTGCACGCTCTTCGGCACGAGCACCAACCTCGTCGTCTACGGGATGCTCCGCGATCACGACGCGTCCATCGCGCTCGGGCTCTTCGACATCGCGGTGCTCGGCCTGCCCGCGGTCTGCGTCGGCATGGTCTACGTGGTTCTCGCCGCCCCCTACCTGCTCCCCGATCGCACCCGCTCGACCCAGCTCATCGAGCGCCCGCGCGAGTACTCGGTGTCGATGCGCGTGACCCCCGAGTCGCCCATCGTCGGCCAGACCATCGAGGAGGCCGGCCTCCGCCAGCTCCCCGGCCTGTTCCTCGTCGAGATCGAGCGCGAGAGCGAGATCATCCCGGCGGTCGCGCCGGAGACCCGCATCCACGCGAGCGACCACCTCCTCTTCGTCGGCGCGGTGGACTCGGTGAAGGATCTCCGCCGCATCCGGGGCCTCGTGCCCGCCTCGGATCAGGTCGATCACCTCATGGAGGCGCGCCCCGATCGCGAGCTGCTCGAGGCGGTCGTCGCCCGGACCTCGTCGCTCGCCGGGCAGAGCGTGCGCGACAGCCGCTTCCGCACCCGCTTCGGCGCCGCGATCATCGCGGTGCATCGCGACGGCGACCGCGTCATGGGCAAGGTCGGTGACATCGTGCTCGCCGCCGGCGACGTGCTCCTGCTCGAGGCGCCGCCGAGCTTCTACCGCCGTCACCGGCACGATCCCTCCTTCGCGCTGGTCACCCCGGTCGAGGAGTCGATGCCGCCGAACCACCGCAAGGCGCCGATCGCGCTCGGCCTCCTCGCCGGCATGGTGATCCTCAGCGCGACCGGCATGCTCCCGCTGCTGACCGCCGCCCTGGTCGCCGCCGGCCTCATGCTCGCCTCCGGCTGCCTCAAGGGCACCACCGCCCGCCGCGCGCTCGACGTGCGCGTGCTGCTCGCGATCGCGGCCGCCTTCGGGGTCGGCGCGGCCCTCGAGGACAGCGGCGCGGCGGAGGCGCTCGGCCGCGGCCTGGTCGACATCGCCGTGCCGCTCGGCCCGATCGCGGTGCTCGGCGCGATCTACCTGGCCACGATGGTGCTGACCGAGCTGGTGACGAACAACGCCGCCGCCGCGCTCATGTTCCCCATCGTCGCCGCCGCCTGCGACGCCTCGACCCTCCCGCTGGTGCCGGCCGCGCTGGTGACGATGATGGCCGCCTCCGCCAGCTTCTCCACCCCCATCGGCTACCAGACGAACCTGATGGTCTACGGCCCCGGCGGCTACCGCTTCAGCGACTTCCTCCGCTTCGGCATCCCGCTCCAGCTCCTGCTCGGCACGGTGGTGGTGAGCGTCGCGAGCCTCCTCTGGCTCTGAGCCTCGGTGTACCCTGCGCCCGATGCGCGCGGCCTGCCTCTTCGCCGTCCTCCTGCTCGGGTGCGACCCCGCCCTCGGCGACTGCGACCCCGCGCGCGCGGAGACGCTCGTCTTCGACGTGAACGGCTACCCCGCCTTCGAGGGGCAAGCGCTCGTGCAGGTGTCCTGCGGCAACGGCGTCTTCTGCCACGCCGCCGAGCTCCCGCCCGAGCGTCGCCTCGGCGCTCCGGTCGGCATGAGCTTCGACATGGTGGGATCGCGCACCCCCAGCGATCGCCTCCTCGACGTCGCCGGCATCGTCCGGCTCGAGCGCGGCCGCGAGACCCTGCTCGCCCAGGCCGGGGACTGCCTCGCGCAGGTGCGGAGCGGGGCGATGCCGCCGGGCCGCTCCGGCGTCGAGGTCCAGGCCCTCGGCCTCTACCCCGATCTGCCCCGCATCGACTCGGCCGAAGGCGAGGACGTGCTGCGGAACTGGCTCGCCTGCGGCGCCCCGGTCGTCGAGCGCACCACCGAGCCGCGCGGCGGCGTGGGCCCCGGCGAGCGCTGCGAGCCCGGCGAGGTCGGGGCCTGCGTGGTGCGCGCCGAGGTCGAGCCGGTGTCGCCCACCTTCGCCTCCATCTACGCGCGCGTGCTCTTCCCCGCCTGCGGCAACAGCTGTCACGGCCCGGGCGCGCCCGAGCTCGCGGCCTCGCACGACCTCGATCTCTCCTCGCCGAGCGTCGCCTACGAGGAGCTCCTCCGCCCGGGCGTCGAGACGGTCTGCGGCGGCGCGCCCCGCGTCGTCCCTGGCGACCCGGCGGCGTCCCTCCTCGTCTCCAAGCTCGAGGAGCGGCTCGAGCAGTGCGGCGACCGCATGCCGATCAGCGGCCCCTACCTCGACGCGCCCACCCTCCAGGCGATCCGCGACTGGATCTCTTCCGGCGCGCCGCGCGAATAACGGGTAGATTCGACCGGTGCAGCTCACTCTCCCCATGCTGATGACGACGGTCGGGCTGGTGCTGCTGAACTGCGGCCCGAGCGGCCCCGATCTCTGCGAGGGCGACGAGGCGCCGATGGTGCTGATCGGGCAAGGCGTCGGCGGCGCGTTCGTGGAGCTCGAGGACGCGCAGGAGGTGACCCTGTCGGTGGCCCCCCAGGGCGGCTTCGGCGTCCCGGTGGTCGTGCAGACCCAGGGCCTCGTCGCGGGCGACGACGTGCAGTCGATGGTGGTGCTCGAGCCCCGCCAGGGCGCCGAGATCCTGGGCACCTTCGAGACCCGGGCCCCGCTCCAGTGCCGCTCGGACGGCGCGGGCGGCAACGTGGTGGGCGTGGTCGTGGGCTTCGATCCCGATCGCTACCGCAGCAACGACGACCTCCTCGCGCTCGACGGTCAGGTGGTCGAGCTGCACATCACGGTGACCGACCGAGAGGGCCGGGTCGGCGTCGGCGTCAAGCCGGTCACGATCCGCGTCGGGGGCTGATGCGCTGGCTGCTCGCGCTCATGCTGGCGCTCCTCGCGGTGGGCTGTGACCGCGGCCCCCGCCGCGGCGAGGGCGGCGGCGGCGATCAGTGCCTGAGCTGCCACCGGGGCATCGAGCAGGCGCACGGCCCCATCCCGGCCGACGAGTGCACCATCTGTCACGGCGGGGACGGCAGCGCGCGGGAGAAGGCGCGCGCCCACGTGCCGATCCCCGACAACTGGGCCGAGGTCCGCGGCGACGGCCTGCCCCCCGCGCCCGAGGGCTTCATCGAGGACTTCGCCTCCGATCAGCTCGACGCCATCGACCCGGCCTACGTGCGCTTCATCAACCCCGGCGACATCCGCGTGATGTGGTCGAGCTGCGGCCGGTGTCACCCGAGCCAGGCGCGCTCGATGCCCAACTCGGTGATGACGACGAACGCCGGTCACTACTACCCCACCCTGCTGCTCGCCGGGCTCCAGGACGAGCCGCTCGCGCTCTACGGCTCCTACGAGGCCACCGACCCCGACTGCGACCCGAGCATCCCCGGCACGGTCTGCGAGGTCCGGCGGCTGGTCCCGCCCGGGCGCGAGGCGATCCTCGACGTGGTCGGCACCGGCGACGCGGGCGCGATCGAGGCGCTCGCCTACGACCACTACCTCGCGAAGAACTGCAACACCTGCCACCAGGCCGGTTACCCCCGCAACGACTCTCCCGGACTCTACCGCTCCACCGGCTGCACCGGCTGCCACATGATCTACGGCGAGCTGGGCAGCTACGAGGGCGGCGACCCCACGATCCCGCGCGGCGTGCCCGTGCACCCGCTCCGCCACGAGATCACGCGCGCGGTGACGACCCAGCAGTGCGCCACCTGTCACTTCCAGGGTGGCCGCATCGGCCTCCTCTACCAGGGCATCCGCGAGGGCGGCTTCGGCGCGGCCTGGACCCCCGAGCACGCCGAGCCCATCGACCGGACCCTCTACGGGCACGCGGCGGGCTACTACTTCACCGACGAGGACACGCGGAACACCTTCGACGAGACGCCGCCGGACGTGCACTTCGAGCGCGGCATGCACTGCGCCGACTGCCACGTGGGCGCCGAGGTCCACGGCGACGGCCGCCTCTACTCCACCTCCAAGCACCAGGTCGACCTGCGCTGCGAGGACTGCCACGGCGACGCGACCACCCCGGCCGCCCCCGGCGATGACGGCTTCTTCCGCACCGCGCGCGGCCGGCGCCTGCCGCAGCTCTCGGTCGACGCGGACGGCGCGGTGGTGCTGACCGGGATCGTCGACGGCGCGGAGCACCGCGTGCCGCAGCCCGCCCTGCTCCTCGCGCCGGGCGGCGGCGCGACCGACGAGATGCGCGCCGCGATGGGCCCGATGGCGAGCGGCTTCTCGCACGTGGGCAACCTGACCTGCGACACCTGCCACACGTCCTACAACCAGACCTGCGTCGGCTGCCACGTCAGCTACGACCTGCGGCTCAGCCAGGTCGACTACCAGACCGGGCAGATCACCCCCGGCCTCACCCGGGGCAGCCGCAGCGCCTACACGCTCGACACCGTGCTGCTCGGTCAGGCCCCCGACGGGCGCATCCAGACGGTCGTGCCCTCGCAGCAGGTGCAGATGGCGGTCATCGGCGCCGACGACTTCGGCACCGCCGACGGCGAGGTGCTGGTGGGCGCGCGGGACGGCGACCGCACGATCGGCGCCTTCCGGGAGGCGTTCGGATCCACCGCGAACAACGGCTTCGCGCCCTTCTTCCAGCACACCACGTCGCGCCACGCCCGCGGCTGCGCGACCTGCCACCGCCGCGACGACTCGGCGGAGGAGCTGGAGCGGGTGCGGGGCGTCTACGGCTTCGGCACCGGCGAGTTCCTGCTCGAGGCCCACGACGGTCGCATGATCGACGGCCTGCGTTTCCTCGCCGACGACGGGACCCCGACCACCACCTGGGTACACCCGGGCACCGGCCCCGTGCCCGAGGCGCGGCGCGATCGGGCCCTCGGCGTGCAGCTCGACGCCCTCCCGTGACCGTCTCGGCACGCGTCCTGCTAACCTGCCCGGCGTGACTCGCTTCGGCACAGCTCGCTCCACCGCGGCTCCGGTGATCCTGGCCGCGCTCGCGCTCCTCGGCTGCCCCGGCCCCGAGGAGCCCGACCTCACCTGGCGACCCGCGTTCGACGCCGAGGACGCGGGCTGGCTCATGAACGCGTGGGGCCCGGCCGAGGACGACATCTACGCCGTGGGGGGCGCGCTGGACGCGGGCGGCGTGATGCACTTCGACGGCGAGACCTGGTCGCCGATGACCACCCCCGAGGTCCCGCTCCTCAACTGGACCTTCGGCTTCGCCGCCGACGACGTCCACGTGGTCGGGAACGACGGCACGATCCTGCACTGGGACGGCGCCGCCTGGAGCGCGATGGAGAGCCCGACCGACCAGGATCTGTGGGGCGTCTGGGGCGCCGCGCCCGACGACGTGTGGGCGGTCGGCGGGACCGCGCGGCGGCCCGGCGGCGTGCCCACCGTCATCCACTTCGACGGGGAGCGCTGGTCGCGGGTCGAGACCCCGACCCCGATGCGCGAGAACGTCTTCGCCTACTTCAAGGTGTGGGGCTCCGGCCCGGACGACGTCTACGTCGTCGGCGACGCGGGCATCGTGCTGCACTGGGACGGCGCCGCGTTCGAGGAGCTCTTCGTCGGGGCCACCGACGACCTGGTGGCGGTGTGGGGCCTCGGCCCGGACTTCGTCGTCGCGGTCGGCGGCCGCGGCAACGGCATCGTGTCGTTCTGGAACGGCGAGACCTGGCGGAGCGAGATCGTCTCCCCGCTGCCCGGCCTCAACGGCGTCTGGATGCGCTCGCCCGACGAGGTGCACATCGCCGGCCTCCGCGGCACCCTCGCGGTCTTCGACCCCGAGACCTTCACCTTCGAGGAGCCGCCGATCACGACCGCGCTGGATTACCATGCGCTGCACGGAAATGGCTCTACCCTGTATGCCGTCGGCGGGAACCTGACCTTCCCCGCGGAGCCCGTCGGCGTCGCTTTCTTGCGTGACCTGGAAGCCCCGGAATGACCCTGCGAACGAAGAAGCCCCTCCTCTTCGCGCCGCTCGCCTGCGCGCTCGCCCTCACCGGCTGCCCCGGCCCCGAGCCCGAGGTCCCCGACGACATCTTCGGTGAGATGGGCGAGGTCGCGCCGTGGGCCACCGCCGAGCAGCGCGCGACCTTCGAGCGCGGGCGCGAGGTGGCGCAGCGCCGCTTCAGCCCCGAGGACGGCCTGGGCCCGCACTTCAACGTCAGCTTCTGCGGCGGCTGCCACGAGCGCCCGGTCCTCGGCGGCGGCGGGCCCCGCTACCGGAACTTCCTGCTCATCCAGAACGAGCTGCCCGACGGCACCGTGCAGCCGGTCGGCGTCGAGGGCATCCAGCCGCAGTACCTGATCGAGAGCGGGCGCCACGAGACCCCGGAGGGCGCGGACATCGTCGCCACCCGCAACGCGATCCCGTTCTTCGGCGCCGGCCTCCTCGCCGAGATCCCGGCCGAGTCGATCGAGCGTCACGCCGACCCCGACGACGCCGACGGCGACGGCATCAGCGGCCGCCCCAACTACGACCAGGGCTTCGTCGGTCGCTTCGGCCGCAAGTCCCAGACGGTCAGCGTCGAGGGCTTCATCCGTGGGCCCCTCTTCAACCACCTCGGCATCACCAGCGACCCGCTCCCGAACGAGCTCAAGGCGCAGCTCCCGGTGCCGAGCCAGTCGAGCGACGTGGGCGGCACCCGCGAGGGCCTGTCCGAGGGCGTCGGCGCGGTGGTGGCCGGCCAGGCCGCGGCCCCGGACTCGCCGATCACCGACGACGACGGGGTCATGGACCCCGAGCTGGCCGAGGGCGACCTCTTCGACGTCGTCAGCTTCTCGATGCTGCTCGCGGTGCCGCGCCCCGATCCGCTCACGCCGGAGACCGAGGCCGGGCTCGAGCGCTTCCGCGAGCTGGGCTGCGACGGCTGCCACGTGGAGACCCTCGAGAGCCCGCGCGGCCTCATCCCGCTCTACAGCGATCTGCTGCTCCACGACATGGGCGAGGCGCTCGCCGACGGCATCCGCATGGGCGTGGCCACCGGCAGCGAGTTCCGGACCCAGCCGCTCTGGGGAATCGCGCCGGTCGGGCCCTTCCTGCACGACGGCCGCGCCGACACCCTCGACGAGGCGATCCGCTGGCACGGCGGCGAGGCCCAGCGGGTGACCGACGCCTACGTGGCCCTGAGCGACGCCGAGCGCGCGGAGGTGATCGCCTTCCTCGAGTCTCTCGGCGGCGGCTCGCTGAGGAGCGACGGGCTGATCCCGCCCGACGAGGCCGCGCCGACCGGCGAGGCGTACGGCGCCGCGCTGCCCGGCACCGATCCCGACGCGTTCGAGGTGGGGCGGCGAATGTTCGACCGCGACTTCGGCCTCGGCGCCGGCCTCGGCCCGGGCTTCAACGGCGACTCCTGCCGCGCGTGCCACTTCGACCCGGTGGTCGGGGGCGCCGGCCCGATCGACCTGAGCGTCACCCGCCAGGCCATCTTCGACGGCACCAGCATGACCGCGCCGGCCATGGGCACCATGGCCCACCGTCATCACCGCGAGGCGGTGCGCCCGGCCATCGACCCCGACAGCAACTTCTTCGAGCTGCGCCAGACGCCGTCGATCCTCGGGCTCGGGCTGATCGAGCGCATCCCGGAGGCGGTGATCCTGGCCAACGAGGATCCCGACGATATGGACGGGGACGGTGTGCGAGGACGCGCCCACCGCCTGTCCGACGGCCGGCTCGGTCGCCTCGGCTGGAAGGCCGACGTGCCGGACCTCGCCGAGTTCGCGCGCGACGCGATGTTCAACGAGCTCGGCGTGACCCTCCCGGACCAGGAGGGCCTGACCTTCGGCGGCGCGACCGACGACGACGGCGTCGCCGACCCCGAGATCACGATCGAGGAGCTCGAGGCGCTGACCCTCTTCATGAGGCGGCTGGCCCCGCCCCCGCGTCGCTCGACCGACGCCGCGCTCGAGGCCCGAGGCGAGACGGTCTTCGCCGAGGTCGGCTGCGCGAGCTGCCACCGCACCCTCGAGCTCGAGGACGGCACCCCGGTCGCGCTCTACAGCGACCTCCTCCTGCACGACGTGTTCGCCGAGGGCGCCCGCGGCATCGGCTCGGGCGACGCCAGCGGCCGCGAGCTCCGCACCCCGCCGCTCTGGGGCATCTCCGAGACGGCGCCCTACATGCACGACGGCCTGGCGAGCACTCTCGAGGACGCGATCGCGCGGCACTACGGCGAGGCCGACGGCGCCGCGACCGCCTTCACCGAGCTGAGCGCCGAAGACCGCGAGGCCATGCTCGCGTTCCTCCGCTCGCTTTGATCCCGGCGCTTCAGCGACGGGACACGCCGAGGGCCGCGACCAGGGCCACCGCCGCGGCGGTGAGCGTGATCCAGAGCCCGAGGCCGGTGGTGGCGAAGAAGGCCCGCACGAGCTGCCAGCCGAGGTAGCCGAACACCCCCGCCCCGAACCCGAAGCCCACCCAGCGCGCCCGGTCGCTGCCCGTCGCGCCGGCGATCAGCATCGCCAGCCCCCCGAGCGGCACCGCCACCAGCGCCGCCCGCAGCGTCCACGGCACGTGGTCGCGGATCAGGATCTGCCACCCGGAGGCGCTGACCAGCCCTCCGAGGTCCAGGAAGGGGAGGAAGAAGGCGACGATGGCCGCGAGGCCCGCCGCGGCGAGCAGCCCGTTCGAGGTGGAGCGCGTCATGCCCCGGTCTACGCCCCCTCGCGCGGCGCGCTTCCCTTCGTTCGTCAGCCCGCCCGTTCGGATCGCGCGCTTCGACGCCGCCGTCCCTGCTTCGCGCCATCTGACCGACACCGACGCCGAGACCGAGACCGAGACCGAGACCGAGTCCGAGACCGAGTCCGAGACCGACGCGATTCCGAGTCCGAGACCGCCCCCGATTCGGAGCTCGGCGCCAACCTCGAGTCGTGGCGGCAGCGAGACCGGCAGCGGCAGCGGGACCGGCAGCGGCAGCGAGACCGGCAGCGGCAGCGGGACCGGCAGCGGCAGCGGGACCGGCAGCGGCTCCACGGCCTCGGCGAGCTCGAGCTCGCATACCCATTCCTCCTCGCCTCCCCCCTCTCTTCTCCCCTGATCTGCGTCGACAACGAGGTCGGTCTCGGTCTCGGTCTCGGTCTCGGTCTCGGTTGACGAGGAGGGGGGTCATCGGCTCTCCCGGAGAGAGCGCGCTAGAGTCCTCGGGTGCTTCACGCCCCCCCTCGGATCTTCGAACGCGTCCGCACGCTGGAGCTCGACGTGGAGCTCGGCGGCGAGCCGATGACGCTGCGTCTGGAGCTCTTCAAGGCGCGCCATCAGGCGCAGCTCTATCGCGCGCGGCTGTGGCGCCGGGAGCTCTTCCGGATGACGCCGTCGTTCCCGCGGGACGACGACGACCAGCCGACCGAGCGCACCGATGACACGCTCTTCGTCGACTGGTCGGACTTCCTCGAGGACGACCTCGAGGAGCTCATCGCGAGCTCGGACGAGCAGGCGGAGGAGAAGGCGCTCGGCGAGCTGCGCAAGGCGCTCGCCGCCGCCTCCTGGGTGGTCTGATCACTCCTCGGCGTCGGCCAGGATGGGCGTGCCGGTGGGCGCCGCCTCCTGACGGCGGCCGCCGAAGATGCGGCGACCGAACGCGCCGAGCGAGTCCATCAGCGTGTAGACGACCGGCACCACGATCAGGGTGAGCATGGTCGAGGTCGTCAGCCCGCCGATGACCGCGAGGCCCATCGCGCGGCGGACCTCGCCGCCGTCACCGTGCCCGATGGCCACCGGCAGCATGCCGAAGATCATCGCGAGGGTGGTCATGAGGATGGGGCGCAGGCGCGTCGCCCCCGCCTCGACCAGCGCGTCGAAGCGGCTCAGGCCCTCCTCGCGCTGCTGGTTCGCGTAGTCGACGAGCAGGATCGCGTTCTTCGTCACCAGGCCCATCAACATGATGAACCCGATCATCGCGAAGATGCTCATTGCCTCCCCCGTCGCGAGCAGCAGCCCGAAGGCGCCGACCAGCGACAGCGGCAGCGAGACCATGATGGTGAGCGGGTGGATCAGGCTCTCGAACTGCGAGGCGAGGATCACGTAGATCATCACGATGGCGAGGAAGAGCGCGAGGGCCATGTTCTGGACCGTCTCCTCGAGCATCTCCGCGTCGCCGCCCACGTCGGAGGCGATGTGGGCCGGGACGACCTCGGCCGCGATCTCCTCCACCGTGTTCATGGCGTCGCCGAGCGCGAGATCCTCGAGCTGGGCGGTCACCGTGATCTGACGCTGACGCGCCTCGCGATCGATCTGGCTCGGGCCCGCCGACTCGGTGACGTCGGCCACGCTGCCGATGTCCACCAGCGCGCCGGTCGAGCTGCGGACCTGGGCGCGCTGGATGGCGTCCACGTCGGCCCGGCGCTCCGGCGGGAGCTGCACCCGGACGTCGTAGCGGTCGCCGTCCACGTCGAGCTCGGTGGCCACCTGCCCCTCGATGAGCGAGCGCACGGTGGTCGCGACGCCCGCGCCGTTGACGCCGACGTCGTCGGCCCGGCGGCGGTCGAGGGCCACGGTCACCTCGGGGCGCCCCGAGCGGTAGGTGATGTCGACGTCGGCGAAGCCCGGCGTCTCGCGCAGGCGCGCGACCATCGCGTTGGCCGCCTCCGCCAGCTCGTCCAGGTCGTCGCCGCGCAGGTTGTATTGCACCGGCGCGGTCTCTCCGCCCTGCACCATCTGCAGCTGCTCGACGCCGATCACCCGGTCGTCGCGCCCGGCGAGCACCTGGCGGATGAAGGCCATGATGTCCGTCTGGTGATAGGCGCGCTCTTCCCGGTCGATCATCGTCACGATGATCGCGCCCGTGTTGACGCGCTCCTGCACGCCGCCGCCGACGGTCGTGAACGTGCTCTCGACCCCCGGGATCTCGCGGACCTGCTCGGCGACCGCGAGCAGCTCACCCTCGGCCTCGTCGAGGCTCGTGCCCACCGGGAGCTCGACGGTGACCTGGAACTGGCCCTGGTCCTCGGGCGGGATGAAGGTGAAGCCGATGAGCGGTGCGAGCATGAACGCGCCGACGAGCGAGCCGAAGGCCACCGACAGCGTCACGAAGCGGTGCTTCAGCGCCCAGCGGACCACCCCGCGGTAGCGCTCGTCCAGCCACGTGAGCGCGCGCTCGATGAGCCCGCCGAGCCCCTTGGTGGAGGGCTCCGCGTGGCCGCCGTCCTTCAGCATCTTCGACGCGAGCATCGGCGTCATGGACAGCGAGATGAACGTGCTGAGCGCGATGGCGAACGCCACCGTCAGGCCGAACTCGAAGAAGAACTGGCCGACCATGCCGTCCATGAACGCGACGGGCACGAACACCGCGCAGGTCGCGGCGCTGGTCGCGAGGACCGCGAGGCCGAGCTCGCTCGTGCCCTCGAGGGCGGCCTTCATCTTGCTCTTCCCGAGCTGGCCGCGGTGACGGACGATGTTCTCGATCACGACGATGGCGTCGTCGATCAAGATGCCGATCGAGAGGCTCAAGGCCAGCGTCGTCATCAGGTTGAGCGTGAAGCCCATCGCCGAGACGAAGCCGAGCGTGCCGATGACCGTGGTCGGCAGGGTGAGCGCGGCGATGAAGGTCGCGCGCGCGTCCCGGAGGAAGAGGAAGATGATGCCGACGCAGAGGAACGCGCCGAGCACCAGGTCGAGCTGCACCGTCTCGATCGACGCCTCGATGTTGGTCGAGTTGTCGAGCAGGACCTCCACCTGGGTCCCGGCGGGCGCGCGCTCGGCCAGCTCCGGGATGGCCTCGCGCACCCGCGCGGCCACCTCGACCGTGTTGGCGCCGGACTGCTTGCGCAGCACGAGCGCGATGGCGCCCGCGCCGTCGACGAAGGCGGCGCTGCGCCGCGTCTCCAGACCGTCCTCCACCCGGGCGACGTCCTCGAGCCGCACCAGCCGGCCGCCCGCGCCGGTCAAGGTCAGGCGCGACAGCTCCTCGACGTCCTGGGCCTCCGCGGTCGTGCGCACGGTGAGCTCGCGAGAGCCGTCGTCGAGGCGACCGCCGGGGATCTCGAGGTTCTGCGCGCCGATCGCCTGGGCGACCTCGGAGACGGTGAGGCCGTAGGCGCGGAGGCGATCCGGCTCCACGTACACGTGGATCTCGCGCTCCCGCGAGCCGAGCAGCTCGAGCTGACCGACGCCCGAGATGCGCTCGAGCCCGGGCTTGAGCACGTCCTCGGCGAACCGGCTGAGCTCGCGCTCGCTGGCGTCGCCGCTGATCGCGAGCTGCATGATCGGCTGGGCACCGAGGTCGAGCTTCTCGACCCGGGGCTCCTCGGCTCCGTCGGGGAGCTGGTCCCGGATGGAGGCCACCCGGTCGCGTACGTCCTGGGTCGCCGTGTCCAGGTCGACGTCGAGGTCGAACTGCACCGCGACCTGCGTCACCGACTCCAGGTTGGTCGAGCGCAGCATCCGGATGCCGCCGAGGCTGTTGACGGCCTCCTCGATGGGCTCGCCGACGCGGGTCTCCATCGTCTCGGGGTCCGCGCCCGGGTAGACGACCGTCACGGTGACGACCGGGAACGTGACCTCGGGGAAGAGATCGACGGGCAGGCGCGCGTAGAGGACCGCGCCGAACACCGCGACGGCGACCATGATCATGGCCGCGAAGACGGGTCGCTTGACGCTGACTTCGGTGATCTTCATCGGAGGCTCCTCAGGTGGGATCCGCGCCGGTCTCACCCTGGACCGCCGCGCCCTCGCTCGAGGCGGCGGCGGTCTGGGTGCGAACGGGCGTCCCGTCGCGCAGGCGCGGGGGCAGCGGGCTGATGACCGACTCGTCGGCCTCGAGCCCCTCGACGATCTCGACGGTGCCGGCGCCGAGCGGCTGCACCCGGATCGAGCGCTCCTCGGCGTGGCCGTCCCGGAGGACGAAGACCCGGCGGGCGTCGCCCATGCCGCGGGTGGCCTCGGCGGGCAGCACCATCGCGGTGCGCGTGCCGCCGGCCCGCACGGTGACCTCGGCGCTCATGCCGCCGCGGATCAGCCGCTCCGGGTTGTCGACCCGCACGACGATCTCGACGGTGCGGCTCTGGGTGTCGATCTCGGGCGCGATGCGGGAGACGGCGCCCTCGAAGCTCTGGTCGAGCGCCGGGAAGCGCACCTCGGCCGCGGCGCCCTCGCGCACCCGGGCGAGCTCGCGCTCGGGGATGCGGGCCGCGATCTCCACCGCCGAGAGGTCCACCAGCCGGGCGATGGTGCTCGGCGGCGCGACGGTGGCGGTCTCGCCGACCTCCATGCCGACCTGCGAGATGACGCCCGCGAAGGGCGCCCGGACCGTGGTGTTGCTGACCGCGGTGCGCGCCTGCGAGGCGCCGGACCGGGCGGCCGCGAGCTGGGCGCGCGCGCCCTCGAGCTGCAGCTCCATCTGATCGACCTGCTGGCTCGGGATGGTGCCGCGCTGCGCGAGCGGCCGGAGCCGGGTGAGCTCCTGCTCGAGCTGGCGGACCTGGGCGTCGATGCCCTGGGCGCTCGAGGCCGCCTGGGCCGCACCGGCGCGGATGCTGCGCGCGTCGAGGCGGGCGATGATCGCGTTCTCTTCGACCAGTTGCCCCTCGCTCACCGGGAGGTCGACGATGGCGCCCGTGACCTGCGGGCCGAGGTCGGCCGCCCGGATGGGCTCCGCCGTGCCGACGGCGTGCACGCTCGGCTCGACCTCGCGAGCCTCGGGGGCGCGGGTCGCGACCTGCACGGGCTCGGCCTCGCCGGCGGCCTGGGCCGAGGCGGGCAGCTCCACCCCACCCTCGGCGCCGCAGCCCACGAGCGCGAGCGCGATGAAGAACGGGAACCGTCGCATCATTCGTCCTCCGCGGCGCTGGGCGCCGCCTCTCCGACCACGCGCGCGACCTGCGCGCCGGCCACGTGAAGATCCACGTACGCGTTCACCAGCTCCAGCTGGGCCCGCGTCAAGTCGAGCTGGGCGGTGGTGACCTCGGTCGTCGTGGCCAGCCCCGCCCGCAGCATCTCCCGGCGGTCGTCGAGCGAGAGCTGGGCCGCGGCCACCGCCTCCCGGCTCGCGCCGATCTGCTCCCGGGCCGCCTCGTGCGCGGCCACCGCCTGCGCCGCCTCGATCACCACGCCGTCGTGCAGCTGCTCGAGGTCCTCCTGGACCTGGACCAGCTCCGCCTCGGCCTCGCGCACCTGGTGCCAGCCGATCGCGGCGTCGTTGGGCGACCAGGCGACCGACGCGCCCACCGCCCAGGTGGTGTAGAAGTCGCTCGTCTGCGGGATCACGCGCTGGTTCGGGCTCGAGGTCTCGATGTTCCCGACCAGCGAGAGCCGGGGCAGCATGCCGCCGGTGCGCGCCTGGACGACCGAGCGGCGCGCCTCGATCAGGGTGCGGAGCGCCGCGACCTCGGCCCGCTGCTCGAGCGCGCGGTCCACCAGGGTCGTCTCCGACGGCGAGGCGTCCACCTCGGCCGAGAAGAGGTCCTCTCCGATCGAGAGCGGCGCGTCGGCCGGCAGGTGGAGCAGCCGCCGGAGCACCCGCTCGGTCACCCGGACCTGCCCGTTCGCCTGCACGGCCATGGCCCGCGCCGAGGCGAGCCGCGCCCGGACCTGGGCGACGTCGGCCCGCCCGGAGACGCCGGCCGCCTCGAGGCTCTCGACGTCACCGAGGGTCGCCTCGAGGGAGCGCACCGACTCCTCCGCGATCCAGAGCCCCGCGCGCGCGCGGACGTGGTTGTAGAAGGCCTCGCGCGCCCGGAAGGCGACCGTCTGCCGCTCCGCCTCGATCTGATGCTCGGTGGCGTCGACGAAGCCGAGCGCGCCCTCGTAGCTGGGCCAGACGATGAAGAAGTAGTCGGTGACCGGCACCTGGACCGAGCCGCGGACCGCGAACAGATCGAGGATCTGCGGGAAGGGGTTGTCCGCCGGCGGCAGCCCCGGGATCTCGAAGGGCGGCAGGTCGACCTCGTTGATGCGCGTGTAGGAGGCGCTGAAGTCGAAGCGCGGCACGAACCGGCTGACGGCCTGGTCGACCTGCGCCCGGGCGGCCAGGTGCGCGGCGCGCGAGCGGCGGACCGAGGGGGCGGTGTCGACGGCGAGCTGGGCCGCGCGGTCCGCGGTCATGCCGCCGGCGGTGGGCGCGAGGAACTCCGGCATCGGGGCCTGCTCCTCGGCGACCGCCGCCATCGACGCGGCCTGGACCGGCGAGGCGATCGGGGTCTCCCCGTCCTGCGCGAGCGCGGGCAGCCCCCACGACAGCGTCGCGATGGTCAGGGTCGCCGCGATGATCTCGGCTCGTTGCATTCGCATGGGCTCTCCAGCGGTCTCCGACCTTCGGTTCGACCGGCGGTCGAACCATGTGGCGCGCCGGCGTCGAGTCAAGCGGGGGCGGGTCATTTTTCCCGGGATGCCAGTCGCTACGGGCGCGCCTTCGGGCATATTTCGGTGGTTTCGTGACGGTCAGGCGTCGCCGGGGGGGTACGGCGGCGCGGCGCACTTATTTCCAGCTGCAACGATTGCGTGCGCAAAGGAATGGCGCCAGAGTCGGGGGGTGTCAAGCCGCTCCGACGCCGCCACCGTCCGGTCCACGCCGCGCGCCCCCTCGGGTGTGGTACGAGACTCGGACGTGCGGGACCGGACCCTTCGAGAGATCGCGCTGCGGTTCAGCTACCTGAAGCGCGTGGTGCTGAGCGAGCTGACCAACAAGCTGGCGCCGCTCGGGGTCACCCCGCCCACCTATCACCTGCTCTTCCGCCTGAAGCACGACGGCGAGCTGCCCCAGCAGGACCTGGTGGCCGACTCGGGTCTCGACGCGGCCGGGGTCAGCCGGCTGATCGCGAAGATCAGCAAGGAGGGGCTGGTGTCGACCCGGGTCGACCCCAACGACCGCCGCCGCCGGATCGTGAAGCTCACCGAGAAGGGGCGCCGGCTCGAGGAGTCCCTGGCCCCGGTGGTGGACGCCGCGATCCGAAACGTGGTGCCCGGCCTCGAGGAGCACGAGGAGCAGCAGCTGCTCGCCCTGCTCGACAAGGCGGTCGCGGTCGCCGAGGCGCTCCGGGCCGAGCGCGAGGCGAAGGGCTAGAGGAAGGGTTCGCGAGGGGTGGGCCGACGCTCGTCCTGGCGCACCCACACGTGAAGGCGCGTCGAGGGCCGCCGGCTCGGCCCCTCGTGCACCCACACGTCCTCGTCCTCGGCGGCCGTGTCGCCACGGTCGTCGCGGCGCACCGTGTGAATCGCGCGGCGGGCACGTCTACGAGTACCTGCACGTCTACGAGTACGCGTTCGCAGGTCTACGTGCACGAGCTCCGAGCACGTCCTCGGCGGCCAGCACGCGACGCTCATCACGGCGCACCGAGATGTGAGGCGGCGCGTCGAGTCTTCCCCGCTGCGCCGCGGGCCCGTCCCCGTGCACGTCCTCGTCCTCGTGGGCCGTCGCCCCGCTCGACGAGGCGGTCGCGCCTCGAAGAAGTAGCGGCGCCGGCCAGCAGCTCGCCCGGTAGCCTGCTCGCTCGCGTACGGGTGGTCGCAGCCCCCGAGCAGGGGGCCTGGTCGCCACCGCACCATGGAAACTTGGTTCCGCCCTCGCTTCGCTACACACTCGAGTGGCGCATGTCGGGTTGGGCGACGGAGTAGCTCTCGAGGCGGCGACTGGAGTTCCTGGGCGTTGCCGTTCTGGTGATCGTCTGTCTCAGCGGTGCCGTCTTCCTGTTGGCGCCGAACGGCGATGTCGTTCTCCACAATCGCTCGGGAGACGACCTCTGCGATGTGAAGATCTACGACCAGCTGATGTTCTGGTCGTCCCGCGTTCCGGAGGAGACTTCGGTGCAGTGGTTCGTGCATCTATCCGGAAGTGAGGAGGGCGCGTATGGGAGCATCATCCGGTATCGGCGCTGTCAGACGAGCGACTTCGAGTACATGAGGCTTGGCGACTACACGTACCCTGTGCCCGGGGACGGCTTCTACATCCGGATCAACCCACCGGGCTCGCCGCCGAGCGTGTGGCTGAACGGGGAATCGGTCGCCGAGTAGCCTGGTGCACGGCCCCGGGCCTGATCCAGGCAGCGCCCGGCGAATGTGCGCGTGATCATCGGCGAGCGCGGCGGGCCGCGACGAGAGACTTCAGCAGTTCGGAGGAGCGACTGGCGTTCGCCGCGCTCTACTGACCCTCGATCTCGGCGATGGCGGCGCGCCAGCGCTCCGGCAGCGCGATCTTCTGGCCGGCGGCGTAGTCGAAGCTCACCACCACGCCCTCGCCCTTCGCGGCCATCGTCTGCAGGGTCTCGCTCCAGACCGCGTACTCCATCCGGAAGCGGTCCTCGTCCACCTCGGGCACCCGGGCGCCGACGATCACGGTGTCCGGGTAGGTGAGCGGCGCGCGGAAGCGGCACTGGGTCGAGGCGAGGATCGGGCCCGGCCCGTCCGGGGTCCCGCCGGAGGTGAGCAGCGCCATGCGCTCGAAGTACGCGATGCGCGCGCTCTCGAAGTACTGGAAGTAGACGGTGTTGTTCACGTGCGCGAAGGCGTCCATGTCGCCCCAGCGCACCGGCGTGGACAGCCGGACCGGGAAGTCCTGGATGTCCATCGTCACTCCGGCAGGCGGAAGAGGAGCTCGGGGGCGGTGAAGCCGTTCGGGAACACCGCGCCGATCATCGAGATCACCCGCATGCTCTGGCCGGTCGCGTCGGCGACCACCGTCGCCTGGCACGCCTGGTTGCCGCAGACCGGCTGCACCAGGGCGCTCAGCGCGCTCTCCGGCTCGACCGCCTCCTGGTGGCGCACGGTGAAGGCGCCCTCGGTGGCCGGCTCGCCCTCCTCCTCCGCCTCGGTCGGCTCGGCCGGCGCGGGCGCGATGCCCTCGATCAGCTGGGGGCCTCCGCCGCCGGCGCTCTCCTCCTCCTCGGGCGCGTTCGCCTGGCGGAAGGTCACCTTCATGCCCTGCCCGCGGGTCCAGAGCTCCATGCCGAGGTCGCCGCCCTCGGCCACGTTGGCGTAGGGGCCGTCGCAGTCGATGTACTGGCCGGCGCGGCAGGCCTCGTAGACCTCCCGCCAGTGCTCGGTGAAGGCGCTCCAAGGCAGGGCGCGGCTCGCGAATTCCGCCGGGCGCTGATCGTGCGGGATCACGCGCCAGTTCGTCAGCGGCATCCACGACTTCGAGGGCGACTCGCCGAGGGTGCGCACCGCGAGGTGCGCCTGCCGCAGCCCCGCCGCGTGCACCGTGTTGAGCACGTCGACCAGGGTCAGGTAGGGCACGTTGGCGTGCACCTCGAGCGCCGCGCTGCCCCGGGCCGGCTGCGCCTGGAGCTGCTCGCGGAGCGCGGTGATGATGTGGTCGGCGCTCGCGCCGTCCGGCAGCCGCCCGCTGGTGAGCTCGAGCACCGGGCGGTGGTTCAAGCGCAGCTCCGTGGGGCTGATCTCGATGCGCGCCGCGTTCGAGGGCTCGCTGCCCTGGTTGTTGCGGCTGATCGGGAGCTCGTAGAGGCCCACGATCGGCGTCGTGTCGACCGGCTCCTCCTCCGAGTCCTCTCCGCCGCAGCCGAGCACGAGCGTGAGGGAGACGAGGCAGAGCGCGAGGGTGCGGCTGGTCATGGCCGCGGAGCGTACCCGCCGAGGCGCCGGACCGGAAGAGCGCCTTTGTGGGCGGCGCCGGCTGCCGTAGCCTGGAGGCATGCGCTGGTGTGGTTCCTGGGTGATGGTGGGGCTCCTCTGCTTCGGCTGCGCGCGCAGCACGCTCAGGACGGGCGGGGAAGACGGGGGCGCGGGCCTCGACGCCGCGGCCGCCGACGCGGGGCCGTGCCTCTGCGCCGACGACGCCGACTGCGCGGCCGGAGAGGTGTGCCGCGGCTGCCGCTGCGCGCCGCCGGGCGAGCGGTGCCGGGGCGACTTCGACTGCCGGCCCGGCGAGCGCTGCGAGAGCGGCGAGTGCGTGTTCTCCGGCGAGTGCCGGAGCGACGCGGACTGCGACCCGGGGGACCGCTGCCTCGACGGGCGCTGCGCGCGCGAGGTGGAGTGCGCCCGCCGCGCGGACTGCGGCCCGGACGAGGACTGCGTGGACGGCGTCTGCGTCGCGACCCCGGACTGCTCCGACGCGAGCCCCTGCCCCGGCGCGGGCTTCGAGTGCGTCTCCGGCCGCTGCGTCTTCACCGGCGACTGCGCGAGCGACGGCGACTGCAGCGTCGGCTTCGAGTGTCGGTCGGCGCGCTGCGTCTTCACCGGCGACTGCGTGGACGACGACGACTGCGGGGTCGGGGCGCGCTGCCAGGACGCGCGCTGCGTGGCCACCGGGTGCGGGCGCGACTCGGACTGCCGGGCCGACGAGGTCTGCTCGATCCTGCTCCGCCGCTGCGTGCCCCGCGACGCGTGCGCCCGCGACGCCGACTGCGCGCCCGGGCAGCTCTGCCTGGTCGGCAACTGCACCCCGATCCCGCGGTGCACCACGAGCGCGGACTGCCCGCCCCCGCAGCGCTGCGACGGCTTCCGCTGCGTGCCGGGGCCGGAGTGCCGGAGCGACGCCGAGTGCCGCATGGACGAGCGCTGCGACGGCGACACCTGTCAGCCCATCACCTGCGCCGCCGACCCCGACTGCCGCGGGGGCTGGCGCTGCATCGCGAGCCGGTGCCTGCCGCCCTTCATCTGCGGCAGCGACGCCGACTGCCCGTTCCCGGGCCAGGTCTGCCGGGACCGGATGTGCGAGGTCCCCGGCGGCTGCACCGCGGACGCCGACTGCCCGGCGATGGCCCCGGTGTGCATCGACGGCGCGTGCGTCCCGCTCCCGCCGCCCACGTGCAGCCGCGACGCCGACTGCCCGCGAGGGCAGGAGTGCAACTTCGGGTTCTGCGAGGAGCGGCGGGTCTGCCCGACCGACTTCACCTGCCCGCCCGGCTCGGTCTGCGAGCGCGGGGCCTGCGTCGTCCCGCCCGAGTGCTCCACCGCCGCCGACTGCATGGCGAGCGGGATGGACTGCGTGGACGGGCGCTGCGTGCCGACCGGGGTGTGCGCCGGCGACGCCGACTGCCCCAGCCTCTACGCGTGCGTGAGCGGGAGCTGCGTCTTCGTGGGCAGCTGCGGCCGCGACGCCGACTGCATGCCGGGCTTCCGCTGCGTGCTCGGCAACTGCGAGCTCGTCCCGGGCTGCACCTCCGACGCGGACTGCGGCGCCGGCGAGACCTGCGTGAGCGGCAGCTGCAGCGACGCCCCCTGCCGACGCGACGGCGACTGCGCGGCGGGCGAGGTCTGCAACCTGGGCACCCGGACCTGCGTCCCGGACATCACCTGCGGCTCGACCGCGGACTGCCCGCTCGGCTGGAGCTGCATCGGCGACCAGTGCTACTCGTTCCCCTTCTGCAGCCCGCCGGGCACGATGGGGGGCTGCCCGCCCGGCACGGTGTGCGCCGACTCGAGCGTCTGCTTCGTCGCCCCCGAGTGCGCGACCGACCGCGAGTGCGGCGCGGGGGAGCGCTGCGACGCGGGCTACTGCCAGCCCACCACCTGCGCCGGCGACGACGACTGCGCCTTCCAGTGGAGCTGCGTGTCGAGCCGCTGCCTCCCCTGGCTGCTCTGCGGCTCGGACGCCGACTGCCCGGACATGCGCACCTGCGTCAACAACACCTGCACGGTCCCCGGCGGCTGCATGCGGGACGCGGACTGCCCGCCGACCCAGAGCTGCTTCGCCGGGCTGTGCTTCAGCCTGCCGCCGCCCGCGTGCACCAACGACGCCGACTGCATCGCCGGCGAGCGCTGCCAGCTCGGCTTCTGCCAGCCGAGCACGCCCTGCCGGATCAGCCGCGACTGCCCGACCGACCAGGTCTGCGTGGGCGGCTTCTGCCGGCTGCCGACCGAGTGCCTGAGCGACGCGGACTGCGGCCCGACCGAGCGCTGCGACGAGCGCGCCCAGTGCGTGCCCAGGTGAGTGGAGCGTCGCGGTGAGGCGTCGTGCTCTCCTCTTGCGCGAATGCGCGCGGGGGATGAATCTCGGGGGAGCCAGTGACCTCCGGTTCCTACGACGAGCCCGCCTCCGCGGGTGATGACGCGTTCATCGGGCGCTTCCTCCTCCTCGAGGACGACGGCGCGATCCGCGAGCGCCTGCGCGACCGCCTCGAGGCCCATCGGCCCGTCGAGGCGGCGGAGGGCGTCTCCCGCGCGCGGACGCTCCTGGCGGGCGAGCTACCGTTCATCGGCTACGCCTTCGACATCCACCTGGACGACGGGAGCGGGCTCCGGCTGCTCGACCAGCTCCGCGCCGCCGGCTCCACCGTGCCCGCGGTGGTGATGACCGGCCTGCCGATGACGCGGGAGCTGGTCCTCGAGGTCGGCCCGCTCGGGCGGCTCCTGCCCAAGCCCACCTCCCCCAACGCGGTGGACGCGTTCGACCAGGGCCTCGACGCCTTCGTGCGTGACGCGCTGCTGTTCGAGCGGCGCACCTACGGCCTCAAGGCGGCGCTCTTCGACCTCTCCGACGGCGAGCTGACGCCGACGATGATGGAGGTGGCCGTGCTGGGCGTGCGCGGCTGGTCCCGGGAGGAGATCGCCAAGCACCTCGGCATCTCGGCGACCACGGTGCGAAACCACGTGTCGGAGGTGCTCGACCGGTGCGGGCTCAAGGGTCAGAGCCTGCGCGCGCTGCGGCGCACGGTCGAGGAGCTGATCCCCGATCGGGCCGAGCGCGAGTAGCACGGCGCCTTCGACGGGGTCATCCTGTCCGGGCATGGGCCAGCGCGGCGGCCAACCGAAGAGCGAGCCACCGAGGCGCCCCGCCGTCCGGCGGACCGTCGCGAAGGACCGCGTCGGGCCGCTCCTCGAGTCCTTCTCGGAGGTGCGCCACCGCGCGTTCGGGCGCTCGCTCGAGGCGAAGCACCGCCAGACCACCGAGTCGCACCTCGCCGCCGCGCTCCTCCGCGAGGAGTCGGTGCGCCGGGCGGTCGCGGCGTGCGGCGCGGACCCGGACGACGTCGAGGCGCTCGTCGAGGGCACGGTGGATCAGGAGCCGCGCCGGCCGTGGTGGTCGCTGGCCCGCACCCGCGAGAGCCCCGGGCTGCTCTCGCTCTACGACCGCGCCCTCATGCACGCGATCAGCGCGGAGCTCGACCGGGTCAGCCCCGTGCTGCTGCTCATCCGCGTCGTCGAGTCGGCCCCGCCGAGCGTGGTGGCCGAGCGGCTCCTCGCCTTCGACGTCGACGAGGCCAGGCTCAAGCGCTGGGCGGCCCACGGCCGGGTGGACGACGCGCCGCTCCCGCGGGGATCCGGGCGCGCCGGCGTGCGGCTGCTCGACGACCCCTTCACCACCAAGGAGGCGGTGATCGCGCTGCTCACCACCCACCTCGACCTGGACGAGGAGCGCGCCGAGCGGCTGATGCTCCGGGTGCACGAGGGCGGCCGCGCGGTCGTCGGACGCGGGCCCTGGGACTGGGCGCGCCAGAAGGCGGAGGCGATCCGCGAGGAGGCCCGCGCCATGGGCTTCCCCCTCGGCGTCGAGCTCGAGCCCGAGGAGTGACCTACAACCCGAAGGCCAGCAGGGTACAGGTCTGCCCGACCGCGTCGGCGGGCCGGGTGTTCGGGATCTCCACCCGGTCGAGCTGGGTGGGCGCGCTCCCCGGGAAGACGACGTGCACGCGCGCGGAGCCGTGGGCGGGCACCCGCACCGGCGTCACCCAGGCGTCGGCGCCCGGCAGGCTGACCGGGCGGAGCGCGCGGCCGTCTCGGTCGGCGAAGGTCGCGGCGCCGATCGGGCCGAGCTGGAGGGTGCGGTCGGCGGGGTTCTCGAACACGAGCCAGACGCGTCGACCGCCGTCGGGCAGCTGGCGCGGCACCGGGGCCACCGGCTCCTCGCCGTCCACCCGCACCGTCGCGCCCTCGCAGATGTCGCCAGCCCGCGCCGGCGGCAGCCCGGGCGGCGCGCTCGGCGGCGAGGAGGGCGGAGAGCGCATCCCCTGGGCCAGCTGCTCGAGCAGCTCTCGCATGCCCTCGCCGATCCCGCGCATCGCCTCGCCCAGATCGGCGCCCGGCAGCGCGCACTCGGCGATCACCGCGTCGCCCTCCCGCGGCGCGCCGGTGCCCGGGAGCAGCACCAGGGCCGGCTCGCCCCCCGCAGCCGTCGCCAGCGCGCACGCGTCCTGCCGGAGGGTCACCTGGTGGTCGCTCGAGATCGACAGCTCCACGTCGACCTGGCCCTCGATGACGGTGACGCCCTCGACCTGGCCGACGCGCACGCCGGAGACCATCACCGGCGAGCCCTCGCCGAGGCCCGCGCCCTGGCTGATCCGCGCGTGGTGGGTGTCGTCGCAGCCGACGCACATCGACGCGGCCAGCGCGATCGCGAGCGAGACTCGAAGCTTCACGCCGCCAGTACACCGCAACCGTCCGCTCTGTTCCAGCCGGTAGAGGGCGGGGCGGCGAGCGGCGCGGTAGGCTCCCCGCCATGCCGAGATTCCCGAACACCGCGTCCAGCGCGGGCAGCCTCAGCGACCGCGTGTTCAGCCGCCTCGCGGCGCGCGCCCGGCGGCACGACGGCCCCCTCTACCCGCTGCACGTGGGCGACACCTGGATGGAGCCGCTCGAGTCGGCGCGCGCGGAGGCCCAGCGCACCGAGGCGCATCCTCGCTTGCACAACTACGCGCCGGTCCAGGGAGAGCCCGCCCTCCTCGAGGCGATCGAGGCGCACCTGCAGCGCCGCGGCGAGTGCCTGGTGGACCGCGACTGCGTGCAGGTCACCAGCGGCGCGACGGCCGGGCTCAGCGTGGTGGCCGAGGCGCTCCTCGACCCCGGCGACGAGGTCCTCCTGCCCGCGCCCTTCTGGCCGCTGATCCGCGGCATCATCCGCAAGCGCGGCGCGGCCGCGGTGGAGGTGCCCTTCTTCGACCGCCTCGAGGATCCGGCGTGGGACGCGGAGGCGGCCCTCGAGGCGGCGGTGACCGAGAAGACCGCCGCGATCTACCTCAACACCCCCCACAACCCGACCGGGCGCATCCTCTCGGACGCGGAGATCGCGGCGGTCGCGAAGGTGGCCGAGCGTCACGATCTCTGGATCTGGTCGGACGAGGTCTACGAGGAGCTCTACTTCGGGGCGTTCCCGCCGAAGCCGGTGTGGGCGCGCGCCGACTACCAGACGCGCTGCGTGGCCGTGCACTCGATGTCGAAGGCCTACGGGCTGGCCGGCGCCCGGGTCGGCTGGGCCCACGGGCCGCACGAGGCGATGAAGGCGATCCGCGGCGTGCAGACCTTCTCGACCTACTGCGCGCCGCGGCCGATGCAGCTCGGCGCGGCCAACGCCCTCCGGGAGGGCGGCGCGTGGCTGGAGCAGGCGCGCCGGAGCTACGAGGAGGCCGCCGAGCGCACCGCGCGCACCCTCGGGCTGCGCAAGCCCGACGGCGGCACGTTCGTCTTCTTCGACGTCTCGGCCCGCCGCCGGGAGGGTGAGGACACCCTCGGCCTGCTCGAGCGCTGCCTCGACGCGGGCGTGCTCCTGACGCCCGGCGCCGCCTCCGGGGAGGCCTACGAGAGCTGGGTCCGCCTGTGCTTCACCAGCGTGCGCCCGGAGGAGCTCCAGGAGGCGCTGGATCGGATCGCGCCGATCGTCGGCGCCTGACCGCTCACCCGAGCGTGGCCCAGAGCTCGCACCAGCCGGCCGGGTGGATGGGGCCCTCCAGCACGCGGCAGCTGCCGCAGCGCCCCTCGCCGCCGGACTGGTAGTAGCGGCAGTTGTCGCAGCGCTCCTCCGGGCGCGGCGACTCGTCCACGTAGCTCTGCTGACGGCGGGCCGCGATGACGGCCTGCGAGAGCCCGGTGGTGTCGTCGCAGCGGAGCGCGGGCTCCCCCTGCTGCTCCTCGCCACACCCGACGAGCGACGGCCCGACCGCGGCCGCCCCGAGCACGAGCAGCGCCCTCCTCCGACCGATCTTCAGAGTCGTCATCGTGTCCTCCAACAGTTTCGGCCCACCCGACCGTGTCTACAGGCATGGGGGCCCGATCCCCGGGGCACAGGATACCCGCTGGGGGCCCGATCCCCCGAGCCTCATCGCTCGTAGAGCATTCTCACAGACTTCCATCGCCAGCACGGCGATTGCAGGCGACCCGCTCGGGGGAGACGCATGAACCCGCTCACACGACTCGAAGAGACCCTCTCACCCGACCTCGCTCGGTGGCTTCACGCCGCGGAGGGGGATCTCTCGCTGGCCTGGCGCACCTGCCCTCGTCCGGACTGGCTGATCCAGATCGCGCTGTCGCTCGGCGTCGATCGGAGCCTGGTGGTGCACGCGGCCCTCGAGGTCGCGGTCGACGCGGTCGCCCGGCACCGCATCGCCGATCTCCGCCCGCGCCGCGCGCTGATGACCGCCCTCGGCTGGATCGACGGGCGCGCGCCCGGCACCGAGACGTGGGCCCACGGCTTCGCGGCCAACGAGGTGGCGGAGGCGCTCGAGGGGCCGGCGCGGCACGCGGCCCACGCGGCGGCCTGCGTGGCCTTCGCCTGCGACGATCAGGCCGACGAGGCCTACTACGCGCACCGCGCCTACGCGGCCCTCGCCGTGCGACACGCGGCGAGCGCCCTCGACCCGGCGCGCTGCTGCGTGACGATCCGCGATCGCATCCCGCTCGCGGTCGTGCTCGAGCGCTTCGACGTGGCCTCGCGCCCGCCGCCGCCGCTCCCGCTCGGCCTCGACCCGGCCGAGATCAGCGACTCCTTCTACTGCTGACGGTGGACGCCCCGGGGGTTCGGCCCGACACTGCGGGCACCCGTGGAGCTGCGCATCGAGCTGAGGTCCGGCCTCGAGGGCATCGCGCCCGAGGCGTGGGACGCGCTGGCCGGAGAGAACGACCCCTTCGTCGAGCACGCGTTCCTGCACGCCCTCGAGGTGAGCGGGAGCGTCGGCGCGGACGCCGGGTGGCAGCCGCTGCACGTCACGGTGTGGTCGGGCGAGCGGCTGATCGGCGCCCTCCCCCTCTACGCGAAGGACAATTCCTGGGGCGAGTTCATCTTCGACTTCGCCTGGGCCCGGGCCGCGCACCAGGCCGGCCTGCCCTACTACCCGAAGCTGGTCGCGATGGCGCCCTTCACCCCGGCGACCGGCAAGCGCTTCCTGGTGGCCGACGACGTCGACCGGCTCGAGGTCACCCGCGCGCTCCTGACCGGGGCCCGCGCCGCCGCCGACGAGGTGGACGCCTCCTCGATCCACCTGCTCTTCCTCACCGACGAGGAGCGCCGCCTCGCGGTGGAGCTCGGCTTCGCGCCGCGGCTCTCGGTGCAGTTCCACTGGGACGACGACGGCTACGCGACCTTCGACGACTACCTCGGGCGCTTCCGGTCCAAGAAGCGCAAGCAGGTGCGGAAGGAGCGGCGCGCGGTGGCGGAGAGCGGGCTCGAGATCGCGGTGAAGGAGGGCCCCGAGCTGACCGCGGACGACTGGGACGCGATCCACCGCTTCTACCGCGAGAACTGCATGCGGCACGGCTCCTACGGGTACCTGACGCCGGGGTTCTTCGACGTCGTGCGCCGCACCGACGCGCACCGCCTGGTGGCGGCCATCGCCTACCGCCGCGGGACCCCGGTGGCCGCGTCGATCAACTTCGAGAAGGGCGCGCACCTCTACGGCCGCTACTGGGGCTGCCTGGAGGACCACGACTTCCTCCACTTCGAGCTCTGCTACTACCGGCTCATCGAGCGCGCCATCGCCCGGGGCATGACCCACTTCGAGGCGGGCGCGCAAGGCTTCCACAAGCTCAAGCGCGGGCTGCTGCCGGTGGAGATCTACAGCGCGCACTGGATCCGCGAGCCGACCCTCGCCGAGGCGGTGGGCCGCTACCTCCCCTCGGAGGCCTTCCAGGTGAAGGCCGAGATCGCCGCGCTGCACGACCGAGCGCCGTTCCATCGCGAGTGATGCGCCCGGGCCCGGATTCGGGGTAGTCTCTCTCTCCCACGTCATGCGCAGGGACAAGCCCGGAAAGATCATCGCGGGGCGCTACGAGCTGCTCGAGCCGGCAGGCGAAGGCGGCATGGCCGTCGTCTGGCGGGCGCTCGTCCGGGGCGCCGGCAAGTTCGCGCGCCCGGTCGCGGTCAAGCGCATCCACGCGACGAAGGGCGCCGACAACCACTTCATCCGCCTCTTCGAAGAGGAGGCGCGGGTGGGCGCCGGGCTCCAGCACCCGAACGTGGTGCAGATCATGGACTTCGGCGTCGACGACGACGGCGACTACTTCCTCGTGATGGAGTGGATCGAGGGGCTGGACCTGCATCACTGGGTCCGCAGCCACCCGCGCGGCCTCCAGCTCACGCCCTGGCCGCTGGTCACCGCGATCGGGGTCGACGTGCTGCGCGCGCTCGGGGCGGCCCACGAGCGCCGCGACGACGCCGGCGCGCTCTCGCCCGTCTACCACCGCGACGTCTCCCCCTCGAACGTGCTGCTCGGCACCAACGGCACGGTCAAGCTCACCGACTTCGGGCTCGCGCGCGCCATGGACCGGGCGAGCATGACCCGCCCGAACGTCATCAAGGGCAAGCTCGCCTACTGCGCGCCCGAGCTCATCAGCGGCGCCAAGGCCTCGGCCCAGAGCGACCTCTTCGCGCTCGGCGTGGTGCTCTGGGAGGCGCTCTCGCAGCAGCGCCTCTTCACCGGCAAGAACGACCTCGAGGTGCTGCTCTCGGTCCGCAAGGGCGAGATCCCGAGGGTCAGCGAGGTGCGGACCGACATCCCGGCGCCGCTCGAGCTGGCCATCCAGCAGGCCCTCGAGCCCGATCCGAAGAACCGCTTCGAGACCGCGACCGAGATGGCGCGCGCGCTCGCCGCGATCCTGCGCACCCACCCCGAGCCGATCGACGCCGAGCCGATGGGCAAGAGCGTCCGGCAGGCCGCCGAGCGCCTCGGGCTGGCGAAGAAGGCCAAGGGCGCCGCGCCCCAGGACCCGAGCGTGCACGACCTCAGCCTCAGCGACGTGGAGATCGTCGACCCCGAGGTCAAGAGCCTGGAGCTCGACATCTCGGTGCAGGAGGTCCCGCCTCCTTCGCCGGTCTCCTCGTCCGAGTCGAAGGCCCCGGTCCGCGGCCTCTGGTCCGAGAAGGACGACGGCAGCGGTTGAAACGCGGTCTCTGCCACCGGTAACTTGAAACCGGAGGTGGGGATGCCTCGCTTACTTGCTTGGATGGGTGCGGTCGCGCTGCTGTGCGGCTGTGGGTTGACGATCGACCACGAGCCGGCGGACGGGAGCGCCGGAGGAGACGCGGCGACGCGGCTGGACGGCGGGGCCGCGGACGGGAGCGCCGGCGACGCCGGGCCGACGGACGTGGACTCGGGCCCGGACGGGGGGCCCGCCTGCGTCGACGCCGACCTGGACGGGGTGACGGACTGCGCGGGCGACTGCGACGACGGAGACCCGACGCGCCACCCCGGCGCGCCCCCGATCTGCGGGGACGGGATCACGCAGGACTGCACCGACGCCCTCGAGGACGCCGCCTGCGGGGGGCTCGGCACCTTCGTGTCGAGCGCGACCGGCGACGACACGAACCCGGGCACCCAGGCGAGCCCGGTGGCCACGATCGCGGCCGGCCTCGCCCACGCCATGATCATCGGCGGGGGCGTCGACGTGTACGTGGCCGAGGGCGTCTACCCGGAGGACGTCACCCTGGTCGACGGGGTCAGCCTCTTCGGCGGCCACGACCCGTCGAGCTGGGCGCGGGACCCGGCGCGCCTCGTCTCGACCGTGCGGCCGCCGAGCTTCGTCGGCGTGCGCGCGCCCGCCGGAGTGGGGAGCGGCACCCGCTTCGACGGCTTCCGGGTCGAGGCCTCCGGCGGGCCCTCGACCGGCACCGCGGTCACGATCCTCGCGGGCGCCGAGCCGGTGATCGCGAACAACGTGCTGCTCGGGCCCGACGTCGGCGGCGCCTCGCGCGGCGTCGCCGTCAACCCGGCGGGCGCGTCGAACCCCGGCGTCCGGCCGCGCGTCGTCGACAACGAGATCCGCCTCGGGCGCTCCGGGAGCGGCTGGGGCGGCGGCAACGGCGGCTGGGGCGTCTACGCCAACCAGACCGCGGTCGACGTGACCGGCAACCGGGTGGTGCTCTCCGAGGCCTACACGGTGCAGCGCGGCGTGGAGCTCTTCGACTGCCCCGACGGGCTGGTGGAGGCGAACGACATCTCGGGCGCGAGCGGGCCCGACACCGCCTTCGGCGTGCGCATCGCGAGCAGCAGCGCGAGCGTGAACGCGAACGTGATCGCGCCCGGGAGCGTCGACCAGTACGGCCTCGGGATCGCGATCGAGGGCAACGTGGGCGTGGTGTCCGTCACCAACAACGTCGCGCGCGGCGCCGACGGGACCCGCCGCGCCTCGGCCGGGCTCTGGATCGCCTTCGAGGGACCGCCCACCACCCGCCCCGACGTGCTCGTCCACTCGAACTTCTTCGCGGCGGGCGCGGCGCGCTCGGGCATGGCGGCGGGCGCGGGGCTCGTGCTGGAGCGCGGCGGCCCGCTGACGGTCGGCCGCTTCTACGACAACGTGATGTTCGCGAGCGCGAGCGGCCTGGGCGCGGCCTTCGCGGAGCTGCCGGCGGGGCAGATCGATCCGGAGGTGTTCGTGAGCAACGCGCTCCACGACCCGAGCGGGGCGTCGGCCGGCGCGGGCCCCGGGCTCTACCTCGACGAGGGCTCGACCCGGATGATCCGGATCGCCGACGTCAACATGCTCGCCGGCGCGCGCGGCAACCTCTGGGAGTCCTGCGGGCTCCTGGGCCTGGCGGGCGGCGACTATCACCTCGCGGCGGGGTCGGCGTGCCTCGACGCGGGGGACGGGACGGAGCTGCCCGCGGCCGACTTCGAGGGCGACGCGCGGCCTCACGGGGCCGGGCCGGACATCGGGCCCGACGAGCGCGTGCCCTGACGATCACTCGGGCGGCGGCTCGAGGAGGCGGCGCACGACCTCCTCGGGCCGGCGCGCCTCGCCGTCGATCTCCTCCGCCGGCGTCCAGGACTGGTCGGCCTCGAGTCGGTAGCTGCCCCGGAAGGCGTGCGGCGGGGCGCCGCCCCAGTCGTCGGGGCTGAGCATCGAGAAGTAGAGCGTCTCGTTCGGGCGCTCGTAGAGGTGGTACACGGTGCCGGCGCGCTTCTGGAACGCGCACTCGGCGCGGTGCAGATCGAGGTCGCGGCGGGCGCCCTCGAGGATGTCCTTCGCCTCCTCCTGGAGCGCGCGGATCTGCTTGGCGATCACGTCGAGCTTCGAGGTGACGACGGTGCCGATGGTGCGGTCCGCCTGCTGGATCTGTCGCGCCACGTCCACGAGGTCGTGCGCGGGCGCGAGCCGGCTCATCGGGTACGGCGAGGTCCGCGCGGGGCCCTGGTGCAGATCCCCGGCGTCGCGGGTGGTGTCGTCGTCGGCCACGGCCGCGATATGAGGCGATCCCCTCAGCCTGGCAAGCGCGCCCACTCCCGGACGACCTCGCCGCCCTCGATCACGTGGTAGCGGTCGTGCATCGCGGCGGTGATGCAGGCGTGGTTGGGCCACACCCGGACCTGATCGCCGACCGACAGCGCGAGCGGCGCCGCCCCGACGACCCGGCCGTGCTCCTGGTGGGTCGAGACCACCCGGCCGAGGCGCGCGCCGTCCAGGGTCGTCACCTCGCCGAAGCCCGCGCCGCCGACCGCGTCGAGGCTGCGCTCGCTGCTCAGCGCGAGGGTGCCGGCGTCGATCCAAACCGAGCCGTCCGGCCGCCGGGAGATCACCGACGCGAGCACGCTCAGCGCGAGCTCGTCGCGCGCGCAGCTGCCGATCGCGTGCTGGAAGAGATCGAAGAAGACGTGCACCCCGGCGCGCACCTCGGTGACTCCGTCGAGTCGCTCGGCGTGGAGCGCGGTGGGCGTGGAGCCGACGCTGACCTCCGGGCACGGGACGCCGGCCGCGCGGATGCGCGCTGCCGCCTCGACCGCCGCGCGACGCTCCTCCTCCGCCACCTGGCGCATCGCCTCCGGGGTGCGGCACGCGTAGCTCTGACCGCCGTGGGTCAGCACCCCGCGGAGCCGCGGCCCGAGCGCCCGCGCCGCCTCGACCAGCGCCGGATCGCCGGGCGCCCGCCCTCCCCGGTCGAGCCCGCAGTCGACCTCGAGCCAGGCGTCGAGGCCCGCCCCCGCGATCGCCGCGGCGACGTCGGGCTCGTCGGTGAGCACCTGCAGCCCCAGCGCGCGCGCGGCCGGGAGCTTCTGCGGCGTGATCCCGACCGCGTAGACGAGGTCCTCGAAGCCGGCCTCGCGGAAGCGCCGCGCCTCGGCCAGCGTCGAGACGGTCAGCCCGCGGAAGGGCGCGTCGCCGAGCGCCGCCTCCGCGACCTCGACGCACTTGGCGGTCTTCACGTGGGGCCGCAGCCGCACGCCGTGCCGCGCCACCGCCGCTCGCATGCGCGCGCAGTTCGCCTCGAGCCGCGCGCGATCGAGCAGCAGGCACGGCGTGAGGAGGTTCACCCGGCCTTCCGCCAGTCGAGCACGACCTTGCCGCTCTCTCCGGAGCGCATGACGTCGAAGCCCTTCTGGAACTCGTCCACCGGCAGCGTGTGGGTGAGGATCGGCGAGACGTCGAGCCCGCTCTGGAGCATCGAGATCATCTTGTACCAGGTCTCGAACATCTCCCGGCCGTAGACGCCCTTGAGCACGAGGCCCTTGAAGATGACCTGATCCCAGTCGATGGCGGTGTCCGACGGAGGGATGCCCAGGATCGCGATCCGGCCGCCGTGGTTCATGTTGCGCAGCATGTCGCGCAGCGCCTGGCCGTTGCCGCTCATCTCGAGGCCGACGTCGAAGCCCTCGGTCATGCCGAGCTCCTTCTGCACCGCCTTGATGTCCTCGGTCCGCACGTCGATGGTGCGGGTCGCGCCGAGCTTCTTGGCGAGCTCCAGGCGGAAGGGGTTCACGTCGGTGATCGCGACGTGCCGGGCGCCGACGTGCTTGCAGATCGCGACCGCCATGCAGCCGATCGGGCCGGCGCCGGTGATGAGCACGTCCTCGCCGACCAGGTCGAAGCTGAGCGCGGTGTGCACCGCGTTGCCGAGCGGGTCGAGGAACGCCGCGATGTCGTCGGAGACGTCGTCCGGGAGCTTGAAGGCGTTGACCGCCGGGATGGCGAGGTACTCGGCGAAGGCGCCGGTCCGGTTCACGCCGACGCCCACCGTGTTGCGGCAGAGGTGACGCTTGCCCGCCCGGCAGTTGCGGCAGTGCCCGCAGGTGATGTGACCTTCGCCGCTGACCCGGTCGCCGACCTCGAAGCCGCGCACGTGGCTGCCGACCTCGGCGACCCGGCCGACGAACTCGTGGCCCACCGTCATCGGCACCGGGATGGTCCGCTGCGACCACTCGTCCCAGTTGTAGATGTGGACGTCGGTGCCGCAGATGGCGGTCTTGGAGATCTCGATGAGGACGTCGTTCGGGCCGATCTCGGGGCGCGGCTGCTCCTGCAGCCAGATCCCCTCCTCGGCCTTCGCCTTCACGAGGGCCTTCATTGGATCACCCCGAGCTCTCGACCCACCGCGCCGAACGCCTCGATCGCGCGGTCGAGGTGCGCCTTCTCGTGGCCGGCGCTCATCTGGGTGCGGATCCGGGCCTGGCCCTTCGGCACCACCGGGTAGCTGAAGCCGATCACGTAGATGCCCTTCTTCAGCAGCGCGTCGGCCATCTTGGTGGCGAGCTTCGCGTCGCCGAGCATGACCGGGATGATCGGGTGGTCGCCCGGGAGCAGCTCGAAGCCGAGCGCCTCCATGCCCGCGCGGAAGTACTTGCTGTTGTCGTGCAGCTTCTTCGGGAGCGCGTCGCTCTCCTCGAGCAGGTCGAGCACCTTCAGGCTGGTCGCGGCGATCACCGGCGCGAGGGTGTTGCTGAAGAGGTAGGGGCGGCTGCGCTGGCGGAGCCACTCCACGATCGGCCCGCGGGCCGCGGTGTAGCCGCCGCTCGCGCCGCCGAGGGCCTTGCCGAGGGTGCCGGTGATCACGTCGACCCGGCCCATGACGCCGCAGTACTCGTGGGTGCCGCGGCCGCGCTCGCCCATGAAGCCGACCGCGTGGCTGTCGTCGACCATCGTCATCGCGTCGAACTCGTCGGCGAGGTCGCAGACCCCGGAGAGGTTGGCGACGTAGCCGTCCATCGAGAAGACGCCGTCGGTGGCGATGATGATCCGCTTCGCCCCGTCCTCGCGCGCCTCCTCGAGCTTGGCCCGCAGGTCCGCCATGTCGTTGTTGGCGTAGCGGTAGCGCTTGGCCTTGCAGAGGCGGATGCCGTCGATGATCGAGGCGTGGTTGAGCGCGTCGGAGACGATGGCGTCCTCGGGCCCGAAGAGCGCCTCGAACAGGCCGCCGTTGGCGTCGAAGCAGCTCGAGTAGAGGATGGTGTCGTCGGTGCCGAGGAACGCGCTGAGGCGCCTCTCGAGCTCGGCGTGCACGTCCTGGGTGCCGCAGATGAAGCGCACCGAGCTCATGCCGTAGCCCTGGCGCTCGACCGCCTCCTTGGCCGCCTCGAGGAGCGCCGGGTGGTTGGAGAGGCCGAGGTAGTTGTTGGCGCAGAAGTTGAGGACCTTCTCGCCGGTCGACACCTCGATCTCGGCCGCCTGCTGGGACGTGATGACGCGCTCGGCCTTGTAGAGCCCTTGCTCCTTCAGGTCCGCGAGCTCTCGGTTCAGGTGCTCGAGAAAGGACGGATCCACGCACGCCTCCGGATTCTTTGGGGTTCCCGTTCGCCGGGAGAGGGGGAGCGGAAGTCTGCGTCGGCCCCCGACCGGCAGCAATGGGCCTCCTCACGCGCGATCGGGTGCTACGGTCCGGGCCGATGTCGGAGCCGGTCTCGCGCGTGTTGGTGCTGTACACCGGGGGCACCATCGGGATGAAGAAGGGCCCCCGCGGCTACGAGCCGGTCGAGGGCTGGTTCGCCGAGGAGATCGCGCGGCAGCCGCAGCTCCACGACCCGAGCCGCGAGCGCTTCACCACCTTCCCCTCGCGCAGCGGCCGGCGCATCCGCTACGACATCGAGGCCTACTCGCCCCCGCTCGACTCGGCGAACCTCGCGCTCGCCGACTGGGCGCGGTTCGCGGCCGACATCGGGCGGCACTACGACGCCTACGACGCGTTCGTCGTCGTGCACGGCACCGACACGATGGCGTACACAGCCAGCGCGCTGAGCTTCATGCTCGCCGGGCTGACCAAGCCGGTGATCCTGACCGGCGCGCAGATCCCCCTCGAGCAGCTCCGCAACGACGCCCTCGACAACCTCCTGGGCGCGCTCGGGCTGGCCGGGCACTACCGCATCCCGGAGGTCGGGCTCTACTTCCACCACAAGCTGCTCCGGGGCTGCCGGGCGACCAAGGTCGACGCGGCCGGGCTCGACGCCTTCGACTCGCCCAACCTGCCGCCCCTCGCCGAGGTGGGCATCGACGTCGAGGTCCGGTGGGGCGTGGTGCGCTCGCCGCCGGTCGGCGGCCTCGACGTGCACACCGACCTGAGCCCGCACGTGGCGGCGCTGCGGCTCTACCCCGGCATCACCCGGGCCATCCTCGAGAACTTCCTCCGGCCGCCGCTCGAGGGGCTGGTGCTCGAGACGTTCGGCAGCGGCAACGCGCCCGACCGCGACGACGACCTGCTCGGCGCGCTCCGGGACGCGTCCGAGCGCGGGGTGGTGATCGTGAACGTGACCCAGTGCCTCAAGGGCCACGTGCGCACGAAGTACGCCGCCGGCCGGGCGCTGCTCGACGCGGGCGTGGTGCCCGGCGCGGACATGACGCCCGAAGCCGCGCTGGCCAAGCTCGCGTTCCTGCTCGGGCAGGGGCTGCCCCCCGACGAGGTGCGCGCCCTCGCCGGCCGCTCGCTGCGCGGCGAGCTGACCGAAGAGGTCGAGGACTGAACGCCATGGACGTGCTGTTCCTCTCGCCGAGCTACCCGCCGGAGATGCAGCAGTTCACCCGGGGGCTCGCCGAGGTCGGCGCGCGCGTCTACGGGGTGGGCGACACCCCGGAATCCGAGTTGACGACTGCCGTGCGCGGCGCGCTCTCGGCATACCTGCACGTCCCGAGCTCCCTCGACGAGGCGGACGTGACCCGGCGGCTCGAGGGCTGGCTGCGCGGGCGCAACGTCGACCGGGTGGAGACCAACTGGGAGCCGATGATCCTGCTCGCCGCCGACCTCCGCGCCCGCTGGGGCCTGCCGGGGATGCGCCGCGAGCAGGTGCTCGCGTTCCGCGACAAGGTGCTGATGCGAGAGCGCCTCGCCGCGGCCGGGCTCCGGGTGCCGCGCACCTTCCGGGTGCGCACGGCGGACGAGGCCTGGGCGGCGGCGGAGCGCGTCGGCTACCCGCTGATCTTCAAGCCGATCGCCGGCGCGGGCTCGGCCGACACCTGGCGCGCGGGCTCACCGGCGGAGCTGTCCGACGTGCTCGCCCGGACCGCGCACGTGCCCGAGGCCAGCGTCGAGGAGCTGATCGAGGGCGACGAGCTCACCTACGAGACCCTCTGCGTCGACGGCGCGCCGGTCCTCGAGGGCTGCTGCCGGTACTACCCGAACGTGCTCGACGCCCGGAAGAACGAGTGGATCAGCCCGATCATCCTGAGCCTGCGCGACCTCGCGAGCGAGGAGACCGCGCGCGGCGTGGCCCTCGGGCGGCGCGCCCTCGACGCGCTCGGCATGGGCACCGGCTTCACCCACATGGAGTGGTTCCGGACCGCCGCGGGCGAGGCCGTCTTCGGCGAGATCGCGTGCCGCGCGCCCGGCGCGAACATGGTCGACCTGATGAACTACGCGGGCGACGTCGACCTCTTCGTCGAGTGGGCGCGCGCGATCGTGCACGGCCGGGTCGAGGCGCCGGCGGAGAACCCGCACCACGCGGCCATCGTCTTCAAGCGCGCCCGGGGCCAGGGACGCATAAGGGCCATCGAGGGGCTCGACGCCTTCCTCCACGCCCACCGCGCCCACGTCGCGCGGGTCGACCTCCTGCCCATCGGCGCGCCGCGCCGGGACTGGCAGCAGACCTTCCTCGGCGACGGAAACCTCGTCGTGCGTCACCCCGACCGCGACGCCGCCCTCGCCCTGGCCCAGCGCGCCGCCTCGACCATCCACCTCTACGCCGGCTGACCCCGCTTGGCGCTACGGGGACGGAGTCTCCTCGTTGCCGAACGCCTCTCCTCGGCCACGATCGGCCCGGTCAGAGCCTCCGGGGCCTGGGAGAGCCGAAGCGACACGGCGCCGACGCGTGCGTTCTCGGCGAGCTCCTCGCCCCTCGCGCCGCGCGGGCCCGGTTGGGCAACGAGGAGCTCCGTCTCAGGACCTGTCCCAGGACCTGTTCTCAATCGCGGAACTTGATGGAGCAGCCGATCGAGCGGGTCTGGGCGTTGGCGATCGGGCGGCCGGCGACGAGGGCGTCGAGGGCGTCGGCGAGGTGGCGCTGCTGCACCTGGTCGGGCTGGTGCGCGTTGTCGTCGACCGCGCCGTGGTAGACGAGCCGGCCGCGGCGGTCGAAGAGGAAGACCTCGGGGGTGCGGGTGGCGCCGAAGCGCCGCGCGACGTTCGAGGTCTCGTCGACGACGTACGGGAAGCGCATGCCCGCCGCTCGGTGTCGCCGCTGCATCTCCTCGAAGCCGTCGGAGGGGTACTCCCCGGGGTCGTTCGGGTTGATCGCGATCACCCCGACGCCGCGGCCGAGGGCGGCGTTGCCGAGCTCGGTGATGCGCGCCTCCCAGGCCTGCGCCCAGGGGCAGTGGTTGCACGTGAAGATCACCAGGGTGCCGCGCTCGCCGGCGGCGCTCTGGATGGAGACCTGCTGGCCGTCCACGTTGCGCATGCGGTGGGTCCGCATCGGCGCCTGGGCGCCGAGCGCGAGCGCGTCCTGCGCGTGGGCGCCGGAGGCGAACGCGGTGAGGGCGAGGGTCAGCGTGGTCGCGATCGAGAGGGTCTTCGTCATCGTCCTGCTTCGGCTTCGGTGCCCGTTCCCGGGCGAGCTGTTCTCAGATGGGCTTCGATCGGCCCTCGCAGCGCCGCCTCGTCGACGGGCTCGGGCCAGAAGTGCACGACGCGGCGCTCGCGGTCGAGGAGGAGCGTCGCCGGGAGCGCGCCAGACCACTCGGGGTGCAGCGCCTCGATGAAGGCGTCGTCGCCGCCGGTCTTGAAGTAGCTCGGCTCCGGCGCGCCCTGCTCCCGCAAGAAGGAGAGCGCCTCCGCGCGGCGGGTCGGCGGCTCGGCCGCGATCAGCGCGAGCCCGAGGCCCTGCCCCTCGTAGCGACGCGCGGTGGCGATGACGTCGGGCATCTCCTCGACGCAGGGCTCACACCAGGTGGACCAGACGTTGACGAGCAGCGCCGGCGCCGGGTGCTCCCGCAGGGTCTCCCGCACCGACGTCGCGTCGACGTCGATCCACGGGCTCTCCGCCGCCACCTCGGGCGCCGCCTCCGCTGCCGGGGCCGGGGCGGGGGGCTCCGCCGGCGGCTCGGGATCGGCCGCGCCGCTGCAGGCGGTGAGCGCGAGGGCGACCCAGACCGGACGCATTCCGACCGCTGTCATGGAGGACACTGTGGAGCCGCTTCGGGCCGGCGCCACCCCCAAATCCGGTCCTCGGTGGAAGCTCGCGGGGCTGCGGCGGCTCGACAGGGGTCATTCCTGGCTACGTGTCCATCGCCGCGCGGATCGCGGCGCCGAGCGCGCGCGGGTCGCCGGGGGCGATCTCGGTGACGCCCTCGAGGCCACGCAGGCCGCAGGCGGGCGAGGCGATCACCGGGACGCCGCGACCGAGCGCGCGCAGGAGCGGCGACGGATCCCGGGGGACCCAGGCGGGCGCGACCACGACCGCGGCGCCGTCGAGCGGATCGGCGCCCGGCGCTCGCACCGGACGGCCCCAGTCGAAGCCGCCCTCGAGGTCGCGGCCGCCCACGATCAGCGGCGAAGGCAGCCCGCGCGCCGCGTCCCGGAGGGCGTGCGCGCCCTCGCGCCCGACCACCGGCCCGAGGAACGCGATCGCGTCGCCGCGGCGAGCGGGCGCGCCTCGAGGCACGCGCCACGCCAGCTTCACCGCCCGCGGCCCGAAGGCGTCGGCGATCGCGGCGTGGGGCGTGATCACGCGCCGAGCCCGGGCGAGCGCGACCTCCTCGTCGGCGACGAGCCCGGCCGGGGCGCGGAAGTCGGCGAGGGTCGGGCTCTCGGGGTGCCGGCGCGCGGCCTCGTCGAGGCGGGCCTGGAGGAGCCGCAGGGGCCAGCGACGCATCACCACGTCGAAGGTGCGGCCGCCGAGCGCGCCCTCTCGGTGGAGGTGCGGCAGGAGGTGCTGGTGCACCACGAGGTGGGTGTCCTCGGGCCCCAGGCGCGCGGCCATCCAGCCGGCCAGCCGGGCGTCGTGCGCGAGCAGGGCCCGCTGACGGGCGGCGCCCTGACTGCCGAGCCGACGGCTCTCGAGGGCGCGGCGCGCGACGAGCGCGAGCGCCTGATCGACACGCGAGAAGCCCGCCGTCGTCCAGGCGTAGCGGGGCCGCCGCCAGCGCTGTCCGTCGCAGGGGATCAGCAGCCGGTCCCCCGGGCGACGCGCGCCGGAGAGCCAGTCGTCGATCTCCGGCGTCACGCCGTCGAGCAGGAAGGCCGTCCGTCCGACCGGCGCGGCGAGCTCCGGCGCTCTCGAGACGCAGCCGGTGCGGGCGCAGCGGTCGCAGCTCCCGGTGGGCTCCGGTCGCCGCGCCAGCGAGACCCGCGTCGGCGCCGCGCCGCGCCCCCGCAGCCGCACCTCGAGGTGGGTCGCGTCGAGCGCCACCTCCACCCCGAACGGCGCCGGCGCGGTGAAGCGCAGGTCGACGTAGCGCCAGAAGACGGTGGCGTCGCGGCCGCGCTCGGCGAGCGATCCCGGCACCACGACCGAGTGGGCGTGCCGCTCCACGATCTCGAAGCCGGCCTCGAGCGCGGCGTCGTAGAGGGCGTTCGAGAGCTGGCAGAGGCCGCCGCCGACCGAGGGCACGAGGCACCCCTCCCGGACCTCGCGCCCGAGCGCGTACCCGCCGCGCCGGGTGGGCCGGCCGACGTGGCGCCAGAAGCTGAAGATCTCGCCGGCCTCGAACCGCCGCCCGTGCAGCGCGCGCGCCGCGACCCGGAGGTTCTGCACCTTCCCCGCCTCGAGCCGCCGCTCGGCCGCGGGCTCGGCTGAGCGGGACCAGAGCGGGGTGCGCGAGCGCCCGGCCACCGGGAGATGGTCGATCCCGCCGCGCCGGCCGAGCGGGGTGGGCGCGCGGAGCTCCGCGGCCGCGCGGATGAGCTGATGACGCGCCGCGCGCGCTTCGAACCAGGCGCGCGACAGCTGCTGCCGCGCCCACGAGCCCTCGCGCTCCACGTCGGGTCATACGCGCCGGGCCCCCGCCATTCTTCCCCGGGGACGCGGCCGCGGCGACAGGCCGTCAGGGAATCGAACCCTGCGCGGCGGGGGTTGGAAGCCCGCCTGTGCGCACAGCACCCGGCCTATGTGGATTGTTCCGGACGGAATCGTCCGTTTGATCGCGCGTGCGATCGATCGGGGTGACAGGACTCGAACCTGCAATGCCCGAAGGCTCCCGGGCTACAACCGGGTGGGGGTACCAGCTCGTACCAGCTCCCCCTTCACCCCGCTCTCTCCGCCGTGCGGGGGCGGCGACCGGGCGGGTGACGGAAAAGAAAAACCGCCCGGCCTGGAGGCCTGGGCGGCGATCGATCACGACGCGTACGCGACGGATCAGGCCGACACCGGACCTCCGGTCGGAATGCGCCAGACGCGCCAGAGTCGATAGGTGTGACGGCTCATGATGCCTCCGTCTTACGTCGCCTTCGCGCCCCTGTCAAGAGATCAGTGACAGTTGTTCGTCGCCCTTCAATCCGGCTTCGTGGAACGCCCGCTCCACCGAGGCCGCGGCGCGCTCCACCCGAGCTCGGTCGGGGCCGACGAGGAAGATCATCTCCCGGTTGCGGGTGTGGCTGACCTCGCCGACCCGCCGGCCCTTGGGATCGTGGATGCCGATCTTGGCGCCGACGTACCGATCGAAGCCGGTGGTGGCCACCCGGACGTGGCCGCGCTCGGAGAGCATCGCCTCGAGCGTCTCCCGGTCGAGGAAGCCCTCGTCGCTGAAGCTCACCACCAGCTCGGGGGCGCGCACCGCGGCCACCACCCGCGCCATCGCCTCGGCGATGCGGCGGCGGCTGTTGAAGGGGTTCTTGTAGGTCTTGCAGTCGATCCGCTTGTTCGCGACGCCGTAGGTCTCCGGATCGTCCCAGCGCACCAGGGTCTCCCACACGTGGTAGTTCCCCTTGTAGCTGTGCTGGTTGTAGGGCGGGTCGAGGTAGGCCACGTCCGCCTCGACCCCGGCCGCCTCCTCCGCCTCGAGCTGGAGCGCCTCGCCCGGCCCCTCGGTGAGCGCCGGCAGCCGCAACGCGAGCGGGTTGTAGCTGCGCTTCGCCCAGCTCTTCAGGTACGCCATCTGGACGCCGGTCGTGGAGTCGACGCGGTCCGCGGCCTCCATGAGCGCGGTGAGCGCGATGGCCTCGAGCTCCGGTGAGAGCGTCTGGGCCGCGATCGCCTCGCGCATGCCCTCCACCCGGGCGCCGTTGTCGGGCTGCAGGTAGCGCGCGTCCCGGCAGAAGGCCTGCGTGAACCAGCCGTCCCGCGGCGGCGCCTCGGCCAGCGCCTCGAGCAGCCGCGCGGCCGGCTCGCGGTGCTCCCGGGCGTCCGCCGCCACGTAGCAGCGCGCGAGGGTCGCCGCGTAGGCGAGGTGGTCGTTGGAGGTCACCCGGAGCCCGGCCTCCTTGAGCGCGCGCCCCACCCGCGCCGTCCCGCTGAAGAGATCGAGCGCGCGCTTCGCGCCGCCGAAGCCGGTGACGCCGGCCACGATCGGGCCGATGAGCTTGCGCTTGCTGCCGATGTACTTGATCACGCCGAGCGCATCTTCGTCGATCCCCCTCCCGTCGCAAGGCGGTTGACTGATATTCTCGCGGCCATGGATCCGCTCTGCCCGCGCTCGGTCGTCGATACGGTTCGCACGGAGCAGACGGACCTGCCCCTGGACGTCGTGGAGGGGACCTACCCGTCGGATCTGCGCGGGCACCTCTACATGGTCTCGCCGGCGCACACCTTCGACGCCGACCCGGCCGCGCGCCGCACGACGCTGATGGTCGGCGATGGGCTCGTGACCCGCTTCGACCTCGAGAACGGGCCGACGCTCACGAGCCGGCTCGCGAAGACCTTCGACTACGTCGCCGACGAGCTGACGCACACCGATCCGGACCTGCGCGCCTTCCGGTTCGAGAACGCCGGGCTGGTCCGCATCAGCCTGCTCGGCACGCGGGACTTCGCGAACACCGCGTTCGTGCCGATGAAGATCGGGAGCGAGCCCACGCGGCTGGTGCTCACCTACGACGCCGGCCGGCCGGTCGAGATCGATCCGGTGACCCTCGAGGTCGTCACCCCGGTGGGCGCGCGCGACGACTGGCGCCCCGAGGCGCTGCCCGACCAGGTCTTCCCCACCGTGCTGAGCCCGGCGCACCCCGCCTACGACCGCGCGACCGGCGAGCTGTTCACGCTCAACTACGGCCGCGGCATCGCCAACTTCGCGCTCACCGTCCCCATCGTCTACCTGCTGAGCAAGCTGCCCCGCTGGGCGCAGCACGCCTTCCACCAGGTCGCCACCCTGCTCGGCGTCGAGCAGGCGTACCGCTGGCTGCTCAAGCATTTCGAGCGCCTCACCACGCGGGTCGATCGCTGCCTCGAGCGCTTCCAGGACCGGTGCCTGCCGTTCTTGCCCGACACCTTCACCGACGTGGTGCGGTGGGACGGCAGCGGCGCCTTCGAGCGGTGGCGAATGGTCCTTCCGAACGGGCGCGAGGTCTCGATCGCGCAGTCGGTGCACCAGATCGCGGTCACGGCGGAGCACGTCGTCGTGCTCGAGACCGGCTTCAAGATCGGCATGCAGTCGGCCTTCAACGACCCGTTCACGCCCGACGGCTTCGACATGCTGCTGCGCGCGATGCTGACCAAGCCGCAGCTCCCCTACACCGTGTTCTACGTGCTGAAGCGCGCCGACCTGCGGCCCGACGCCCCGCGCGGCGACGACGGCGTGCGGCGGGTGCCCTGCCGCCGCGTGCAGATCCCCGTCGAGGCCGACCACTTCCTCGCCGACTACGACGACTCGGGCGGCCTGATCCTGCACGTCGCCCACGCCCCGGCCACCGATCTCGCGGAGTGGATCCGCCCCTACGACCGCTCGCACTACGACGGCGGGGAGATCGACGACGCGCTGCACGGGATGCTGGCGGTCGGCGCGATGGACGTGGGCCGCTTCGGTCGCTACCGGATCGACGGCGACACCGGCCGGGTGCTCGAGTCGGACGTGCTCGCGGACGACGAGCTGGGCTGGGCGATCGCGCTCTACGCCGGCCAGCAGCTCAACACCGAGGACGCGCTGCCGGATCGCATCGAGAACCTCTGGTGGTGCACCGAGGGCGTCTTCCCGGATCTGCTGACCCGCTTCGTCTACGACCTCTACGAGCGCTACCCACACCGGCTGACCCCGCTGTCCGAGATGGCGAAGCTGGCCGAGGGCGGCCGGCCCTCGGGGGTGGTGCGCCTCGACACGCGCACGCTGACCATCGCCGACCGCTTCCCCCTGCCGAAGGGCGTGATGGCCGGCTCGCTCCAGCTCGTCCCCAAGCCGAACGCGACCTCGGATCTCGACGCCTACCTCGTGGGCACGATGTACACCGACACGCGCACCGAGCTCTGGGTGCTGGACGCGGGGGACCTCGCGGCCGGGCCCGTCTGCAAGCTCGCCTCACCGAGCTGGCGCACCGGCTTCTCGCTCCACACCGCCTGGCTCCCGACCCTGCAGCCCCGCACGTCGAGCTACGTCGTCCGCGCCGAAGACGACCTCCGCCGACAGGTCGAGGCGCTCGGAAACCCGGCGCTGACCGATCGCTTCGCTCAGGACCTCTACCCGCGATTTCCCTGACCGCTCCCATCTGGGGACTGTGTCGAACCGGCTCGAGCGGATATGTGGAGCGGGTCGCTTTCTCCTGGGGGGTGGAGCGCGCCCCGTGTCCGAACCCGATCGCACCGCCTATCGCGCACACGTCCCCCTCCCGCCGGGCTGGCCGCCCGTGCTCGAGGGTCTGGGCGCGCGCGAGGCGAGCGGAGACGCGCCCGACCTGCTGTTCTGCGACGCGGCCAGCCTCGCGGGCGTCACCGCGGCCCTCGCCTCCACGCCCCGGCCGTCGTGGCCGCTGATCGCGCTGGTGGACGACGGGCTGCCGACCGCTCGGCTCGCCGCGCTCCTCGCCGCGGGCGCCGACGAGCACCTCCCGCGCGACCTCCCGGACGCCGCGCTCGAGCGCCGGCTGATGGTGCTGCTCGCCTGCGCCCGCAAGCGCCGGGAGGTGAACCTCGCCGCCGCGTTGACCGGGATCGAGACGCTCTTCCAGGACATCGGCGACGTCTTCGGCGACATCGTCTTCGTCGTGAACGCCGACATGTCCCAGACGCTCTACGTCAGCCCCGGGCTCGAGCGCATGGTCGGGATCCCGCGGGCCGTCGCCTACACCGACGCGATGGCGTACTTCGCCCGGGTCCACCCCGAGGACCGCGAGGCGTTGATGGGGCTGTCCACCGCCACCGCGCCCATCGAGCACCGGGTGGCCGGCGCCGACGGGCGCTATCGATGGGTGGAGACCCGGGTCGAGGCCGCGCGCGACGCGGACGGCACGCCGCTGCGATGGATCGGCGTGACCAGCGACGTCGGCCGGCGCAAGCGCGCCGAGGAGGACGCGAGCGCGCTCGAGGGCCTGCTCGACGGCGCGACGCTCGCGCTCGCGACCCTCCTGAAGGCGGGCGACGCGGAGGCGGCGATGCCGTCGGTGCTCGAGACGGTGGGGCGCGCGACCGACGCCCACCGCGTCTACACCGCGGTGCACGGCGTGAGCGACGAGGGCAGGCCGACGATCCGCTTCTCCCACGAGTGGCACGCCGAAGGGATCCCGCCGATCGACGACCCGGCGCTCTTCACCGAGCGGGAGATCGCCGAGGGCACCTCGCCGGTGATCGCCAAGCTGACGGAAGGGCGCACCCTCTCCGTGGTCACCGAGCAGATGAGCCCGTCGATGCGCGAGCGGATCGCGTCGACCGGCGCGAGGGCGGTGCTGATGGTGCCGATCGTGGTGCGCGGCACCTGCCGGGGTCACATCGGCTTCGTCGACTGCGAGCGGGCGCGCGCCTGGTCGACCCCGATGCGGCGCATCCTGCAGCTCACCGCCGCCGCCATCGGCACGGTCGCGCTGCGCGAGCAGGCCGAGCAGGAGGTCGCCACCCAGGGCGCGCGGCTCCGCGCGCTCTTCGAGGCGACCAACCCGGTGGCCTCGGTGCAGGCGCAGCTCGACGCGCTGCTCGAGACGGCGGTCACCGCCTTCCACATGGAGAGCGGCGTCATCCTGAAGCTCGACGCCGACGCGCGGCGGTGCGAGACGGTGCACGCCCACCCAGCCGGCGGCTGGCTGCAGCCCGGGAACGTGGCCGAGGCGCCCGACGAGATGCTGAAGGTGGTCCGCGACCGGCGCGCGCGCCTCGCGGACGAGCCGTCGGAGGGCGTGTGCGAGTACGGCCGCGAGCGCGCCGTGCGCGCCACGATGACCGTCCCGATCCACGTCCGCGAGGAGCCGTGGGGCGTGCTGGCGCTGCTCCGCCGCTCCCCGCGGCCTCAGCCGTCGAACGAGGCCGACCGCGACTCCCTCGAGCTGCTCGGCCGGCTGGTCGGGCTGCTCCTCGAGCGCGAGGAGTGGGAGGCGGAGCGGCGCGCGCTCGACCGCCGCATGCAGGAGGCGCAGCGGCTGGAGAGCCTCGGCGTGCTCGCCGGCGGCGTCGCGCACGACTTCAACAACCTGCTGATGGCGATCCTCGGCAACGCCGAGGTCGCCAAGCTCGACCTGCCGCCGGGGCACGCGGCGCGCGAGTCCCTCTCTCACATCGCGCTCGCGTCGCAGCGGGCCGCGGAGCTGACGCAGCAGATCCTGGCCTACGCGGGCAAGGCGCGGACGGAGCGCGAGGCGGTCGACGTCGGGCAGGTGGTGGCGGAGATGGGGGAGCTGCTCAACGCGGCCTTGCCCAAGAACGCGACCCTGCGCATCGCCGAGTCGGGCGGGGTGCCGCCGATCGAGGCGGATCCGGCGCAGCTCCGGCAGGTGCTCCTGAACCTGCTCACCAACGCGTCCGAGGCCCTCGGCGGCGCGCCGGGCGAGATCACCCTGTCGGTCAGCGAGACCGACGCGGCGCCGGCCGGGCGCATCGGCGCCGAGGCCCTCGACGCGGCGCGCTGGGTCTGCGTGGAGGTGCGCGACACCGGCCGCGGCATGACGCCCGAGACCCTCGAGCGCGCGCTCGACCCGTTCTACTCGACCCGCGAGCAGGGGCGCGGCCTCGGGCTGGCGGTGGTGACCGGCGTGGTCCGCGGTCACGGCGCGGTGCTCGATATCGACAGCGCCCCCGGCGAGGGGACGCGCGTCCGCATCTACTGGCCGGTGGCGAGCGCGACGACCGCGGCCGCGGCGCCGGTCCCTCCGCCGGTGGACGGAGCGCTGCGAGGGCAGCGGGTGCTGGTGGTCGACGACGAGCCGCTGGTCCTCCGCGCGGTCGAGTCCCTGCTCAGCCGGGTGGGCGCGCGGGTGCGGGTCGCGCACGACGGCGACGAGGCGCTGAGCGCGTTCGAGGCCGAGGGGCCGTTCGAGATGGTCATCCTCGACCTGACCATGCCGCGACAGCACGGCTCGGAGGTGCACGCCAAGCTGCGCGCGCGCCACGCCGCGCTCCCCATCGTGATCATGAGCGGCTACCCGGAGGACGGCCTCGCGACCGATCCGTACACCGCGTTCCTGCAGAAGCCCTTCCGCCCGCCGGAGCTCATGGAACGCGTGGAGTCGCTGCTCGTCCGAGGGTAGAGTCGCGCCGGGAGGTCCCTGATGAGGTTCACGCTGGCGCTCACCATCCTGGCGCTCTCGGGCTGTGGCGCTCCGGCCGACGAGGAGGCCGCAGTCACCGAGGAGACGGTCACCACCGGCGACGAGGCGCCCGAAGGCGAGCTCCCCGGGCCTCCGATGGCGTGGGAGGAGATGGACCACGACGCCCAGGCGCGCTGGATGATGACCGAGGTGGTGCCGCGCATGGAGCAGCGCTTCCAGGCCTACGACGGCGAGCGCTACGCGAGCTTCGGGTGCGCGACCTGTCACGGGCCCAACCCGCAGGAGGTCCAGTTCGAGATGCCGTCGCGCGCGCTCCCGGCCCTCCCCGCCACCGGGACGCCCGAGCAGCATCAGATGGTGCGCGAGTACCCGGAGATGGTCCGCTTCATGTTCAACGAAGTGCTGCCGACGATGCAGACGCTGGTCGGCGGCGCCGACTTCGACGAGGAGACCGGCGAGGGGTTCAGCTGCTACTCCTGCCACCCGCACGCCGGCGACGAAGGCACCACGCTCGTGCACCTCGAGGGCGAGCCGGCCGAGTGAGCGAGCAGGAAGCGCCGATCACCCTGGATCAGATCCAGGTGTTCCTGTGCGTCGTCGAGGAGGGCAGCTTCTCGGGGGCGGCCAAGCGGCTGCGTCGCGTGCAGTCGGCCATCAGCTACTCGATCGCGAACCTCGAGCGGCTCCTCGAGGTGGAGCTCTTCGATCGGTCCGGCCGGAAGCCGGTGCTGACCGACGCCGGGCGCGCGCTGGTGGCCGACGCCAAGGCGGTCGACGAGCGGGTGGATCTCCTGCACGCGCGCGCCAAGAGCATCTCGTCCGGGGTGGAGGCGCGGCTCAGCCTCGCCGTCGACATGCTCTTCCCCTCGCAGCCGCTCCTCGACGGCCTGCGCGCGTTCAACGAGCGCTACCCGCTGGTCGACCTCCACCTCCGGGTCGAGGGGCTCGGCGCGGTGGTGCAGCTGGTCGACGAGGGCACCTGTCAGCTCGGCATCGCCGTCGACTTCGACACCTACCCTCGCTCGCTCACCGTGCGCCCGCTGTGCACCGTGCCCATGTCGCAGGTCTGCGCGCCCGACCACGCGCTCGCCCGGGTGGAGGGCCCGATCCCGGAGGACGTCCTGCGCCACGAGACCCAGCTCGTGGTGACCGACCGCAGCTCGCTGACCGAGGGCCGGGACCGCGGGGTCGTCTCCGAGCGCACCTGGCGCATCGCCGATCTGCACACCAAGCGCATGCTCCTGCTGAACGGCTTCGGCTGGGGCAACATGCCGGACCACGCCATCGCCAACGACCTCGAGGCGGGCCGCCTCGTCCGCATCCAGCCGGCGCACCGGGCCGAGGACGTCGACGTGCCGCTGAGCGCCATCGCGCGCACCGCCGATCCGCCGGGCCCCGCGGCGAGCTGGCTCCTCGACCAGCTCGCCGAGCGCTGCGCCTGAGCCGCCTACCAGTCGACGGACTTCCGCGACTGCTTCCGCTCGCTGCGCTGCTTCTTGGCCTTGAGCCGACGCTCCTTGGCCCCGCGCGAGGGCCGGGTCTTCTTGCGCTTCTTCGGCGGGTGGAGCGCGCTCCGGATCAGCGCCGCGAGCTTCTCCCGCGCGTCCTCGAGGTTCCGGGACTGGTCGCGGGTGGCCTGGCTGGTGATCTGGATCCGGCCCTCCCTGTCGAGCCGGTTCGCGGCCAGGCGACGCAGCCGCCCCTTCACCTCGTCGCGGAGCGCGGTGGTGCCCTCGAGGTCGAAGCGCAGGTCGACCTTCGTCGCGACCTTGTTCACGTTCTGGCCGCCCGGGCCGGAGGAGGTCGCGGCGCTCCACGAGAGATCCGCGCTCGGGATCACCGTACGCTGACTGACGGGGAGATCGTCCACACCGGCAGGACTAGCGCCGCCCGAAGGCGCCGACCACCTCGATGTGGTCCTCGACCGTGCGCACGCTCGGAGCGATCGCGCCGAGCTCCACCCCGGACTCGAGCCCGAAGAGGCTGAAGACGGCGCTCGTCTGGAGGCTGGGGATGGGGAGCGTCGGCGCCCCCTCGTTCAGGGCGAAGCGCGCGGTGTGGTGCGCGAACGCCACGAGGAAGGCGTACGCCCCGGGTCGGTCGCCGGGCGGGAGCGCGGGGTCACTCGTCCAGCGCAGCTCGGTGATCTCGACGTCGCCGAACTCCGGGTCCTCGCCCGCGCCGGCGGTCAGCGTCGCGCGCGCGGTCGCCCCGAAGCGCACCCGGGTGCCGTCGCCGTAGGGGCCGCCGGCCACCGTCATCGTCATGCCGCCGAGCTGCACCTCGACCTGGTCGCCGCCCACGCTCGAGGCGACCGGCGGCAGCGCCGAGCCCACCTGGATCATGTCCGGCGCGACGATCATGTCGGGGGCCACGATCATGTCCGGCGCGACGATCATGTCCGGGGCCAGGATCATGTCCGGCGCGACGATCCCCTCGACGCCGCCGGCCCGCCAGAGCCCGTGCAGGGCGAAGTTCATGACCGCCTCGCTCACCCGGTTGCCGACCGGCATCTCGGTGTCGCTCGCCGCCCGGACGGTGGCGCCGATGGCGACGCCCAGGCTCCGGCGATCGATCGGGGCGTCCTCCTCCGCGTGCCGGGTGCCGAGGTCGAAGACGACCCCGGCGGGGCTGGCCTCGACGCCGGTGAAGAAGCTCTCGAAGCTGAGGCTCGTCATCGCCCCGTCGAGCCCGGGCACCGGGACCGAGGCGCCGAGCGAGCGCACGTCGATGCTGGAGAGCAGGATGTCGAGGAAGCCCGACAAGCCGGTCGCGGTGAAGCTGGCGATGCTCTCGCGCAGCGAGTCCCCCGAGTCCCGGTCGATGTGGTCGGCGACGCCTCTCTCGACGATCGACCGGTAGCTGGACGGCAGCCCGGGGAAGCTCGAGGTGACCGGGCCGGTGCGCACGCTCCGGACCTCGCGCACCGTCGCCTCGAGCTCGCCGTCCTCGTCGACGCCGAGATCGAGGTCGATCTCGAGCTCGATGAATTCGATGTCGATGTCGCCGGGCGTGGGGCCGAAGCTCCGGGGCAGGCCCGCGTCCACGATCTGCTCGCCCGAGACGTCGACCGAGAGCCGGATGCCCTCCACCCGGCCGAAGAAGCGGAAGCCGCCGTCGATCGGCGCGAGGGTCGAGGTGCTGGCGCCCAGCACCGACGTGTCCCGGAAGTCGACCGAGCTGGCGAGCTCGCACGCGTCGTCGGCCCGGCGCTGGTCACACGAGCGCGTCTTGATGTCGACGGTCGGCGAGCTGAAGCGCATGTCGAGCAGGGACTCGAGCGCCCCGCCCTGGAGCAGCGCGAGGAAGACGTCGTTCAGGCTCTGGATGGGCTCGGCGACCCCGTCGCCGTCGTCCACCGCCTCGGGGCCGAGGCGCATGGTGACCGAGCCCGGGAGCAGCTCCGCGTCGGGGTGGAAGCGCGGCGCGGCGAGGAAGGTGCAGAGCTCGGAGAACGTCCGGCCGTCGGTCGCCTCGAGCTCGACCTCGACGTGGTTCATGCCGTAGCGGGCGGCGACCGGGATCGTGACCAGCCCGAGCGCGTCGGGCTCGAGGTCGACCCCCTCGGCCGTGACGCGGGCCGCGAGCGACGGGTCCCCGACCGCCACCACCAGGCCGACCTCCTCGCCCTCGGCCGCCACCGTCATGGCGCCGTGCTCGGGGTTCACGCAGCGCAGCGACAGCGCCCGCGGGGGGCCCGCGTCTCCGGCGCCGGCGTCCTCGGGCGCGTCCACGCCTCCGTCGGTCGCGCCCCCGCCATCACACGCGGCGAGCAGCAACATGGCGAGCGCAATCGAGCTTCGCGGCATCCGACCTCCCCAGCGCGGCCAGCATAGCACCGCGACGCGCCGGTCCCAGCCGGCGCCGCCCGACGTTGTCTCGCGCCCCGGGAGCCGGTATGAAGCGCGCTTCGCGGCGGAGCCGCGTGCCGTACGGGGGGCGTCCATGGAGCGAGCGCTGCGGGTGTTGTTGATCCAGGTCCGGGACGCGGACGATCCGATGCGGGAGCACGAGCTCGAGTGCTTCGCGACCCGCACCCGGCTGCGCCGCGAGGCGTTCGGGGTCTGGGACGCGGTCGGGCGCTCGCCGACCCTCTCGGAGGTGCGCGGCTACGACGCCCTGATGGTCGGCGGCAGCGGCGACTACAACGTCTCCAAGCGCAACCAGCCCGGGCTCGCCCCCCTGCTCGAGCTGCTCCGCGAGGTCTCGGCGGTCGGCCACCCGACCTTCGCCAGCTGCTACGGCTTCCAGTGCCTGGTCGCGGCCCACGGAGGCGAGGTCGTGCACGACGAGGCCCGGACCGAGGTGGGGACCTACGAGATGGAGCTCACCGACGCGGGGCGCGCCGACCCGGTGCTCGGCTCCCTCCCGCCCCGCTTCGAGGCGCAGCAGGGTCACAAGGACCACGCCGACCGGCTCCCCGACGGCTTCGAGAATCTGGCGCGGAGCGAGCGCTCGCCGCTCCAGGCGGTGCGGGTGCCCGGGCAGCCGGTGTGGGGCGTGCAGTTCCACCCGGAGCTCGATCACGTCGCCAACCGTCGGCGCTACGAGCACTACCTCGACGCCTACTCCGCCGGCATGACCGCGGAGGAGCGGGCCCGGGCGCTCGACCGCTTCCGGCCGAGCCCCCAGGCGTCCGAGCTGCTGCGGGCCTTCCTCGCGCTGGTGTAGCCGGCGTTTAGGAAACTCTGAGGATCCCGTAGGGAACACTTAGGAAGCGCAGGCCGGAGGCATCGCTAGCTTCCAGGTCGAGAGGCGCGCCCGGTGGCGACGCCTCCCCTGGAGAGCCGATCATGCGCCCCTCCCCCACCGCGCCGACCCCGGCGACGGCGCCCGCGCCCCTGCGCCCGCCCCCGCTCCGCGCCGCCTTCGCCCTGTACGTCTGCGGCGCCGCGCTCGTGCTCGGGTCGCTGACCGCGTGCCGGCCCGAGGTCACGGCGCCGGTCCGAGCGCCCGGGGCGCCGAAGCCGCCGCCCGAGCGGCTCGAGGACACCGGCCTGGCGCGCGCCGCCCTGCTGTCCTTCTCGCCGCAGTACCCGCTCTGGACCGACGGCGCCGACAAGCGGCGCTGGATCGCGCTGCCGCCGGGGACCTCGATCGACGCCAGCGACCCCGACGACTGGCGCTTCCCCCCGGGCACCCGCCTCTGGAAGGAGTTCTCCTTCGGCGGCCGCCCGGTCGAGACCCGGTACATGGAGGCGCGGTCGGACGGCTCGTGGAGCTACGCGACCTACGTCCACGGCGAGGACGGCGTCGCGCGGCGGGCCCCCGACCGCGGCGTGCCCGAGGGCGTGCCGGTCGCGGGCGGCGCGGGCCGACACGTGATCCCCGGCCAGGCCGACTGCGTGTCCTGCCACGAGGGGCGCCCGAGCCCGGTGCTCGGCTTCAGCCTGCTCCAGCTCTCGGGCGATCGGGACCCGAACGCGCCTCACGCCGCCTTCGGACCGGAGGACGTGAGCGTCGCCGAGCTCGTCCGGACCGGCCGGCTCCGGCGACTGCCTCCGACGCTGGTCGCGCCGCGGGTGGAGGCGTCGTCGCCCACCGAGCGGGCCGCGCTCGGCTACCTGCACGGCAACTGCGGCGGCTGCCACAACGACGTCGGGCCGCTCGCGCCGCTGGGCATGGTGCTCGCCCAGTCGTTCGGCCGGCCGCGCCCGGTGCAAGGCACGCTGCTCGCGCGGGAGAGCCGCTTCCGGCTCTGGGACCGCCCCGACGCCGTGCATCGGGTCCACGCAGGCGAGCCCGAGCGCAGCGTGCTGCTGCACCGGCTGCGCTCCCGTGACCCGAACACCCAGATGCCGCCCGTGGGCTCCCTCGTCGCCGACGAGGAGGCCGCGGCGCTGCTCGAGCGATGGATCCGCGACCTGCCCGGTGGCCGGCTCGCGGGCCTCCACAACTGAAGAGAGAACGCCATGACCCGCCATGCGATCATCCCCCTTTCGCTGCTCCTCCTCCTGCTCGCCGCCTGCCAGGAGGCGCCCGCCCCCGCCGAGGCCGCGCCGGCGATCGCCACCCTCAGCCCGGTCGAGCGCGGGCAGTACCTCGTCGACGTCGGCGGCTGCCACGACTGCCACACGCCGTGGACCCTGCAGGAGAACGGCCCCGGCCCGGACCTCACCCGGGCGCTCTCGGGCCACCCCGCCGACCTGGAGATGCCCGACCCGCCCGCGCCGGTGGGGCCGTGGATCGTCGCGTCGGCGGCGACCAACACCGCGCACGCCGGCCCCTGGGGCGTGAGCTTCACCGCCAACCTCACCCCGCACGACGAGACCGGCCTCGGCACCTGGACGACCGAGACCTTCATCGCGACCATCCGGAACGGTCGGCACATGGGCCGCGGTCGACCGCTCCTCCCGCCGATGCCGTACTTCAACTACGCGAAGGCGACCGACGAGGACCTCGCGGCCATCTTCGCCTACCTGCAGACGGTGCCGGCCATCGACAACCGCGTCCCGTCGCCGCGCCCCCCGCGCCTGGCCCAGGCGCAGTGAGGTCAGCCGCTCGCGTCGAGCCGCTCCTCGAGGGAGAGGTCGCAGTCGAGCTCGACCCCGAAGCGGCCGCGGGCCCGGCGCACGAGCCGCACGTCGGGGCACTTCTGCTCGAGGCGCTTGCGGAGCAGGATGAGCCGGCTCTCGAGGTTGTCCTTCACCGGCGGCAGCCCGAGGGTCGGGTCGAGGCGGAGCTCGCGGTTCGTGAACTCCGTCCGGCCCGACCCGCGCAGCTCGGTGAGCAGCTTCCAGAGGATGCGCCCGGGCACGTTCCGGATGAGGTACTCGCCGTCCACGAACACGCAGTCGTCGTTGCGATAGAAGACGAACCTGCGCACCGGCAGGCCCCGCGGACAGGGCGCGTGCTCCGCCTCCGCGAGCCGGTCGATGCCGGCCGCGACCTGGTCGGCGACCACCCCGAGGAACGCCTCGTGCCAGCTCTCGAAGCAGCTCCCGCTCCGCGACTCGAAGGCGAGCACGCCGACGAGGCGCTGCCCCACCTGGAGCGGCAGCGCGAGCTGACTCTGGGCGTCCGGGAGGCCGGGGAGCGGGACCGGCGGCGCGAAGCTCTTGCGCCCCTCGGCCTCCTCGCCCGCCCGGGCGGCGAGCCCGTAGCGGAGCGCGCGCTCGAGCTGCCCCACCCGCAGCACCCGGCGCTCGGCCGCGACCGTGCCGACGAGCCCGTCGCCGAGCGCGACCTCCGAGCCCACGCCGTCGTCGTCGTAGCCGTGGCTGGCGACGGTGAAGAGGCGGCGCTCGCCCTCGTCCCACAGCAGCACCATCGAGTGCGCGAAGCCGAAGTCGACGGCCAGCCGGTCGAGCACGCCGTCGAGCAGCTCGTCGAGCTCGGTCGCGCAGGCCAGCTGATGGGAGAGGCGCTGCAGCGCCCAGAGCTCCTCGCGCGCCTCGGGCGGCCGGGCGAGCTGATCGGCGCTGTCCAGCTCCTCGCCCTCGCAGGTCGCCTCGGGCTCGGGGGGCGCCAGGTGGCTCGTGACCTCCACGACGTCGTCGACCACGAACAGATCCGCCGCCTGCAGCTTGAAGATCCCCTTCATGCCGGTGTGCGAGGCGATGGCCTCGATGCGCACCGCCATCTCGTCGAACAGCGGCCCGTCGGTCTGCGACGCGAGGAAGCGCGCCCGGATGCGGTAGATGGTGAAGTCGACGGGGTCCCACAGCGAGACGAGGACCGCCGGGTTCTCGAGCACGTTGCGCGTGGTCTTGTTGAAGAACTGCCGGGAGAGGGCGACGTGCCGGTCGTCCACCCGGTAGACCTGGCTGAGCACGGCGACGTTCGGCACGCCGTCCGCCGAGCAGGTGGCCACCGTCGCCGGCACGATCCCGTCGAACAGGCGCGACGGAAGGCGGGCGAGGGACGCGCGGGCCACTCCGGTTACAGGCACCCCGGTCACAGCCTCCCCGGTCACAGCCTCCCCAGTCACAGGGGCTCTCCCGCGCTCGGCCCGGGCGTCTGCTCGAACATCGACGCCACCCGAAAGCGCACCGCCACGCACGGCCAGCTCACCAGCCGGGCGCTCACCGAGCGCGGGATGCCGACCTTGGCGAACGCCGCCTCGCGCCGCTCGAGCAGCCCGTCGAGGAAGCGGCGGTCGTCGTCGGTGGCGTCCCCCAGCGCGACCAGCCGCCCCTTGAGCTGCATGGAGCGGTCGTCGGTCACCCGGGAGACGCTGAGCGCGACCTCGCCGTTGTGGGCCGCGTTGGCGCGGGTCGCCTGGGCGAAGACCGAGGGCACGTAGGCCTCGAGGGTTCCATCCGGCAGGACCCGCGCGCCCGCGGCGAGCACGGCCTCGGGCACCCGCTCCGGATCGCGGGTGCCGAGGAACATGATCAATCCGTCCTGGAGGAACGAGGCGACCTCGGACGGGATGACGAGGTCCGTTCCGGCTTCGGTGCCGCGCATGATGACGACGCGGCCAAGATAACCCCGCCCGGGCGCCCGGGCGATAGCCTACTTGTTGGGCTGCGGGGTCATGCGCAGGTACGGGGTCAGCTCGGTGTGACCCTTCGGGAACTTCTTGGCGATCTCGGCCGGGTCCTTGATGGAGGGCACGATGACCACGTCGTCGCCGTCCTTCCAGTTGGCGGGCGTCGCCACCTGGTGAGAGTCGGTGAGCTGGAGGCCGTCGAGCACCCGGAGCAGCTCGTCGAAGTTGCGCCCGGTGGCCGGCGGGTAGGTGAGCGTGGCCCGGATCTTCTTGTTCGGGTCGATGAAGAACACGCTGCGCACCGTGACCTTCGCGTCGGCGGCCTCGTGGATCATCTCGTACGCCTTCGCGACCGACTGGTCGGGGTCGGCGACGATCGGGAAGTTCATCTTCACGTCCTGCGTCTTCTCGATGTCCCCGATCCAGCCCTGGTGGCTGTCGAGCGGGTCGACGCTGATCGCGATCATCTTGCAGTTGCGCTTGGCGAAGTCGCCCTTCATGCGCGCGGCCATGCCGAGCTCCGTCGTGCAGACGGGCGTGTAGTCCGCGGGGTGCGAGAAGAAGATCACCCACTGGTCGCCGGCCCAGTCGTGGAAGTCGATCTTCCCCTCGGTGGTCTCGGCGGTGAAGTTCGGCGCGGTCGTTCCGAGCTTGAGGCTCATGTCAGTCCTCCCTCTATTCGGTGTATGCGGGAGGACAGATCTGGTCCCGCGCGGCGTCGACGTCTGTGACCTTTCTCCGCCGCCGGGACCGGAATCTTCCGGCTTCAGGATCCGCGGTAGGTCGAGTAGCCGAACGGGCTGAGGAGCAGCGGCACGTGATAGTGCTCGTCGGCGCTCTTCACCCGGAACTCGATCTGCACGCTCGGGTAGAAGGTCGGCTCGCCCGCGTAGTAGGCGCCGGTGTCGAAGGAGATGCGGAAGACGCCGGGCTCGAGGGCGCCGGGCTCCATCAGGTCGGTGATGCGGCCGTCGTCGTCGGTCTCGCCGCTGCCCACCTCGCGGAAGGCGCCGCCGTCCTTGCGCTCGAGGGTGACGGGCACGCCGCGCGCGGGGCGACCGGAGGCGGTGTCGAGGACGTGGGTGGTGATCGGGCTCTTGCTCATGATTCGTCCAGAAGCTTGTGGAGCCGAAGCTCGGTGATCTTCATCTGCTCGGCCGCCGCCACGGCGAGCTCTTCGTCGGGGTCGTTGTCCATGCGCGCCTCGAGCAGCGCGAGCATCTCCGCCGCGCTCTTGCCGGTGGCGCACACGATGAAGATGTGTCCGAAGCGCGCCTCGTAGGCGACGTTGCCGTCCCGCAGCCGCTCGAGCGTCGCCTCGTCGGCCGCGGCGGCGCCCGCCTGCTCGCCCGCCGACCAGTCCTTCGTCGCCGCGAACTTCTCGCGGAGCTTGGCGAGGTCGGCGCCGATGCGCGGGTGGTGCTCGAACGCCTCGAGCACGTCGGCGCGCTCCATCGTCGCCCACACCGCGCGGGCCCGCTCGATCGGCGAGTCGCCGAGCGGGCGCGACCGGAGCATGCCCTCGACCCAGCGGGAGGCGCCGCAGCAGCGGGTCAGCGCCGCGCGGGCCTCGGCCTCGCTCATCGCGTCGAGCGCGCTCACGTCGGCTTCCCGAACAACCTCAGCCGGCTGATGCCGCCGTCGGGATAGATGTCGAGCTTGACGTGGGTGAAGGGCCCCTTCGCCTGCAGGCCATCCTTCACGAACCGCCGGTCGTGCGCCTCGAGCTTCGTCTCCGGGAGGAGGGTCTGCCAGTCCTCGCGCTTCACCAGCTCGGTGAGCCTCGCGCCGGGGGCGTGCACGCCGCGCAGCGCGCAGCGGTCGGGGTAGTTGCCCTTGAAGTGGTTGGTGTCGATCTCGGCGACCTCGATCACGCCGGGCGCGCCGAGGCGGATCAGGATCCAGTCGTGGCCGGGCGCGGGGCGCTTGCGCCGGGTCTCCCAGCCGCCGCCCATGTTCTCGGCGCGGCTCGGGAGGAGGAGGTTGTCCATCGGCCCGAAGAAGGCGTCGCTGCACGCGAGCGCCTTGCCGCCGCGGTTCACCGCCGCGAGGTCCACCAGCCCGGCGGGCACGTGCTGCTCCTGCACCTCGTCGAGCGCGGAGGGCTCGCGGCTCGCGGCCACCTCGCCCCACACCTTGAGCCGCGCGACGCCGCCGTCCGGGTAGATGTGCAGGCGCACGTGATCGAAGACCTCGTCCGACGCGAGGGTGAAGAGGTTCTGCGAGCCGGGCCGCAGCGGGCTCTCGGGGAGCAGCTCCACCCAGTCCCCGTCGCCGCGGCGCGCCTCGAGGCTCGCGAACGGCGGGTGGTTGCCGAGGAAGTGGTTGGTGTCGATGTCGAGGGCCCGGATCCGACCGGGCGCCCCGAGCCGCACGACGCAGTGATCGTGGCCATCGACGCGCTTGCGGCGGCTCTCCCAGCCGTCCATCCACTTGCCGCGGTCGGTGTAGCGGTCCGGGTCGAACACGCCCCGGCCAGGCTTCACGAGGTTGTGCATCGACGCGAAGAAGTCGTCGGTGCAGGAGATGGCCTCGCCGCCGAGCGCGCCGGCCGCGAGATCGATGAGCCCGCCGAAGCGAGCGCCTTCTTCCGGTCGGCTCACGCCGTCCCTCCACGGTGCAAGAGAGGCCGCCCGTGCGGCCCGATCACGTCGTCGCCGTCGAAGACGACGGCGCCGCGGAGCCACGTGCGGAGCACGCGCCCGCTCAGGGTGCGGCCCAGGTAGGGCGACACCGGGTGCTTGAAGCGGAGGCCGCTGGCCGTGACCTCGCGGGTGGCGTCGGGATCCCAGAGCACCAGGTCGGCGTCCAGGCCCGGCGCGATGGCGCCCTTTCGGTCGGCGACGCCGGCGAAGCGCGCGGGGCGCGCGGAGAGCCACTCGGCGACGCGCGTCACGTCGGCGCCGCGCGCGCGGGCCTCGGTCCACACGCTCGAGAGCCCGAGCGAGAGCGAGGCGATGCCGCCCCACGCGTCGATGAAGTCGCCGCGCTCGGGGACCTTGAGATGCGGCGTGCACGGAGAGTGGTCGCTGACCACGAAGTCGATCACGCCGTCCAAAAGCCCCTGCCAGAGCCGGGCCCGGTTCTCCTCGCCGCGGATGGGCGGCGCGCACTTGTACTCGGTCGCGCCGTCGGGCACGTCCTCGGCGCGCAGGCAGAGATAGTGCGGGCAGGTCTCGACCGTCAGCGGCAGGCCCTCGCTCTTGGCGGCCTCGATCATCGGCAGCGCGCCCGCGCTCGAGAGGTGCACCACGTGCACGGGGCAGCGGGTCTCGCGGCAGAGCTCGATGAGCATCGCGATCGCCGCGTCCTCCCACTCCGGCGGCCGCGCTCCCAGCCAGGCGTCGTACTTGCGCGGGTCGGTGGTCGCGGGGTGCGCGTCCAGCTCGAGCTCGGCGTGGGCGAGGAGCGGGATCGCGGCGTCCTTCATGCGCGGCATCGCGGCCCGCAGCGTCGCCTCGTCGGCCTTCGGGAAGTCGTCGATGCCGGAGTGGCAGAGGAAGGCCTTGGCCCCGAGCGCGCCTTCGGTGGCGAGCGCCGACAGGTCACCCTCGTTGCCGGGCACGACCCCGCCCCAGAACCCGACGTCGACGTGCAGCTCCCCGTCGGTCGCGTCCTTCTTCCGCAGCAGCGCGTCGCGGGTCGTGGTGACCGGGATGCAGTTGAGGGGCATGTCGACGAGGCTGGTGACGCCGCCCGCGGCCGCCGCCTGGGTGGCGGTGACGAAGCCCTCCCACTCGGTGCGCCCCGGCTCGTTGACGTGCACGTGCGTGTCGACGAGCCCGGCCATGAGCACCCCGTCGACCTCCTCCACCGGCATGCCCTCGGGCCCGGCGCCGACCGGTCGCACCTCGGCGATCCGCTCCCCCTCGATCATCACGAGGGCGGGGCGGACCCCATCGGGCGTGACCACGCGTGTGCTCTGGATGCCTCGCATCGGAATCGCGCTGCTTACCACGTCCCGCCCTCCTCCGCGACGCGGCCGCGAAGGTCGACCCGGCTAGGCGCGCGTCCAGCGAGCGACCCGGTAGAGCGGGAGGCGGCGATCGACGTCGCCGACGACGCCGCCCAGCGTGGCGAGCCGGCTCCACGCCAGCCGCCTGGCGCGGACCCGGAGTCGGCTCCCCGGCGTGATCGCAGCGCCGCAGGGGATGGCCACCGCGACCGGTCGTCGCTCCCCCACCACCCGCGCCCGGTGCAGCGTATGCAGCCGTCCTCCACCCCCGCACAGCGGCGCGGTCCCGGGGGCGGTCTGGATCACCACGTCGAGCGAGATCCACTCGCTGGGCCCGAGGTCGTCCCCCCGCGCCGTGGCTGACGCCCCGCCGATCGAGGCCGCGAGGACCGCCGCCACGACCCCCGTAGCGTAGACAGCGTTCATGAACCGGAGTCTAGCGCGTCCCTCCGCATCGACCCTCTCCGGACGGCGATACGGGGACGGAGTTTCCTTGTTGCCGAAGCCCTGGCTTCGGCCACTCACGGACCCATCGAGGGCCTCGATGCACGGCTGCATCGGGCGAGAGACGTCTGCGGTCGGGCTCGGCGGCCTCGAGAGCGTCGGATCGCGCCGCGCGGAGCCGGTTGGGCAACGAGGAAACTCCGTCCCAGGGTTCGGGATCAACCGAGGATCTGGCTCGCGCTGGCGCGGGAGAGGCCGGCGAGGGAGACGTCGTGCAGGGTGACGGCGAGGGCGTCGAGGAGGGCGAGGAGCTCGGGCGGGGCGTCCTGGCCGCGGTACGAGAGGCCGAGGTGGGTGCTCTCGCGGTAGTGGCGGCGGCCCTCGGCGAGCGGCGCGAGCACGATCTCGCGGTCTCCGATCGCCGGGGCGCGCAGGGCGATCACCAGCGCGTCGTCCTGCCAGCTCGCGGCCCGCGCCTCGACGTCCGGCGGGAGGGCGAGGCGGGCGAGCAGGAGCGCGCTCGGGGGGCAGGGGGCGCTCGGTCGATCGAGCGGGCGGGCGGGCGCGTCGCCGGCGGCTCGGACCAGCTCGTCCTGCAAGGCCGCGAGCTCGCGGAAGGTCTCCCGGCGCTCGAGCTCGGTCACCCGCGGCGGCAGCCGTGAGATCACGTCGTCGTGGTCGTCGAAGGTCTCGCCCGCCGGTCCCGGCCAGGCGTGCACCGCGGCGTCGCCCAGCGCGGTCCCCGGGAGCGGCTGGTAGGTCGACCAGATGATCGACCCCGGCCGCAGCTTCTTCAGCAAGGAGACGGTGGAGGCCGCCTGGGCGCGCGTCTCGGTCGGCAGCATCGTCATCAGCGACGCGCTGGTCGGGAGCCCGAGCTCCCGGCAGTCCTCGAAGAGCCGCTCGAGGCGCGCGTCCGGCGAGCGACGGTTCAGCACCTCGCGCCGCAGGGGCTCGTCCCCCGCCTCGACGCCGCAGTGGAAGAGCACGCAGCCCGCCTCCACCAGGAGCTCCAGCCGGGCCCGGCTCGCCGCGTTGGGGTGCATCTCCACCTTGAACGGGAGCCCCACGCGACGGGGATAGACGTCGGCCAGCTCGCGCAGCCAGCCGAGGTCGATCGGGAAGTGCTCGTCCCAGAGCTCGAAGCCCTCGGGCGCGTAGCGGGCGCCGAGGTCGGCGAGCTCGTCGCAGAGCGCCTCGACGCTGCGTACGTTCTTCATCGGCGCGCGGCGGAGGCCCAGCAGCTCGCCCCAGCGAGGCGCCGAGCAGTAGGCGCAGGAGAAGGGGCAGCCGCGACTCGCGCGGGTGGGGAGGTAGCCGTCGACGTGCGGGCCGAAGGTGTTGATGCCCCGGCCGAGGATCTCGCGAACGTCGCCGAAGACCTCGTAGTCCCAGCGCGGCAGGGCGTCGATGTCGGGCTCCGGATCGGCGGGAGGCGGCGCGCCCTCGAACCCGGCCTCCCCTCGGATCCAGAAGCCCGGGAAGCTCTCGCCGGCGTCGCCCCTCGAGAGGCGCTCGAGCAGGCGGGCGAGCGGCCGCTCTCCCTCGCCCACGCAGATCGCGTCCACCCGGGCGCAGGCGGCGACGTCGCGCGGCGCGAGCGAGGCGTGGTAGCCGCCGACGACGACGAAGGCCTCGCTCGACAGCTCCCGCAGCAGCCCGGCCGCGCCCGGCCAGTCGCGCGACATGGCGGAGACGGCGATCACGTCGGCGTCCGTCGCCTCTACGCGCCGGGCCGCGTCCACGATGCGCCCGCGGCGACCGAGCTCGATGGCGCAAACGTCGTGTCCGGCCGCCCGCGCCACCGCGGACAGCTGCGCCACCGACGAGCTGAACGCGCGCGGCGGATCGGTGAAGAAGACGAAGGCGACCCGCATCCGAGCGGAGTCTACCGACAGAATGACGCGCCGGCGCGCTCGACCGGCTCATCGCCCGACAAATCGTCAAAACGGCTGTCGGGAGTGAACGCGAGGACCGCGGGACGTGACGCATGGATCATGCGCCCGCTCGTCCCGATGTTGCTCCTCCTCGCGCCGCTCCCCGCCGCGGCCCAACCGTCGCTCTTCCCCGAGTACGACCGCGACGACCCTCGCTCGCGGCGGCACCTGCCCCGCTCGCCCGAGGTCGAGGCCCTCGAGTCCGAGCATGGCGTCCCGCCTTGCGGCGCGGAGAGCTGGGGGCGCTCCCGGCTAGACGGCGCGCTCGCCTCCCGGCCACGCGACGCCGACCTCCCGTGCCGCGAGGTCTGGGACGCCGACGTGCGCTTCGAGGTCGGGCTCGTCGGGGGCGGGCGTCTCGAGGCGCCCGACGGCGGCTGGGGCGGCCTCTCGATCCAGCTCGGCCTGCGCTTCCACGACGTGTTCAGCGTGATGTTCCAGAGCCTCGCCCTCTTCGGCCGCTGGGACCTCGGGCAGGGGGAGCGGCTGCGCGGCGCGAGCTGGAACGCGTTCCTCTTCGAGCTCTCGCCGGTCGATCGCCTCGCGGTCGGCCTCGGCCCCTCGATGGATCTCGAGGCGGGCTGCGATCTCGACGCCTTCGGGGCCCCGAGCGCCTGCGGCTACACCCTCGGCTACGGGGCCCACGCCCGGATCACCCTCCAGCTGGCCACGCTCCCCTTCGGCGGCCTCACCCTGACCGGCGACCTGCACGCCGCGTTCGGAGAGGGCGCGCCGCAGCCGACGATGCTGCTCGGGCTGGGGCTGAGGCTGTGAGCGCGGCGATCAGTCGGACTGACGATGCGTCCGGAACATCAGCGCCATGCGCGGGTCGGCGTGGCGCTGCTTCGGGACCGCGTGGTGCCAGCGTCGTTGACAGGCGCCGCCCATCACCATCAGGTCGCCCCAGCCGACCGACCAGGTCCGCGAGGGGCCGCCCTCGGCCGGGCGCACCATGAACTTGCGCGGGCCGCCGAGCGAGACGACCACGACGGTGGCGGTCGGGCGATCCCGCAGCTCCTGGTCGGCGTGCCAGGCGACGCTGTCCCGGCCGTCCCGATAGAGGGCGAGCGTGATCGAGGTCAGCGGCGCGCGGTAGCGCACGCTCAGCCTCCGGCTCATCTCGTCGAGCAGGGGATGGGCGCCGTCGCGAGGCACGCTCGCGAGCAGCCGCGGCACCTCCACCACCCGGTCGTACATGGGCCGACGCTGGGCCTGCCACCGCATCGCGCCCCGCAAGGTCTCGAAGAGCGTCTCGTGCCCGCTCACCCAGCCCGGGCAGCGATCGATCCAGCTCTCGGCGTCGAGCCAGACGCGCTCGAGCCGCGTGAACCCGGGGTCGAGCGCCGGCGGCTCGTGGCCGAAGAGCGAGGCCTGCATGCCCCGAACGATACTGAACGGACGCGCAGCGTCAAGCCGCGGCCGGCCGGGGCGCGGTGGCTCGCGCGTCGAGCGCGAAGAGGCCGGCGAAGATCACGAAGAAGCCGAGCGCGCTCCACTGGTAGAAGGTCAGCCCGAGCGCGAAGACCGGCTCGGGGCGCCACGACTCCGAGACGAAGCGGAACGCCATGTAGGCGAGGATGTAGAGCTTGACGCGCTGGAGCCGGAGGAGGTCGCGGCGCGCGAGCCCGAGCAGGACGGCGGCCATGCCGAGGTGGAAGGCGACCTCGTAGAGCTGGTTCGGGTGGCGCGCGACGCCGTCGCCGAGGTCGACGCCCCACGGCAGATCGGTGGGCGCGCCGTAGCAGCAGCCGCCCCACAGGCACGCGAGCCGCCCCACCCCGATCGAGACCGCCAGCGGGACGGCGAAGCCGTCGCCGGTCTTGGCCTTCACGTCGGCGAGCCACTTGGCGAGCTCGACCCCGAAGTAGCCGCCGGCGAGGCCCCACGTGATGGTGCGGCCGTCCGACAGCCACGCCGCGCCGCTGATCGCGCCCGCCGGATCGCCCAGCACGTAGGGCAGCTTCGCGCCGAGCGTGCCGCCGACCACCGCGCCGAAGAGGAGCGCGCCCCGCTGCCGGCGGGACAGCGAGACCGCGCCGGACGCGCCCTTGGCGTGCGGCTCCTTCGTCAGCCGTCGGGCGAGCGCCCCGGCCGCGATCGCGGCGGCCACGATCAGGACGTAGACGGCGTCGACGTCACGATCCACGGCGCTTGCCGAGCGTGACCAGGTCGCCCTCGGGCGGCTGCGCGATGCCCGCGTCGACCAGGCGGGGGAGCGCCACGTGCCCCTCGCGGTAGAGCACGTTGTAGGCGCAGAAGGGGATCACGTGGCCGCTCGGCAGCACATGATGAATGCAACACTTCATGACGCGCCTCACGTCGAAGTTGTAGGCGTCCAGGAAGCTCGTGATCGTGATGCGGAAGACGTCCTCGGGGTCGAGGGTCTCTCTCAGGGCGCGCTCGAAGAAGTCGCGCGCCACCGGCGGGAGCGCGGGCAGCTCGCCCAGCGCGCCGAGGAACGCGTCGAGCCCGGAGCAGCCGTCGTCGGCGCAGCCCTTCACCTTCAGGTACGACTCGATCAGCGCCCGCCCGCGCGGCCGGCTGAGCGCGATGCCGTTGGCGAGCAGATCGAGGTGGTCCCTGGCGTCCATGAAGCGGAGCAGCGGGTGGATCGCGCCCTCGTGGCGATAGGCGTAGGTGAGCGTGTGGCAGTTGGGGTGCGCGCAGGGGAGCGGCATGAAGTCGTCCTGCACGAACATGCCGTCCGTCTGCTCCTCGATGAGGCGCACCACGTCGGGATAGGTGATGCGCCGCTCGAGGTCCTCCGGCGTGACGTGCCGGCCGCTGTAGGTCGCCGGCTGGAAGGAGACCCCGGTGATCCACGGCCGCGCGACGGCGAAGCGGACGACCTCGCCGATGGAGTGGTCGTTGACGCCCGGCTGCAGCGTGGACACGAGCGTGGTGCGCACGCCCCGCTCCCCGAGCCGCTCGACGGCGCGCAGCTTCAGCGCGGTGAGCTCTGCCCCCCGCAGCGCGCGCGAGGCCTCGTCGTCGAAGGCGTCGAGCTGCAGGTAGACCTCGATCCGCCGGCGATGCTCGGTCAGCAGATCGAGGAGCGCGTCGTCTCGCGCCAGAGTCACGCCGTTCGTGTTCACCATCACGACGTCGATGGGCGCGTCCACCGCGTAGCGCAGGATCTCGGCGAAGCGGGGGTGCACCGTCGGCTCGCCGCCGGAGAGCTGCAGGACCTCCGGCCGGCCCTCCACCTCGACCAGCCGATCGATGCTGCGGAGGACCGCCTCGAGGGGCTCGTGCCGACCGTCGGGGCCGCTCGACGCGTAGCACATCGGGCACTTCAGGTTGCAGGCGCTGGTGAGCTCGACGAGCCCGAGGCAGGTGTGCTGCTCGTGGTCCGGGCAGAGCCCGCAGTCGAGCGGGCAGCCGCGGTCCACCTCGGCGCCGAACGACGCCGGGATCTTGCCGGGCACGCTGAAGCGGAGCTGGTCGTACTGCGTCACGTCGGAGCAGACGAAGTCGGCCCGCTCGCCGTGCTCGGGGCAGCGCTTGAGGAAGTACACCCGGCCGCCGCGGTCGACGATCTTCGCCGGCACCACCCGCAGGCAGTCCGGGCAGAGGCTCTGGGTCGTCCCGAGGAACGTGTGCTCGCGGAGCGGCAAGGTCATCAGTGAATCGCGCCCCCGATGATGGCGAGGCAGACGATCAGGAAGAGCACGACCGCCGCGATGAAGAGGAGCGCCAGCGCGGCGAGGACGCCGCCGGCGAAGATGAGCCCCATCGCCACGCCCTGCAGCACCTCGGTGCCGTCCTGCCCCTGGCCGCCGCGCAGCGTGACGTGGGCGACCTTGCCGAGCGCGGCGAACATGATCAGCACGCCGAGCGCGTAGGGCACGAGCAGCCCCGGCCAGTTGAAGAGCAGCTCCAGCCCGACCAGCCCGGCGACGAACGCGATGCCGAGGAACATCACCGTCCAGCCGGCCGCGAACCACCTCCGGTGCGGGCTCGGCCGGGCCCTGCGCGCGGCGAGCCGGGTGGGCGCGGGCTGCGCCGCGGCGTCTCCCTCTCGCGTGAAGCCGCAGACCCAGCACCGCGGGGCGCCGACCGCGTTGCCGCTGCCGCAGACCGGGCACGCCACGACGCCGCTCACTCGGCGCCTCCGTCCGAGAGATCCGCGTAGGCCTCCACCGCGCGCCGCACCTCGACCAGGATCGCCGAGGTCACGACGCCGCAGAGGATCAAGGCCGCGACGGTCGTGAGCTGCCAGTGCGGCGGCACCTGCAGCGCCGGCCGCCGGACGCCGACGTCGAGCAGCACGAACCCGTAGCCGGCCACCGCGCCGGCGGTCGCGAAGGCCACCAGGCCCCGGTCGAGGCGCGTCCCGGCGAGCACGATGACCAGGAGCAGCGCGAGGAGCACCGGGCTCCGCGGCCCGTCGGCCAGGGTGAGCACCGCGGTGAGCAGCACGAGGTCGGCGCCGGTGCTCACGTACTTCAGCGCCGGCGGGAAGAGGTGACTCTCGAGGGCGACGAGCACCCCGGCCGCGAGCGCGATCCAGGCCACCGCGAGCGCGGTCGCCATCGCGTGGAAGTCCGCGTCGACGCCGTCGACCGGCGCGACCCGCAGCCCGCCCAGCGAGAGGCCGCGGTAGTTGAGGACCTCGAGCGCGTAGAAGACGGCCACCCCGATCACCCGGAGCAGGTTCGCGCGCTCCTCGCCGCGCAGGGCGGCCAGGCGGCGCGTGACGTGCCAGGCGGAGGGGCGCTCGCTCACCCGCGCAGGGTCGCCCGCGCGCGGTCACCGACGCAATGCTAGAGGTGGAGAACCTCCTCGACCGCGGGGTGGCCGTACTCGGCCGCGCCGACCCGCACCTCGAGGTTGTCGGTGATCTGGACCCGGCAGCGATCGTGGGTGTGCCCCGCGAGCACCGTGATCTTCCGGTCCGGGTGCGAGGCGGCCAGCTCGCGCAGCGCCTCGCCCACCGCGTGACACGTCATCCACGGCAGGAAGTCGTCGCCGCAGACGTGGCCGCGGTGGGTGGTCGCCTCGCGGAACGGCGGGATGTGCGTGGCGACGTAGACGTGGCGGTGCGGGGCGAGCGCCTCGCCGAGGAGCGCGCGCAGCTTCTCCGCCTCGCGCCGCCCCAGCTCGCCCACCACCCGCACCAGCTCCTCGCGCGTCTCGGTCTTCAGCTCGTCGATGCGCACCGCGTCGTTGAAGAGGATCGGCGTGGTCAGGGCGTTGCCGAGCCGTCCGTCACCCCAGCCGTCGACGCCGACCAGCGCGGTGTCCCGGTCGAGCTTCACCACCCCCGACGCCGGCAGCCAGCGGAGGCGCGGCTCGATGGCGGAGATCTGGGTCAGCGCGTCGCGCATCTTCGCGACGCTCGCGCCGTAGTAGTCGTGGTTGCCGGCGACGAACCAGCAGGGCATGCGCCAGGCAGAGACGAGCTTCGCGAGGTGCCGGCCGAGCGCGGGCGCGACCGAGATGTCGCCGGTGAGGATCACCCCGTCCGCGCCGGTGCGCGCGACCTCGGCGCCGAACGCCGCGATCTGCGCGTCGGAGAGGAAGTCGAGGTGGATGTCGGTCAGCCAGGCGAGCTTGCGGTGGGTCATCGCTCCGGCTGGAGGCGTATCCGGATCACGCCGGTCTGGCCACTGCGGGCCCCCGGAGCGCGCAAGTCGAGCGTCATGTCCGTGCCGCGCTCGGGGATCTGGCTCGCCTCGAGATCCGCGGTGCCGATGACCTCGTCGTTCACCGTGTCCTCGTCGTAGACGACGAAGCGGATCGGGAAGTCCTCCTCGCGGAGCGCGCCCGGGAGCCAGAGCCCGAAGCGGGCCTCGCGGTTGTCGTCCACCACCGGCGAGCGCGCGAGCTCGCGGCCGTCGCGCGCGATCGAGACGACCACCACGTAGGGATCGGGGTCGCCCCCGATGACGTCCCAGGAGCCGCCGCTCGCGTTCTCCGCCGCGACGCTCACGCTCCGGACCTCGACCCGGATCGCGCGGCCGCGGGTGCCCGAGGGGACCACCGTGCTCGAGGTCGCGCCGGGCTGCGGGCCGCCCTGCGCGACCGCGGCGCCGCCCTCCCCCTCGGCCACCGGCGTGACCCGGTAGCGCAGCTGCGCGGGGAGCGACGAGCCCGAGATGGGGGTGACCACCAGCACCGAGCGGCAGTCGGCGCTGTCGAGGCGCACCGAGCGCGGCGCGTGGGTGCTCCGGAGTTCGGCCACGCGATCCCCCTGCGGCGGCCCCTGGCGCTGCCCGTTCCACGCCGCGTCGAGCCAGGCGTGCAGCGTGTCCTCGCACACCCGGCGGACCTCCGCTCCGTCGCCCTCCTCGAGCTCGACGTCGAGGTTCACCCCGGCGGCGTCGCTCGCGATCGGGCCGACCACGTCCATGCCGCCGGGCCACACCGCGGAGCGCTCGTTGACGAGCCAGGCGCCCTGCCCCGGCGACATCTCCCACGGGCGGAGCGGCGTCTGGCCGCGCGGCAGCTCGCCGAGCATGAAGTCCATCTGCTCGGTGTCGAGCTGGTAGGTGACCGTGAAGCCGGTCGCGAGCCGCTCCTGGAGCCGCTGCGATCCCTCCTCGGCCGCCTGCTGCTGCGCGCGATCGCTCGCCGAGCTGCCGGTCATGTCGAGGATGCCGCCGAGGAGCGACGAGAAGAGGCCGGTCGCCTCCGCCTGCACCAGGCCGGTCGGCTCGACGTGCGCGGTGACGCCGGGCGCCGGGTGGAGCCAGATGCTCGCGATCCGGGTGCGCGCGTCGTAGCCGAGGTGGAAGGAGGCGGCGAAGGTCGCCTCGCCGTCGAAGCGGAGGTACTGCCGCACCCGGAAGCCGGTGCTCTCGCGGTCGAGCCAGGTCCAGCCCGGGCCCCCGATCGACACCCGGAGCCGGTCGTCCTCCACCCGCGCCTCGCAGCGGCGGATCCACCAGCGACCGACCGCGGCGTCCTGCCCCGCCGCCGGGCCCTCGTGCGACTCCTCGCCGGGCAGGCCGATGAAGCTGCCGGTGACCTGCTCGCAGATCCGGGGCGCGATCAGGTTGGCCATCAGCTCGCTGAGCTCGTCCGGCGTGCCCTCCTCGCCGCCCGCGGTCTCGTCGCACTGCGCCTGCTGCGGCTCGCCGTACGAGACCGGACCGCAGCCGGCCAGCAGGATCGTCAGACAGATGATTCGGTGCACCGTCCCCTCCATCGCGCGGGAGCATACCGCCCCTCGGGTCGGGCGCGTGAACGCTCCCGCGCCCCGTCCGCATTTCCGGAGCCGTCAGACGGCTGGCGCCGGGGTCGGGGCGCCGTCGCTCTCGGGCGCCCGCGCGGCCCCCTGCGCCCGAGGAAGCGCGCGGCACGCGGAGTGCAAACCCACGCCTCGATGACCGCATCCGCCGCTCGCACCCTCCACGGCTACGCCGGGGGAGTCGCCGCCATGACCCCGGTGGAGGTGCCGGAGCGCCTCGCCTCGATCCAGGACCGCTACGACATCGGCCCGCCGATCGGCGAGGGCGGCATGGGCGTCGTCTACCGGGTCCGCCACGTGCTGCTCGGTCGCGACATGGCCCTCAAGCTGCTGCGCCCGGAGCACGCCCGCGACCCGCTGGTGCTCGAGCGCATGCACCGGGAGGCGCTGAGCGCGGCCCAGATCGACAGCCCCCACGTGGCCCGGGTCTTCGACTTCGGCCTGCTCGACGACGGCGCCCCCTACATCGTCATGGAGCTGCTCGAGGGGCGGGAGCTGTCGGAGGAGCTGCAGCGGGAGGCGCGGCTGCCGTGGGCGCGGGTCGCCGATCTCGCCCTGCAGGTGTGCGACGCGCTGGCCAAGGTGCACCGCGCGGGCGTCGTGCACCGCGATCTCAAGCCCGAGAACCTCTTCCTCGTCGACCGCCCCGAGGGCGAGGACTTCGTGAAGATCCTCGACTTCGGCCTCGCCAAGGTCTCCGGCGGCGCCTCGCTCTCGCGGGCCGGGATGGCGATCGGCACGCCGAGCTACATGTCGCCCGAGCAGTGCGCGGGGGAGGCGACCGACGCGAGCACCGACGTGTACGCGCTCGGCTGCGTGCTCTACGAGCTGCTCTCCGGCCGGCCGCCCTTCGTCGCCGAGCGCTACAGCGACGTGCTGGTCGCGCACATCACCCAGGCGCCGCAGCCCCTCGGCGAGCTCGTCCCCGGGCTGCCCGAGGACGCGGAGGCGCTGGTGATGCGCTGCCTGCAGAAGGACCCGGAGTGGCGCTTCGAGTCGGTCGACGAGCTCGCCGACGCCATCCGCGCGGTCGACGGCGCCGTCCCGGAGCGCTCGGGCACCCGCCGCATCCCCGAGGCTCGACGCCGCCGCGCGCCGATCGCCCTGCCCGCCCCGGCCGAGCCCTCGAACGCGCTCGTCTGGACCCTGGCGGTGGCCCTGCTCGGCGCGGTGGCCGCGCTGATCGCCGCGTTCGCGCTCGTTCGCCCCGCAGCGCCCACGAGGCCGACGGCGCCGACGATCGCGGCCGCGCCCGCCGAGACCTTCCTCCTCGCCACCGATCCGCCCGGCGCCGCGCTCCGGGTCGACGGCGCGCCCCGCGGCCACACCCCACTCCGCCTCTCCGCCGAGGACGTGGCCGGCCGCGCGCTCGAGCTGACGCTCGAGGGCCACGCGCCGCGTGAGCTCCGCCTCTCGCCCGACGTCTCGGGCGCGGTGCGCGTCTACCTCGACCCCGTCTCGCCTTGACCGCCGCCCGCGCGCGCCCGGAAGCTCCCCCGACGTGCGCGCCCTCTGCCTCCTCCTCGTCGCGCTCGGCGCCGGCTGCAGCGAGCCACCGCCTCCGCGGCGCGCGTCGCTCCCGCCCGCGACCGAGGAGGTGCTCCGGCGCGTGGTCGCGAGCGAGGCCCCCGCGCTCTTCACCGGCGGCTCGGAGGCGGCCCGGCTCGCCTGGATGAGCGCGCTCGCGAAGGCGCGCGATCCGGGGCGGACCTTCCGCGTCGTGCGGACCGACGCCGACGCGGCGCGGGTGCAGGGCGGAGAGGTCGCGCTGATCCCGACCGTCGAGCGGCTCTCGCTCCCCGCCCAGCGGCGGCTCCGCGATCGGATGGCCGAGCGCGAGATCCGGGCCCTCGGCGGCTCCGACGTGCGCGCCGACGCGCCCGAGCTCGACCCGGCCTTCCACCACCGGCTCTCGGTGCTCGTCCTGCACGTCCCGGGGCTCGACGCCGTCGACGGCCCCGCCAAGGAGCTCGCGCGCTGGGCGTCAGCCGACCGGTAGGTCCGCGACGCCGTCCCAGCCCTCGGGCACGCCCTCGGCCGCCAGGGCGTGGGCCCGCTCCAGGGAGCGGCGGGCGAGGCGGTCGGCGGGCGTCGCGCGCAGGCAGGCCTCGAAGCCGGCGATGGCCTCGTCCACCCGGCCGGCCTCGAACGCCTCGAGCGCGGCCTCGAAGCCGGCCCGGGTGTTCAGCCGCCGCTCCATCACCTCGGCCGGCTCCGCGTCGAGCACCTCGAAGAGGGTCAGCGCGCGCGCCCGGCCCCGCACCCGCACGCGGCCGGCTCGCCGGAGCGTGAACGCGCCCGGGTCGACCAGGCGGGCGACGGTCTGGTCGGAGACGAGCACGCGCGAGCCGCTCCAGCGCGTCAGGGTCTCGATGCGCGCGGCGACGTTCACCGCGTCGCCCACCACGCCGCACTTGATCGCGTGCGGGCCGCCGATGGTGCCGAGCGTCACCTCGCCGGTGTTGAGGCCCACCCCGGTGCGCACCTCGGGCAGCCCGCCGCGACGGCGCTCGAGGTTGAAGCGCTCCAGCGACCGGTGCACCGCGATCGCGGCCGAGACCGCGCGCTGCGGGTTCACGTCCGGCTCGTCGAAGAGGGCCATGATCCCGTCGCCGAGGTAGCTGTCGATGAAGCCGCCGCTGCCCGTGATCGCAGGCTCGGCGAAGGAGAGGTAGCGGTTGACGAACGCGAGCGCGGTCTCGGCCGAGAGGCGCTCCACCAGCGGCGTGAAGCCCCAGATGTCCGAGAAGAAGACGGTGACCTCGGCGAGGCGGTGATCCCCCACCTCGACGTCCACGATGTCCTGCCGCCCGAGGCTGCGGAGGAACTGCGCCGGGACGAAGCGGTGCTGGGCCTCCTGGAGGCGCACGTTGCGCACGCTGACCGCGAGCTGCGGGGCGAGCATCTCGAGCACGCGCACCCGGTCGGGCCCGAACGCGCCCTCGGCGAGGTCGTTCTCGAAACACACGACGCCGAGGGTGCGGCCGCGGTGCTGGATGGGCGCGCAGAGGACCGAGCGGCCGTCGTCGTCGTGCACCTCGGCCCGCCCGCCGCGCCACACTCGCCGCACGATCGCCACCGGCAGCGAGGGCTCCGCCTCGAGGGGCGCGCCGCCCCGGAGCCTCGCCGGCTCACCGACCGCGCCGGTGGCCTCGAGGGCGAGCTCGCCGCGGCGCGTGAGGAGGAGCGCGCCGCGACGCGCGCTGACGCTCGACAGCAGGATCTCCATCGCGCGCGCGAGCAGGGCGTCGAGGCTCACCTCCTCCGCGATCGCTTGGCTGGCCTGGAGCACGCTGTCCAGGTCGAGCTCTCGCGAGGGGACGCTGCCGCTCGACGACTCGCTGCGGGCGCGGGGGACCGAGCTCTCGGCAGGCAGCCGGTGCTCGCGCTCGAGCCGGGCGACCTGCGCGGTGGCGCCCCAGCGCTGCCAGGCGTGCCGCGCGTCGCGGAGGCAGATCTCGGCCATGCGATCGGCGCCCGCGTCGAGGTGCATCGCGGCCGCGCGCTCGTTGGCCCACGCCGCGTGGTGCACGAAGCCGCTCCGCTCCGCGCCGTCGATCGCCTCCTCGTAGAGCCGGGCGGCGGCGCCTCCGTCACCCTCGGCGCGCGCGAGCTCGGCGTCGAGGAGCGCGAGGAGGTGCGCGCCCGAGGCGGGGTTGTGCGCCGCGCAGGCCGCCACCGGGGCGCGCAGCTCTCGCGCCCGCTCGAGCGCCCGGTCGACGCCCGCGTCGAGGAGCGCGGCCGCCGCCTGCACCCGCATCGTCACCTGGTAGAAGAGCGCGAGGGCCCCGTCGGCGAAGCGCAGCACGTCCTCGGCCGCGGCGGCCGCGCCCTCTCGATCCCCGGAGAAGCTGCGCGCCATGAGGCGACACACCGAGAGCACGAGCGCGGCCGCCCGGAAGTCGGTCGCGACGTAGCCCTCGAGCAGCGCGGCCTCGTCGTAGCCGTCGCCGTCGAGCCGCGCGGGGTCGTCGGTCTCGCCGCGCATCGCCGCGATCAGCCGCTGCAGCTGCAGCGTGCAGTGCAGCGCGGCCTGCACGTCGTGGAGCCGCATCACCGCCACGGCCCGGTCCGCCTCGAGGGCGAGCTCGTCGAGGGAGACCCCGGCGAGCACCCCGTTGAGCACCCGCATGTGCAGGACCCAGCCCGCGTACTCCAGGTCGCCCGCGTCCATGAGCGCGCGGTGCACGTCCGGGCTGTCCTCGTAGATCCGCCGGAGCGAGTCGTTCCACACCCGGGGGTAGTGATGCACGACGTGGCGGACCGGCCCCTCGAGCGCCCGCTCGCCCAGCCGCTCCTGGAGCGCGAGCGCGGTGCGCCCCTGCGCCGTCCCCTCCTCGAGCATCCACCCGGCGCAGAGGCACAGCGAGTAGACCCCGAAGCCGTAGGCCGACTCCGCCGACGCCCCGCGCTCCACCGTGCGCCGGACCAGCTCGCAGGCGATCAGCGGCAAGAGGCTCGGCTCGGCCACGTAGGCGGCGGAGGCGATGCGCACGAGCAGGCCGCGGGCCGCGCGCTCGACCGCGTCGCCCTCGAGGCGCTTGGCCGAGACCGCGTCGGCGTCCCGGTCGCCGAGGGTCGCCATCGCGCCTCCGATCGCCGCCTGCACGTCCTCGGGCCCAGGGCGGCGCTCGAGGACGACCCCGACCTCCGAGAGCGCGGCGAGGGCGGCGTCGAGCGCCTCGTGCAGCTCGCCCGCGGCGATGCGCGCCTGCACGACGACCTCCTCCGCGCGCAGCCGGTCGACCGGGTCTCGCGCGCGCTCACGGAGGGCGCCGAGGTGCGTCGCCATGCGGGCGCGGTCGCCGACGAGCCAGGCCGCGCGCGCCGCCTCCCGCAGGGTCCTCCGCGCGCCCTCGGGGTCCGCGTCCAGCCCGCCGAGCGCGAGCGCGGCCTCGAAGAAGCGGTGCGCCGGATCGAAGGCGCTCGACTCGAGGGCGCGGTGGCCGGCGCGGGCCAGGAGCGCGTGGACCCGAGCGCGCTCCGCGTCGTCCAGCCGCGCGGTCGCCGCGAGGGCCCAGTGCTCGGCCGCGGCGAACAGCCGGTCGGGCGAGGTCGAGAGGGCGCGCGCCAGCGCCAGGTGGGTCCGCGCGCGCTCGCCCTCGGGGAGCAGCTCCCGCGCGACCTGCTGCAGGCGATCGTGCACGAAGGTGAACCGCGCCCGGGCGGCCCCGGCCCACCAGCCGTCGTCGACCGGCGAGATGATCTGGGCGCGCACCGCCTCCGCGAGCGCGCGCCCGCACGCCTCCGCCGACAGGTCGAGCGCGTCCCGCACGATCTCCGCGTCGAGCTCGTCGCCCAGCAGGGAGGCGGCGGCGAGCACCCGGCGCGTCTCGTCGGTGAGCGCGGACAGCTCCCGGGAGAGCAGGCCGACGACGTTGTCGGACGGCCCGAGGCGCCGGATCGCGGCGAGGTCCCAGCCCCACGCGCGGCGCTCCACGTCGAAGCGGAGCGCGCCCTCGGCGTTGGCTCGCTCGAGCAGGCGGCGAAGGAAGAACGGGTTGCCGTGGGTCTGGCCGTGCAGCGCGGCCGCCAGCGGGGCCACCGGCGCGAGCGAGGGCTCGAGGGCGCGGGCGACCAGCGCCTCCACGTCGTCGGCCGCGAGCGGAGCGAGCGCGAAGCGGCGGACGCTCACCCCGGTCGAGGCCACCGCGTCGAGCGTCGGCAGCAGCGCGTGGTCGGCGCCCACCTCCTCGGCGCGCCACGCCCCGAGGAGCAGCAGGTGCGCCAGCGTCGGATCGCGGAGCAGCGTCTCGAGCGCCCGGAGCGACGGCAGGTCCGCCCACTGGAGGTCGTCGAGGAAGAGCACCAGCGGTCGCTCGGCGCTGGCCACCGCGCGCAGCGCGCGGCGCATCGTCTCGTGCAGCCGACGCTGCGCCTCGGTCGGCCCGAGCGGCGGCACCGGAGGCTGCGGTCCGAGCAGGATCTCGAGGCTCGGCGCGAGCTCGAGGAGGAGCCGGGCGTTCGGCGCGACCGCGGCCAGGAGCCGCTCCCGCTCGCGCTCGACCTCCTCGGTCGGGGCGGACAGGACCTCCTCGCAGAACGCCTCGAGCGCCTGACGCAGCGCGAGGTGCGGCTGGTCCCGCGCGAACTGATCGAACTTCCCGCTGACCACCCTCGCCCCCGCCGCGGTCGCCGGCGCCAGGATCTCGCGGACGAGCGACGTCTTGCCGACGCCGGCCTCGCCTTCGATCCAGACGACCTCGACCGCCCCGGCCCGCGCGCCGTCGAGGGCGGCCCGGAGCGCGCTCACCTCCCGGTCGCGCCCGCGCAGCCCCTCGGGCAGGGTCACCTGATCGCCGACCAGGCGGCCGACGGTGGGCGCGCTCGCGTCGTCGAGCCACGCCTCCAGGTCCATCACGACGCCCTCGGCGCTCTGGTAGCGCTCCTCGGGGGCCTTGCGGAGCAGCGCCCCGACCAGCGCGGGCAGCGCCGCCGGGAGGCCGCGCATCACCGGGGTCAGCGGCGGGGCCGGCGCGGCGAGGTGGGCGTGCACGTAGCCGAGCAGGTCGGCGCGCTCGAACGGGAGGCGCCCCGCGAACAGCTCGTAGAGGGTGACGCCGAGCGCGTAGAGGTCGGAGCGCGGGTCGACCGACCGGTTCGTGCGCCCGGTCTGCTCGGGCGCGAGGTAGGCCGGCGTGCCCTCGAGGCTGCCGAGGGGCTGAGGCCGCGCGCGGCGACGCGGGACGGCGGAGGCGAGGTCGAAGTCGATCAACCAGACCCGCCGGCTCGCGAGCTCCACCAGACAGTTGGACGGGTTCAGGTCGCGGTGGAGGACGCCCTTCGCGTGCACCCGGGCGAGCGCGCGGGCGAGGCCGAGAGCCACGGTCAGCGCGATCTCCGCCGACGCGCGCGCCTCGCCCATCACCCGCGCGAGCGCCACGCCGCCGACGTCTTCGGTCGCGAGCCACGCCGTCCGGCCGAGCTCGAGGGCGACCGGCGCCGGGGCCCCCTCCCCGTCCACCGTGCTCAGGAGCGCGTGCTCGCGCCGCAGCCGGTCCAGCTCCGCCGACGTCGGCCAGAAGGAACGGAGCTGCTTGAGCACGAGCCGCCGCCCCGCCTCGTCCTCGCCGCGCACGACCCGCGTCCGCGGCCCGTCGTACAGGACCTCGAGCTCCCGAATCCCCTCCGTCATCCCCGTGCGGACAGTCTAGCAGCGCGGGGCTCGGGACCTCAGAGGTAGCGCGCGCGGAGCATCGACCAGAGCGCGCGGAGCGCGGTGGCCTCGCCGCCGACCGGGCGACCGGGCTTGGGGCTGTCGTTCCAGGCGTGCACGTCGAGGTGCAGCCAGCTCTCCGCCTGGTCGACGAACTCGCCGAGGAAGAGCGCGGCGGTGATCGCGCCGCCGAGCGAGGTGGAGGCGGCGTTCTTGAGGTCGGCCACCCGGCTGTCGAGGTGTCGCCGGTAGGCGCGGTGGAGCGGGAGGCGCCAGACGTGGTCGCCGGTCTGGCGCCCGGCCTTCGCGAGCGCGTCGGCGACCTTGCCGTCGCTCGTGAAGAAGGCGCTGATCTCGGCGCCGAGCGCGAGCCGCGCCGAGCCGGTCAGGGTCGCCACGTCGACGAGGAGCGAGGGTCGCTCGGCGTCGGCCTCGGCGAGCGCGTCGGCGAGGATGAGGCGCCCCTCCGCGTCGGTGTTCGAGATCTCGACCGTCTTGCCCTTGCGCGATCGCAAGACGTCGAGCGGGCGATAGGCGTCCGCCCCCGGGAGGTTCTCGACGGTCGGCACCAGCACCCGGAGCCGCACCGGGAGGTCGGCGTCCATGACGAGCTTCGCGAGCCCGAGCACGATCGCCGCGCCGCCCATGTCCTTCTTCATGCGCAACATGCCAGCGGCGTTCTTGAGGTCGAGGCCGCCGCTGTCGAAGACCACGCCCTTGCCCACCAGCGTCAGGGTCGGCGCGCCCTTCGCGCCCCAGCGCAGGTCGACGAGCCGGGGGCCGCGCGCGCTCCCTCGACCGACCGCGTGGATCATCGGGTAGCCGTCCTCGAGCTTCTTGCCGGAGACGACGCGCACCTTCGCGCCGTACGCGGCCCCGAGCGCCTTCGCCGCCTCCGCGACCTCGGCCGGGCCGAGATCCTGGGCGGGGGTGTTGACCAGGTCCCGCGCCAGCGTGATCGCCTCGACCACTCGCGCGACCTCGGCGCGATCGGCGCCTTTCGGCCACACCAGCTCGCGCGGCGCCGCCTCGGCGTCGGTCTTGTACCGATCGAAGCGGTAGGCCGCGAGCGCCCACCCGATCGCGGCGTCGGTCGCCTCGGCGGGCTCGAGCGGGGCCTCCAGCGCGTAGCGCCCCGGAGGCAGCCGCTGCGCCGCCCCGGCCCACGCCCAGGGGCTCGTGTCCTTCTGGCCGAAGAGCGCGAGCTTGGGCCCGCGGGCCCCCGGGATCAGGGTGGCCCGGTTGCCGCGGGGCTCGAAGGTGGAGGCCTCGAGCCAGCGCTGCGCGGCCTTGCCCTGCCGGCCGAGCCAGCCGGCGTAGGTGTCGTCGTTCACGACCACGAGAGGGAGCGTCTTGGACGACTTGCGGGTGACGAGCGTGTCGAGCACCCGCCGATTGAATCACCCCGACCCCACCGGGTCACGGAAGCGGCACGGTCCGACACGCCGACCCGGTGGCCCCGCAAAAGTTTCAGGGTCGGATGGCGATCTGAGGAGGGATCGCCGATCAGCCGTCACGGAACGGCGATTGCGATCAGGGTGCGCGTCGCGCGGCCGGGCGCGCGGCGAGCTCTTCGACGTACCGCGAATGGGGAGGCCCCGAGGTGAGCGAGACGCCCACCGACCACAGGCGACGTGGCGCCGCGAGGCGGGGTGACGGGTGCGCTTTCCGTACGGCCATGATAGGTTCGGCCGTTGGCGCGTCGTCTGAGAGAGCATGGGACCGTCCGGGGTCGCTCGTCCAGCACGAGCGGAACCAGGGACCCTTCGTCCCAGGGCTCGACGCGACGCGAGGTGCACACGCGTGGCGGCGTGGGCGCAAACATACTTACCTTGTATGGCGACGGCGCGCGACCTGGCGGATCGAGCGCGGCGACGTCCACGGATCGGTGGAAGGGGATCGAGATTGACCAGCAAGAGCAACGCGGGAGCGCGCGCGCCGCGCGATGACGACGAGGCGGAGGCGGCGGAGGCCGTCGACCGTGAGGCCTACCGGCAGGACCTGAAGGCCACGGCGGGGCTGATCGACGCGTTGATCGCCTCGGGCCGGACGGACGGGTACCTGACCTTCGACGAGGTCGCCCGGGCCATCGGCTCGGCGCCGCGCATGGATCGCGCCGTCAACTGGCTGATGAAGCGGCTCCCGGTCGAGGGCATCGAGATCCGTGACTCCGACTACGTCCCGACGAACAGCAAGTCGTCGAAGGACAAGGAGCGGCCGAGCGTGATGCCGACCGAGGAGGAGCGGCTGAGCGAGACGCCCAGCAAGAGCGCCGCGCCGCCCGGGGTCGATCCGATCCAGGCCTACCTCGGCAAGATGGGCAGCCTCTCGCTCCTGACCCGCGAGGGCGAGGTCGAGTTCGCGCGCCGCATCGAGAAGGGGCGCCTGTTCATCCTCTGGGCGCTGGCGCGCTCGTCGATCCGCATGCCCGAGCTGACCGATCTCATCGAGCGGCTCGAGGAGAACGACATCCGCGTCCGCGACGTGGTGGACGGCATGACCAGCTCCACCGAGGACGAGGAGGCGGAGGTCCGGCCGGACGCGCTGCGACACCTCAAGCGCCTCAAGCGGCTCGAGAAGACGAACCGTCGGCTCCTGAAGGAGCTCGAGGGCGAGCGGCGCCTGACCAAGCGCGCGCGCGGCGACCGCGAGAAGGAGCTCGAGGAGAACTGTCAGCAGCGCTACGAGGTGCTGCAGGAGCTCGGCCTCCACGAGCGGCAGCTCGAGCGGATCACCGACCGGCTCAAGGACTACGTGCACCGCCTCGAGAAGGCGGAGACCGAGCTCGCCACCGCGGCGCGCGACGTCGGCGTCGACCACCCGGAGAAGCTCGAGGAGCGGCTGCCCCGCATCCGCCCGGGCCGCAAGGTCACGCGGTCGGCGCTGATGCGGGCCGAGCGCGCGGTCAAGGACCTCCACCGCGTGCGCAAGCAGGTCGAGGAGGACGCCGGCCGCCCCTGCGACGTCGTGCGCGAGAACTACCGCGAGCTGCGCCGCGCCGAGGACGAGGTGGAGGCGGCGAAGGCGGAGATGGTGGAGGCGAACCTGCGCCTCGTCGTCTCGATCGCCAAGAAGTACATGAAGCGCGGCCTGCCGTTCCTGGATCTCATCCAGGAGGGCAACATCGGCCTGATGCGCGCGGTCGAGAAGTTCGACTACCGCCGCGGCTACAAGCTCAGCACCTACGCCTCGTGGTGGATCCGGCAGTCGATCGCCCGCGCCACCGCCGACCAGGCGCGCACCATCCGCCTCCCGGTGCACGCCTTCGAGCGCCTCAACAAGATGGTGCGGGTCACGCGCGAGCTGATGGGCCAGCTCGGCCGGGAGCCGACGCCCGAAGAGCTCGCGAAGACGATGCAGATGCCCGTCAACAAGGTGCGCGATCTCCTGGCGATCAGCCGGGACGCGATCAGCCTCGAGACGCCGGTCGGCAACGACGGCAGCGGGCAGCTGGCCGACTTCATCGAGGACGAGTCGGCGGCCTCGCCGATGGACGGCGTGGTCAACGACGACCTCGAGCAGAACGTGCTCCGCGCGCTGTCGATCCTGACGCCGCGAGAGGAGAAGATCCTCCGCATGCGGTTCGGCATCGGCGCGAGCGAGGTCCACACCCTGGCCGAGGTCGGCGAGGTCTTCGGCGTCAGCCGGGAGCGGATCCGTCAGATCGAGGCGCTCGCGCTACGCAAGCTCCGTCAGAGCGGCAACGAGGCCGCGCTCCGTAGCTTCGTGGACTGAGCTTCTTGGAGGGTTTGGTGCAAACCCTCCCCCCATCGGGCAAAGCGCCAATGGGGCCCCCCTCCCGCTGCTTCCTGCTGGAGGGTTTGGGGCAAACCCTCCCCCCATTGGGCAAGAGCGCCAATGGGGCCCCCCTCCCGACTGCGCCGGCGCGTCGCGCTTCGCGCTCGCGCCGCGACCCCAGCGACGGGGCGCTGGGGGCCCTGCGGCTCGCGCTCGCGCTGCGCGCGAGCTGGCCGCCCGCGGCCGCGGGATCGAACGAC